>Ga0326728_10002322_pt1 | contig 63907 bp, 55 predicted proteins | sample MB3enrmetagenome_FD_207602 | JGI IMG/M metagenome (GOLD analysis project Ga0326728, IMG submission 207602) | Lab enriched peat soil microbial communities from McLean, Ithaca, NY, United States - MB31MN | ecosystem: Environmental > Terrestrial > Soil > Wetlands > Peat | place: USA: New York...
TTATATCATCTATGAAGAATGCGTTAGAAATCCGTGACGCCCAGATTGAAGATAGACGGTTTGACCGATATCCAGCCCTGGAAAGATTCTTCCCGTTTCTGGCACACGAGATCCGAAATCCACTCCACGCCATCTCTGGAGCGCTCGCTATCATTCAAAGGAGATCGGACCTTAAAGACGAGATTGTTGCTCAATCCGTAAAAATTATCCATGAAGAGGTTCAGCATTTAAACGAGTTTGTGCAGGAATGTCTGAATTTTGTGCGGCCTCCCGACGCGGTTCGCTTCATTGGGGTGGAAATCAATGAGGTTATTTCTGTCGTGATGAATGTCATCTCCCATATGCTTGAGTCAGAATCTAAAAAAATCAGAGTGGTGACAGATATAACTCCTCAGCTTCCAAAGGTTTATGCTAATTATGAGGAGCTCAAACAGGTCTTTTTAAATATTGTGAAAAATGCTTTTGAGGCCATGCCCGACGGAGGAGAACTGACCATAAAGGCTTGCTTTGGATCGGATTCTCAAAAAGACATGGAAATTACTTTTATCGATAATGGAATAGGCGTCAAAAAGGAAAATTTGAATAAGCTTTTTAATCCTTTTTTTACGACCAAAGTTAGAGGAACCGGTTTGGGATTGGCAATCTGTCGCAGAATTATCGTTGAACGGTATCATGGGAAAATTCATATTGAGAGTAAGGAAAATAAAGGAACGGCTGTCAAAGTGGAGTTACCGTTAGGCCGTCGGCCGGGAGATTAGGATATGGCGTCTCTTCCATCCATTTTAGTCGTCGATGATGAACCCAATTCCCTTTTTGGAATTTGTCAGGTTTTAGCCGACGAAGGATTTCAAACCATTCCGGCTAATAATGGGAAAGTGGCGTTAGAAAAGCTAAGAACCAACCCGATCAATCTTATCATCACCGATGAAAAAATGCCTGACCTGACTGGAACGGAACTCCTTTTGGAGGTTAGGAAAACACATCCGCACATTCCATTGATTCTCATCACGGCTTATGGTTCTGTCTTTATGGCTGTGGAAGCCCTAAGAAGGGGTGCATTTTATTTCTTCGAAAAACCCATCTTTGACAAGCTCGAAAGGTTTTTTATCATCATCCGGCAGGCCCTTAAAACGCAGGAGATGGAGAAGGAAATCGACTATCTCCGGAAGGAAATTATCGAAAAATACTCTTTCCCCAATATCATCGGAGATCATCCCAAGATGGCGGAGATTTTTGAGATTATTAGTCGAGTTGCCGAAACGGATGCAACGGTTCTGATCCAGGGAGAGAGTGGGACAGGGAAAGATCTCATCGCAAAGACCATCCACTACAGAAGCTTGAGAAGAGAAAAACCCTTGGTCACCGTCAATTGCGGAGCATTGACCGAGAGCCTCCTCACCAGTGAGCTCTTTGGTCATAAAAAGGGATCCTTTACAGGTGCTGTCAAAGATACCGTAGGTCGCTTCCAGGCGGCGGATGGCGGGACAGTGGTCTTAGATGAGATTGGTGAGATTCCAATTAATCTTCAAAAGACGCTGTTAAGGGTGATTGAGGAGAAGGAGTTCGAAAGGGTAGGAGATAGTCAACCGACAAAAGTTGATATTCGAATCATTTCCACCACGAATCGAAATCTTCATGAAGAGGTTGCCAAAGGGAATTTCAGAGAGGATCTTTATTATAGATTGAGTATCGTTCCGATCACCCTTCCACCCCTAAGAGAGCGGACATCTGATATCCCTTTGTTGGTTAACTATTTTCTTAGAAAATTGCAGAAAGGGAAGACGCCCATCTGGATCGAACCGGAAGTGATGGAGCAGTTGAAAACTTTTTCTTGGTCTGGAAACGTAAGGGAATTGGCCAATATTATTCAGCAAATGGTGGTGTTCTGTAGAAGAAATACGATTAGTATTAATGATCTTCCACCTCATCTTTTTCTGAAGGAGGGAAAGGAACGGAGGGAGGAGGGGGGAAAGATCCAATTGATGAGAATGGTGTCTGATCTCGAGAAAAAGTGGATTGTCACCAAGCTGAAAGAAACCGATTGGAACCAAGAAAAGGCAGCGAAACTTTTGGGGATCACCCGGAAAATGCTTGGCAATCGAATCAACAAGTACAATATCAAGCCCCAAAAGAGTAACAGATGGTCCAATTCTAAAAATTGGCAGTAAATTTGCAGAAAAATAATCGCCATGACCTCAAATTGGATTCTCCTACTTGACCCCTTTAAGAACCTCCTCAACGCCTATCGTATGATTTTGGAAGAAGAGAAATATCTTGTCGAAACTGCCCAAAATTTAAGGGATGCCTATCAACTCATTAAGCGAAAGCAATACGCTGTTATTATAACAGAATATGCTCCTCCCTTTGAGGGCACCGATTACATGATTAAATGGGTGAAAAGGAATTCTCCTGAAACCTATATCATCATAGTTACCAATGCGGCCATTGACGAGAAAACGTACGAGAATCTTTTTGAGATTGGCGTGGATGACTTTATTTTGAAACCCTATTCCCCTGAGAGAATTCTCGTCCATGTTAAAAAGGGTTTAAAACAAAGGGATTTAATTCTCAAAGTTAAAGGTTTAGAAAGGCTTAATCTACTTGAACCAATCACAGAAAAGGTTCAAGAGGTTATATTCAATATCATGTTTTTTAGAAAGTGTCTTCGTCAAGAGATAAAAAAGGCAAGGCGTCATCACCATCCGTTTTCTCTATTATTGATACAAATGCCCGACAAGGGAAAAATAAGCGATCGATTTGACAGTTTTTACACGGAACTTGTAAAAATTGTCAAAAGACATGTAAGAGAAGAAGATATGGTGGGTAAGAACAATGGTGAAATAGGTATCATTCTCCCGGAAACAGACCTTGCCGGGTCCAAAGCTTTAATGCAGAGGCTTTCAGGATTAATTCTTACTCATCCCCAATTTGAGTCCGACAGCCTGGTGGAATCTTACATCCGAACCTTATCCTTCCAATCCTATACCTATCCAGAACAGTTTTTCATTCCAGAACCTCTGAGGGCTGTTTTGGAGGACGTGGATAAGGAAGCCCCTCATCGATGACGTGCCCGCTAATTCATCCCCTTTTAGCTCATTCGTAAAAGTCTTGGGAACTATTAAAATAATTTAAGGACCGTGAGCCTTTTGGCACAATATTCGTGCCAAAGGGTCATTTTCAGAATGGACTATAAATTCTTAGCAAATTCATTTCTTTAAAAACCCTATAAAAATTAATGAGTTAGGAGGAGTATGAAATATCACCCAATTGGTACGCAAATTGCCTTACACGATTCATTGTGCAATTCAAGAGCTGGGAGATCAGGACAAGGTATCTCTTTTAACAAACGAAAAATGATGTACCCTGTCTATTATCCAGACTTATTTAACAAATTCGGTTATGTCGAAAGAAACGATTCTCATATTGGATAAAGAATTTCATAGCCAATGGACGTTAAAAACGCTTTTGGAAAGTGAAAAGTATATTGTGCTAGCGGTGGATACTATTGAAAGGGCCTTGCAAAATTTTCAAGAGTTTGAGGTGTCCGGTCTGATCACCGAGTATCGAATCGATTATACCCGTACTCCTGAAACCATCCGAGAATTAAAAAAGAATTTCCCAGAGCTCTATGTGATGATGGTTACCCATGAAAATTTAGAGGAGAAGGAATACAGGAAAATCATGAGTTCCGGTATTGATGACTTTTTTCTAAAGCCAATCTCGGGCGAAAAAATACTTGTCCATCTGAGAAAAGGACTAAGGCAGCGCACAATCCTTCTTCAAAAAAAACGCTTGGAACAAAGACTGAATGAGATAAAAACGAGTAGAAGTGGCGAAGAGGCCGCATTAAGTATGGATAGTCCGTCCCACAATAAATCCTTCACGGTGAGATAGAAAATCAGCTATTGGGGGTAAGAAAATGGAAGCAGGGGTCCTAACGAAAAGATCTAAAATATCCACAGATGTGCTGTATCCGCTTGATAAAAAAAGTAGGGCTTTCACACTTTTTCAAAAGGTTCAGGGAGCCATGCGTAACGTTCCTAATTTTGGCGATACCTGCAAAGCGATTTTGGATGCAGTCATGGACGAGATGGATGCGGAAAACTGTTCTCTGATGCTGAAAGATCCGATCTCTGGCGATTTAGCTATCTGTGCAGCCCGTGGAAAGACTGAAGAAAAAAGTGTGTTTTACCCAAATCAATCTGGCAACGGGAAAAGATTCAAATCAGGAGAGGGGGTTGCAGGCTGGGTCCTAAAAGAGGGGCAAGCTGTAATGCTGAATGATGTGATTAGGGAACCTCGTTTTGTCAGTGTGGCGGGGTTAAATAATAATAACAACAACAACAATAATAATAAGGTCAATTCACTCATCTGCTTTCCAATACGAGAGAAAGAACAGGTTGTTGGGGTCTTCAACCTCAGTCATTCTAAGAAAGGAGCCTTTAATGAAGGGGATAAGCTGGCTTTAGCCTATATTTCCAACCAGGTTGGCGCTGCCCTGACCTCCGCCCGTTTCTTTTTGGAAATCAATGAAATAAACCGCTTGACAAAGGATTCCAGGGAAGTTTTCTCTAAAGAAAAAGTGGTCCCAATCTTTCCCCCTTCCTCCTCCACTTTTGTTGAGGTAGGTGAAGTCACCCGAGAGGAAGGAATCTTTATTTACACCAGTGACAAGATGCATCGCATTAAAGAAATCATCGACCAGATAGCCAATACGGATGTCACGGTGCTGATCCAGGGAGAAAGCGGGGTGGGTAAGGAGGTGGTGGCACGTTCTATCCATCTCAATTCCTTTCGCAGAGAGAGGCCCTTTGTCAAAGTGAATTGTGCTGCCCTCCCTCAGGAACTCTTAGAGAGCGAGCTTTTCGGTTATGAAAAAGGGGCGTTTACAGGAGCCTATCGCCAGAAACCAGGGAAATTTGAATTAGGCAATGGTGGAACTGTTTTTTTAGATGAAATTTCAGAGATAAGTCTTTCCCTCCAGGGAAAACTTCTCCAAGTCCTTCAGGACAGAGAGTTTTCGAGATTAGGGGGGAAGAAGGACATCCGAGTAGATGTACGAGTATTAGTGGCGACCAATAAGAATATGGAAGAGGGCGTCAAGAGCGGTCGATTCCGCGAAGATCTTTACTATCGACTGAATGTCGTCAATATCACGATTCCTCCCCTGAGAGAGAGGAGAGAGGAGATCCCAATCTTTGTTGAGTATTTTTTGGGCAAATTTAGCAAGAAATACCAAAAAAAGGTAATCCCCTTGTCCGATAAGATGATGAATGCTTTTTCCCAACATCATTGGTTAGGAAATGTGAGGGAGTTAGAAAATGTGATCCAGCGGTTTGTTGTGCTGGGGGATGAAAAAGCGATCATTGAGGAACTGACTCCTGCGATCCAAGAGGATTCTATCCCTGAGGAAAATAAAAAAAGGGTCCCAGCAAGAGAGATCTGGCCTTCTTTGAAGGAAGTTCATCAGGAAGCCATCAAAAAGGCAGAGTGTAAAACTATCCTTAAAGCTTTGGAGATGACAAATTGGAACCGTAAGAAGGCGGCCGATATATTAAACATTAGTTACAAAGCGCTTCTTTACAAGATTAAAGAATCTGGCCTCGATAAACGATTTATTTCCCAAGCATCGTAAATTTTTATCCGTACTTCAAACTTCGTGGAGGGTGAACGGTCAGCCAACCGAAGTGGATCATCATTTTAATATGGATGGTTTCATTTTTAGTGGAATGAATTTGAACAAAAAGAATAATATTTTACTTTTTTTAGAAAATTGACTAAAGTGGAATTAGTTTTCCACTTTTTCCGATTTTTTTCCCACGTTTTGCCGTATCTTTTAAATGGATAAGAGAATATATGCCAATTGAGGTGAGAGAAATCTGTTTATTTTCAAGGGATTAGTCAATACGTAAAAAATTATCTCTCATTGGCATATAGATTGCTCTTTTGGATTCTTATGAAGGACATTTTCCAAATCTTTTTCGCTAATAATCCTAAGATGAATAAAATCAAGGCAACCATTGACGAGATTGCTAAAACTGATATTACGGTTTTAATTAAGGGTGAAAGTGGAACAGGGAAGGAACTACTGGCTCAGGCCATCCATTTAAATTCTCACCGGAAAGATAGACCTTTTATTAAGGTGAATTGCGCGACGATTCCTAGAGGACTGCTTGAAAGTGAACTCTTTGGGTTTGAAAAAGGTGCCTTTACAGGAGCCCATTTAGAAAAGCCGGGGAAATTCGAATTGGCCAATAACGGGACGATCTTGCTGAACGATATCGGTGAAATAGACGTTTCCATTCAGGCTAAACTTTTGCAGGTCCTCCAAGACGGCATGTTTTCCCGTTTAGGAGGAGATGGAGATGTCGTGGTGAATACCCGTGTCATTGCAACAACTAAAGATCATTTAGAGAAAACAATGATGGAGGGACGTTTCCGTGAGGATCTATTTTTCAGGGTCAACGTGATTAGCATCACGGTTCCACCTTTACGAGATCGGAAAGAGCAAATCCTTCCTCTTTCGCAATATTATTGGAACTTTTACAAAAAGAAATACGAAAGAGAAACTCCGCTGTTTTCACCGATGATGATCAATGCATTTAAAGAATATGCATGGCCTGGAAACATCCGTGAATTAGAAAATATGGTTAAACGGATTGTCCTATTTGGGGAGGAAAATACGGTCCTACAGGGTATTTCCAGTAAGAGGCTGGATGATGGAAGTAATCCGAAGTCCAATGGAAACGTATTACCCAACCCCTCAGCAGAAAATAAGTCCTTAAACTTGAAAGACGTTGGGAAAAGAGCGGCTGAAGTTGCAGAAAAAGAGATTATTCAAAACACTCTCCAAGAGACTCATTGGAACCGGAAACAGGCAGCTAAATTGCTTCGTGTGAGCTATAAGGCATTGCTGTATAAGATTCAAAAATATCATTTAGATGATATAAGAGGATATCGAAAGGTTGGAGAAGAGACCAGTTGAGGGCCTCCGCTTATTATTTCAAGAATAAAATGCGGATGGGGATATGAGGGAGGAGCGGGCATGGGAAATTGGAGGGGGGAACTCCCAAGCGGACCAGAGGAAACATTCGGAAGAATCCTGAACCGCGATTTGTTCCTGTTTATTTTGGACATCGAGGTGAAGCGTTCACGGCGTTATCAGAATTTTCTCTGTCTCGTGCTTTTCAAAATTAAACAATTTTTACAAGAGAGGGACCGAGAAGATCTGGAGACCTGCTATCGGACATTGAGTGATCTCTTGACGGAGGAGATACGCGAAAGCGATATCATCGGTTCTTTAGAATTAGATAAACTGGTTGTTCTCCTCCCCTATGCGGATGTGAAAGCGGGAGCTCATGTTAAATCCCGTTTTGAAGATGCTCTGAAATATTATGACTTTAAAAAGAAGGGCTTTGAAATCATGATCGATCAAGTCTGTTTTCCGGTCAACGGGTCAGACACGATAGATCTTATTAAAGGGGCATTACGAATACGGTAATCTTCATCTGAGGCAAAGGTCAAAGGAGATAGTCTTGAAAGCCACCAATCGGCTTATGAATGAAGGAGAGATAAAATGAAAAAATTATGGGGCATCGGAATCATGGGGGCAATCATATTATTCATTATGACCAACATGGCCTACCCTCAGGCGGATAAGGAAATTCTTTCAAGAAAAGAAGCTCAAGCAGAGATCGCTACCGATACCGACCAATATGTGATCGGAGCCGAAGATGTTCTTTATATTCATGTCTGGAAAGAAGAGGCTTTCACGAGAACCGTTCCAGTTAGGATAGACGGGAAGATCTCCCTTCCACTTGTCCAAGATGTCAAGGCCGCCGGGCTTACTCCTCTCCAATTAAAAGAAGTTCTGACCAGAAAGTTAAAGGAATTCGTCGAGAATCCAGTCGTTTCTGTAACAGTCATGGAGGCGAACAGTTACAAAGTGTATGTTTCTGGGCAGGTTAAAACCCCGGGTGTTTACCGTCTTCGGAGCGAAACCTCTGTGGCCCAGATTATTCCCATGGCAGGCGGGTTCACGGAGTGGGCAAACCAGAAAAGGATCTTGATCATCCGGAATGAAAACGGAAGGGAGAAAAGAATTACGGTTAATTATAAGAAGATTCTGAGCGGCAGTGACCCGAGTTTAAACATTACTCTAAAGCCGGGTGACGCGATTGTTGTTCCATAGACAATAAAACCGATCCGGGTCAATCCTGGAAGAGCATATCGTGGGATGAAAGGGGGTACTATGAAAAGTGAGAAAATCGTCAAAGCAAGGAGAAGAGCCTGGGTTCACTGGACATTTCTTACCCTATTTTTGATCGGGATTCCTTCCTTTGCCCATGCGGATATCAATGATATTCTGTTGAAATTCAACCCCTATCTTACAGTCCAGGAAGCCTATAGCGATAATATCCTCCTCAGCAATTCGACTATTGGGAACAAGCTAAATGATTATATTACGACTGTTTACCCGGGATTGGGATTTTCCGATGCAGGGCTGGGCACCTATGGGATCAATCTGGATTTTATTGCGGGATATACCTATTACGCAAAAAATCACGATTTCAGTTATTTTAGTCCCGTAGGGAACCTTGATGCCTGGTATGCAATGACTTCGAATCTGACTTTTCGGGTCAGGGATTATGTAGTCCGGTCTGATGCGGCCAGAGAGGAGATAGGCACTCCCGATGCCTCACTCGATCAATTAACTCTTTCAACCATCAGAGGGGTCCATGCGATCTATGTCCGGAACGTTGTTGAGCCATCCGTGGAATATCATTTTGGAGGAGAAGACCTCCTTTCCATCCTTTACGAAAACATGACTTATCGTAATCAGAACTCTCTATTTGAAAACAGTCAAGAAAATATGGTCAACCCAAGACTCAACTACTGGTTCGATATTAGAAACGGCGTGGTCTTGGAATACCTCCTTACCTTCGGGTATTTTGCAACTTCTCCAAACCTGGTGGGCAATGAGGCAAGAGCTCGCTATATTTACCGTTTTGATCCCAGGCTCTCGTTGTTCGGAGAATACATTTTTATGAGGTATAATTTTGACAGTCCTGGTGTCGATTATGATGTTCATAATCCAAGCCTGGGTATCGAATATAAATTTAGCCCCACACTGACCGGTACGGCGCAAGGAGGTTATTACTGGGAGATTCCGGTTCAAGGCACAACAGAGAAAGGTCCCTTTTTTCTCTTAAGGCTTCAGCAGAAAACAGAAAAGACGACCTACACGGTCTCAGCGCAAGGAGGGTACACGCAGGACTATTTTACAGCTGAGAATCTTGGGTTTGCTAGATACTACACCGCTTATGGGACGATCACCCATAGTCTGACGGAGAGGCTGACTCTCGCTGCTACCGGGTCCGTGGAAAGACCCACGTTGAGCAGCGGCGAGAAGGACTGGATCTGGATAGTCCGGGGAGGCCCCTACTATTCGCTCACTCGATGGTTGAGTATTTTCTTGGAGGGCTCTTGCATGATGGACCATTCAAGCATCATGGGGTTGGGTTACAAGGAATATCGTATAATGGCTGGAATAACACTGGGCCATCCGACTTCTCGCCAAACGATAATGGGGCAACCGACTTTCCTGCAGCGTCTCATTCCTTGAGGATAAGGAATGCTATGCGCTGCGACATCCGTGGAATGGCCCTTTAATTCTTGATGGATAACGTGTAGAGAGGAGCCAAAGACAAGATGAGCAACACTGGGAAATTTTTTGATATTCAGAGTTATTTCAAAATGGGTCTTAGGAGGAAATGGTACATCATTATTCCATTGACACTATCCGTCATCATTTCTTTTGGTGTTTATAAATATCTGCCGAAGGTATACAGAGCCTCCACCGTCATCCTCGTCCAAGCCCAAAAGGTCCCGGAGAGCTATGTCCGGCCTACCCTAATTGAACCTGTGACCGAGCGGTTAAACACGATTAGCCAAGAAATTCTTAGCCGCTCCAGGCTGGAAACGGTGATTAACGAATTCAATCTCTATTCGGACCTTCTGGGTAAATTACACATGGAAGAGATTGTAGACATGATGAGGACAAAGATCGAGGTGAAGGTCCAGCGCCCAAATGCATTTTCAGTGTCCTTTGAGGGGACAGAACCCGGGACTGTGATGAAGGTAACAAATAAATTGGCCTCGATGTTTATCGAAGAAAACCTGAAATTTAGGGAGTCCCGAGTGGGAGGGACAGCAGAGTTTATCAGCAAAGAACTCCAGGAAGCCGAGTCCAGTCTGAAAAAAAAGGAGGATACGGTCCAACGATTTAAGGAAAGAAATATGGGACAGTTACCCGAGCAGCTTGAGGCAAATCTAAGAATCCTTGAACGATTGCAGCAACAGTATAAGACAGCAAGCGACAATCTCAGCGCTGCGGAGGATAGGATCGTATTCCTGCAAAATCAAATCGAACAGGTAATGGACCGGCAGTCTGGAAGCCGGGTTTCCTCAACAACTCTGTTAACAAGGAGACGCCTCACTCAAGGTGAAAGTGTTCAATCAGAGCCGGGACCGGAGCAATCATTAGCCGCACAGTTAAGTGCGCTAAAGAGGGAGCTGGCAGATGCTGAATCCAAATATACTGAAAGTCATCCCGACGTGGTTAATCTGAAAAGAAAAATAGCAGCTCTTGAACCCAGAGTGAAGAAACAGGAAGAAGAGAGAGAAAGACGTCTAAGGGAACTTAGAGAGCGCCAGGACGAAGTGGCCGCGCCCTCCGCTTTTTTAGATCCTGCTTCTGAAAGGCTTATCGCCCAATATAGAGCACAGTTCAGAGAAGCCCAGTTAGAAACAAAGCGATTGAAAGAAGAAACGGCAAACTTAAAGGATCAGATTGCACTCTATCAAAGAAGAATTGAAGAAACACCTAAAAGAGAGCAAGAAATGGTCCGAATCAACAGAGATTACGACCTTCTAAAAATTTATTATCAGTCCCTTGTGGATAAGAAATATCAGGCTCAAATGGCTGAAAATCTTGAGCGGAAGCAACAGGGTGAGCAATTTAGGATTTTAGATCCGGCTCGTCTTCCCGAAAAACCGTATAAGCCGGACCGTAACACAGTATTGGCCATGGGGGCTGTTTTTGGACTTGCAATAGGGTTAGGTTTAGCCTTGTTTCGGGAATCCATGGACCGATCCTTTTACGAAGTGTCAGATTTAGAAGCGTATTTAGGCCTACCCGTATTGACCACCATACTAAATCTGAACGAAGAAGAAAAGAAAGCGGCCTAAAAACGCCGGTGCGCCCCTTCACCCTCCCCTCTCCCCCTGCCTTTCGGCAGGCAGACATCGGGGGAGAGGGCGGGGTGAGGGGAAATCAGCGGGTATGGAAAAAGAATTAATGCGTTTGTATTAATAGTTTTCAAAGTGCTTTAGCTTAGATGCGCTCTGCGCCATGCGCTTTGCGCGATGCGGGTAACCCTGAAGATGTACAAACAATTTTACGGCCTAAAGGAAAATCCTTTTAATGTGACACCCAATCCCGAATATATCTATCTGGGGGAAAACCATCGGGAAGCGCTGGCGCAATTGTTTTACGGGGTGAGAGAGAGAAAGGGATTTATTGTCATCACCGGGGAAGTGGGCACCGGGAAGACAACACTGATCCACTATCTCCTTGACAAAATGAATGGGAATCACACGAAGACAGCTCTATTATTTAACCCAAAATTGACTGTTGACGATTTCATTCAATACATATTGAAGGACTTGGGGGTAAGGGTTCAGGGAAAAACGAAGGGCGAGTATCTTCACAACCTGCATCGATATTTGCTCCATGCATACCAGAGGGATGAACGAGTGATTTTAATAGTAGATGAGGCCCAGGGGTTGAAGCCGGAGTTGCTCGAAGAGATCAGGCTCCTCTCAAACCTTGAGACATCAAGATCGAAGTTGCTCCAAATCGTCTTGCTCGGGCAACCAGAATTGGATAAAACCCTTGCCCAACCAGGATTTCGCCAGTTAAGGCAGCGCATTAACCTACGATACCATTTATCACCTCTTTCTGAAAAAGAGACGAAAGAGTATATCGGGAAGAGATTGAAAATTGCAGGTGCAAAAAAGCCCATTTTTACGGAGAAGGCGATTAAAGAAATTTGTTTGAAATCGGGAGGGATCCCCCGATTGATAAACATCTTATGCGACAATGCATTGATAAACGGATACGCCCTGGACCAGAAAATGGTTGATGAAAGGTCAGTCAAGGAAGTGGCGAAGGACTTATATCTAAAGAAGAAATCCCGCCCAATTTGGATTTTGGTCCTCACCTTTATTTCTATTGCCGTGGGTATTCTATTATTTGTCTATTTGCAAAAAAGTGCCCATCTGTTGCGACCTTACAAGGATATTCTTGGAGGCTTTCAATACATTAAAGACATGCTAAGCAAAGGGGGATCAACATTTTTCCAGTTTCTTTACATAAGCCCCCTATGAGCAATACATTCTTAAGGAGGATGTGCAGCAACATGGAACGATGTCTGGCTGCCCCGCGGCGATACAGCCGGATTTTCTCAAACCTTGCGGCTAACGCATTACCCTTTAAATGAAAGGACGAACCAATGAGTCGAATCTATCGCGCCCTTGAAAAAGTGGAAGAAGAAAAGAAGCAAAGGATAATTGAAGAACCCTCTCCAAAAGTGTTTGAGGAGAAGGCTATTCTGAAGAAGGAAGTACCCACTTTAAAATTTCCTGAAGAGAGGGTGAAGAAGGAGGGGTTTCCTTCAAAAGAGGTAGCGCCTGTTTTGATTGTTCCACCCCATTCTTTTGGTGCGGAAGCATTCCGAAAACTGAAGACTCAGATCTTTCTTCATCCGGGGAATTCACCTCGTTCGATTCTCGTTACGAGTGCAGTACCGCAAGAGGGGAAAACCTTGGTAGCTGTTAATTTGGCTGTAGCCATTTCGAAGGAAATTCATAACGATGTCATACTCGTTGATGGAGACCTCCGGAAACCAAGTATCCATCTTGAGAATATTCAAAGCACAAAGGGCCTCTCAAATTATCTTTCGGATGGGACCCCCTTATCAGAGATTCTGATAAAGTCTGAGATAGAAAAACTTCGAATCATTCTGGCAGGCTCTTCGACCCCTAAATCCTCAGAGCTAATCAGATCGAGAAAAATGGGAGACCTTCTGCAATCCCTGAGAGAGTTCGGAGATAACACTTACATTATTATTGATTCCCCACCTATTATAGCTACCGCCGATCCAAGTTTGCTCTGTAAATTAGTAGATGCGGTGATCCTGGTGGTCAAAGGCGGGTATACGTCCAGGGAATCTGTCCAAAACGCAATCAAGTCTATTGATCGCCAGAAGATTATCGGAGTGGTCTTTAACCAAATAGATATCAAGCCATCAAGTTACTTTTCAGAGTACTATCGCTATTATCAGTACTATCGGAGATAAACTCAGATTGTGATCAAAAAACATTCTTGTAGCTTATCATCTCATTGGCTTTATGGAGTGTGGGTTTAATATGAACCTCTGGTATGTGATCCAAACCAAACCTAAAAAAGAAGAGGAGGCGAAATCTTACCTATCGACAAAAGGAGTGGAGGTCTTTCACCCTCTTATGGAAAACTTTCTGGTGAGAAATGGGAGGATGAACAAAGAATTAAGGCCCCTTTTCCCAGGGTATATTTTTGGGAATTTTGATCTCAATAAAAATTATCCCTTGGTCAGGTGGGCAAAAGGAGTAAGAAAAGTTTTAGGGTTTGGGGAATATCCCACGCCCATCTCTGAAGATGTGGTAGAAACAATTAAGGAGAGAGCCGATACTCAGGGGATTGTGAGACTGAAGCACCATTTTAAAGCCAATGATGTGATTAGGATTAAAGCAGGCCCTTTGAAGGATCTTTTAGGTATCTTTGAAAGATGGATATCTGATAGGGAGCGGGTAAGAATTCTTTTAAACCTAATGAGCTATCAACCGGCCATAGAGATTCACTATTCAATGATAGAAAAAGTGGCGTAGGGCAAGGATTCGGATGAACAAGGAATCGAGGGTTCAGGTGAAATCTCAAAGAGTGAGAAAATTTCAAAAAGAAGTCGGGAGGCTTAACAAACCTTGAACAAAATCATTTGTCCCTCGGCCTCGAGAATCCTTCTGCGGTTGATTTAAACCCCACACTAACTGGGGATCGAAAAGCTCAGATTAGCAATTATTTTAATTAGAATTGAACCGGATTCGAACCGGCGGTAGCTTATCTTAATCTCGCACGACGAGCACAAACTCGATCTGTTGTTTGAATGTAGACGTTATTTAGGAGGTGGATGAACAATGATTATCAAGTCTTGTTTGTCCTGCGAATATCATGAGATGGAACAGGACGGAAAAGAAGAGACGAGTCACTGCCGGAGGGAAAACTGTTGGTGTCGCTACTCCAAGTGTGTTCTTACAAAGGCCCTTGAGAAGTTTTTGAAAGAAGAATCCTCGCGACATGAGCAATCCCTCTCCGGTTTTTAATTTGTTTTGCTTATTAATCAAGGCTATGCTCTACGCTTCGTCATACAGCAGCACTGCGACCCTTCATCACCGCATCCATTCGTAAATTCAATAACCGAATATACCTAATGACCCAATAAACTCAATAAACCCATAGTGGAGTTAGACATGCGTGAATATTCCATCAGTCCGACCGGAGAAAAATTTCCATTACCAGAGCAAGAAGAGCATTCAAGAGAGTTTGAACGTTTGGAGGAGATCGTAAAGAACCAACGTGCCTTCGGACGGGAAATTGTTTTAGTCATGGGTTTGGGGTTTGTCGGGGCTGTCATGGCGGCAGTGATTGCTGACGCCACAGACGAAAGGGATAATCCCACGAAATTCGTAATTGGGATGCAGAGACCAAGTACCCGAAGCTTCTGGAAAATTCCTTTCCTTAATCGCGGAATTTCACCGGTGAGCTCAGAAGATCCTGAAGTTCCTTTATTGATCAATCGGTGTGTCAACGAGAAAGAGACTCTCATGGCCACCTTTACCTACGATGCACTCAAACTCGCGGATCTGGTGGTTGTAGACGTTCAATGTGACTATCTGAAAGAGGCACTCGGCAATATACTGGATGGCCGGGCAGACATGGATGCATTAGAAGAATCTCTGGAGATCATAGGGCAACGTATCAGTCCGGAGGCATTGGTTTTAATCGAGACAACCGTAGCTCCGGGTACGACAGAACAGGTAGCCTACCCGATTATGAAAAAGATGTTTCGGAAGCGAGGAATTAAGAGTGATCCGCTTCTCGCCCACAGTTTTGAACGGGTGATGCCTGGGAGGAATTATGTATCAAGTATCCGTGATTTCTGGCGAGTATGTAGCGGAGTCAACGAAGAATCCACACAGAGAGTTGTCAAGTTCTTGAATGAAGTCCTGAACACGAAGAAGTTTCCGTTGACAGTACTCGATAGACCTATTGAGTCGGAGACGGCAAAGATCGTTGAGAATAGCTTTCGAGCGACCATTCTTGCTTTTCTTGACGAGTGGAGTCTTTTTGCAGAGCAAAATGGCGTGGACTTGATCAAGGTGATCGGTGCCATCAAGGTCCGACCCACGCACAGCAACATGATCTTTCCGGGACCCGGCATTGGTGGCTATTGCCTTCCTAAAGACGGAGGCTTGGGTCTTTGGGCATACCGGCACATCCATGGGTTTGAGGACAATATTTTTAAGATGACACCCCTTGCGATCGACATCAATGATACCAGGTCCCTGCACGTGGCCCAACTTACCCGCGATGCACTCCGGAACATGGGACGCCCCATCGCTTCCGCAGAGGTTCTGGTGTTGGGAGCTTCCTATAGGGAGGATGTAGGAGATACAAGGTATAGCGGCTCTGAGTTGATCGTCAGGCGGTTGACAGAAATGGGAGCAGAATTGAAGGTTCACGATCCATATGTCCTCCACTGGTGGGAATTTGAAAAACAGGATGAGTATCCGGCGTCTTCGCATGGTTTGAAGAGATTTTTCCGTGGTCAGGAAAGACTAAAGGATCTTCGTGTAGAACAGGATTTGAAAGAGGCATTAAGTGGTACAGATGCAGTCATTCTTGCGGTAAGGCACAAACACTATCTAAATCTTGATCCGGACGAAGTGGTGCGAAGTGCGGGTGGGCCGATCGCCGTGATCGACTGTTTCGGTATTTTGGATGATGGGAAAATAAAGCGATATTTTGAGCTTGGGTGCGAAGTCAAGGGATTAGGTCGCGGTCATGTAAAACGGATCAAGGATCAGGTGAGAGAAGCAAAAGCAGAACCGCTGTTTAACAGTCCGACTCGAACTTTAGGAAAAAAGTTCCCTTTTGAGTCCAAGCTTTCACTTGGCGATGACTAATCGAGATTCGATATCCAATATTCATGCTGTGATCCTTGCGGGTGGGTCTGGCACAAGGTTTTGGCCTCTAAGTAGGGAAACCCGACCTAAACAAATGCTCCAGATTGTGGGAGAAGACACCCTTATCCGGCAGACTCTCAAGCGGACGGAGGGTTTTGTGGCCCCAGAGAATATCTGGATTGTAACTACAGAGGACAAGGCTCAAGACATAAAGTTTCACATCGAGCCATTAGGCCCTATGGCCCATGGAGTCCAATTCATCAATGAGCCTGTAGGCAGAAACACAGCGCCAGCCATCGGTCTGGCTGCCATTCATCTCAATCATCTGTCCTCTGAATCTGTAATGATGGTGATGCCTTCTGACCATGCCATCCCTGATAGAGAAGAATTCTTAAGTGATCTCAGACTCGCAGTCCAAGGGGCGAGGGAAGATCATCTTGTGACATTCGGAATCAAACCTAGCAGGCCTGAAACAGGATATGGCTATATCAAAGTTGAGAGTACCTCAAAAATCGAGGAAAATAGTCTGCGCAAGGTTGAACGTTTTGTTGAAAAACCGGACTTTGTAACGGCAGAAGCATACCTTTCTGACGGGAGCTATTACTGGAATTCTGGCATTTTCGTCTGGAAGACCTCCAAAATCCTTTACGAAATGGAAAAATATCTTCCTGGTCTTCACCAAACCTTAAGAAAAATTGAATCCTTTCTTTTTCCAACAAATCAACCAGATGAATCGGCTGAACGCCATGCTCTCTGCGCTATGCTCTATGCGAACTTGGAGTCCATTTCCATCGATTATGGGATAATGGAACGAAGTCAGGACGTACGAGTCGTTCCTGCGACCTTCCGGTGGTCTGATTTGGGGAGTTGGAGCGCCCTGGATGAAATCATTGAAAAAGATAACGAAGGGAATATCCTCAAGGGTAATACCATTGATATTGGAAGCCAGAACTCGACTATCTACGGGAATGAGAGGCTCATCGCGACTATCGGGCTCAACGATATGGTAGTGGTGGATACTCCGGACGCGATTCTGGTAGCTCCAAAAGATCGGGTTCAGGAGGTTAGAAAGGTCGTTGAGGTATTAAAACGGAATGGTCGGGAGGAGCATCTCCTTCACAAGACCGTTGAGAGACCTTGGGGGAGCTATACGGTTTTAGAGAAGGGGCAGGGATATAAAATCAAAAGAATTGTTCTCAAACCCGGCGCCAAATTGAGCCTGCAACGCCACAGGAGAAGAAGCGAACACTGGGTTGTCGTAGCAGGTGCGGCTAGAGTGACGAGAGAGCATGAGACATATCTGGTCCATACGAATGAGAGCACTTATATTCCCGTAAACACGAAACACCGTTTAGAAAATTCAGGGGGCACCCCTCTTCAGATCATCGAAGTCCAGAATGGGGAATACCTTGAAGAGGACGATATCGAACGCTTCGCCGACGACTATGGCAGGAAATAATGTTAAAACCAATGACAACCATCCAAAAGAATAGAGAGCTATTGAAGAGCCTCCTACAGATATTGTTATGTATAATGATCATTTGCACCGTCTCCTGTACTAAAAAAAAGGTAAGTATACAGTCGTATATTCTCCGTAACAGGGTAATCGTATTGGATCAGGTATTAATGAAAAAAGCTCTCTATGTTTCCTTTTTATTCCCTAAGAGTATAAAAAAATATAAGACGGTGAATGTTCATGGTCTTCTTCTAAACGGCGACCAGATAATCTGTGAAACCTTTTTAAAGGCTTTTAGTGAAAATAGCGGTAACCTCGTTTTTGACCTTCCGTACCAGATCCCGAACGGTCGGTATAGAATAAAAATTGATTCGTTTAACGAAAAAGGCAGCTTGATGGCAACAGGCTCTGTTGCAGTTGAGAGGGCTGAGCTCAGGAATTATTTTTATCCTAAAAGTAAGAATTCAGTGGCAGCCTTTGAAAAAATTGCTGCCCACCCGGAGCCTGAAGAAGTAAAGGCAACGGGTCGGGATAAATCGATTGGTTATTTGCTCTTCTGCAGATCTCATCTTGAATATGTCTTTCCCGACAGTAAACCCAAAAAATCTGAGATCATCAATCATCTTGCCATTCAGGTTGTCCGTAATGCGTTTGAACCAATTACCTTTTCGCTTTATCCTCTTCAAAACCTGGGGACGGTAAACATATCGGTAACCGATTTAAAGAGTGCTAAAGAGATCATCTCTAAGAAGAAAATAAGGGTTGCTTGTGTTGAAATGGTTCAGGAGACCATTGGATTGGCAGAAGGAAGATTCCTAGATTTGCCATCTCTAATCAAGCCGGGAAATCAGGCAAAAGTTGAGAAAGGTAAGTGCCAAAGATTTTGGTTGACCATCAGAATAGACGATAACGTTTCGCCCGGAGTATACAAAGGTAAAGTTACCATATCCCCTCAGAGCGGATTAGGAACATCACTTCCTCTCGAAGTAAGAGTGATGCCTATATCTCTTGAGGACATTCCAGGTATAGATTATTTCATGTTAATGACCTACGAGTTTACGGAATTGACGATGCCCTGGAGTAGGGAAGAGAAGGAGAAAATTTATCAATCAGCTTGTAACATTCTCAAGGATTACAAAGAACACGGGATGACGACTCTTTGTTTGCATTCACCTTTTGTATTCATCACAAAGGAGGACGGTACGCCCAACCTTGAGGATATCTTTGCGGCTTTAAGAGCGGCAAAAGAAATCGGGTTTAAAGCACCTATCATATGGTATATGGGACATCTGATTCAAACATCTAAGCCAAGACATCCGGGGAGTATACTGGGTTTTGATAGAGAAGTACATCTGTCAAGGTTGAAATATCTTGTGAACACAGTGACGAAGTATGCAAAAGACAATAGCTGTCCAGAAGTTATCTTTTCACCAATAGATGAACCGGGTGATTCGTATCAAGATTTTCAAAATAAACGTCACACCATTACTCCTCTTTTGTTAAAAACAATAAAAGACTTAGGCGCCAAAAATATGCTTACCACGCGTGACTATAAACAATTCAAACCTGTTGATTATTTATGCTCTGGCGAAATGAATAAAGAAGATTTAGATGGGGCACATAGCAATGGGTCTGTCTACTGGTTATATAACAATGACGTGACTGCAAAATGCATAAATCCCGCTTATGCCAGGTATATTTATGGTTATTATACCTGGATGAATAATGTGGATGGAATGTCATCCTGGACATTCCAAAACACCCAGAATGCAAGGGGCGTACCTAAGCGGGCTGATGGTCCCGGTAACGATATCTATCTTGCGTACCCGGATCCGAACGGTCCCATTGCTACTCTTAAATGGGAAGCAATTAGGGAGGGCATAGATGATCATAAACTTGTGTATCAATTGGCAAAACGCATACAGAAGCTGAAACGAAAAGGAATCAATGCCTCCAAATACGAAGATTTTCTTTTGGGAATCAGAAAAAAAGAGGGGACACCTGGCTGTCAAGAAAGAGAGGATGACAAGTGGACTCCAGGATTTTTCGAAAAAAGCAGGGATCATTTAATCTCAATGATTTTAGACGCAGAGACAAAGATAAATTAATCCAGAGATAAAAAATGAAGTAAATTGTCTTAAGAGCAACCAACTACGGACGAATGGCCTAACCCTTACTGTGGAAGGCTGGCGAGCTTAAGGTACGCTGAGAAAAGAAATATGTTTGATCAAAGCAATCCACTTGCGAAGCGGATGTTCAATGTTTTGAAGACGGAGGGTATAAAAGGTTTTTTCAGGCGGATTAAGGACAGGCTTCGATCTAAATGGTACGGATATCATGTCTTTGTAACGTCACGACAATTCGCCTCAGTTTCAGAGGCCTTAGAGTTCCCAGCTCAGTTAGACCCCACGATTGTTCTTATGCTTGAAAGGTGTCAACGGGTGTTGAGCAGCCTTACTTTCAAACAAGTTAACGAATCTGACGGTGGAGAAATCGATGAATTGACGGCTATAGATCATTGGGGGCACTCAAGGAAGAGCATTATTAAATGGCTGCAAGAGGGATGGTGCTGCTATGTTGCTAAATTTGGAAACCGAATAGTGGCCTATATTTGGACAAAGGCAGGGCCTGAATTCTACGAACCTATATTGAGGCGCTGGTTCACACTGGCTGACGACGAAGTTTATGCCACTAGAACATTTTGTCTACCCGATTGGCGGGGGAGGGGCGTTACACCAATGCTGACCAAGTGGATAGTCAATCATCTGGCTTTGACAGAAGGGGTAAGAAAGTATATAGGCTGGGTGAGGGTTGATAATGTGAATCAGATCCACACTCTGGAGCAAATGGGGTGGTCAGTGGTTGGACGCCTTGGGATCATAGAGACCTTCGGTGTTTGTCTACAGTACATCCGGGGCCAAAGAGCATTTAGCGCAACAAAGAAGCGCTTTTCCATCCGAGGATAGAGACGCAGGAGATAACAAATGAAGGACTTTTACCTTGAGGTCTTAGAATTACAGAGATCGGATAGGGTCCGCAGATTCGAGGAGCCCGGGATCTTTTTAAGCAGTCAGACCCACCAATGAAGGATAAGATGAATATCCGAACAGAATATTACTAGGAGATTATTATGCATGATGAAAAACCGGAGAAGCCTCCCAATAATTTGATCGAGCGTCCTACCGGCGCACTGTCTGTCGAACGCGTGGATCCCAGCGAGTTTAACGCAGTGGCTCGTATCCTCGCTATGGCATATAGTGATGATCCGATACATATCTGGGCCATGCCAAATGCAAATGCCGCCACGCGGCTGAATGATGCCACAGTCTTCTTCAAATTGTATTTGAGATGGATGCGACCGGACAATCGAGACGTGTTCGCAACCTCTGACCGCTCATCTGTCCAGGTTTCATCCGTTGTTCGAAAAGGTGAAAGCGCATACCCGGATGGCGTACGCCACCTGCCCCCAATGATCCGGAATCTATCGCGCGTGAATGACTATTTCCAGTGGATCGAGACATTTCGACCCAATGTCGATCACCGGCACGCTGAGTTTATCGGGTCTTTGCCGAATGCCTCTCGACCAACAGGATTTTTTCTTTACACAAAAGTATTGCAGATCTTTGATCGGGAAGGCCTTCCAGTATGGACTTGGTCGTCCAACCCGACAAACTTGCCAATGTATCGACGACTTGGCTTTAAGATAAGTGACGAACTTCGCCGTGATCCTTCTACGCCGCCGGTAAACATTTTATGGCGTCCGCCGATGCCGCTGAGGGACGGGGGGAAATGTCAATGAACGGCCTCAGGGTACATCATTACGGCTCAGCACCAGACAACTTAGTGCGGAGTATAGAGACTCTGCGTTTGCTTGAGTATTGTGCCGGGGAGATTACTCTTGACCCTGTTCAGAGAGTTCGAGTTGCTTTCGCTTCTCGGCCGCAAGAAGTAATGATTGAAGTTACAAGGCTTATGAGATACCAGCAAAGAATTTGGAATTAAAACACCACATAACTGAAAATAATTGACGGAGGTAATCTAAATGACTAATAAGGAAAAATATGAACAGGTGTTTATAACCTGCTTTTCTCTTGAAAAAACAGCGTTAAATGATGAGCTTGTCTATAACTCCCTTCCTGAATGGGATTCGGTAGGCCATATGGCAATGATTACTGTCTTAGAGGAAACATTTAATATAATGATAGAGACTGATGATATTGTTGATTTCAGTTCCTATAATAAAGGGTTTGAAATACTTGAAAAATATGGTATCAGATTTAATTCTACTTAAAATTAGGAGATGAAAATCATGGATTTTTTCAATTGTATTGATATGTATGGCGAGGCTGTCGCTGTAATAGCAGAAGATTCGGAACAAATTTCATATAAGGAATTTTTATTAATAGCTGATGAAATTAAAAAACACTTATATGAAAGGAGTCTTGTCTTTTGCATTTGCGGAAACAATATTGAATCAATAGCCGGTTATATAGGGTTTTTACGTGGCAGCGTCGTTCCCTTGTTGGTTAATATGCACACCAACAAGGAAGCCTTGAAAAATCTTTTACGGCTGTATTTACCGCGATATGTTTGGTTGCCGAAGAGCATGAATGAGGATATTTCAGATTGTGAACCAGTTTATTATTATGGAAATTATGTCTTGTTAAAAACATCCTTCACTTCAAGCTACTCCCTACATGATGACCTAGCTCTTTTACTGACGACATCAGGGAGTACAGGAAGTCCAAAGTTTGTACGCCAGTCTTATAAAAATATTATGAGCAATGCCAATTCAATCTCAGAGTATCTTAAAATAAACGATAAAGACCGTTATATTACTACTATGCCAATGAGTTACACCTATGGTTTGTCTATTATTAACAGCAGTTTATTAAAGGGGGCTAGCATTTGTTTGACAAATAAGACCTTGATGGAAAAGGAATTTTGGCGATTATTAAAGGAACATAATGTTACATCATTCGGAGGTGTTCCATATATCTATGAAATGTTGAAAAGATTACGGTTTTCAAGAATGGATCTTCCAAGTCTTAGGACTTTAACTCAAGCCGGTGGTAGATTAGACAAAGAGCTTTCGTTGGAATTTGCCACTATTTGTCGTGATAAGGGTATCCGGTTTTTTGTAATGTATGGTCAGACTGAGGCTACAGCCCGTATGTCATATTTGCCCCCTGAATATGCAATTTTAAAAGCTGGAAGCATAGGGATTGCAATACCAGGGGGCAAATTTCGATTACAGGATGAAAACGGTAATACTATAAACGAAAGTGAAACAATCGGTGAGCTAGTATATGAGGGTGATAATGTGACCATGGGTTATTCAAATGATTGCAAGGACCTATGTAAAGGTGACGAAAACAGGGGCATACTTAAGACCGGTGACATAGCCAAACGCGATAACGATGGGTTTTATTACATTGTTGGCAGGAAAAAACGGTTTTTAAAAATATTTGGCAATCGAGTAAACCTTGATGAAGTAGAGAGCATGTTGAAAACCGCAGGATATGAGTGTGCATGTGATGGAACCGATGATGGTATGAAAATTTTTATCACCTTAAAGGATAGCCCTAAGGAGGTTAAACATTACATCATAGAAAATACAGGCATAAATCAGGTTGGGTTTAGTGTAATATGTGTACCTAAAATTCCACGTAACAACTCAGGAAAGGTTTTATATTCTGCTCTTCAGTGTTACGGAGGTAGTCTTGTTTAATTCATCTGAGATCATAAATATCCCTCCATACTCCCTTTCGAGAGCAAAAAAAACCGATTTGTATTTAAAGGCAATTTCCGAATTAACAAAATTGCATTATAACGGTTGTGCTCAGTATAGGCGTATACTGGATACTATTAAGTTTGATTTAGATAACCCGAGAAATCTTGAGGCCTTCCCCTTCTTACCAGTACGCCTTTTTAAGGAGTACGACCTTATAAGCGTGGGGAAGTCAGAAATAATTAAGACTATGACATCCTCAGGGACAACTGGGCAGTCGGTATCAAAAATCTATCTTGATAGGGAAACCGCGGCGAATCAGACTAGGGCGCTGGTAAAGATAGCATCTTCTTTTTTAGGAACAAAACGACTCCCAATGCTGGTTATCGATACAAAGTCTGTCGTAAAAGACAGAAATTTATTTTCGGCCCGTGGGGCCGGGATCTTGGGATTTTCTATGTTAGGTTATGATATAACATATGCGCTTGATGATCAGATGAACCTGGACATGGAAACAATCTCATCCTTTTTAGAAAAACATAACGGCACATCAATACTTCTATTCGGTTTTACCTTTATGATTTGGAAACATTTCAGAATGTCCCTTGATAAAATGAAAAAGATCAACATTGATAACGGAATAATGATTCATGGCGGTGGTTGGAAAAAGCTCTATGACCAAAGTATAGATAATGGTGTTTTTCGAAATGCAATAGCAGAGGTTTGCGGGATAAAAAAGGTTTATAATTATTACGGCATGGTGGAACAGACAGGCTCTATATTCATGGAATGCGAATACGGGCATTTGCATGCTTCCATATTCTCTGATGTAATAATACGCGATCATCGGAATTTTGAGAGTCTGGGCGTCGGCAAGGAAGGACTTATTCAACTTATTTCGATATTACCTGCAAGTTATCCTGGACATTTAATATTGTCCGAGGACTTGGGTGAACTTTTGGGTGAGGATGACTGTCCATGTGGGAGAATGGGTAAATATTTTAGGGTACATGGACGAATTCAGAATGCAGAGATAAGAGGTTGTAGCGATACCTATGCTTCCGGTAGCAAATAAATTGCAGTACATAATCGGCGCTGCTTCTGATTTTAAGAAGCAGATTATGTGCCCCTATGATCCTTTGGTCTGTGATTTTTTAAATAGCCTTTCTTTAGAACTATTAAAGGATAAAGTTGCTAAGGAATTTCCGGATGTCATATCCTTTGGTTTTTGGTGTCGCAAGGCAAATATTATTAGGCTTAAAGAAGAATTCTCGGGAAAAAGGTTAAGGTTGGGACTTGGTCTGATATTTCATATCTGCCCATCAAATGTCCCAGTTAATTTTGCGTTCTCGTTTGCATTTTCTGTGCTATCAGGTAATTCTAATGTTGTTCGCGTACCGTCAAGGGACTATCCTCAGATCGGTATTATCTGTGATGCCATAACCAGGGTCTTATCCCATAAAGAATATAGTTCAATTGCGAAGATGACTGCGTTTATACGCTATGAGCAAGATGATGAGATTACTCAAGCATTTTCAGAAATATGCAATGGACGTATTATATGGGGAGGCACGCAAACGATTCGAGATATCAGGCGGATGTCGATTCCTGAACGTGGAGTAGATGTAGCCTTTGCTGATAGATATTCGTTCTGCGTTATTAATGCAAAAAATTTACTACGATGCCATGAAGAAGAATTAACAGAACTTGCAAATGGTTTTTACAACGATACCTACCTGATGGATCAAAATGCCTGTTCATCTCCTCATTTAATTGTCTGGTTAGGAGATGGTGTGGATTTATTAGAGGCAAAAAACCGTTTCTGGGAAGGTGTCTACAAAAAGGTTGCGTCAAAATATGCCCTTGCGCCGGTATTTGCCGTGGACAAACTTACCATGCTATATAAGAACATAATTGATTTGAAGGAAGTATCGCGTGTTTCAAAATATGAGAACCTGGTGTATGTTTTAGAATTAAGCCATTTGCCGGATAATCTGGATGAGATCCGAGGGAGATGCGGATACTTCTATGAATATTGCGCAACAAGCCTTGATGAGATAGCGCACATAGTAAATGAGAAATACCAAACATTAACATACTATGGTGTTGACAGTCATGATCTTCGTTCTTTTGTATTACATAACAAATTAACCGGCATAGATAGAATTGTGCCTATCGGATCGGCGATGGATATTTCTATTATTTGGGACGGATATGATTTAGTGGAAAGGCTATCAAGAATATGTGATGTGAAATAAGAGGTGTTCTGTGCTGCTAAAGGGGAAAAATGCTGTCATAACAGGTTGTCTGAAGAGCATTGGGCGAGCCACCATGGAGCTTTTTGCAAAGAATGGCGCAAATATCTGGGCGTGCTGCCAATATCAAGATATTCATTTTGACGATTGTATAGATAATCTCAAAAGGATGTATGACGTGAGGATAAGGCCATTATTTTTTGACTTAATGGAATATGAGCAGATAAAAGCCGGTGTAAAGACAATAATGTCAACAAAAGAGCCAGTGGACGTGTTGGTCAATGTTGCTGGCATGACCCAAGACGCGTTGTTTCACATGATCTCAATGGAACAGATGAAACATGTGTTTGAGGTTAATTTCTTTTCACAAAGGCTGCTTACACAGTATATTACAAGATTGATGTTGAGGCATAAGTCCGGCAGTGTGATTAATATATCTTCAATATGAGGTATCGATGGTAATCCGGGCGAGTTGTCTTATAGTGCCTCGAAGGCAGCGATTATTGGGGCTACCAAAACGCTCTCAACAGAGCTTGCTCCGTCAGGTATCAGGGTGAATGCAATTGCAGCCGAGGTAATAAAAACCGATATGACGAAAGGCTTGCCTGACGAAACATTTAAAAGGCTAGTGAATAAAAGCAGTCTGAAACATCTTGGGTTGGTGGACGAAGTTGGAAATGTTATAGTTTTTTTGGCTTCGGATTTGTCATCATATATCACCGGGCAGATTATTCGAGTTGATGGCGGGATTGGGTGAAGGAGGTAACGAACGATGCTATTAGACAACAAGAATGCCCTAATAACAGGGTGTAATAGAGGCATCGGAAAAGCAATTCTAACAACCTTTGCTGAAAACGGTTCGAATATATGGGCTTGCGTTCGCCAACCATCCGATGAGTTCGAGACTTATATTAAAGAGCTTTCAATGAGATGCGATGTTAAAATTTGGCCGGTTTTTTTTGACCTTAAGGATAGTGATCAGGTTAAATCGGCCGTTAAAACAATAATGTCCATGAAAAAGCCGGTGGATATCCTTGTTAATAACGCCGGGATATCATACAACGCATTATTCCAGATGTCCACTATCGATAAAATGATAGAGGTCTTTAATATAAACTTTTTTTCTCAGATGATTTTTACCCAATATATAATAAAGCTTATGTTGCGTAATAAGAATGGAAGTATAATAAACATTGCTTCATCCACTGGAATTGACGGGAATGCCGGACGTTCAATTTACGGGGCAAGCAAAGCAGCAATTATTTGCGCAACAAAAGCAATGTCCACTGAGCTTGGAGAAAATGGCATCAGAGTAAACGCTATTGCTCCAGGCATAACACAAACAGAAATGATAAGTGATATGACCGAGGCAGTCATTAAAGAGACCATTCAACAAACTCATTTGAAAAGAGCTGGTAATCCATATGAAATAGCAAGGGCCGCTCTTTTTTTAGCCTCTGATATATCGTCATATGTGACTGGTCAAGTATTGCGAGTTGATGGGGGGTTAGGATAATAATATGAACGAGCAGCGGATTAATGAAATTATTGCAGAGGTTTGTCGATTGTTGAAATTATGGCTACTCTTTATGGCGGGATAATGAAGTTAGACTCAGAGAATCCCGGATGGGTTGATAGAGATAGATTCATATTGAACAAGGGGCATGGGGCGCTTGGGTATTATACGGCACTTGCAGAGGTTGAGTTTCTTACGCCCAATGAGCTTAACACCTTTGAAGAGAATGGGGCTGATTTATCCGGACAACCTACAATGAATATGGAAAAGGGAATAGAATTTTCAAGCGGGAGCTTAGAATTGGGCTTATCTCTTGGGGTAGGCGTTGCGCTAGCCGGAAGAAAACAAAGATTACAAAATCTATGTTTTAATTGGTGATGGGGAGTGTAACGAGCGCAATGTGTGGGAAGCAGCGATCACTGCAAGTCATTTTAAGCTCGATAATTTCATTGTGATTATTGATCGCAATAAAATGCAAAGTGATGGCGCATGTCATACAGTGTTAGATATGGGAGATATTGAAGCTAAATGAGATCATATGATTTACCAAATTACACTAAGGAGAGGTGGTGTTCCGATGAGCATTCTAAAAGATCTTGAAAAATTTCTGCTTACTGAAATTGCTGTCGATCTTGGTAAGAAATCTCTGGGCCCTGATGAAGACCTTCTTGAGCGGGGGATTATCGATTCTTTGGGGATTATGAAGTTGGTACTCTTTATGGAGGAGACCTATGGTATAGTGGTCGCTGACGAGGAAATTGTCCCTGAGAACTTCCAAACTCCGAATAACATGGTCAAGTTTGTCGAGCAGAAAATGCAGACTAAGTAGTTTATATTTATTCTCTAAGGCCATGCACTCATTGTACAGATAATGAGTTGTGGTAAAACCCGGATCAGCCTTGAAGAGCCCAGGTTTTGGATAATTCCGGGGAAAGAAGAAATTTTCGAACGGGTGATCTGCTTAAAGTTCATTATAGGAAGCCCCCAATGAGGGATATCCGAGCGAGTGAGGATGCCTATTAGAGATTTCACAAGCGATACCTCATGCGGAAAGAACGGAGAATGAGGTGACATTATGGATTTTGAATTCAGCGAAGAACAATTAGAGTTCAAAAAGAGTGCTATCCGTTTTGCTCAGAAAGCACTTAATGATGGGGTCATTGAAAGGGATAGAGATGCTGTTTTCTCTCGCGAACTTTGGAAGAAGTGTGCAGATTTTGGCATACAGGGTTTCTCCTTTCCTGAAAGATATGGAGGGAACAACGCAGATATATTAAGCACGATGCTACTGATGGAAGGATTAGGGTATGGATGTAAAGATAGCGGACTGATTTTTGCGATCAACGGCCAGATGTGGTCTGTTCAAATGCCGATACTTAGGTTCGGTTCGGATGCACAAAAAGATAAGTATCTACCCAAGTTATGCAGTGGCGAGTGGATCGGAGCTGATAGCATTACTGAACCGGACTCGGGATCGGATGCCTATAGTCTTCGAACAACAGCGCGGTTGGAGGGTAAATACTATATATTGAACGGGACAAAGACGTTTTGTACCATGGCGCCCAAGGCTGATGTATTTGTCATATTTACTACTGTTGATAAGAGAAAAGGTTTTATGGGCGTTACGGCATTCATCGTTGAAAGAGGTCACCCAGGATTCAGTGTGAGTAAGGACATCGATAAAATGGGTTTGCGAACTGCTCCTTTTGGAGAGTTGATACTTGAAGAATGCAAGGTGCCTGTTGAAAACAGGCTCGGTAAAGAAGGAAACGGTTCGGCAATATTTGATGATGTGATTGAATGGGAAAGGAGCTGTATTTTAGCCAGTTTATTGGGTGGGATGGAGAGACAACTGGAACGATGCATACAGTATGCTAAAACTCGCAAGCAATTTGGCAAACCCATCGGTAAGTACCAGTCTGTTGCCAATAAGATCGTAGATATGAAAGTCCGAATGGATACAGCAAAACTGATTTTATACAGAGTTGCCTGGATGAAAAACACGTATGGTAAAGCCACGATGGAAGCAGCAATTGCAAAATTATACTTGAGTGAGTCCTGGATTAAGTCATGTCTCGATGCAGTCCAAATTCATGGGGGATACGGCTATACCACAGAATATGAATTGGAACGTGATTTACGGGACTCCGTCGCGAGTACAATATATTCAGGTACTTCCGAAATTCAAAGAAATATTATAGCCCGCTATTTAGGACTTTAGTGCATATAATATCGTCTTGAGATGCAGGAATAGCACTACGGTTTCTCTCGACAGGAAATGATTTGGTAATGTTATTAGGCTCAGAGCAATATTGACCGTACGAGTTTGCCGTTTTCTCTTAAAAGGAGGCTAAGCCTATGGAAAAACTCATCAAGAATAATTGGCATTGCGAATCTGGGGAACCTTCCGTTCGTGCTCAGATTTTAAGGCACGAGATCCATCCCGAGGGGCTGGACGTCGATCGGATTCGGTTCTCTGAGGTCGGATGCCTTGCACCGAGATCGAACGTTGGTCACATCATCAGCGTTCTTCGAGGAAATGGAAAACTTCATTTGGCGGGTGACGGTAAACAAACCTTTCAACTGGAGGCAGGCGTCCACCTCTACCTCCCACCAGGGCTGGAGTTTATCCTTGATGCGGAACGCGGGACCGAGCTTCTGTACGTTTCGAGCCCATCGGCCGCTCAGGCGCGTGGCGGAAAGCTTCTACTTCGCAACGAAAGATTCCTCGCAGCCTGTGCTTCGGAATCTCAATCTCTTCGATGGATCCTTACAGCTCAGTACTTGAGCCGGAGAATCTTCTTGCACCATGACCCAACCCTTCTATCGAAATCCGGGCATCCCGTCTCTTGGTTTCACACCACAATGTTCGACGTGGCCGGGCTCCCCAAAAATGAGGATGGTCAGCCAGTGTTCAAGATGTCTTACAATTCACGGACGGAGGTCAACGTTTGCTATGACGTGAAAGGGACTGCTCGCGTGCGTATGGCGCAGCACCCATACCGAGAGGCGAAGCAGCTGTGGGGCCCGTGGTTGCTATTAGATGGCGAATCGACTTATCACTTGAACGAAGCTGCTGGGAGTCCCGAAGAAGAGTGCCGCATCGACGAGGCGACCCAAACTTGGCAAACCCTTCGCAATAAGCACGAGGTCCACATCGTCGAAGGACACGTTTCGCTTTTCTGCCTCTTCGATCCAGCACCTGCAGGCATGGAGCGCCACCGGCCCGGTGATTACAGCGACTACGAGCCCCTGTCGCAGTTGCTCGGAACCAAACCGTACGAAACCTACGAACGAGAGATTGCGAGATACGATGAGATGGTGGATCGGCTTTCCTTGGCCAAGGCGAAAGGCGAGTTGAACACACTCAAAGGAACTCCCCTCTGGGAGCTGTATTTGCGAGGCCGAAAGGCACAAGCCGCTATAGAGACTGAGCTTGCAAGAAAACTTGCTTTCGAAGGTAACGGACGCGAGCAGGTCCTTTTGCGCTGGATGCAATCCGTGGATATACGTATGGGCACCGAAGTCGTAGCGCAGATCGTATGAGGGCAGAGAATTGGAATACCTTGGAGACGAGGGTCTGCAAGATGCGAATGGTCGTGGCTCTCATTTTGCAGCTTGGGCTATTATCCCTGCACTGGTGGGCATAGCTTCCGGGATGGAAAAAAGGAGATTATAAGGAAAATGGCTTTTCTATTGCATCAATTATTGTCAGAAAGCGCGGTAAAATATCCGAACAATGAGGCGATAGCTTTTAAAGACCAGAGAATGACCTATTCTGAATTGGAGAGAGAGACCAACAAATTGGCTTATAGTCTCTCAGGAATTGGCATACAAAGAGGAGAGCGGGTTGGAATTTATATGAATAGGTGCATAAATTCAATAGTGGGGGCATTTGGGATCCTGAAGGCAGGAGCGACATATGTTCCCATAGATCCAATGTGCCCGCCAAGCCGTTTCAGCTACATCATAAATAAAGGTGCAATAAAATTCTTGCTTACTTCTGGGGAAAAGCTAACAAATATAGAACGGGCCTTTCCTGAAAGCTCTCCAATAGAAAATATTCTAATAATGAATGGTTTGGATCCAGGCTCCAGATCGCCCGGATCTACGAAATTGATTGATTGGCAAGAGATTCGAGAGTCCGCAAGGGGAGACGTTCCATGTACGAATACGATAGACTCAGACTTAGCTTACATTTTATTTACTTCGGGGTCGACAGGTAACCCCAAGGGAGTTATGATATCGCACTTAAACTCTTTGACTTTTGTAAACTCAGCATATGACTTTTTCCAGATAGAAGTGGATGATAGATTCTCCAACATCTGTCCCCTACACTTTGATATGTCCGTGTTTGACCTCTTCGTTGCATTTAAGGCAGGGGCTTCTGTTGTCATCGTCCCTGAGAGTGTCTCTATCTTTCCCTCTCAATTAGCCGAATTCATTGATAAAAATAAAATCTCGGTATGGAATTCGGTGCCATCTGCCCTTTCCCTTTTGGCAAACTTTACAAATTTAGATAATTATGATTTTTCAGGTCTGCGGTTGATTCTGTTCGCAGGTGAAGTATTCCCCGTAAAGCATCTACGGCGACTCCAAAAATCTATCCCCGGAGGAAGATTTTACAATATATATGGGCAAACGGAGGCAAATTCCTCAACATATTATTGGGTTGAACAAGTCCCCTCGGATGACACAGCATCACTTCCAATCGGCAAATCGTTCCCCAACTTCGAAGTCTTCGCCCTTAATGAAGATAGGAAAAGGGTTAACAAGCCTGGAGAAAAAGGAGAATTATATGTGAGGGCTTCATCAGTTGCTTTAGGATATTTGGGTGATGCTGAAAAAACTGAAGAGTGCTTTGTGAAAAACCCTCTTAAGCCAGATTTAAATGAAAGAGTTTACAGGACAGGTGATTTAGTTCAATTAGGGTGCGATGGAAACTTTATTTTCCTGGGTCGGAAGGACCATATGATCAAGAGCCGGGGGTACAGGATCGAGATGGGGGAGATTGAAACAGTTCTATGCAATCATCCAGGAATTATGACCGCTGTCGTCATCCCGATCCCAGACGAGCTTATTGGCAATAGGATTGCCGCTGTCATAGTCCCTTTAAAAAAGGGGACCATTGGAAGAGAGGATATTATCGCGCACTGCGCTACGCGGTTACCCAAATATATGATACCCGAAATTATAGAATTCCGGGATTCTTTAATGATGACATCATCAGGAAAAGTAGATAGAAAAAGTTATACGGAGTTATTCCGAGAAGAGTTATTAAGTCTTGGCAAGTAGATCGCAATGACACTTGACAGAAGCACAAAAGAGTTTTAATGCCGAAACGACCTTCAGGAGTAACTGTGTTATTGTCTGGGAAATCTAAAGACATGGGTTTTGATTGCAGGCACAATCCTACCAGGAGAAAGACCCCTTCAAATTTATCACCAGTTCTTTAGAAAATACCTTCACAAGTGGTTTGAGTAGGGTTCAACATAAGCAGGATGAAAAGGATTCTTATATCTCATTTCCATGGACAAATATTTTGCCAAGGAATCGCTGCCGGGTACGCGATTATGAAAGGGATGCGATTCAAGTATTGTATTGGGGCGATGTGCCGTAATCTGCAGGTATCAAAGAGCGGCTATTGCAAATGACTCCATCGGAAGCCTTCCAAACGTGTCCGGGAAGAGGGAGACTGGAAGGTCAAGAATGAGGCCATGTTGCACACCCTTAGGCAGGTTGGACGGTCTGTAGTTGGATGTGCTGGTTTTTTTGAGATTCTCGGTATTAGGTTTCATTACCTTTGGGCAGGCGAAGCTTTCAAAGAGACCGGGCGGCGTTTCTTAATACAAAACATTGGATAAACCTCGCTTCCTCTATCTACCTCGACGTCAACCTCACGAAAGGTTCAAACGGATTCAGTTTTGTCACTTTTTGATGTCATTCCAGTCTTCGTAGCGCCGTTCGACTCATTATTAACGATTGATTCGTATTGATGTTTAAATTGGAGATGACACGGGGAGCCCTTTGGTTTCTTTAAATTCACCTAAGAACTAACCTGACGGAAAGAAACATATGGAATTTAATGAAATTAGGGAAGTTACAAGAAGAATCATTGTTGAGGTCATTACCTCGAATAATGGAGTTGATGAGAATCCTGTAAAATTTGAGAACGAGGATTCTTTGATTGACGGCGGTATTATAGATTCCATCGCTGCTGTTCAATTGATCGAAGAGTGCATGCAACACTTTGATATCCTGATTCATCCGGCTGAGCTTTCGTTGGAGAATTTCGATACCGTCAACAGGATTTGCCAGTTCATACAATCAAAATTGGTTGAGAATCAACAATGAACCTCATTCAAGAAATAATCCAAGCCTTTTCTCGATATGAGGGAAGAGCTGCAACCTCCCATTATGTCCCTCCGAACTCCCTGATCACTTTGACTTATGGTCAATTAGAAGAGAGAGTGAGAGAAATTGCCGATTTTTTGCTGAAACAAGGGATGCAGCCGGGCGACTTGGTTATGTGCTATATGACCAAGTCACTTGAGATGGTAGCATCAATATTGGCTGTCTTGTTAACCGGGGGTGTGTGTAGCTCCTTTTACTCTAAACAAAACCCGCAGTATTCATTAAAATTATTTTCAATCGCTCATCCGAGATTTCTTCTATTTGATGAGGGGACATTAAGAAATCTGAAGAAATCCGTGAAAACAACCGGGTCAGACAATCGGTGTCCAGTATATATGGAATATCCTGCATTGGAAAGCATAGAAATTCGGCAGCATCATTCCAGTAAGGCAATTTATGTTTCGAAGTATCCATTGGGTAAAAACGACAGCGGAAAAGAAATTTCAGCAATCGCGCATAGCTTGGACGACGCTGCATGGTGCCTGTTCACCTCAGGTTCGACAGGTGTCCCGAAGGGTGTTCTTATATCGAGAGAAGATCTGCTGCGAAGGGCTATGACAGAGATTGAGGATTATGAATTAACGGATCAAGACAGTCTGTTGAGCTTGCTCCCTTTTTCATTCGATGTAGGTTTAAATCAACTCCTCTCATGTCTTCTCTCGGGAGCCCATCTCGTCATTTTAAATTCATGGTTTCCAAAAGATGTCCTGACAACAATAAGATCTCGAAACATTACTGGAATTTCGGGTGTCCCATCCATATGGGCGGAAGCACTTGCTTATCCCAAAGAGCCCGATTTTGAGCAAAACACTCAAACCTTAAGATACGTTACTGTTTCAGGCGGGGACCTTGCCAAAAATCAATTAGTGGAACTGAGGCAATATTTTGGAAATTCGAAGATTTTTAAAACCTATGGGCAAACCGAGACTTTTAGAAGCAGCATGCTCAAGCCTTCCGATTTCGAAAGGAAGATGACATCGGTTGGCCGCCCTGTGAAAGGAACACAGATATTTATCCTAAACGACAAGGGTGAAATCGCCCCTCCGAACATTGAGGGAGAGATTGTTCATCATGGCGTTGGGACAATGCTTGGGTATATTAATGATTTAGAAGGAACCAATGGAAAGCTGCGAGACATTGTAGAGTCAGTGAGAGAAACTGTCAACGAAGGGAAACTGGTATTTACGGGTGATCGGGGGAAAATTGACGAAGAAGGATATCTTTATGTGCTAGGCCGTGAAGATGGGATGATTAAAACGTTAGGACACAGGGTTTATCCGAAAGAGATAGAAAGCTGCATTCTGGAGCACGAGCATGTGAAGAATGCGGCCGTTGTAGGAGTCAGAGACGAACGTAGGGGTCAGATGATCATAGCAGAGGTTATTGGCAATGGGGCCTTAGATGAGCAAAGGCTGATGTCTTTTTTGAAAGAGCGATTGCCTTACTATATGATCCCAGGTGAAATTAACGTAGTTCAACATTTGCCGATGACAGAGAATGGCAAGATAAGGTACGCGGCCATTAAAGAAAAATATGAGGAAAGAAGAATTTTACAAGATTGTTCCTAAAGAGGAAGTCTGTAGGATCGTCAAAGAGATAGAACTTCCTGCATTTATCTATTTTAAGAGGATTGTTAAGAGAAAGTACGATGAGTTGTTGGATTGCCTGCCCGAGGGTTTCGAAATCCATTATGCCTTCAAGGCGAATCCAAACCGGGATGTTCTTGGATTCGTCCGATCGCTTGGCGCGGGTGGGGATGTGGCCTCTTTGGGAGAACTGCAATTCGCGATGGAGATAGGATATCCTCCAGGGAAAATTGAATTTACTGGTCCGGGTAAAACCGTTGAGGAGTTATCCTTTGCGATGGATATGGGTGTTTCCTCTATGAATGCGGAAAGTATTTCAGAAATTGAAAAAATTCTAACTTCATGCAGGACAAAGGAAAGAACAGCGAATGTAGGGATACGCCTCAATCCAAAAAACAAATCAACCTCTTCGGCAATGAAAATGAGCGGAGATACCCAATTTGGAATTATAGAGGACGATCTTGGACAGGCGTTTGCGCTCATTAAAAATGGATCAGAAGTATTAAATTTCACCGGGCTGCATATGCATTTGGGTTCTCAGTTCCTCGAGGCTGAGAAAATTATTTCCAATTTCAGGTTTATTCTTGAAAAGGCAGATGAAATTGCTAACCTGTACAAAATAGAGCTAAAAAGGATTAATTTCGGCGGAGGATGGGGGATTGACATATTTGGCAATAAGCCCCCTCTTGACCTACCGCTTATCAAAAAGAGCTTGTCAGAACTATTTACAGATTTAAAATATAGGACACATTTTAAAAGCACCCAATTTATCGTTGAGCCTGGGCGTTTCTTGGTAGCGGAATGTGGCATTTATGCCGTGAAAGTACTTTACAGAAAAAAAGGGTATAAAAAAGAATTCCTGGTTGTGGATGGGGGGATGCATCAAAACTATTTAGCAGCCGGTGGCATTGGTCAGGTGATTCGTAGAAACCTTGAGGCAGATGTTGTACCGGAAAATAATAATTGTGAGGGATCTGCCAAATACACGGTTGTGGGGTCTCTATGCATTCCAGATGATGTGCTCGCTTCTGAGCTTGAGCTACCTTCGGACATAAGGGAAGGAGATATTCTTCTTTTTCATAACTGCGGAGCATATGGTTATTCTGCTAGTCCTTTGAAGTTCTTGAGTCACACCTTCCCGCAAGAATTCGTGATTTGATTGTCGTACAGAGTTCAAGCGTGTTAGGAGGCGTCAACATGCAAATAGTCGTTGATCTTCTTGAAAGGAGTTTTTCTCTTCATAAGTCCGAAGTCGCTATAAGAATTTAAGATAACATATGGACTTACAATGATCTGCAGGATCTATCAAGCAAAATATCAAGTTTTCTGTTGAAATCAGGAATTAAAAAAGGTGATAGAGTTGTTGTGCTGATGAACAAGTCTATTCATATGCCGCTATTGTAGGAATTATGCAGGCCTGGGGAGTCTATGTGCCATTGGATATAAGGACGCCTTCTGTAAGATTAGCCAGAATATTAGAACACGTTGTCCCATCCTATGTTTTTATTGATCGTCACTCCTTCAGGCGCTACCAGGGATGCGTATTCACGGTCGAAAGGATCATCCAAATAAAGTTGAGGAGATATAGAATTGAATTGGGGGCAATTGAGCACATTCTGTCTTTGTTCCCTATTGTTAAAGAGAATGTGGTCATTCCTATTTACGAAAACGGCCAAGTCGGGAAACTAAGACTCATTTACTCAGGGGAAGGAGATTGCGAAAAAGAGATTAGAAAGCACCTCATTAAAAATCTGCCAAGTTATATGATTCCAAAAAGTATGATACGTGTTGAGAGCCTCCCCAAAGACCAGAATAATAGAATAGATAGGGTAATAATCAAAGAAATGTACGGGGGAAATAGTCAGATTCCGCAGAGATGAATTGCTGTGAGCAAAGAGCAAGAGACATCCTCCGGAACTATCTGCAATTCGACTTTTGTGGAAAGATTGGTTTGACAGCAATCTTTGGAGAGATGATGGTGTCGATTATTTCGGAAAATCGTCAGCGGATTATTCTGAAAGATTTCAATCTGATATCAAATAGGCCGAGGTACTTATATGCGAATCATCATTAGGTTACTCAAATATTTCTTAATAAAGCTGAAAGAAATCAATGAGGACTATAAATACGACAGCTCGACAATTGCTGAAAAATTTCGAAAGCAAGGGGCTAAGATAGGGGAAAACTGTTGTATCGAGATTAACAAATTAGCATCTGAGCCCTATCTCGTAGAGATCGGAAACAATGTAGAAATAGCGTCAGGTGTAACATTCATTACCCACGACGGTGCAAGTTCAATTTTTAGAGATGAATTTCCGGCCCTGAGGTATTTTGGGAAAATAATTATTGAGGACAATTGCTTCATTGGAGACCGTTCGATTATAACCGCCGGGGTGAGAATTGGTAAAGGCTCCATTGTGGGGTCTCTGTCAGTTGTCATCCGAGATATTAAGCCAGGAAGTGTAGTCATCGGAAATCCTGCCATTCAAGTGTCGACCGTAGAGAAATATAAAGGACGATGCTTAAAAGAATGGGAAAGCCAAGGACTGAATAGATTTAACTACTTGTTTGAAGGAAAGAATAAATTTGAGGTGCAGGAAATTATGGAATCAAAGGAATTCAAGGAAAAGCTAAAGGAACATTTGCTGTCCATCGAGCTTTAAAGAACTGATGAAAGGTCTTTGTAAAGGAAAAGGGACTTGACGGTTCCGAGCATCAAGAAATGAAATGAGCCGACCTTAAATATGCTGTCAAATGGAAAAAAGAATATATTGATTATTACTGATGTTCTTAAGATCATGGCTGGGTCAGAAAAGAACATCACTCAGCTTGTGATGCATGTGAATAAAGACAGATTCCGGTTTTTCATCGCATGCTTTATACCAGGTCCACTTGCTGAGGATATGATAAGAAGCGGGTTTTCTGTCTATACGCTTTATGGAGCTGGAGTTCACACTTATCGGGGATTGAAGAATCTTGTCTTTCTGCTCAAACTTGTTCGGGAAAATGATATCTCTCTCATTATCACTTATCATGAGGGTTCTGATCCCTATGGCCTGATCATTTCAAAAATCTCCGGTGTTCCTGTTATTTCCAGCAGGAGGGATATGGGATTCAAAGCGGACTCCTGTCACCGGATGGTTTATAGGCTTTTTGGGAGATTCTTCGATGTGGCCATTGCAGTATCGCGTGGAGTTGAGAGAGAGGTTGTAAGGAAGGGCTGGTTCCCCAAAAACAGAGTCGTTACAATTTATAATGGGGTTCAATTGAAGGACTATGCCAACGGACAGAATGTCAATGAAATAAAAAGGAATATAGGAATAAACAGAGACCAGCCTGTTGTGGGGATGGTTGCCAATTTACGTAGGATCAAAGGTGTTCGATGGCTTATCGAGGCCGCTTCAATCATTTCCGAACAGAACCCGGAAGTGGAATTTCTCATTGTCGGGGATGACCTGAATGAGCCTGGTTGCACGAGAAAAGATATGGAATCGATCGCGGATAAGTTAAATGTTCGTCGAAAGGTTCATTTTCTGGGTAAAAGAAGTGATGTCAGAGATCTGATTTCTGTGTTTGATGTGGCGGTGGTGCCATCGTTGAGCGAGGGGTTTTCTAACACGATTTTAGAATATATGGCATCATCGAAGCCCGTGGTAGCGACAGATGTGGGAGGTAATCGAGAGGGAGTTTTACATGGTGAAACAGGATTATTAGTCCCTCCTGAGGATTCCCATGCGTTAGCACAAGCCATCATGACGGTTCTGGAAGATAAAGACTTGGCATTAAGATTTGGCAGAGCTGGGCGAAGACGGGTTGAAGAGAATTTTAGTCTTGAGAAAATGGTTACGAATTATGAACACTTTTTTGAACAGATAATAGCTTGCAAAAAGAATAATTATTCTTTTAGAAATGCTTCGTGGTTTTCCAAAACTACCGAATGAGCAAAAACAGGGGGGGGCGATATAATACAGACTCTATCTATAAACCGTGCTCCAGAAAAGGAATTTCTGGAGATGGGACCTCGGTGAAATTCCCTTCCGGGAGAAAGTATTACCAAGGAAGTTTCTTTATTATGGGAGTGGGTTTATGCATGGTGGAACAGCTTCAAAGATAACGCGAAGCAACTTTATATATTAATCGGCAATAGTTCAAAGGGAGAATTGGTAGGCATCGCTTCTTTTTATAGAGAAAATAATACCCTTCCTGGTTTCGCGAATAGAAAGATAATAAAATTTTGTTGTACAGGGGGTGCCTATCCTGACCACCTCGATCTGATATGCAAAAGGGGATATGAAAAACTTTTTTCAGAGGCGATCCTTGACTATTCGGACGCACCACATTAGTTAACTCGGTTAAGCGATCAAACTGTAAAAAAACTTTCCGGAAATAATCGTGGCTAAGATACTTTAGAAGCTATTGAAAGATTCCCTAATCAAGATAAAGAAAACGTATGTTCTAAGAAGATACAACGACTTTAACATTGCAGAATATTTCAGAAAACAGGGAGCAACAATTGGAGAAAACAGTAGGACAATGATTAGGTCTGGGGCAAGATCCGTACCTGATAAAGATAGGAAACCACTGTTCTATTTCAGCAGGAATTCAGTTTGAAAACCACGATGGTGCAGGATGGATATTTTCAGAGGAAATTCCCTCGATCCAGAAATTTGGGGAAATAGAAGTAAAAGATAATTGTTATATGGGAGTAAGCTGTATCATATTGAGGAATGTCACTATAGGCCCAAACTCTATCGTTGGTACTGGTTCCGTAGTGACTAAAAATGTGCCGGCTGGGGTCGTGGTTGCAGGAAACCCAGCGAAGTTCGTAAAAACCGTTGAAGAATATAAGAAAGGTGTTTTGGCGGAATGGGACAAGCAGAGACCAGTCGGCTATTTTGTCGGCGAGAGACATTCAAAATATCCTGCGGAACAAGTTCAAAAGCTGAAAGAACGAAACCGGCCCCTATTGGTGGAGCACTTGAAGAGGCTGTTCAATGAATAAGGTGTTCCTGTAGAAATCCATTTCAAGAATTCTGTAAATGAAGAACTGCATGGGTTTATATCTCTCCGGAAGATAGTTCCGTACGCGCCCCACCTCTCAGTGTAACTCAACAATCGTGACTCCCAAAGAGTAAGATCCTAAGAAGCTGAAATGTCGCCTTTCAGGAAATTTATAAAACAGTTTAGTCATTTTTTTACTGGAAGCATTCTATCACAATTGTTTTCTTTTGTCACCTTCCCAATTCTCACCCGGGTCTTAACAAAGGAGCAGTATGGAATGATGGGTTTGGTGACAACCACCATGCTTTTTGCGATTGCTATCGCAAAAGTAGGATTGTCGGATGGGATTATCAGATTTTATAAAGAGTATAGTGGCGCTAATGAGAAGCTCGAAGTATTTTCTTCAACAGTTCTGACAAGAACCACTGCTTTATCCGCCCTCGCAACTCTGCTCTACGTAATCCTTTTATTGATTGGTCGGGGATACTTGAAGCTAAACGAGATATATACTGCGTGCTTTTTGATCATGGCTTTTGACCTATTTATCACGCCTTTCAATATTACCGTCATATACTTTTTAAGAGTCACTGACAAAACGATATTTATGAACGTTATTATTCTTATAGGAAAAGTCATTACAACCGGTCTCTCTCTATTCTTCTTACTGTATGTTTTTAAGGTCTTTTATGGATATTTTATCGGTGTTGTTCTAGCCGACGTCATCGTCTCCGCGGTTCTTTTCCATTGGTTCTTCAAACATTACCGGTGCAATCCAAGGATGGTATCAAAGGAACTGAACGTCAACTTCATGAAATTTGGGGTTCCGTTACTTCTATCGGAATTATGTTTCTTATTAATGTCGTATGCGGATAGATATCTTATAGTTTGGTATTTGGGAAAAGAAGCTTTGGGATTGTATTCGGTCGGATACAATGTAGCGATGTACATTGGCAATATTATTATGTTCTCAATATCGTATGCGATCGTCCCAATTTATGTTGAGATTTATGGGAGAGAAGGAAGGGAAAAAACAGAAGCATTTCTAAAGAAGGGTCTGCAGTATATATTCGTAGCCATCATTCCAATGTGGTTCGGGTATGCGGCGATCTCAAAGGAACTTTTTATCGTTTTCGCCTCAGAAAAATACGCCATGGCAGCGAGCTTTTCTCCACTTATTCTATTTGGCTACTTTTGTTTGTGTGTGAATACGATTTTCAACGCGGGTTTATATTTAAAAAAGAGGACGATAGTATCTTTCGGGATAACTTTATCCGCGATCATCTTAAATATAGGGCTAAATTTAATGCTGTTGCGTCGATTTGGAATCACCGCGGCCGCGGTCGTTGCTGCCGCCTCATGCATGGTGTCCTTGATTCTAACGATATGGATATCGAATAAATTCGTCACAGTAAGGGTTGAACTCAAGAGCTTCATTTACTACTTAAGTGTATCTGTCTTGATGTATCTGGTTATTAGTGAGATTGGAACGCCGCGGGCTTGGATGAATTTAGTGGTGAAAATTATTATCGGAGCATTTATTATTATACTGGCGGTTATTTACAAAGAGTACGGGAATCTAAAAAGCATCATGGACGGCTATAGATTAAAAGCGGCATAAAATAGGATCTTTATCTCGTTTGGGAAGATGAAAGGGAAAATGGGAGAGGGGGTAGATTGTGGGTAAAAGTGAGATGGCGCTCGCATTTATTCCTCGGACGAAAGGAATTTAACAGGAAATGCGTCTCGGTATATTCGAGTTCGTTCGACTAATATCTGTACCAATATTATATTTTGGTGGGATCATAACGGTGATTCTTACCATTTTTAGGAGGGCTGAATGGGGCCTTTTCCTGATGGTTGCTTTGATTCCACTGCCAAATGTCTTTTATAAGCTTTATCCTTATCCAATGGGAAAGGATTTCTTAGATATTTTGTTTATTGCCGTCGGGATCGGTATATTTGTTAACAAAGGGGGCTTTGAAAGGAGGGGAAATTCAGTACTGATCATCATCCTGATTTTAGCCAGTTATTTTGCACTCTGGAATAGCAGTAGGAATTTCTCTCTCCCCCTACCCATTTCTTATGGCAATCCGATGATAAAGCCATGGAAGGGTTACGCTTTTATGGTGGCCATGTATCTGTTGACTTTCAACGCAATGAAGGGCGACGAGAACCAACGCAAAATCCTGGCTGTTCTCATGGCTTTGGTGATTTTATTTATTTCCGTCAGAAGCTTCCGGAGTTATACGGCGGGTGGGTCCTTTATCGAAGGCAGTCGGGATGTAGGTCCTTTCTGGATAGTTGGCTTAGGATCGAATCACTTTGGCGCTTTCATCGTCTATTGTTCGGCGTTTCTTTTAGGTGTGTTCTTTTTGGATGACAATCGATGGCGTAAGATGTTATTTTTGGTCGCGGTCTTATTCAGTCTCCATCCACTTTTCTTTTCGTATTCAAGGGGTGCATACTTTGCTGGCCTCAGCGCTTTAGTCTTCTTTGGGTTGGTGAAAAAGAGGAGCTTATTGATCTTAGTTATTGTCCTTGTTCTCGCATGGCAGACCTTATTGCCGTCATCGGTTGTTGATCGGATTAAGATGACGAAAGGTGAAGGCGGAGAGGTCGAAGAATCGGCGGCCATCAGATTGGACTTGTGGGATCTTTCTTTAAAGCTGTTTAAGGAACACCCACTTATTGGGCTTGGATTCGGTGGGTTTGAATTTACATTGCCAATGGAGGGGCGTTGGAAAGATACACACAACTATTATTTGAAGATGCTGTCTGAGCAAGGCATTATCGGATTTGGGTTACTGTTAATTACTTTGTTTTTGGCTTTCCGGAGTGGTTGGAAACTCTTGAGGGGGGGTAAAAACGGGTTTGAAAAAGGGCTGGGTCTTGGGTTTATGGGGTGTGTCGTTGCGTGTATAACTACGAATTTGTTTGGAGATCGGTGGTCGTATTTCGAAATAGGAAGTTATTTCTGGGTTTTTTGGGGTTTAGTAGACAGGGCGGTCTTGAGGTCTAATATTCCAGTGAATGCCGGCAATGAAAAAACCAAAAATTAGGGACTAATCTTGTTGATTCAAGCCCACCAGGGGAATAACCAAGATCCGCAAGTCAGTCAATTGAAAAAGAACAAGGTTTGAAACAAAAGGGGAAAGAGAGATGGTTGAGATGACGGAGCTCAATGAATGAATTACTCAATCCTTTTATACCACGAGGTGACTGATACCCCCGAGAGGACAAAACAGATTAGAAGAATAAGTCCTACCGACTCTCTCCTGTCAAGTCAATTTGAAGAGCAAATGGCTTGGATCACCGATAAAAAAAATACAAAAGTGGTGACCATCGACGATATTTTTTGTGATCAACAAGATAATTCTAAGAAGATAGTTATTACTTTTGACGACGGACTCATAGGTAACTACCTGTTTGCTCTTAAGGTTCTGGAAAAATATGGGTTTAAAGCAACTTTTTTCGTTACCGTAAATGGTGTTTCAGGGGATAGATATATGAGTTGGAATCAATTAGCTGACCTCCAGCAGAATGGCCATTCGATCCAGTCGCATACGATGACTCACCCCATGCTCGGGGAATGTGAAGAAAACCAGATTACTTACGAACTTGAGACTTCCAAAAAGGTAATAGAAGATAAAATAGGAGCACCGGTAAAATATTTAAGCTTGCCTTATGGCGGTTCGGATGAGAGAGTCATCACCATTGCAAAACAAATAGGCTATAAAGCAATTTTTACTTCCTCTTATAGTCATCGTAATTCGGACGGTGAATTATACCAATTTGGCAGAATACATGTAAAAGATATTTATCCATTGAAAAAATTTGTGAGATTATTGGATCCCAATCCATCTCAAATTTTTTTCATCAGGGTAAATGAGGGTTCAAAAAGACTCATCAAGAAAATCATTGGCTTGAATAACTATCGCAAACTATACAGGTTTGTGTATCGGATAGAAATCGAAATGAAGAACCATGAACATACTATTTTTATCGACTGAAAACCCATATCCTCCGGATGGGGGACATCATTTACGGACCTTTAACATCCTAAAGATTCTTGCGAGCCGGCATAAAATCTATTTCGTGGGCTTCGCCCAGAATGAAAGCGAATTTAAATATATCCCAGAGATCAAAAAGTTCTGTGAGACCGTGGATATTTATAAAGTCAGTAAGACAGGGTACAATAAAACATTCTTCCTCCTTGCGTGTAAGAATCTATTTTCAAGACACCCTTTAGTGGCACAGAGGTATTTTGTCAAAGAGGCTCGGAAGAAAATTGAAGAGATACTCGCTCATCACTCGATCGACCTAGTCCATATGGACATGCTGGCGTTAGGCTTATATAGAGAAGAGTTGAAAGGTACGCCCGTAATCCTAACAAACCACAATATTGAATCTCTTAGGCTTTACAGGTGGGCAGAGATGGAGAAGAATCTGTTCACCAAATCCCTTTTGTTTTACCAATACTTGAAGCTTAGAGCCTTCGAGCAAAGAATTTGCCCGGAATTTGATCGATGCGTCGTCGTTTCTGAATACGATAAAAATCATTTGAGGAATCTTTGCGGTAGGGACAATTTTGTGGTGATTCCTAATGGAGTGGATATTCAATATTTTGAGCCTGAATCTGTTGAGGTGAAGAGAAATCATCTGGTGTGGGTGGGGGGAATGACCGGTCCATACAACTCCGATGCTGTTGACTTTTTTATAGAAAAAATATGGCCTGCTATTAAATACGGGGCTCCGGAGGCTACGATTGATTTCGCGGGTGGGGGGCCGACTCAAACGCTTGGAAGCAAGGCGTTGGAGGATAAAAGCGTTCGAGTATTAGGCTTTGTCCCTGATATAAGGCCGATTGTGCAAAGGGCTTCTGTTTTTGTTGCTCCGATTAGAATCGGAAGCGGGACGAAAATCAAGGTTTTGAATGCAATGGCTCAAGCAAAACCCGTTGTTGCTACAACCGTTGCCGCAGAAGGAATTGACGTGACTCCGGAAAAGAATATTTTGATTGCTGATGACCCGGAGGAATTTGCAAAGAAGGTGGTTTATTTATTGAATCATGAAGAAATCGCAAAGAAAATGGGGGAAATGGCGAGAGAGCTGATCGAAGAAAAATACAGTTGGGACATTATTGCTGAAAATATTTATAGGATATATGAAAATAGTAATCAATAAAAATTGGAAAGCCAAAATGGTATTCGGACAAATATCTATTTTCTTAACAATCCTTATTTGTTTTGTCAATTTAGCCGCGGCAAGACAGATCTACGTTGCACCGAGCGGGGGCCGGTCGAACGGAAGCGGAACCATTGATGATCCCCTCGATACGCTGGGCCATGCCCTGGGGCAGGGGCTCCCCGGAGACACCATTGTTCTGCGGGGGGGAATCCACGAAGCCGGCAATATTTGGTATACCGGACAGGGAGGAGAGCCGGGCGCTTTCCTCACGATTGACAGATACCCGAACGAACGGGCAGTGATCATGGGCAAAAAAGGCTCGTTATTGAATCGCAGTATATTCGAATTCAAAACATAGAATTCCGAAACTTTTCAATCGTCGTTCGCCATCAAGAAAGAAATCACTGGAGGTATAGTCATCATATCGAAATACTGAACAATAAATTTTCCACTTCAGATGTAGCAATCTACTTCTGTTGTAACGAGGGGCTCATTCAGGGCAATACCTTCGACCCAGCTCATTATGCCATTTATCTGATGCATGGAAATGGGAATATCATTCGGGAGAATAGTATTAGAAATACTTCGAAGTATTCGATCCATATCTATGATGAAGACAAATATGGCTCATCGGGAGAGCGATATCCTAAAATAAGAAATTTGTTGGTTGAAAACAATATGATCGATGGCTCACTAAGTCGATCCGGAGTCGTCATTTCTGGCGGTGACTATTCAAAGCCGCCCATTGAGATAAACGGTGTGCTGATTAGAAACAATGTGATAGTGAATAATTCAACTGGCGGAATCACATTGCAAGGTGATGGCTGGATTAAGAACATCGAAATTTATAATAATACAATTTATGGAAATCCTGGAGGTGGTATTCGGATTGACCCGGATAAACAAGCCGAGAACATTGCCATTATCAATAATATACTATCGGATAATGAATCATCTCACCTATACTCCAATGGCAAAGTGACTCATCTTAATTATCAGAAAAAACTTCTATTGGAATCCAACCTCCGTAGGAGAGGGGGTTCGTGATTCGTCTCCTGTGATGGGTAACCCACTTTTTGGAAATACGGTCGCTGGCGACTTTCACCTAACAGATGGCAGTGCCGCAATTGACAAAGGGAATCCTTGGCAAAAGTCACTACCGACAAAGATGGAAAACAAAGACCCATTGGGTCAGCATGTGATGTGGGTGCTTATGAGCATGAGTAAGGGGATACGGCTACTTGAACAACCGGAAAGGGCTTCGTCTTGTGGAGAAAATTCTGAAGAAAGGTCAGTACTTAGAAATAGAATGGATTTAAGGACCATGGGCAAAACGATTTCTTTTGTTATATCCATAATGTTACTCAGTGCATTATCAGTATTGTTTGAACCTAAAGTCATTGTAGCTCGGGAATTCTTGCCAACGGGAGATTACTCCTCTGAAATAGAAAAGCAGATTCGTTCTGGAAAGGCGACCACTGCAAAATTACTTGTTAATTATCATCCGCGGATTTGGTTACGTGGAGCTTGGGATTTGGATAAAAACAATGTAGGCTCTTTTGCGTGGAGAATTGTCCACGGGCGTGGTTGGTCTAATGCAGAAGCGGCTAATGATGATTTGAAACACGAATACTATTACCTAACGATGGCTTGTGATACTTATATGTACGGAGCAACAAGTTATAGTACGTATGGAAGAAGATACCTGTGGACTATTCTGGCAGCTGAGGGAGTTGCCCGTAGGGCTTCTTGGAATCTTCCACTTCACCTTCCTAACACAACCGGAACCTATAGCCCAACTCACACTGAGGATGAATTACTTGCCGATGCAAGGGCTAAATTATTAGTATATGCAGGTGAGTGGAATGAGTATGTAGGAGCGCATACTGCTCTACATGCCGCAGCAGGATATGACTGGCTTGTGAACAGAAAATATTCAGATGGCATTACTCCAGTTCTCTCAGCATCCGATAGAGCAACTTTACAGGCCACCCTAATTACGGTAGCCGAAAAGATGAAAGCAAGTTGTGGAGGAGCGGGAACACTCATAGGTAGAGCTGATCACATATATAAATATTTCTATCCTATTATCGGAATGGCTCTCTACGAACCTGATGGGGTAGGAATAAGTGCAGCGGATAATGCTAAAGCTCTTGGATATCTTAATGATTTTGACACTTACTGGGTCCGTAAGATTCTTCCAGCCCTGAACGAGTTAGGAGGAGACGGAGGTTGGAGTCCTGGGCTAGGTTGGTACTATGGCGAGTACCCAGCATGGGGTTATTATGGAAGCGCAAGCGCAAAGGATGTGCTCCCATATAGAATATCTCCCCTTCTCTATGCTCACTATACGTCTACTGGCCAAACCTTTTCAAATTCTATTTTTGATACGGGAATCTTAAAATACGCACCTGAATTTTGGAATTATATGATTTATCCTGATGGTCACTATGTTCAAATTGGACCGCAAAATGCCTCGGATAACAGATATGTTTGGGTAAGCCCTCTTCTTGTTCATGCCCGCAGAAGGTTTTCGACAGACGCTTACGACCAAAAGGCCGGGCAAATAGCCGGTTGGGTAAGGAGTGCAATTGCTCCAGGTTATTATGTTAATGGAGGCTCATATGATGCTTTTGATCAGCTAATGTTTAAAGAACCGTTTGGAAATGCAAGGGCACCAGCGGCGTTGGGATTCCCCCTAACGCGTCATTTTTCACAATTAGGATGGGTGGCGATGCGTACAGGTTTCGCATCTGCAAATGATTTGGCAGCCCTTTTTGTTTCTCAGCGTTACCATTGGGGTGTTCATGATCCTTATGCTCAGAACTCCTTTAATATCATGAGAAAAGGTTGGTTAATAACTGGAACTGGAGATAATATAACTGGAAATACGTTCACGATAGATGGAGCTGGTCAGCGGACTATCAACACATATCCAACTGTAGCTCAGGGGGTTACGTCTTATACTGTTGTTGGTTCTGCGTATGATGTAGGTCCCGGTGTACTGGATTTTGTGAGCAACACTACCTATGATTATGTCAAAGGCGAGGCAACAAAGGCATACGATACAACTAAGCTCAGTAAATGGACAAGGCAGTTTGTCTACCTTAAGCCAGATATCTTTGTCATTTTCGATAATGTCATTACGACCAGTTCAAGTTACCAGAAGAAGTGGAACCTAGTTCCTGCCACTCTTCCTGAGGATCAGGGAGGCGGTGTCCTCAAAATCACAAATGGTGCTGGTGCGCTTTGGATTAAAAAGTTGTTGCCGGTTAGCGCCACTGTAACTTTTTCTTCCAGTCAGATATCAGTTGTCCCAAACTCACCAGGTGCGCAGGACTTCTTCTTACACGTTATGCAAGCGGTTGATTCAAATAAAGGTGCCAAACAGGTGATGGCAAGTGATGCAACTGTCGTTGAGGAAGGCAATGGATTTCTTGTTAATGTTGGCAGTTACAAAATGCGTTTCAGCAAGGATGGAGGATTTGAATTTATTGGCAGGCATCCTTAATCTCCCTGATCCATCCATTGGTTTAACAACCATCCATCCGATATTGTCCATGGCCTGAACGATTCAGCCAGTTCGGCTGTTCCCCGGGAGGATATCAAAACCGTCTCAGGCCTTCGAAAGCTACGCATTCTTGAAAAAAGCCGAGTTCGTGAAAATCCATTACGATTTGTAGAGGAACGGCTCAATCCACAGAAGTTGATATATGAACTGGCGACCGGCACAACAGAGACTCCGATCAAAATATTCGAAACCCCTGAAGTCGTTCAACGTCACTATGCCCATTTCGATTTACGATGCTGCAGAATAGCAGACAGGGACTTTGGTCGCGAATCTTGGGATCGCCGGTCCGATCTGCACACCTACTGATTTGTTCGTAAAAATACGCAATTGCCGCCATTAGAAGTCGGAGACAGTTTGTCTATCAAAGACGCGGGGGCCTATTTCACCTCGTTTTCGACGAACTTTTCTTTTCCGAGACCAGCAGTTCTTATAGTCGCTGAAGCCAAGTCCTGGATCACGCGGCACAAGGAGATTTATGAAGATATGACTCAATCGGGTGACCTATAACTGATTGAACTTCTGGCCATACGTCCGTGGCTATTTCGAGGAGTCGAAAATGGAAGTAATTAAGAAAAAGACAAGCAAGATAAAAGAGGCGTTTGTCTATGCAAAGACGATCTATTACGACTTACCATTATTTATTCGTTTACTTCTTTGGCCTGTTAAAAAAATATACTGGCTGTTTAATGTACTTAGGGTCGAATTTTGGATTCTTCGAGGAATCGAAATTACTAGCAAACAGAAGCTTGACATTGTCTATGCCGGAACTGAAACAAATAGGCATTTTCTAACCATGCTGGCTTTCGATAGTTCTTTTACAGAAGAATATATTGGTAAAGCGTGGCTATGGGACATTCCCAAGATAATCAAAGAGAAGGTTCATAATGATCCCGTGGTGATTGCGGAAGTGCCAAAAACCTTTCGCAAATTATTTAATAAAAGGAACTACCTCTATATTCCAAGTTGGGTAAATGGGGAAGTAGATGCCTTTTCACCTATTAAAAACGACAGCCTACAAACAGATTTACGAAGAATAAAAAAGAACAAACTTAGTTTCGAAGTGACCAACGAACTGAGTCAATTCCATAATTTTTATTACAATATGTATTTACCTTATATTGCTGGAAGCTTTGGAAATCGGGCTTTCATTTCGAGTTATGATTTTATGAAAAGTGAATTTAGAAAACATGGTCTGTATAATGATTTACTCCTCATCAAAAAAGAGGAAGAATACATTGCAGGAATGTTGATGGGTTATTCGAAAAAAGGCATATATTTACATCCTCTCGGTATTAAAGATGGCAATTTCGATTATGTTAAAGATGGTGCCATCGGAGCTTTGTTCTATTTCCCTCGTATCTATTCGAAAGAGAACGGCTATAGAAAAGTGAATTTCGGATCATCAAGGGCTTTTTTAAACGATGGCGTATTCCAGTTTAAGAAGAAAAGGGGAATGAAAATTATTGGCACATCTAGCATGTTTTTTGTATTGAAGCCATCATCAACGTCTGCTGGGGTGAAAGGATTCTTCCTAAATAATCCTTTTCTCTACATGGATGAAACGGGATTCAATGGTGCCGTATTTATTGACAATGATCGACCGTTATCTGAGGAAGATTTTGAAAGAATTTATAAAGATTATTATCTACCAGGCATGTCTAAGTTATTCATTTATCGATTTGGAAAGGTAGATAATAAAACGCGAGAGATCGTACCTCCTGAATTTTTTGACAAAATAAGAATTTGTTCTACAGACTGTTTATTTTAAATGATCACTCAGGTGATGAAAAATGAATGAGTGGTTCGCAAAAAACATTGTCTATCGTTCCGTACAATCCATCCGAGGGGAGAAAGTCCTTAAATACCTGTCAAATATTCGTGACATTCCTCAAAATTCGCAGGCTGAGATTCGAGGGGTTCAAAAGGAAAAATTAGTTAGAGTATTAAAGAATGCTTGTGCAAATATACCTTACTATCGTAAATTATTCGATAACTGTGGTATTCTAGTTGAAGAATTAAGCCTGCCTGAGGATATTTCGAATATCCCAGTATTAACCAAAGAAATATTTAGGCAAGATTTGCCTCTCTTTATTAATACAAATCATAATGGACGCGTAAGCGAGGAGGCGACCAGCGGAACTGTAGGGAGACCGTTGGTCTTCCCGATTGACAGACATAAAAGTGCTTTCATTCGAGCTGTGATGTACAGGAACTATGGATGGTACAACATCGACGTTGGAGATAAACAAGCCAGATTCTGGGGAATTCCCTCAGCACCCAAGTTGCATTTTAGGGAGTCTCTGAAGGATTTTTGTGCAAATCGGATCAGATTATCGGCATTTAACATCAGTGATGATGCCTTTAAGCAGTTTGTCAATAAATTACGAAAATTCAAGCCGAAGTACTTCTATGGCTATCCTTCTCTGTTATACAAATTTTCTCAATGGCTTTCGGATAACCAAATTGCGATGAGTGACTTGAACTTATCTGCTATTATTTGCACCGGAGAAGTACTATATGATTTTCAAAGGAAAGGAATAGAAAGCACCTTTCAGTGCAAAGTCGTGAATGAATATGGTACGACCGAGAGTGGGATAATTGCTTTTGAGTGTCAAAATGGGAATCTTCACATTAACAGCGATCATGTCTATTTGGAAAGTGTCAAGTCAGAAGAGCTTACCGAAGCCGGTTTATTAGTTGTTACTGAGTTGAATAATTTTTATAATCCCCTGATTCGATATAAGCTTGGTGATCTCGGAAGCATTTCAGAAGATTCATGCAAGTGCGGGATTGGATTCCCTATTTTGAAGAATCTGACGGGTAGGGAAGGCAACTTTATTGTCACCCCTACGAATAAATATATCTTTTCTGCTATTCTCTCTTACACTTTTAAGGATGGAATAAAACAGTTTCAAGGAATTCAAAATGAAAAGGGCGAGCTAATCATCAAGATCGTCAGAGATAACAAGTTGACTGATGGGATGCTCATGAATTACAAAAAGGCATTATCTAACGCTCTTGGAGAGCAGATGAGAATCATTTTTGATTTTGTCCCTCACATCGAACCTGAAAAGTCGGGCAAATTAAGATATTTTATTTCGAATTTAAGGGCATAACCGACAGATAAGGATTATCAAAAGAACGATAAAAAAAGGAATTGGAGTGGGCAATTATAGAAGAATATATCGCTTTGTAAAAAATGTGGAGGAGTGAGGGCATAAAAACTCACTATTTCTCTTTACTCCTCGATTCTGTCATTTAGGGGAAGAGGTAAACTCGTGAAACTTGCTATATATTTTAATCGCAATGGAATAGGGTGTCGCGAGGTAGTTGAAAAAATGTGCCGCGCGCAAAGCTTGCAGCCAAGTCATTCTTACCAAGTACTCGATCTGAATAATGGCGCAATGGGTTATATCCGTACTTCCGATCAATTTTCTTCGATCCCACATTTTCATCGGAGTGCTCAAGGGAACATCCTTGCGATAAGCGGGGTCCCGTTGGATATGCACGGCTCGTTAAGGCAAACCTTGCTTTCCATTGCTTCCCAGGATTATCAGAAGGCAGGAAAATCTCTTTCTGGTCTGGATGGGGCATTTACTGCGGCTTTTTGGGATAATGTTCACCGTAAACTTGTCATCGTGACGGATTTTTTGGGAAGCCAACCATTGTACAAATTCACTGATAATGAATTAGTACTCTGGGCAACCGATCTTAAGGGGATAACCTCAAGCGGCCTGCTCGATCTTGAAATTGATCCCATCGGCTGGGGAGCTTTCCTTTCGTTGGGCTATTATGTTGGTAATCGTACGGCGCTAAGAAAGGTTGAAATTATCGAACCGGGGAGCATCACCATTTACGATCCAATAAAGAAAACGACGTCGATCCAAAACTATTGGATGTGGGACGAACCAAAACGTGATATTAAACTGGAGAATGTGGATACTGGACGACTCATCGGCCAGCTTGATCAGCATGTAAAAGTAAGTCTTGAACACAATAGACAGAGCACACTTTTATTGAGCGGAGGTTTTGATTCACGCCTTATCCTTTGTGTTCTTCGTCGTGCGGGAATAGAGCCAAAAATTGCGATTTGTGAACACCTGGATGAAGCCGAAAATGCAGATGGACGATATGCTCTACAAGTGGCTCGACAGTTCAAGTTAGGGGCAGAGCTAATGAGGCCTGAAGAATCCTTTTATTCATCGGATAATTATGTAAATTATCTGATCATGAACGAAGTCACAACCCCCAGTCTCAACCTTTTTATAGCGCAATTGGCGGCACACTTTAAGCCGGAGATGCAGGCGATATGGGAAGGTGTAGGCCCCGGTAATAGTCTGTACCCCGCTGCTCAAAGGCCTGGCGGATTTAAGAATCATTTTCAATTCACATTCCCTAAGCCGGACAGCATCATTTGGCGGGCAGCTGCTAGTGTCTTTGCACCTTCACTCGTGGAGCAAATGTATAGGGGAGTTAGGGAATGTCTGGATCATGAAAGCATGAAATACCCCGACGACGAATATGGAGTACGGTATTTCCTGATGTTGAGCCGCGTTCGAAACCGCCTGGCTGCGAATCCATTCAAGGTCTATGCGAATACTGTTTTGCCCTTCACTCCTGGCCTGAGCAAAGATTTCCAGAATTATGCTATTAGCATTCCCATTCATCTGAAATACAACAACGCCGTTTATTTTAAGATTTTCAGAGACCATTTTCCAGAAGCTATGAAAGTCCCCTGGTGCTCTGTTGGCATGTTGATTAAGCCAAATGGCAAAATAAATCCAATTCACAAATTGTACATGTATATCCAAAAACTTGGGCTATTAGAATCCATAAAAAAATATCCTCTTGCCGAGTCGGTCGCGCGAAAATTGGGCAAACAGCCGCAGATTGGCAAAGAGAACTCCCTTGTTAGACAGACCATAGCGCTCGTCAATCCGGGGCATTCAGATCTTAATGCCGATGGCATCCGGATGCTTCAAAGTGAATTCTCTGCTTCTGATCCAATTATTCGTAATGCCCACGCATTGCTTTTTTACTGGCAAATTTGGCGGTGGATCATGGACGGTCAGTTAACGATGCCACGGCGGTATGAAACTACATCATGGCCTTCGATTTTTGGTGCAGGATGAAACGATCATCATGGAATTCCACTTAGAAGTGCTGCACCTTTAAAATTTCATGTTTTCGAGTATTCGGCTGGAGAGGACAGCCCCCCGCCTTTTTAATCGAGATTATAGGTATAATCGGAAAAACCAAGAAGGTGGTAAATCGTTATTCTATGGAAGGAAAAAAGAAGGTGTCTGTACTGATTCCGTGTCGAAACGAAGTTCAGTATATCGAACGCTGTGTCAATAATGTATTCGGTTTTAATCAACCTCATGGAGGTTTTGAAGCCATTGTGATTGACGGAATGAGCACCGATGGGACACGTGAAAGTCTTTCCCGTTTGAAGAATCAATTCCCAGAACTTGTTGTGGTTGACAATCCGCGCAAAATTGTCCCGACTGCGATGAATTTGGGGATTCAGAATGCAAAAGGAGAATATATCGTCAGGGCAGATGTGAGATGCATTCACCCTAAGAATTACCTATGCGATTTAATTGAATTGAGCGAAAAAACAGGGGCCGACAACGTAGGTGGCGTGCTGGTTCCTGAATTTAGGAATGGGTATACACAAAATGCAATTGCTTTGGCTTACAAAAGTCGCATTGCCATGGGAGGGGCATTGCGTGATCGTGGTGATTTCGTCGGTGAAACAGATACCGTGTATGGAGGGTGTTTTAAGCAAGAACGTCTTTTAGAGGTGGGGATGTATGATGAAGCAATGGTAAGAAATCAGGATGATGAGTTGTCTTTCCGACTGCGTGAAATGGGAGGGAAAATTATCCAAGACGGTCGGATCAAAATCCAATACTTTCCCCGAAGCTCCTTTTGGTACCTTTTTAAACAATTCATGCAATACGGCTATTGGAAGGTCACTGTTATCAAGAAGCATCCTCACCAGGCATCCGTAAGACACTTTCTACCTGCAATCCTCGTTGTAGGTCTTGTGCTACTTATCGTTGCAGCAACTTTACACAAGTATACGCTCGTTGGGGTTATGGTGTATAGCATACTTTACCTTTTACCCGTTAGCATCGAATCTTTAAGACTTACATACAAATTTGATAGAAAACTTTGGCTGGCAGTATTTCTTGCCATTATCCTTATACATATTAGTTTCGGAATTGGCTTCGTAGTGAACTTGATATGTAGATTTTTGAATATAAAGCCTAAATTATTTGAGACGTTGAGTCGATAAAGAGATTCATGGTTGAAAGCGGGTGGAGTTTTAATTTGAATTGTCGGCAAAAATTCTTTTTGAGATTTTTCTGCTACTCTCCGCCGGGAGGAGATATTAGATAAAGATGATGCTTTAGCTTCAGAATCAGATCCATTAGGATTACTTAAGCATTATTTGGTAATTATTTTGTGGAGTCGGTAAAAAATAGAGTAGTTTTGGATATAGGGTGCGGAAAAGGAACTCAAGTTGTTGGCTCTGTCATCGAAGGGGCAAAATACGCAATTGGAATAGAGATAAGACCAGTATTTAGGAAAGGAGAGGAGTGGGCTAAACAACTGAAGATTTTTGATAGAGTAACATTCGCTCTTTCTCCAATTCGAGAAATAGGAAAGGAATGTGTTGATGTTGCGATTAGTCAAAATTCATTCGAACATTTTATGGATCCAGGCCAAATCTTAAGTGATGTATTTTATGTATTAAAAAGGAGCGGAAAGTTCTTCATTACATTTGGTCCCCCATGGCTACATGCCTACGGGGAGCACTTACGCTTCATGGTAAGGTATCCTTGGGCACATATCTTATTCTCAGAAAAAACAATAATGGCGGTGAGGAAACTGTTCAGAAATGACAATGCAGATAGGTTTGAGCAAGTTGAAGGTGGCTTGAATAAGATGACAATAAATAAATTTAAAAGAAGCGTTAATAGGTCGGGTTTTGAATTAGAACAATTGTCTTTAACACCAACCAAGGGAATCGGCCCATTGGTTAAAATTCCGTATATTCAGGAATTTTTTACAACGAATGTTTCTGCTATATTGACCAAGGTGTGAAAGATTTGTCGTTAGAACATTACATAGACAGTAAGGATTAAAATGGTTTTAGAAAACACTATTTCGAAAAAGGTTGTAGGAATGGGACAATTGAATAGTCGAGAGTCAGGGTTTCTTCATTTTTCTTTACCTATGATTGAAGATGATGAGGTAGGCGAAGTAATTGAAACACTTAAAACGGGTTGGATAACAACAGGCCCCAAGTCAAAACAATTTGAGGAAGAATTTAGGAAATATATAGGGTGTAAACATGCTGTCTCTGTTAACTCCTGTACTGCTGCCATGCATTTGGCTTTAGAAGCGATAGGTATTAAGGAAGACGATGAAGTTATAACATCTCCGATGACCTTTGCAGCAACTGCTGAGGTTGTCCGTTACTTTAAGGCCAAACCTGTATTTGTGGACATAGACACAACAACAATGAATATTGACCCTAAAGAAATAGAAAACTACCTTTCCTCATGCATGAATTCTTGCTCCTCACTACCAAAAGCAATCATGCCGGTCCACTATGCAGGGTACCCGTGCGATATGGATAGAATCTTTCAAATAGCTAAGAGGTACAACCTAAGGGTTATAGAAGATGCCGCGCACGCGTTTCCATCGCTTTATAAGGGAAAACTTATAGGGACAATAGGAGATCTAACCTGTTTCAGCTTTTATGCCACGAAAAATATTACGACGGGAGAAGGCGGTATGATCACCACAGATAATGACGAATGGGCGGAAAGAGCGAGAATTATGAGCCTTCATGGGATCAGCAAAGATGCATGGAAGAGGTACACCGCGGAGGGGAACTGGTATTATGAGATCATTGCGCCAGGATACAAATACAACCTTACGGACATCGCTGCTGCTCTGGGTATCGCCCAGCTTAAAAAGGTGGATGCCTTCTGGAAAAGGAGGATGAAAATTGCTGAAATGTATAACGAAGCATTCAAGAGGTTGCCCGAACTTGATGTGCCCTTGACGGGTGAAGATGAAGAGCAGACGAGGCATAGCTGGCACCTCTATGTGATTAGATTGAACCTTCAGCGGTTGCAAATAGATAGAGCCGGATTTATTGAGGAGCTCAAACGTATGGGGATTGGCACCTCTGTTCATTTTATACCCCTCCACATCCATCCTTACTATCGGGATGTCTATGGATATAGACCCAATGACTTTCCAGTGGCTTATGAAACATATAAGAGAGTCATATCACTTCCGATATATCCGAAAATGACAGATCTTGATGTGGAGCGTGTCATCGAGGCCGTAACGCATATTGCAAAGAGTAACAGGAGATGAAACATGAAGCGCCTCTTTGACATCCTGGTCTCATTAATGGCTCTTTTGCTGTTACAGCCTTTTTTTGTTGCCATGGCGATCTTGATAAAAATGGATAGTGCAGGCCCTGTCTTCTTTAGACAAGAGAGGATCGGGAAGAACTTTAGACGATTTTTTATTTATAAGTTCAGAACAATGGTCGTGGATGCTGAAAAAAATGGGTTACGCATTACGTCTGGGGGGGATCATCGAGTGACAAGAGCGGGAAGAATCTTAAGAAAATTAAAGATCGATGAGCTGCCCCAGCTTATTAATGTATTAAAGGGGGAGATGAGCTTAGTAGGTCCGAGGCCCGAGGTAGAGGAGTATGTGAAGTTATATGAACAGGATTATATGGAGATACTTAAGAGCAGACCGGGGATAACGGATGTCTCTTCAATTATCTTTCGAGAGGAAGAGGCCGTCCTCAAGAATCAGATCAACCCTGAATGGTATTACAAAAAAATACTCTTACCCGAGAAAATTAGACTCTCAAGGGAATACATAGAAAATTCCTCTTTCTTGTATGACTTAAAACTGCTTTTAAACACCATCCATAAAATCTTTTACCCTCCTACTATTCCCCACAACGGGTATGGCCAGAAAATAGGGCAAGATTCCTCCAAGGAAAACTGACAAGTTTGAAAGCTTTTAAGAGTTTTCCAAGGTTTTAGCATAGAGCTTAATAGTACCTATCAATGCATATTTTACATTTAATCAGTAGTGGTGGTTTATTTGGCGCCGAAAGAGTAGCTGTTGAGCTGTGTAAAAGCCTAAAAAAGACATATCACTGTGAGCCTATTCTCGGTGTTATAAGAAACGTTTACAACCCTCATGAGGAAATTTCGGAGGAAGCCAAGAGTAACGATATTCTGTATACAGTTTTCTCATGTCGGCGCCAATTGGATTTGAAACTTGTTTTTTCCATTAGAGAGTTCATAAAAAAGAACAGAGTAGATATCATACACTGTCATGGTTACAAATCAAATTTTTATGGACTGTTAGCGTCCAAAGGTCAGATACCCTCGGTGACAACGAACCACAACTGGTTGACATCACACTGGAAGCTCAAAACTTATTGTTTTCTTGACAGCCTATGGATTCGATTCTTCGATCGAATTGTAGCTGTTTCAAATGATGTAAAAAAGAATATGCTGAGGTATGAAATTCCTGAACAAAAGATAAGAGTGATTGATAACGGAATTGCCTTGGAGAGATTCGCAAAACTGGTTGAAACAAATAAGATGAAGAGCCAACTTGGCTTCGATGAGAACATTAGGATTATTGGCACAATAGGCAGCCTGGGAATTGAAAAAGGACATATCTATTTATTAGAAGCTGCGAAAGAGATACTGGATATTGTCAAAGACTTAAGGTTTCTTATAATAGGCGATGGACGATTGCGGAAGCCACTTGAGGACAAATCGGAAAAATTAGGTATCAAAAAGCAGGTCATCTTTATGGGACAAAGGAAAGACATTCCAGAATTACTTATGGCAATGGATATCTTCGTCTTGCCTTCCATAAAGGAAGGGCTCCCAATGGCTCTGCTCGAAGCAATGGCAGCGAAGAGACCGGTTATTGCTACAAGGGTTGGAGGTATTCCAAAGGTTATAGAGAATAGGGACACAGGGATATTAGTGGAACCAAAAGATATTAAGGGGTTACGAGACGCTATTATAGATCTTATAAATGATCCAAAGAGGATGGCCCTTTTAGCGAGAGAGGGGTTTAATAGAGTCCGTATGAATTTCTCTTCTGATGAAATGTGTAAAAACTATCTAAAACTATACAAGGGATTAACCAGCCGTATTCCTCCGCCAGATGCCCGTTCTTAGCTGAGAATAATTTAGGTTCAATATCAGTAATTAAGAATGGCTATTTGGGGCTTAAGGTAAAGACTCTGCGAGATCATTCCGATTAGGTTGTCCTGCAGGCATTAGAGGGGTCTTGCCGCCAGGATTAGGAATTCTCTTTCCACTTTAAGGAAAGAATTTTCCAAAGAATGGTAATTCATTTTCCCTTCTACATAGTTTTTCCATTCTTAATTTCTCGTCCGGTTTGAAATCATCCGAAATCATTAAGAAAATTTATAGTCCCAAAAATTGTTTCCATTGGCATAATTTGTGAATTGTTTAGGGCTGACTTACCGGGAAACCGGAGTCTCGAAACGGTGACGGTACGGATTTTTATACGATCCTGGGCTGGCCCAAATTAGAAGGAAGTTGAATCAAATGCGATCAGATTTTGTTAGCTCTCACAGCAGCAAGTTATCGGTTGAAAGGCTATTTAGCCTTTTGGGTACGATCGGAACGCCGTATCGGCCCTTAGGGATTGCCATGCTTCAACTATTGCTAACGGTCCTGGGATACCTCGCTGCTTTCATGATTCGTTTTGAATTTGCGATTCCTGCTTCTGATTATGAGATCATGATAAACACCCTTCCAATATTAATCCTCGCTCGATTGGCTACCTATTACTATTTTAAGCTCTACTCGGGCGGATGGCAATTTGTCAGCATGCAGGATCTAGTTAATATTTCCAGGTCGATATTTTGGGGATCGGTTATTTTCTTGATTACGATGGTTTTTGTCAATCGCCTCCAGGGTTATCCGCGTTCAATAATTGTTATGGAGGCGGTTTTTAATTTTATATTGACCAGCGGGATCCGAGTTTCTGTGCGATTCCTCCGTGAATACAAGTTTGGGGTCTCATCGAAAATCTTAAAATATGCCATGATCGCCGGAGCCGGGAAAGCAGGGGTATTGGTCCTGAACGAAATTAGGACCAATAGAAATTTGGGAATTCGCGTTGTGGGGTTTGTGGATGACAACGCGAACAAAATCGGAACAGACATTCAAGGGGTCCGTGTTCTTGGAAGAACAGAGGATATTCCTGAATTGGCTGAGAAGTACAGAGTTGATGAGGTCATCATCGCCATTCCATCTGCGGGGTATAAGGATATTATAAGAATTACAGAGATCGCTCATAGTGCTCAGGTCAAGACAAAAGTATTACCTGGCTTGGGAAATCTCATTCAAGAGGATGCCTTCGTAGGGCAACTGAAACACGTCTCCCTTGATGATTTACTGGGGCGTCAGACTATAAAATTTAAGCGAGAGTCGGATCTCAAACTCATGGAGGAAGAAATCAAAGGGAAAGGAGTACTCGTCACGGGTGCCGGCGGTTCGATTGGCTCAGAATTATGCAGGCAGGTTGCTCAATTGAGTCCACGCGTCCTGATTCTATATGACCGCTACGAAAATACCCTGTATGAACTCGAGGTGGAACTAAGGAGGAAGTTTCCCACGCGGGCCTTTTTGACGGTCATAGGGGATATTCTGGATTCCTCAAAGATCGGGAAGATCATAGAGTCGCATCAGGTCAATCTGATCTATCATGCGGCAGCGTATAAACATGTTCCGTTAATGGAAAGGGAGCCCCTAGAGGCAGTGCGGAACAATGTGTTTGGGACAATGAATGTTGCAAAAATAGCCATTGAGCACAAGGTAAGTAAGTTTGTGCTGATTTCAACCGATAAAGCCGTGAGGCCCGCCAATATCATGGGAACGACCAAACGGGTAGCTGAGATGATTGTTCAGGGACTCTCGGGGAATGATACGAAGTTGGTTGCGGTTCGGTTTGGAAATGTCATCGGAAGCAACGGAAGCGTAATTCCCATATTTCGACGTCAAATAGCGGAAGGGGGACCCATAACGGTTACTCATCCCGAAGCGACACGGTACTTTATGTCGATCCCTGAAGCAGTACAGCTCGTTATGACGGCGGGTGCCATGGGGAAAGGGGAAGAGATCTTTTTATTGGACATGGGCGAGCCTATCAAGATCTCAGACCTTGCCGTTAAATTGATCAATTCTTGCGGATTGGTTCCCGGAAAAGATATTGACATCCGTTACACAGGGTTACGGCCGGGAGAGAAATTACATGAAGAGCTTTACTGGCAGGGAGAAGGGATTATTCCTACTGAAAATAAAAAAATCACTGTGCTCAGACCTAATGGTCTCAATTCGGAAAAATTATTCTCACAAATCGAGAGACTTAAAGAATATGAAAGTTTCGAAGATGTAAATAAGATTTTTAATCTCCTTAAAGAAATGGTTCCAGAGGCTAGAATAAGTCATGAACGACAAGGTCAATTCATCAACGAGACAAGGGAGGGGTCCTCTGGATTAATTTAATTCTCGCCTCCACTAATTAATCCCACCAATAATCAAAATCAGATCTGACAAAAATTTGAATCCCCAACCACTTTGGAATGACTCGTCCTTATCTGTTTGTTTGTGTCGCTTGAAGAAAATGGGGGTACTTAGTATGGATTATGGGGTAATAGGAAGATTTGCTTATGGGTATTCCCAAAGGAGTTTCAATTGGGAATCCATTGCCAAGGAGATTAAGAAATTGTGCGTTTCTGTTTTACACACCTAAAGTGTGAAAATCTGGAAGGTTCAAAAGATTCCCTGAAGCATCTGAGAAGACAAGGGAAGCCTTGACCTTTTATTAATCTTTAACCTTGAGTTGGGGAAATGATGTTATAGAAAGTGTTGTTAAGTAAATACACACTGTCTGGCGGTAATCGTTTATTCATGATGATAATTCCTGCAAATGCTAACGCTTCTCGTTCGTACCAATGAAGTCTTCTATCGTCAATGACGTGATTTATTATTCCTCCGGTGATGATCTCCTAACATTCAAAATCCCTGACAATAAGGCATCGGAAAATTATAAAGGACTTTAAAGAATAGAAGGAGCGCATTTTCCACACCTTGGATTCAAAATGAACTAATTACAACAGCAGAAGTCGGGGAGGTAAAGTTAATGAGTTTTCTTCCCCTAAATGCATTCAAATATTTGCCTCACGGAGGAAAATATGAGAGCTTCATTTTTTTGTATCCTTTTGGTTTGCTTTCAATTGATTTTTGGCTGTACCGCACAGAGGGTTGAAAAAATTACCCCGAAGAGTGATTTGTCTTATCCTCTGCCTCAGCCAGAATCAAAAATACAAGTGAAAACCTGGGATGGTAGCCCCAATCTGGAGCCGGGATTAGATCCCAAGGATATTATTCTTTTTGAAGATTTCGAGGACGACAATTACCAACAAAGATGGAAGACTCATTGGGGTACGGCTGTGGGCGCTGGAACTGTTGAAAGTCCTTCGAAGTATGTATTTGCTGGAAAGCGGTCGGCTTATGTGGAAAATAAGAAAGGATACCATGACGCAAATGGAGCAGGGCAATATGTTCCCGAAATCCCAATTGATGATGTTGCCTATTTTCGTCTATATTTGCGCCTGCAGGATGGCTTCTCAACTGGAACCACAAACCAAGTTAAACTTATTGCCATGCGTGGAGCCGTTGATGTAGAAAACACTTATGGAGGGGGAAAAAACCGAACGAGAACAAATCATTTTTCAGTTGACCTATGCATCGATAGCTCACGGAGTCTGCATTTTTACTACTATCATCCCGATCAACTAGGAGGATGGGGTGACGTCGCTTACTGCAAAGAGTCTTTTTTCAGAAGCGCCAAAATTTCTCCGGGGAAGTGGTATTGTTTAGAATTAATGCTTAGAACTAACATCCCGGGTCAGAAAAATGGACAGCTTTCGGCGTGGCTTGATGGTAAATTGGTAGGGAATGTAGAAAAGCTCCGTTTTCGAGATGCAGAGGAAGCCAAGATACGCCGTTTTGCTGTATATAATTATTTTGGCGGTGATAACGCCTGGCAGACCTCTCCTAAAGATCAGAGAATCTACGTCGATAATTTAGTTATCAGCCGTAAGCCAATCGGTTGTTTGGGGACGAGTCAATGACATGTCTGCGGGGCGATGTGGAAGATGTAAAAGACCTCTGAGATGTCTAAGGAGATAAAGAAAGCCGATAGTTTTTACTAACCTCCAACCCCGAGTCTGTCCTCTGAAAGCTAAGTTAAAAAGGCCGACAAAAATATTTTTGCTGGCCTTTTTTCTATTGGTACCATTGAATGGGTCGCTTCGGCAGGCACTTTGCTGTTCGTTATGGTTTATATCGGGCCTTCTGTCTTGCTTGGGTTCCTCCCCGAATGCTACCACGCCACCGCGGGTTCAACTACTTACCGTTTTGCAATGATGGATAAAATGAACCTGGAGATGTTTTTCCCTCTGCCCGGTTATGGAGATTGTATTCGCAAATTCCTTAGTTACAAAAATATTATACCATAAAGTCAAAATGGAAGGGAATAGATACGCCATAGCTTGAGATTTTCCTTGAGTTTGTGAAATACTTGTGATAGTCTTTAAATCCAAAAATAGAGATATTATGAGCCCAAGATTTATAGAACTTCCAGAAAACCCCAGGCTTTCAAGCCTGGGGATGAATGGTGCCCGGAGCGAAGCGGAGTAATCCGGCGAAGCCGGGGAGCCTGGA
>Ga0326728_10002325_pt1 | contig 63896 bp, 44 predicted proteins | sample MB3enrmetagenome_FD_207602 | JGI IMG/M metagenome (GOLD analysis project Ga0326728, IMG submission 207602) | Lab enriched peat soil microbial communities from McLean, Ithaca, NY, United States - MB31MN | ecosystem: Environmental > Terrestrial > Soil > Wetlands > Peat | place: USA: New York...
TCCGTAATCAGGAGCGATGGGTTGAGCCATACGCAGTTAGACGCTCAGTCAAATAAATTGTTCAAAAAAAAATGGTCTGAGTTTTGAGACAGTCTCGGCGAGCCGTCCCTACCTTCCGTGACTGAGGCATTACTCAGGCCAAGCGGGCAACGGGAATGTTTTGCATAAGGGGGGCGGGTGGGGTTAATGTTTGTGGCCGCCGCTGGCGGATGATTTATGAGACCCGAAGTGGAAATATACGATACGACGCTGCGCGATGGGAGCCAGGGCGAAGGCATCAACTTCTCCGTGCTGGACAAGCTGCGCATTGCGGAGAAACTCGATGCCTTCGGCGTCCATTACATCGAGGGCGGGTGGCCCGGCTCGAATCCGAAAGACATCGAGTTTTTTAACGAGGCCAAACACAAAGAATTCAAGCGGGCCCGACTGGCGGCGTTCGGCTCGACCCGGCGCAAGGAGGTCGCGGTCAGCCAGGATGAGCAGGTGCGGCTGCTGCTGATGGCCGGGACGCCGGTGGTGACCATCGTGGGCAAGTCGTGGCTGTTGCACGTGAAGAAGGTGCTGCGCACGACGCCGGAGGAAAATCTGGCAATGATCGCCGACACGGTCCGGTTCCTGAAGGAGCACGGAAAATTCGTCGTTTATGACGCGGAACACGCTTTTGACGGATTCAAGGACGACAGCGAATACGCGCTGGCGACGTGGCTGGCGGCGGAAAAGGCCGGGGCGGATGTGGTGGCGTTGTGCGACACCAACGGCGGGTCGTTGCCGGGAGAGATCGCCAAGATCACCGCGACGGCCCGCGGGCGGATGCGGGCGCGGCTGGGCATTCATACGCATGACGACGCGGGCTTGGGGGTGGCCAACGCGCTGGCGGCGTTGGAAAGCGGGGCGTCGCACGTGCAGGGCACGATCAACGGCTACGGGGAGCGGACGGGCAATTGCAACCTGACGAGCGTCATCCCCAACGTGGCCTTCAAGCTGGGCAGGAGTTGCGTGCCGGTCCCGGCGTTGCGGCGGCTGAAGGAGCTATCGCAGTACGTGGATGAGATGGCCAATCTGCGGCACAATCCGCGGCAGCCGTGGGTGGGTTCGGCGGCGTTTTCGCACAAGGGTGGCATTCACGTTGACGCGGTGCAAAAGATAGTGCGCAGCTACGAGCACGTGGATCCGGCGTGCGTGGGCAACGTGCGCAACGTGCTGATCAGCGATCTGGCCGGGCGGAGCAACATCGTGCTCAAGGCGCGGGAGTTGGGCATCCGGCTGGCGGACGACGCGCCTGAATTGCGGGAGATATTGGCGCGGGTCAAGGAACTGGAACATCAAGGGTATGAATTCGAGGCGGCGGGCGGGTCGCTGGCGGTGCTGATACGGCGGATTCTGCGGCATGAGGCGCTGCCGATGCAAGTGCTGGCCTACCACGTTTCGATGAGGTTCGAGGGCACGGCCTCGGTGTGCGAGGCGACGATCAAAGTGCAGGTGGACGGCAAATGCTCCCACACGGTGGCCGAGGGCGAAGGGCCGGTCAACGCGCTGGACACGGCCTTGCGGGCCGCGCTGACCCGGTTCTATCCGCAGGTGAAAACGATCCGGCTGACGGATTACAAAGTGCGTATTCTTGACTCCAGCGCCGGGACGGCCGCCAAGACCCGCGTGCTCATCCAATCCAGCGATGGCCGCGAGGAATGGGGCACGGTCGGGGTGAGCGGCAACATCATCGAGGCGAGCTTGAAGGCGCTGGTGGATTCGATCGAATATCGGTTGATGAAAAAGAGCCGGTGAGGCGACGGGCCCGGCGCGCAATTTATGTCCGAAATTTCCAAGGCGTACGAACCGCAATCGGTGGAGGAGAAATGGGGCCAGTATTGGCTGGAGCAGAAGTGTTTCGTGGCCGATCCGCAATCGCGCAAGCCGGCGTATTCGATCGTCATTCCGCCGCCCAACGTGACGGGCGTGCTGACGCTGGGGCACGTGCTGAACAATACGATTCAAGACATCCTGGCGCGGCTGGCGCGGATGAAAGGCCAGGAAGTGCTCTGGCTGCCCGGCACCGATCACGCGGGCATCGCCACGCAAACCGCCGTCGAAACCGCGCTGAAGAAAGCCGGCGAAATCCGGCACCGCGACGACCTGGGACGGGAAAAATTCCTGGAAAAGGTGTGGGCCTGGAAGGAAAGACACGGCGGGATCATCATCCAGCAGCTCAAGAAACTGGGGGCCTCGTGCGATTGGACGCGGGAACGATTCACGATGGACCCGGAGTATTCGCGGTGCGTCCAGCGGGTGTTTGTCGAGCTTTACAAGAAGGGGGCGATTTATCGGGGCAAGCGGATGGTCAACTGGGACCCCGTGGCGCGCACGGCGCTGTCGGATGAGGAAGTGGAGATGGTCGAGGAGCAGGGGCATCTGTGGCATTTCAAGTATCCGCTGGCGGACGGGGAGGGGTTTGTCGTGGTGGCGACGACGCGGCCGGAGACGATGCTGGGTGACGAGGCGGTGGCGGTCAACCCGGGCGACAGCCGCTACGAGAATTTGCGCGGGAAGAAAGCAAGGCTGCCGTTGCGCGACAAAGTGATTCCGATCATCGTGGACGAATTGGTGGACGCGAAGTTTGGCACCGGCTGCGTGAAAGTGACCCCGGCGCACGACGCGGCCGACTACGAGATGGCGCAGCGCCATCAATTGCCGCTGACGGTGGTCATCGCGCCCGACGGCACGATGACGGCGGCGGCCGGCGAAGGCTTCGCGGGAATGGACCGAATGGAAGCGCGCAAGGCGGTGGTGGCGAAAATGGAGGCGCTGGGTCTGGCGCTGAAGGTGGAAAAATACGTCCATCGCGTCGGCTACGGGCAGCGGAGCCACACGCCCATCGAGCCCTATTTGAGCGAGCAATGGTTTTTGCGCTATCCGTCGGTGGAGAAGGCGAGGGCGGCGGTGGAGAGCGGGCAAATCAAGTTTCATCCCGAGCGCTGGGGCAAGACCTACGTGCATTGGATGGACAATATTAAAGACTGGTGCATTTCGCGGCAGTTGTGGTGGGGGCACCGCGTGCCCGTCTGGCACAAGGAGGGCGAAAGGCGCTGTCAAATCGAATCTCCGGGCGAGGGGTGGACGCAGGACCCGGACGTGCTGGACACGTGGTTCAGTTCGTGGCTCTGGCCTTTCGCCACCATGGGCTGGCCGGAAAAGACGGAGACGCTGCAAAAGTTTTATCCCACGACCGACCTGGTCACGGGGCCGGACATCATTTTTTTCTGGGTGGCGCGCATGATCATGGCGGGTTTGGAATTCACGGGCGAAGTGCCGTTCCGCAACGTCTATTTCACGGGCATCATCCGGGACAAACAGGGCCGGAAGATGTCCAAGAGCCTGGGCAATTCGCCCGACCCGCTGGACCTGATCGCCAAGTACGGGGCCGACGCGCTGCGGTTCGGGGTCATGCGCTCGGCGCCGCTGGGGCAGGACATTCTGTATGACGAGCAGCAGGTGGAGTTGGGGCGCAATTTCTGCAACAAGCTGTGGAACGCGTGCCGCTTCCGGCAACTGCAGGCCGGGGCGGTCCAGGGGGAAATCCAGCCGGCATTGCTCTCAGCGGACGACCGCTGGATTCTGCTGCGGCTGGACGCGGCCATCCGCGAAATGGACGGGGCGCTGGCCGAGTACAAATTCAGCGACGCGACGGGCACGCTTCACCGTTTTTTTTGGAGCGAGTATTGCGACTGGTATGTGGAGGCGAGCAAGGCGGCGTTGCAAAGCGGCGAGGCCGCGCGGCGGGCGAACACGCTGGCGGTGATGGATTTTGTGTTGTCGCACACGTTGCGGTTGTTTCACCCGTTCTTGCCATTCATCACGGAGGAATTGTGGCACGGCATGGGCTACGCGGAGGGCATGCCGGAGGGGCAGGGGGGCCGGACGATCCTGTTCGCGCCCTGGCCCAAGGCGCTGGAGGAGGAATTCAAGAGCCATTACGGGCTGACCGAGGAGGATTTGAGGCGGATGGAGGCGCGGCAGAAGCTGGTCATTGAAATCCGCAACGTGCGGGCGCAGTACCGCATCCCGCCGCACAAGAAGCTCATGCTTATACTTGACGCGGCGTCGGATATGGAGAGCAGGGAAAGAGAGGTGATTCAACTGCTGGCCGGGGCTGAACGCATTGAGCACAAGGCCGCTTACCAACCGGCCAAAGGCGAGCCTGTGCTGCATCCCGCCACGGGGGGCAAGCTCTACATCCCCCTGGCGGGGCTGGTTGACGTGGAAGCGGAGAAAGGGCGGCTGGGAAAGGAATTGCAAAAGAGCGAGGCGGAAATCCAGAAAGTTCAAGCCAAGCTGGACCATCCCGATTTCGCGCGGAACGTACCGGCTGAAGTTTTGCAGGAACACCAGCGGCGGCTGGCCGATTGGCAGGCCAAGCGCGCCCAAGTGCAAGGCGCGCTGGACGGGCTGGCGTAACGTGGCATGAACATCCGCCAAGCCAGCAGTCAATACGAATCCTGGATGTCGGCCCAGGTTCGTCTGCTCCCGGCGGACCTGCGCCTGAAGCATGAGCGGATGCGCCAGGGGCCGTTCCCGTTTCTGCGCGCGACCTACTATCGTTGGGCGCAAGTCTGGCCGGAAGCCTGCGCGAGATTCGGCCTCGGCCCGCCGGTCCTTTCGGTGGGCGATCTGCACGTGGAGAATTTCGGCACCTGGCGGGACGCCGAGGGCCGGCTGGTCTGGGGCGTGAATGATTTCGACGAGGCTTATCCGCTGCCTTACACCAACGATTTGGTTCGTCTGGCCGCCAGCGCCTTTTTGGCCGTGGAGGAATTGGACGTTTCGCCCAAGCACGCGGCGGGGGAGATTTTGCGAGGATATGGGGAGGGACTCAAAGCCGGCGGGCGGCCATTCGTGCTGGCCGACCGGAGCAATCCATTGCGCGATATGGCCCGGCACCGGCTTAACGAGCCGGAGAAATTCTGGAACAAGCTGCGGGAGCTGGTTCCGTTGAAAAAGCAGCCGCGCGCGGAAGTCATCGAAGCCATTTGCGCGACGCTGCCCGCGGGCCGAATTCCATTGCGCTTTGCCCATCGCATCGCGGGCCTGGGCAGCCTGGGGCGGGAGCGGTACACGGGCACGGGAGTCTCGCAGGGCGCTCAGATTGCCCGCGAGGCGAAGGCCGGCGCGCTTTCCGCCTGCCTGTTCGCCGAAGGAAAGGCCGGCGGAGCGGTTTATGCGGAGGAGATTGTGCGCCAAGCGGTGCGCGCCCAGGACCCCTTCTGGAAAGTGCGCGGCTCGTGGATCGTGCGGCGGTTGTCACCCGACTGCTTCCGGCTGGAGTTGGCGCATTTGCCGCGCGAGCGGGACGAATTGTATTTGCTGTATTGCATGGGCTGGGAAACGGCCAACATTCATCTGGGCAGCGGTGCGCCCGGCGCCATCCTGCGGGACCTGCGGGGCAAGGGGCGCCACTGGCTGTTCAAAGCCGCGTCGGTCATGCGGGAACAAGTCCTCCGCGACTGGCGGGAGTTTTCGACATGACAGGCATGAAAGTTGATTGGCGCGGTCGTGATGGACTGGAAGGAAGTTTTGCGGATTGCCAGTCTGCCCGAATATCGTGACGTTGCGATGTGCAAATCGCTCGTGAGCGAGGTGGCAAATGAACTTAAAATTAAAAGTCCCTTCGATCCCCATTAAAGGGTTCATCAGCTACGAAGATTGGCTTAAAGGACGGCGGTTCCGCCGCGAATTATGCCAACTCGTCACCCCCGGCATGATCCGGCGCCAATGCAGCTCCAGCGACGGCCGGTTGAAAAAGCTTTTCAAGGGCGAAGGTGGTTTGCCCTTCGCACCGTCTGAAAAGTTATAAGCAAGCCCTCTATCGGCGCTTTCTTTCAGTGTCTCTGTCGAGTGCCGATTGGAGGAGGGCATCACTCGCGTAAAATGTTGTGCGCTTAATCTTGGCGATGGCATCCGGCAAAGCCAGCAGATTTAAAGAGGCGGCGTGTTCAAGGATACCGATGGTGCCAGTCACAGCCAGTCCTTGCAGATGGGCGATGCGACGCGCCTCGTTGTCGTCGAGAAGAATTGCGAAAGCGCGCAGTTCTTTGGCCAAGGCGATGGCCTCAGATTCTCCCTGGCCCAATTTCAGTGGCTGGATGCGTCTGGCGGATCGAAGCAAAGCCCAGGCGGCAGGTTTGCAGCCCACTGGCGGACCGTCGCGGGAGTCGAGCCGTGCAATAGTTCCCGGAGAACTGCCTGAGGAATAATCACTTGATCGAAAAGACGAGCCAGAATGTCAATATGGCCGATTTGCACGAGATAGTGGATAGGGCCGGTATCGGCCACAACGAGGATCATCGTGCGGGAAGGTTGGCGAGCGTGCGCCGGTCTTCGTCAAGGTCCTCAACCGTGTAATGGCGGAAGCACTTGTGGGCGGCGAGGAATACTTCCGTTTCGTGCCAACTCAAGCCCAGCAGTTGGCGTACTTGTCCCCGCGAGAGGCGTCCGGACCGATAGCCCTCAACAGCGGCCGCCTCAAGAAGTTGGCGCGCCACCGCCTTTGGCGCACCGCCAAATTCGGCTGCCACTTCGTCAGTAACCGTGAGCGTAACTTCGACCATAATCGCCGCCTATTTTAAAAATACCAGAGCCGCCCAGGTTTTGCAAGGCCCCGCCAAAATTGGCCTCGACATTCGGATCGAGAAAGGCATTGTTTGCAACGCCGTGCCGTGGGCAATAGATCTCGTGAAGTCTTTGAAAAACACCGAGCCGCGATGACAAGACGAAAGAAGAAGCACAGACATGAACAACTTAATTTGGTTTGTACCCATCGGAGCGGTGATTTTGACAACCGTTGCCCCGGCGCGGGCTTCGGCCCAAACGTCGGAGGAGGCGAAGCTAAATTCCTTTTTCACGAAGTACCTCGAGGAGCATTTCCGCCAGCAACCGCTGGAAGCGACGCAGTTGGGGGACCATCGCTTTGACAGCGCGCTGGATGACGTTTCGCCGGCGGCCCGCGACAGTTGGCTGGCGTTGGCGCGCCGAACGCTCAAGGAATTGCCCCGGCAGGCGGACTACAAACGGCTGACGCGCGAGGGACAGATTGATTTCGAGATCTTCCAACACGAGCTGCGGACGCAAATCTGGCTGACGGAGAACACGCATCCTTTCGAGGAAGACCCGCGCACTTACGGCGGCTATATCAACGACGGCGTTTATCTGCTGCTGACCCATTCGACGCTGCCAAAGGAAACGAACATCTCCAACTGCCTGTCGCGGATGGCGGAGATTCCGCGAATCATCGCGGCGGCGAAGACGATGCTGACCCATCCGCCGAAAGCGATTCTGGAAACGGCCATCCGCCAGAACCGGGGCGCGATTTCTTTTTACGAAAAGGGAATTTTTGAACTGGCCGGGCAAACGGAGCAACTCGACCGGCTCAAATCCGCCGCGGCCGTTGTCGCCGCGCAGTTGAAGGACTACCAGAAGTTTCTGGAAGGCGATTTGATGTCGCGCGCCAACGGGCAGTGGCGGCTGGGGGAAAGAAGATTCAAACGGAAGCTGGAACTGGCGCTGGATTGCGGCCGGAGCGCCGATCAGGTGCTGGCCGACGCGCAGGCGGAGTTTGGGCGCGTGCGCAGCGAGATGTATGTGGTGGCGCGCCAGCTTTGGCCGAGTTATTTTCCGGGCACAGTATTGCCGGCGGACGATGCGGAGGGCCGGCGCGAGACGATCACCAAAGTCATTGACGCGGTGAGCCAGGAGCACGGCCAGGCGGAGAATCTGGTGGCCGACGCGCGGGCGACGGTGGAAAAGATCAAGGCCTTCATCCGCGAACGCCATTACCTTCGCCTGCCCGAGCCGGATCAATGCCAGGTGATCGAGATGCCGGAATTTCGGCGGGGCAACTCGCTGGCGTATCTGGACAACGCGCCGCCGCTGGATGCGAAGGCGCGCAGTTATTACGCCGTGAGTCCGCCGCCCGCGGACTGGACGGCGGAGCAGGTGAGAAGTTTTCTGGAGGAATACAACAGCCAGATGCTGCAAGTCCTGACGATTCACGAGGGGTATCCGGGCCACTACGTGCAACTCGAGCGGGCCAACCGCAATCCGTCCTTGATCCGGCGGGCGTATCAGTCCGGCCCGTTTGTGGAAGGCTGGGCGGTGTATGGGGAAGTGACGATGCTCAACGAAGGCTACGGCGGGGGCGATCCGCGCCTGCGCCTGATGCAGCAGAAATTCTACCTGCGCACCGTGGCCAACGCGATCCTGGACCACAAGATGCACTGCACGCAAATTTCGGATGAGGAGGCGATGAAGTTTCTGACCGAGGAGGCCTTTCAATCCGAGGGCGAGGCGAAACTCAAACTCATCCGGGCCAAGCAAAGCTCGACGCAATTGAGCAGCTACTTCGTTGGACGGATGGCGCATTACCGGCTGCATCAGCAAATCGAGCGCGAGCAGGGCCGGGAGTTCGATCTGGCCCGATATCACGAGGCGGTGCTTTCGCACGGCTCCGTGCCTGTCAAGTACCTGCCGGAACTGGTCCATGCGGATTTGAAGCTGACGAGGTGAGGTGTGAAGATGGCGGGGAAAACGCGCAACATACTTCTCGGCTTGGTGCTCGGGGTCGTGGTCATCCTCGTGGCGTTGGCCGTTTTCGTGGGAACGACTCCTCAACCTGCGCCGCTGCCGAACCCAAATGGCTACGACGATTTCCGCCGTGCTGGGAAAATGGTCACGGGCAAAGTTGATGATTATCCAGATTTTGGCCGTGAAGCGTTGCGGGCACTGCTGGAAACGAATGCGGAACCGCTGCGCGTGTTGCGCCTTGGTCTGACCCGTCGTTGCGCCGTGCCGACTGACGCGGCGAATGCCAATTTTGACACCGTGAGCGATATCGGCTACTTGAAATTGCTGGCCTTGCTGTTGTCGGCGGAGGGGCGGCTGCGGGAATTGGATAATCGGCCTGCCGATGCTGCGCACAGTTATGTTGACGCCATTCATCTCGGATGTGAGATGAGCCATGGCGGAATGATAATCAACCGCCTTGTGGGCATTGCCATTGAGGCGATCGGCCGTGTTCGCCTGGTCAAGCTCGTTCCCAAACTCAGTTGTGAACAAATCCGACCACTCGTGCGTGAGTTGGAACAAATCAACAGCAACGAGGTTCCGTGGGAAGAGGTTTTACGAAACGACAACCGATATATCCGCGCCCACTTGGATGAGTATTCGAATCCAATAAGGCTGGTATCAGACCTGTGGCAGGCCCGATCTGCGAATAGAGCGGCAAAAAAGGTGCATGACACGGCCGTTGCCCGACTGCGGCTGCTGACCGTTGAACTTGCGCTCCGATGTTGCAGATCCGAGCAAGGACAGGCGCCAGGAAGCCTCGATCAGCTTGTGCCCAAATATCTCCAGCGGGTGCCGTCCGACCCGTTCAGCGATCATCCGCTGGTTTACCGTCCGCAAGGCACAAACTGGCTCCTCTACAGCGTCGGTCCCGACCGGGTGGATGACGGCGGCAAACCCATGACGCGGAGCAATGCGGGCAACGGTCCTGTCGTTTACAAAGGCGATCTGTTTTACGATTCGCCGTGGTGAATAGCTTTGTCTTTCAAAGACTCAATCCATTTGTCAAGCTCTCGCAGGTCAGCGGTTTTATCCGCAAGTTCATTGGTCCAGTCCTGCCATTCCATTTTCATGAAGTCGCCAAGAGGTCCAGGCCGGTTCTGCCAAAGGTCTGAGGGGATGGCTTCCTGGAAACCAATCCCGTAATGGACCGCGGCCTGAAGGCCCAACTCGTGGTTTGAGTTCATGCGGACGCGTCGAGCCCATCGCAACAGCATCTGATCAGATTGGCCGGCCAGAGTGAGGTCTTTGAGGTAGGCGCGCAGTATGGCAATGGAAAGGCGGAGGTGCTTGAGGTCCTGTCTTTCCCCTGTGTTTTGCGGCATGGCAGCGAGATTGACTGTCTTGCTTTCGACACAATGCAGAGGATGGAGAACCTTCAGCGGGATGTTCTCGAAGGTGATGTTGCGGGCGAGTTCTCGAATTTCGGCTGGAGACAAACCGTAGGGGCTGTGAAGGAAGTCTATTTCAAAATCCGTTCCTCCAATTTGGGCCACGATTTTGCCTGAATTGGCGGTGTTCTCGGCGGGCAGTGGAAAGAATGGCTCGACATCAAGCGCCGCGCTGCATTTCAGGACATCCGCGCGGCTGCCCAAAACGTCCAGATCGAAGCTGGTATAGGGCCGGAGTTCGTTCCAAGGAGGAGAGTCTGCTTGATAGTGTTCAGCCCAGAGATTGACCGCTTGTCCACCGATGACCACGGCGTCCGTTTGAGCCAGAGCTTCCAGAGCGGGCTTGATTTCACGCGGGCTTTTTCTTTGAGCCATAGCTAGTTATTCGGATGGAATCACTGCTTCGCGATCGGGAAAGACCAGTTGAGAGGCATGAGGAAGCGCGCGGTTTCGCTCCTGCACGATGTCGGCATGGCCACGGGCGGCTTCGGCGGCATCGGCGCGCCGGCGGGCGGCTTTGAGGCGATTGCGTTCGGCGACGCTGTAAAGCTTGATCCGCCTTTTTTGTTCTTCTTTAAGCATACCTGCTTTGGTCTCAAACTCTCGGAAGGCAATATACCGTATTCGTTTTGTTTGGTGAAGCACGGAATTCCGTCCATCGGCCACGTCGCATTGCGGCATCAGAGGGGACGCAGGCGGATTGCTCATCTGGTTATTCTCCGGCCCGCCAAGCGGCGCCCGTTGACGAAGCCGGCCATTTCCGCCATGCTGGGCGGCGAAGATGGCGAAGAAAACGCGCAACGTACTTCTCGGCTTGGTGCTCGGGGTCGGGGTCGTTCTCGTGGCGTTGGCCGTTATCGTGTGGAGGACTCCTCAACCCGGGCCGCTGCCGAACCCGAATGGGTACGACGATTTCCGCCGTGCTGGAAAAATGGTCACGGGTAAAGTTGGTGACTTTCCCGACCTTGACCGTGAGGCGCTTCGGGCGTTGGTCGAAACGAATGCGGAACCGCTGCGCGTGTTGCGCCTTGGTCTGACCCGCCGTTGCGCCGTGCCGGCTGATACGGCGATTGCCGATTTCGCCAAGTTGAGGGATTTGGCGTGCTTGAAACTACTGGCCCAAACGCTGTCGGCAGAGGGGCGGCTGTGGGAATTGGATAATCGGCCTGGCGATGCGGCGCACAGTTATTCTGACGCCATCCAATTCGGATGTGACGTGGGCCAGGGCGGGGCGATAATAAACCGTCTTGTGGGCATTGCATGCGAGGCGGTCGGCCGCAGTCCTCTGGTCAAGCTCGTTCCCAAACTCAGTGGCGGACAAATCCGACCACTCCTGGGTGAGTTGGAGCAAATCAACAGCAACGAGGTTTCGTGGGAGGAGGTTCTGCGAAACGAGAACCGACTGACGAGTGCCCGAATCGGGCCGATGAAGCTGGTTTTTTATCTGTTGCAAGCCGGAAGGATAAGGGCAATGAGGAGTGCGTCGGAAGAGAAGCATGAGCTGGCCGTTGCTCAACTGCGGTTGCTGACCGTTGAACTTGCTCTCCGATGCTACAGGTTCGAGCAGGGGCAGACACCAGGGAAACTCGATCTGCTTGTGCCCAAGTATCTCCAGCGGGTGCCGTCCGACCCGTTCAGCGGCCATGCGCTGGTTTACCGTCCGCAAGGCACAAACTGGCTCCTTTATAGCGTTGGTCCCGACCGGGTGGATGACGGCGGCAAAGCCATGACGCGGAGCAATCCGGGTAACAGTCTTCCCGTTTACAAAGGCGATCTGTTTTACGATTCGCGGTGGTGAACCTGCGTGTTGAGCGCGGCTGCCCTATCTATTCGGATGGGAGCATCGCTTCCGAATCTGGAAAGACCAGTTGAGAGGCATGAGGAAGCGCCCGGTTTCGCTCCTGCACGATGTCGGCATGGCCACGGGCGGCTTCGGCGGCATGGGCGCGCCGGCGGGCGGCTTTGAGGCGGTTGCGTTCGGCAGCGCTGGATGTGCTGGTCTCCCAAGGCCGATGTGAGTGGACCGTAGCGCCCGTTGGGAAAGAGCGACTGCGCGGAATTGTTTCAATGCTCGTGGGTTTGATCAACGCCAATTGCGGTTACAGGTTGCACGAAGGAGATCAGGATTAGGATTAGGATTAAGATTAGGAGCGCCCCAAAAAGTGACATGCGCCAGACCATCTACCCGGCGCGCTCCGGACGGGTTTCGATGCCTTGGCGCATTCTGGCTTCGATGTCCATGACGTTCAGGCGGCGTTGGGCGGCGAAGGCTTGCGGGGATTGGGGATAAAGGCGAAGCAATCGTTGCAAAACGTTCCGGGCGGCGGCTTGATTTTGCGGGAACTTGAGATGCCAGGAGGCCAACAGACCCAGCCACTCCGCGGCTTTGGCGGGCGCCGCGCCGGGCATGGCCAGGAGCAATTCCAATTGCTCCACGCCCATTTGAACTTGGTCCAAGTCGTCGGCCCAGAGGCGGGCCAGTTCTTCACGCGCGGGGATGTCGTCCGGGTTGCCGTGCAATCGCTGGACACACTGCCGGCAGCGGGCGGCGGCTTCCTGGCGGGGCATTCTGGGGGGCGGGGGGGCGCGGAAGGCCGGCAAACGAATCTTCTTGACGGCTTCGCGGGCGATCAATTCCTGTTGGTCGGCCGGAAGTTGGGCGGCCCGCAGGCGGGCCATGCGGTCGAGGTGCGAGTTGGGGTAGCGGCGGGAAATCTCGTCCAAGGCGGCGCGGGCGGCGGCGGGATCGCGGGCCAGCTTGAGGCGCCAGTCGGCCAGGCGGTGAAAGGCGACGGCGAATTGGGAGGGATTGGTGGCGGGATGGCCGCAGGTCTCGCGGATGATTTTTTCGGCGCCGGGCAGGTCGCTGAAATGATTGGCGTAAAGGTCGGCCAGCAGCAGCCAGCCGTCAAAATCGTCCTCGGACGATTCCAAATCGGCGATGACGGCCTTTTCGGCGTCTTCATATTTGTCGAAGTGGATGGCGGCGATGGCGCGGGAATAAGTGGGGGGGGTCGTATGGGCGGGTTGCAGGGTCAGGACCTGCTGAATGATGGGCAAGAGCCAGAGCGTTGCGCCCAGGCCGGCGAAGCGCCAGCCGCAGGTGCAGGCGATGAGACCGGCGACGGGCCCCAGGATGATGGACCAAAGGAGAACGCAAGCGCGGAATTGGCGGGGGTTGGCGGTCTGGCGCCAGAGGACCAGCAGGAGCCAGGCGGAAGTCACGGCGGCCCAGTAAGAGCCGATGACAAAGAGGCCGAGGGTCGCCACAGACAACATGGCGTCGGGCCATTGGCCGTTGGCTTTGGCAGATTCCACCAATGGCATCAGCGGTGGGAACCGATCGGAGGGGTAGGAGTTGAAGAGCAGCCAGAGGAGGAAGGGAATGAGCAGACCCTGGACGGTCCAGCTTCCGAACCAGCGTCGCAATCTGGCGCGTTGATCGGAGGGCAGGAGCAGGCAGAAATCCCACAGCACCAGGCAGAAGCCGGCCAGGCCAACGATGGTGACCAGGAGGCTCATGAGCGGTCTAATCCGTTCGCGTTTGCGCTTCGGTCAAAAAATTTTCGATTTGATCCATGACGGTCGCATTGTTGAAACGGGCGAGCACTTCCGATTGGGCCGCCTCGGCCATCTGGCAGCGCAGGGCAGGGGAGATGAGCAGTTCCTGGATGCGGGCGGCCAGTTGCTCGGCGTCACCGGGGGGATAGGTCAGGGCGTTCTCGCCATGCCGCAGCAATTCGCCCGCGCCGCCGGAGGTGGCGCCGATGACCGGCAGGCCGCAGCCCATGGCCTCCAGCGGCGTGAAAGGGAAAGGCTCGGCCCATTCCGGGGTGTAGAGCAAAACGTCGTGCTGCCGATAGACCGCGGGCAAGTCGCTGTTGAGGTTGGAGACGTTGAGGAACTCGACCGGCAATTGACGGGAGACGACAAAGGAGCGCAGCTTGGCGGTGTAAGCGGATTCGCCGCGCCCGTAAATGCTGAGGGTGATTTTCAGGCCCGCCCGCCGCGCAATTTCCAGCGCCTTGAGCGCCGTCATGACGCCGCTCTGCTCGTTCAAGCGGGTGACGAGCAAGAACCTGGTCATGGGCGCCCCGGGCGGCTTGAGGTCGCCGACATGGGAGGAGGTGATGCCCGGATAAATGACGGCCGCGTGGCGGATGGCAAAGCCGACCTGCTCGGTCAAATTTTTCAGCGCCTCGCTGCAAAAGTAGATGCGGTCAAAACGGAAGCCGGCAATGGAGCCGGGTTCAACGGCTGCGCGCGCCTTGCCGACGGCGAAGAGGGCCGGAATCCGGTCGTAGCCTTTCATCATGCGAGTGGGGGCGGTGGCGTCGAGGCGGCCGCGTTCGCCGGCCATTTCCAGGGCGGCGCGGGTGGCTTGGCTCAACCAGGGCAGGGCGGGGGCGTTCCAGAAACGCAGCCAGGGGTCTTCGCGGACGTTGGCCGAGAGCCAGTGATCAAAGACGTCGAAGACCACCGGCAGGCGGGTGTTGCACAAAGTGAAGAGCAACGACTTGGAGATTCCCAGGAGGCTGAAGACCTGGACCACTTCCGGAGCAAACTGTTCGATGGCCTGGCGCAAGGCGGCGTTGTTGTTCAATTCCAGCGACCGGAGTTGGAGGAAGGAGGTGACGCTGGGATGGCCATAGACGCCGTTGAGTTCCAGGCTGCGGTGAATCTGCTCGTCCCGCTGCTCGGAGTTCAGGCCGTGGCTGGAAGTCAAGATGAAAATTGAATGGCCGCGCAGGCGCAGCGATTCGGTCACGGTCTCGCAATGGTTGTCGAACGTCCCGGCGTGGTGGGGCGGATACAGATTGGTCAGGACCAGAATTTTCATTCGCCGTGCAACGGAGAATATACCGTTTTTGGAAACGGTCGCGCAAGCCCGGAGCGGTGGTCCGAGCCTACGGTGTGACGGCGCGGTAGAAACGGGGGGGGACACCGGGAGCGGAGTTGGTGAAGCGAGAGGACCGATTGGTCAGCGCGAGGAATTGCAGCGTCGTCCAATGGACCAGGTCGGTGGAGGTTTCCACCCGATAGACGCTGCCGGGGTTTGCGGTCAAGGTCGCCTGAAAGCCGGTTGAGGCCGAGAAGGCCGGGCGGGTGAGAACCACCTGGCCGGCATTGGTCCAGATGGTGACCGTGCCGTCAAGATTGGCGCAGATCAAATCCGGTTTGCCGTCGCCATTGACATCCGCCACAGCCAGGCAGAATGGACTGTTGGTGTCGCTCAGCACGCTGTCAAAACGGACTTGCCCTTTGTCGGCGCCGTCCAAAACAGACAATGTATTGTCATAATTATTGGCGCTGATGACATCAACAAAACCGTCGCCAGTGACGTTCACGACGGCGACCGATTGCGGACCGCCCCCAACCTCCAAGGGGCCGAAGGCGGCGAAATGGCCGTTGCCCTGGTTGGCCAGCACCGTGAGATTGTAGCCGGCGGAATCGGCCACAATCAAATCGGGGAGACTCTCCGCGGTGAAATCAACCGCCGCGATGGATGTCGGGCCTGAACCCGCCGTGCAAGTCGAAGCCTTCGTGAACACCCCATTGCCATTGTTGGTCAGGATGGTCACCGAATCCTGGTAATTGTTGGCGCTGATCAAGTCGGGATAACCATCATTGTTCACATCGGCCACCAGAACAAACCAAGGCTCGCCATCCACCGTGTTGGTGGAACTGGAAATGAAGACGGCGTTGCCCGCGTTGGTCAGCACTGTCAAGGTGGTGTCGCCGGAGTTGGCGCAGACCAGGTCCGGTTTGCCGTCGCCGTTGAGGTCCGCGGCGGCGATCCAGAACGGAAGGTCACCCACCGGAATGTTCGTGACCTGGACAAAGCGGAGTTGGCCGGCGTTGGTTAAAACGGTCAGGGTGTTGTCGAACTCGTTGACGCAGGCCAGATCCAGCCGGCCATCGCCGTTGAAATCGGCCGCCACGACGCAGGCCGGGTTGGCGCCGACGATGACGTTGGTGCCAAAAACAAACGTGCCGTTGCCGGTGTTGGTCAGGATGGTCAGGGTATTGGTGCCGTTGTCGGCGGTGATCAAATCAACAAAGCCATCGCCATTGACATCGGCGGCGATGACGCAAGTCGGCTCCAGGCCGACAGGAATGGCGGGTTGGTTGGTCTGGAAGAAGGGGTTCTGGCCGCGGGTGGTGGTGGCGCCGGCCAAGAGCAAAACGGCCGGGAGAATGTGTGTCATGGTTTGGAATGTGAGGGCAGATTTCATAGTGTCATTAGTCTCCATGAGGGCAGGGGAATTGCAATCGCGCCGGAATGCGGGCCGAATGAATGCGATCCATCAAGCCCATGTCAGCGGTCATTGACATCCGCCTGGATTTTTAGCGGGTGACGGCGAATATTCAATGTCCAATTTTCAATTGTCGGGCCTGGCTGAAACCTGGCGTCGGCGGCGGTGTTTATCAGAGCCAATTCCGGTTACAGGTTGCACGAAGGAGATCAGGATCAGGATTAAGCGTCCGCGCAAAAATCGCCACCGGTTTTGCCAGTGCCCTTTCGACCAAACCCGTTTGGAAGCGCGAGAGAGTTCGAAAGCGTTGATTGACAATTGGTCATTGAGAATTTGTCATTTGCAATTGCATCCCGCTTCCCCATCTGCTCCATTGCCAACGACAAATTGTCAATGGCCAATTGTCGATGGCCTTCGAGAATGGGCTTTCAGGCGCCACCTCGATTATGTTTGAATCGCGCCTCATTAATGCGCCCTGGGGGGCGCATTCACGCTTGTCAATATTGTGGATTCGGCTTAAGGTGGGGACATGAAGACAACGAGGACAACTCTTTTAGCAATTACGCTGGCGCTGGCGCTGGCGCCTGTGGCGATGGCCGGCGATATGACGGCGTTTCGACTCATCAAGGAAGGCGATCATTACGTGGGCGACCAGAGCAAGGGGAAGGTCGTCCAGATTCGGTCGGAGAAATCCGTCGCCAGCCTGACGCCGGACATCTGGTATGTCGTTTATTACGACCCGGACGCGACGCGCAGGGCCGTGGAGGTGAAATTCGGGGCGGGGCAGAAAATGAAAGTGTCGCATCCGTTGCGGCTGCTGGAGCCGGTGAACGAGGAGAAAGTGTTTGACAGATCGAAGTTGAGGGTGGACTCCGACCGGGCGCTGGAGATTGTCAAATCGGAGCCGCTGGTGAAGCATCTGACGCTGCGAGCCTCGCAATTGTGGCTGATGCATGGAGAGGCCGGGCCGGTTTGGAAAGTCAAACTGTGGGCGGCCAAACTTGGGAATCCCGATCACGAGGCGTCCGTTGGCGCGGTGGTTGTATCGGCCGTTGACGGTTCGATCGTCAAAACGGATTTGCATCCCAAGAGCGTTGATTGAGCGGCGGCGAAGGCAGTTCACAGACGGGCGCATACTTTTTCGGGTCGCCTATGCCGGCGCTTAATTCTAATGAGGAGATTAGGATTAGGATTAGGATTAAGATTAAGAGCAGGAGAGGCTACCCAAAAAGTGATCCCTTCACCTTTACAGAGTCTCAAGCTGTTTCCAAACCCGCAGGGCCTCCAGGACGCTCCAGGCTTGGGCGTCGCAGCCGCGGGCCTGGTGGGGGGCGTCGCCGTCCAGGATTTCGGGAAGCTGGCCCAGGCAGCCTGACAATAATAAGGATTCCATGCTGCCCAGGCAGGCCCTGGCGGCGGCGACGGCGGCGGGGGCGGCATCCCACGCCCGCACGAGCGCCTCGCAGGCGGTCGGCAGCACCCACGGCCAGGCGGTGCCGTTGTGGTAGGCGGGTTTGCGCTGCGTGTCTTCGTCTCCCTGGTAGCGGCCCCAATAGGGCTCGCGCGGGTTGTTCAGCGGGCGGCCGTCGGGGGCTTGAATGACCAGCGGCGGCCAAACGGGCAGGGGCGCCAAAGTCCGCATGGCGCCGGGCACGAAGAGATGCTGGAAGGCGGTTTGGACGGCGCGACGGGCGCGCGGGCCGGCAAAGTATCCGAAGGCCAGCGCGAAAAGGAAGTTGCACCGCAAGGCGTGGTCGCGGATGGCGTCGGCCGCCGGCTGTCCCGGAGTGGCGATGAGGGTGTCGGCCACGCAGTCATGCTCCTCGAGCCAGAAGTATTTATGGAGGGATTGTTCGGCCCGCTCCGCCAGCGCCGCCCACGGTTCGGCGGCGGGCGGGGCGCCCAAGCGTTGCAGTTGACGCAACAAGCGAATCCAGAGCGCCTGGATTTCCACGGGGTAGCCTTCGCGGGGCGTGCCAGCGGGGAAATTGGTGTCCATCCAGGTAAAATGGGCCGGGCTCCAGATCAAACCCGAAGCGGGGTCCAGGCGGATGCCGTTGGGTGTGCCGCGGGCGTAGGCGGCGGCGATGCTCTGCAAAACGGCGGCGATGGTTCTGCCGCGCTGGTCCACAGCCATTGCGTAAAGATTGGCGCCCATGCGCGCGGCAGTTTCCTCGCACAGCAGGCCGTACCAAAGGGGCGCGTCGGAGGTGTCGCGATTGGAGGCGTTGGCGCCGCCAATGACGTTGGGCATCGTCCCGTTTTCCTCGAAGCGGCCAAAGGAGACGAGCATCCCGGCCACGTCGTCCGTCAAGCCGGCGGCCAGGAGGCCGCGGGCGGCGATGAAGGTGTCGCGGCCCCAATCCAAAAACCACGGATAGCCGGCGATGACGGTGCGGCCGGTTCCCCGCCGGACGACAAAGGCCCGCGCCGCCTTGGCCAACTGGCGGCCAAAGGAATCCGTTTCCAGCGCCGGGGCCGATTCCGGGCCGTGGGCGGCGGGTAGCTCGATGGAGTCGAAGGCCGGCGGGGGCGTCTCGGCGGAAAGAAGCAGCGTGACGGGCCGATCTTTGTGCAGCGGCAATTCGAACCAGCCCGGACTGTAGGCGTCGCCGCTGGCCGTCTGGCCGCGGCTTTGTTCGACCGGATGGGCGATGCCCTGGCACCATTCCGGTTCGGGATGAAAGGCGCCGGCGCTGCTCAAAACCCGCAACTGGCGGTCCGGCGCCGGAGTGAAAGCAAAGCCAATCTGTCCCTCGGCCGGGTGGCAATGCTGGGTGAAATGAAGATCGGCGCCGCCGTTGCGGTGCGTTTCGGAGTGGAAATTCCTGTCTTCGATATCCATGCGCGCGATCACGCGGGCCGCAAACTGCGGCGGCAGGTCAGCGGGCCGGCTTGCCGGCAGGCGCGCGAAGGCGAGGACGGTGGTGTTGGAGCCTTCAAGCATATCGGCCGTCAACCGCAATTCCACCGTCCGGCCATCGCCCGCCTCGGCCACGAAGTCCCAGACGGCCGGGGGGCCGATTTGCAGGCGCGCCAGATTCTGCAGATTCAGCGGGGTGATGAAGCCGTCGGCGTCAATCCAGGCGCGCAGCCGTTTGACCAGCACGTGGCGGTCCACCGGAAACTGCGGATTCAGGTTGGCCCCCAGAAGGCAATCGTACTTGGACTTGATGCTTCCGAGGTCCACGCCCAGGCGCGCCATCCCGCCGCGGCCGTTGGTGAGCAAGACAAGGGCGTCGGCCGGCGGCGCGGCCACGGAGCCGCAAAAGGCCGGCGCGGCCCGCAAAAAGCGGACTGGCGCGCACACCGTCTCGGTGACCACGCCGTGGCGCTCCAATTCCAATCCGGCGTCGCGGGGAAACTCCGGGCGCCGCGGCGCGAAGCAGGCCGCGTAGCCGTCGTGGACTTCAATCGCGTCGGCCACTTCCAGGGCGTCGTCCGGGCCGAAATTTAGCTTTGCGCGGAAAGGCCGGCCGTCGCGCAACATCAACCAATGGTCCGGGGGGACGGGAGTGATGCGTCGGCGGTCCAGCAACGTCCACGTCACCACTTGGGGATACTGACCGTTGGCCTGGTCCAGCGCGCCCAGCAGATCGGTGCGCGCGCGGGCGCGGTCCAGGTGGCCTAGGGCGGCGAGGAACTGGCGGGGGTCCTGATGGACGCGGGCGGCCAGATCACGCCAGGGGCAAGGCCCGATCTCCTCCGGCAAGAGCACCTTGGCCAGAGTGGCGATGGCCCAGGCGGATTGCGCGCGCGCGCGGCGGTAGTCGTCGCCGGCCAGGCCGGCCGGGCGGGCCGCGGCCGCCAGGCAGAAGGCCGCGCCCGGCTCCAAGGTGAAGATGGCCTCGCGGCGGGTGGTTTCGACCCGCGGGGGGGCCTGGCCCAGGAGGTCCTCCCGCGGCCGGCCCAGGGTCTCGAAGTCAAGCAAAGAAATAGAAACGGCGTGAGTTTGCTGGACATCATTATTGACCAGCACCAGGACCGCGTCCAGGCCTTCGGCGGAGGTCCGGCGCAGGGCATAGACGGGCGAATCCGGGCCGCTCAAGCGGTCCAGCTTTGCGCCGTCGAAGAAGCACGGGTGGGCGGCGAGCAGGGCGTTGAGGCGGGCCAGCTCCGGCACCAGGTTGTCGGAAGCGCCCCAGTTGAGGCCGCGGCTGGAGTGGACGTTGATCTTTTCGGGGGCGAGCCATTCGACGCCGCAGGTGAAACCAAAACCGCCGGAGACGCTGGCCAGGGCGCAAAGGCGGTTGCGCAGGAGGGACCAGGCGCGACCGCTCCAGGCCAGGCGGTTGTTGTCGTGCGTTTCGCTGTAATGCACGTAGAGGCCGACCCGCTGGCTCTGGCGGAGGCAGTAATCGAGGCAACGGGCCACTTCGCCGCCGCTGAGATTTTGGAACAGCTCGGAGTAAGCCCACTGCATGCCGCCCTCGGTCAAGAGGGCCTCCGTGGCTTCCAGCGGGCCGCCCAGGCCCTCCAGCAGAAAGAGTGTTTCTGGGAACTCCTGGCGCACGCGGGCCTGGATGTACTGCCAGACGGGCACCGGCACCTTGTAACCGGCGTCGCAGCGGAATCCATCCACCCCGCGGCGGCACCAGGTCAAGAAAGCACCCGCCAGCACGTCCCACAATTCCATGCAATTTGGATTCAACTCGACCAGGTCGCCCCAGGTCACGCCCCAGGCGCCGGGACTGACAAAATTGCCGCTGGGGTCGTGAACAAACCAATCCGGATGAGTCTCGAAGAGGGTCGAGCCCCAGCCGGTGTGATTGATGACCATGTCCAGCAAGACGCGGGCGCCGCGGCGATGGGCCTGGCTGGTCAACTCGCAAAATTGGCCGACGCCGTTGGTCCGCCGGTCAAACTCGACCAGGGCCGGATCAATGGCCGTGAGGTTGAGGCTGGCGTAGGGGCTGCCGAAGCGGCCGAAACGGGCGAAGGTGGCGGGAGTCGGGCCGACGGGAAGCAACTGCAGAATGCGGCAGCCGAGGGTGTCAATAATATGGGGCAACTCGCGGGCCAGGGAGCGCAGGGTGCCCGAGGGCGGGATGACGACGTATCCGCGGGCATCGAGCTTGTTGAGTTTAAGCTCCCAATTATCATCCACCGTCTGGCGGGCGGTTTTGGCCGGGCCGAACATGCGCGGGAAGGCGCAATAGATGGTGTTGGCGGTGCGATAGGCGCTGGGATGGACGGAAATGCCCGCGTCGGGACCGTCGGGCCAGATTTGGCGGCCATCGGGACCGGTGACGTAGGCTTTGGCGCGGTAAAAGCCGACATCGGTCAGGGGCAATTCGACGGTCCATTGGCCGGAAGGTTCCGGGTGCAGGGGAACATCGCGCCAGAAGGCGACGGAGAGGGGATTCTTGCCGGCGTGAGTGGCGATGATTTCCTGGCGGAGACGGGCGGCTTTGCCCAGATTGGTGCGCAGGAGGGCGCGCGCGCCGGACCCAAAGCCGGGCGGCGGCCGCAGGCTGAATCGGACCCGGTCGCCGACGAAGCGGAGCAAACGCTCGCCGGGGGCCGGGGTGATAATCGGTTTATCCATGCCCAATGAGGCCATTGTTTATCATCCAACGGCGAAGGAAAGGCAACTGATTCATGGGTTGTGTGTCAGATGAGCGCATTGTGCGGTGATTGTTCCGAAAGCGGGCGGGCGACGCAAGTGAAAGTGAGAGGGAATTAATAATCAAAAACCTTGCTTTGGGGGCGGCTTATTCTATGAGTGTGACGTGCTCTGGAAGCGCTGGCTCAGTTTCATCCTCGTCGTCTCTCTGGCTGGATGCGTTCGCTATGAACCGCAGCCTTTGCGCCCGGAGCAATTGGAGAGCGGCTACCGCGCCCGCACGCTGGCGGACGCCGGCTTGCGCGATTTCGTGGGGGAGCATTTCACCAACCCGCCCGTCGCCTGGCCGCCGGCGGAGTTTGATCTCAAATCGCTGACGCTGGCGGCGCTTTATTTTCACCCGGATTTGCAACTGGCCCGCGCCCGCGTGGCGACGGCCCGCGCGGCGGAGATCACGGCGGGCGCGCGGCCCAATCCGACCGCGGCGCTGCTGCCGACCTGGGTCCTGGATTCATTCCCCGGCGAAACGCCCTGGCTCTTCGGGGCCAGCGTGGACGTGCCGATTGAAACGGCCGGCAAACGCGGGCGCCGGATTGAACTGGCCCGCGCGCTCACGGCGGGCGCGCGCCTGGGTTTCTCGGAAACGGCCTGGAACGTTCGCGCGCGCCTGCGCCAGGCGCTGGTGGAATACTTCTGCGCGCAACGGGCGCTGGAACTGTTCCGCGCCGAAGCGGAGACTCAATCGCAATTGACCAATTTTTTGCAGAAGCGGGTCGAGGCGGGAGAAACCTCCCGCTTTGAGTTGACGGTGGCGCGGAGCCAATCGCTCGACGCCACCCTCGCTTTGCGCGCGGCGCAAACGCGCCTGGCCGACGCGCGGCAGGCCGTGGCCTCCGCCGTGGGTCTGCCGGCGGCGGCTTTGGAAAGAACGACGCTGGCGTGGCCGGAATTCGAAGAGCCGCCCGCCCACGTTTCCACCGGCGCGTTGCAGAGCGCCGCCGTGCTGGGCCGCGCGGACGTGGCTCTCGCGCTGGCCCAATACGCGGCGGCCGAGGCGGCGCTGCGGCTGGAAATTGCCCGGCAGTATCCGGACATTCACGTGGCGCCGGGATATGAATTCGACCAGGGCGAACATAAGTTCTCGCTCGGTCCGTCCATCGCGCTGCCGATCTGGGACCGGAACCAAGGCCCCATTGCCGAGGCCAGGGCCAAACGGGACGAAGCGGCGGCCAACTTCGTCTCCGTGCAAACGGCGGCCATCCAGGAGATGGAAAAGGCCGCGACGGATTATCAGCTCGCCGCGGCGGAATGGGCCGAGGCGGACGAGAGGGCGCGAACTTTGCAACGGGAGCTGGCCGGGGCCGCCGAACAGCAGGTGCAATCAGGAGAGGCCGACCGGCTCTCACTATTCTACGCGCAATTGCAGCGCAACGCCGCTCTGCGCGCGCGATTGGAGACGTTGCGAAAGGTCCAGGCCGCGCTGGGCGCGCTGGAGGACGCCGCGCGGCGGCCGCTGTTCGACGCGGAGGATTGGCGCGCCATCCAGCGGCTGGAGAATGACCATCCACCGAAACGAACACCATGAGACGATTGATATTTTGTCTGCTATTGCCGCTGGCCGGATGCAGGGCGGGCGGCGACAAGGATGAGGCAACGAGCGGAGCGGCCAAAGCGCCGGCGGAATTCGCGGTCCAACGCAACGCGGCGGGGGAAGCCGTGGTGAGCCTCAGCCCCGAGACGCAAAAAAGAATCGAATTGACAGTAGCGGCGCTGGAGCCGGCGGAACGGCGGCCCGAATTGACCGCGTACGGTTCGGTGCTGGACGCCTCGCCGCTGGCGGCTTTGCACGGAGAAATCGCGTTGGACCAGACAGCTTTGGAGGCGGCGCAAAAGGTGACCCGGCGCGCCCAGGCCCTTTTCGAGCAAAATGAAAACGTCGCGCGCAAGACCTTGGAAGCGGCGCAGGCGGACGAGCGCGCGGACGAAATCAAACTTCGCACGGCGGAGCGCCGCCTGGCCCTGGAGTGGGGCGACGCCATCGCGCGATTGTCCGGGACGGAACGGCGCGATTTGGTGGATAAAATCGCCGCTCACCAGGCGGCCTTGCTGCGCGTTGAATTGCCGATGGGCGAAATGATGGCCGGCGCGCCGGAGTCAATTCAAGTTTTCGTCGCCGGGCGCGCGGGCGGCTATCGGGCCGCGTTCATATCGGCGGCGCCGCAGGCGGACCCAAAGACGTTAGGGCAGGGGTTGTTGCTGCGGGTGGACGAGGCGGACGCCGCGCTGGCGCCCGCGGCGGCGGTGACGGCCCGCCTGCGTCTTGCGGAACCGCCGCGAAGGGGCGTGGCCATTCCCGACCCGGCCATTGTGCGGTCGGCGGGCAAGACATGGGTTTACGTGGCCGGCGCGGAGAATAAATTCACCCGGCGCGAAGTGGCATTGGACGGGCCGCTGGAGAGCGGATGGCTGGCGACCAACGGCGTGAGGGCGGGCGAACGGGTGGTGGTGCAGGCGGCGCAATTGCTGCTGTCGGAGGAAGAGAAATCGGAAATCCAGGGAGACTAAATGCTGCGCTGGCTGGTAGAACATTCATTGCGCTTGCGCGGGATCGTCCTGATGCTGGCCTGCCTGGTGAGCGGCTACGGCCTTTACACCGCAGGCCACAGCAAGCTGGATGTCTTTCCCGAATTTGTCCAACCCCAGGTGGAAGTGCAGACCGAGGCCCCGGGCTTGACGGCGGCGCAAGTGGAGGCCCTGGTGACACGCCCCGTGGAGACCGCCCTCGGCGGGGCCAGCGAAATGGAGACGATCCGTTCCGAAACCATCCAGGGCCTCTCGGTGGTGACGGCGCTTTTCAGAGACGGCGCCGACATCTATCACGCCCGGCAGATGCTGGCGGAGAAACTGGCGGCCGTCTCCGGCGAGTTGCCGGCGGGCGTCAAACCGCCGCGCCTGTTCCCGCTGGTTTCCTCGACGATGGACGTGCTCAAGTTCGGCCTGCTGTCAACGAATCTGACGCCGATGCAATTGCGCGCCTTTGCCGATTGGACGCTGATGCCGCGGCTGCGGGCCGTGCCGGACGTGGCCAAATGTTCGATCTTCGGCGGCGAGGTGCGGCAGATTCAAATCCAACTCCGTCCCGACCGTTTGCTGGCGTATGATTTGTCCATCCAGGAGGTGCTGGAGGCGGCGCGCAACGCGACGGGCGTGCGCGGGGCCGGGTTCATCGAAACACCGGAGCAGCGGATCAACATTCAGACCGACGGCCAGAGCCTGACGGCGGAAGAGCTTGGACAGGTGGCGGTCGCGCAGCACGAGGGCAGGAGTGTCCGGCTGCGGGATGTGGCGTTGGTGGTGGACGGGGCGGAGCCGAAGTTTGGCGACGCGCTGATCATGGGGCGTCCGGGAATCCTCATCACCGCCAGCGGGCAATACGGAGCCAATACGCTGGAGATGACGCGGGGCCTGGAAAGCGCGCTCCAGGAAATGAAGCCCGTCTTCGCCGCGGAGGGCATTGAGTACGTGCCCTCGCTGCACCGCCCGGCTAATTTCATCGAAAACGGCCTGCGCAACGTCCGCTCCTCGCTGCTGGCGGGCGGGGCGCTCATCGCGCTGATTCTGCTGGTCTTCCTGCTGGATTTGCGCGCCGCCTTTATTTCCTTCGTTTCCATTCCGCTTTCCCTCTTGACGGCGGTCATCGTGCTGCACCACCTCGGAGCGGCCATCAACACCATGACGCTGGCCGGGTTTGCCGTCGCCATCGGCGTGGTGGTGGACGACGCTATAATTGACGTTGAAAACATCATGCGGCGTCTGCGGGAGAACCGGGCGGCGGCCCGGCCGCGCGCGGTGGCGGCGGTCATCCTGGAGGCCTCGCTGGAGGTGCGAAGCGCGGTCGTCTATGCGACCTTCATCGTGGCGCTGGTGTTTCTGCCGGTGCTGGCGATGAGCGGCGTGCAGGGAAGATTCTTCGCCCCGCTGGCGTCGTCGTTTTTGCTGGCCACGCTGGCGTCGCTGGCGGCCGCCGTGACGGTGACGCCGGCGCTCTGCCTGGCGGTTTATTTGCGAGCCGGTCCGCGCGCGGAGCCGGGCTGGATGGTCCGTCTCAAGCGAGGGCATCGGTGGATGTTGCAGCGGCTCAGCCGCCGGCCGCGAAGCTTGATGGCGGTGGCGGCGTTGGTCGTGGCGGGGGCGGCGGCGACACTGCCATTCTTTGGCGGAGAGTTTCTGCCCGAATTCCGGGAGGGCCACTTTGTGGTGCAGGTGACGACCGTGGCGGGCACATCGCTGCCGGAGATGAGGCGGTTTGGGGCGTTGATATCACAGGCGCTGCTGAAAATCCCACACGTCAAGACGGTGGAGCAACAGATCGGCCGCGCGGAAATGGGGGAGGACACCTGGGGGCCGCACAAGAGCGAGTTGCATATCGAATTGCAGCCGGTGTCCGGCCACCAGGAGGCGGAGGTCGAGGAGGCCATCCGCCAAACGCTGGAAAAATTTCCCGGCATCCATTTCAGCGTGATGACCTTTTTGGGCGACCGGTTGAGCGAGACGATCAGCGGGGAGACGGCGCAGGTGGTGCTGAGCATTTTTTGCGATGATCTGGACGTGGCCGGCCAGAAGGCGCGGGAAATCGAGGAGATTCTCAAATCGGTGCCGGGCACGCAGGACATCGAGGAGAAATCACCGCCGGGCGGGCCGATTCTGGAAGTCCGGCTCAGGCCGGATCGGTTGACGCAATTTGGTTTCCGACCGGTGGAGGTGATGGAGGCCGTTGAACTGGCTTACGCCGGCACGGTGGTCGGGCAGGTTTACGAGGGCAACCGCGTGTTCGACGTGGCGGCGATTCTGGATCCGGCGTTGCGCCAGGCGCCGCAGGCGGTCGGCTCGTTTCTGGTGCGGAACAGCAGCGGCCTGCGGCTGCCGCTGCGCGAACTGGCGGCGATTTATCCGGCCACGGGCCGGTATGTTATTTCGCATGAAGGGGCGCGCCGGCGCCAGACGGTGACGTGCAACACCCAAGGGCGCGACGTGGCCTCGGTGGTGGCGGACATCAAGCGGCTGGTGGGGCGGAAGGTGCGGCTGCCCGAGGGGGCTTATATCGAGTACGGCGGCGCGGCGGAGCAGCAGGCGCGGGCGATGACCGAATTGATTTTATACTCGACCATCGCCGGCGTAGGCATCGTGCTGCTGCTGGGGATCGTTTTTCGCAACTGGCGTCGTCTGTTGTTGGTTTTGGCCAACGTTCCTTTCGCGCTGGTGGGGGGCGTGCTGGCGGCGTTTTTGAGCGGCTGGCTGGGCGAGGCGGGGAAGGGGAGTCTGTCGCTGGGCACGCTGGTGGGATTCGTGACGCTTTTCGGCATCACCGCGCGCAATTCGATCATGATGATTTCGCATTTCGAACACTTGGTCTCGGTGGAGGGAATGACCTGGGGCCTGGAAGCGGCCGTGCGCGGGGCGACCGAGCGCTTGACGCCCATCTTGATGACCGCCCTGGTCACGGCGCTGGGATTGCTCCCGCTGGCCCTAGGTTCCGGCGAGGCGGGGCGCGAGATTGAAGGGCCGATGGCCACGGTCATCCTGGGCGGATTGTTGACTTCGACCGTGCTGAACCTGCTGGTGCTGCCGACGCTGGCCTTGCGTTACGGCAAGTTCGAGGCGGCGGGAGGGGAGGATTCGGTCTCCTAATCTTAATCCTAATCCTAATCTTAATCTCCTTTGTCGAACCGGTGATGAGAGGGATTCGATTAGGATTAAGATTAAGATTAGGATTAAGAGACGAGCCCTAATCCGGGTAACCGTCGGGATGCGCGTGGTGCCAGCGCCAGGCGTCGGCCACGATCTGCTCCAGTTTCGGGAATTTCGGTTTCCAGCCCAGCTCCCGCATCGCTTTTTCCGCCGAGGCCACCAGCCTGGGCGGATCGCCCGGACGGCGCGGCTTCTCCACCGACGCAATGGAACGGCCGGAGACCTTCTGGCAGACGTTGATGACCTGGCGCACCGAATAGCCGTCGCCGTTGCCCAGGTTGTAGAAGCCCTGGCGGCCCGGCGGCAGGGCCAGGATATGCGCCTGCGCCAGGTCAATAATATGAATGTAATCCCGGATGCAGGTGCCGTCGGGCGTGGGATAGTCCGTCCCAAAGATCTCGCAGAGCGGGGCGCGCCCGAGGGCGACGCTCAAGACGTTGGGGATGAGATGGGTTTCGAGGCGGTGGTGCTCGCCGAAGCGGGCGCTGGCGCCGGCGGCGTTGAAATAGCGAAAGGCGACAAACTCCAGGCCGTGGATGCGCTGGAACCATTGCAGCATCTTCTCGAACATCAACTTGGATTCGCCGTAGGGGTTGATGGGCCGTTGGGGCAGGTCTTCGGTCATCGGCAGCCGGTCCGGCGGGCCGTAGGTGGCGCAGGTGGAACTGAAGACAAACTTCTTGACACCGGCGGCGACCGCGGCGTCCAGCAGGCGGAGGCCGTTGCCGACGTTATTGCCGAAGTATTTGGAGGGATTGGTCATGGACTCGCCGACCAGGGCGTTGGCCGCGAAATGGACAATGGCCTGCGCCTTGGAATCGTGGAGCGCCTTGCTCAGTTTGTCCGTCTCGCTCAAGCAGCCCCGGATGAAGGCCGCGCGCCGGTCCACCGCCGAGCGATGCCCCTCGGAGAGGTTGTCATAAACGCTGACAGCATGTCCGGCGTTGAGGAGTTCCTCCACGCAGACCGAGCCGATATATCCCGCTCCGCCGGTGACAAAAACATTCACGTTTCGGAGCCTAACGCCCGTCAGAGGGTCACTCAACCAGAAAAGGCGTGACCCCCGCCATCCGCTCGTGCAAAGACGACGTCCGGTTTGCCAGCGCCCTTTCGGCCAAAGCGGTGTCGGGACGTGTGAGAGATCGAAAGGGTTGATTGAGAATTGGTCATTGAAAATTTGGCATTTGCAATTGGGTCCCGCTTCCAAGGACGTGAAGATTTTTGTCAGGCGCCCTCCGGCAGGGCGGCTAGGCCAGAAGTTGGCGGGCGTGGGCCAGGATTTCACTTTCGATGCGCGACTTGAAGGGATAGGCCGCCAGCGGCAGATGGAGTTCCACGTGCAGTTGGCCCGGTTGCACGTCCAGTTGGCCGCTGACGAAAAAGCCCATGGCCTTGAAGCTGAACGCATTTGTGTAAGCGGTCCAGCATTCCGTCACGTTGCCGAGGCGGCCGGAGAAGCGGGTCCGGCAGTCGGCGATGGCGCTGGTGACGCGGAACTTTGCGTCTTCCTGGCTCAAGTTGTGGGGGACGGATAAATTGATTTTCGGCATGGGAGCAATGATAAGCCGTTGCCGGCCAAAGGCAATGCGGTCAGCCACTGCCCGCTCCGCGAAAATCGTCGGTCGTCCGCCAGTCTGCCATCCCTTCCTGCCAGTAAAAAGTGCCATCAGGAAAAGTCCACCAATGGGAGTCCTGCGGAATCAGCCAAAGATGATCCCGCGTCCACTGGTAAACCTCCTTGGGCCCGTTGGAAAGAGCCAGCCCCAGGGTGACCAGATAGACAGCGGTGCAAATACCCATCAACGTAAAGGTGACGACGGGATAACGCCGCGCCTTGTACTCCACCCCGACTGGCAGGATCAAAAACATAAACTGCGACTGCGCTCCGTGGTGGGCAACCCCTTCAGACCGCGCAGAATGTCCAGCAAGCCTTCATCATGTCCTGCCTGCCAAACCAGGCGCAGGCCTTCCAAAGTCAGCAGCGGTTCCACGGCGGTGATTTCGGGGAGCTTGGCCGATATGAGGCGTGCATAGCCGCCGGTGGCCACAACCGGCAGGCGGCGGCAACGCAGCGTGCGCTTCAGTTCGCCGACCAACTCGCGGATCAGGCCGCGATAGCCCTTGACCGCGCCGATGAGCATGGCTTGGGCGGTGTTCTTGCCGACGGCGGCCGAGACTTCCCGGATGCGGATGCGCGGGAGGAGCGCCGTTTTCTCGTGCAGGTAATCGGTCATGGCGTTGAGGCCGGGGGCGATGATGCCGCCGATGTAGTTGCCTTTGGCGTCCACCACGTCGAACGTCACCGCCGTGCCAAAATCCACCACGACGGCGGGCGCGCCGAAATGATGCTTGACGGCCACGGCGTTGGCCAGGCGGTCCGGGCCGATGGTTTCGGGCCGGGGATAATCAATGCCGACGCCGCGCACGGTGGCGGGCGTGAGCCGCAGACAAGGCAGGCCGAAGGTCGTCTTGACAAAGCCGCTGACGCGGGGGGTGACGGCGGGCACGACGCTGCACAGAATGGCGCCGCCCAGGGGTGAAGGGCGCAGGAAGCGGGCGGCGGCCTTACTGGCCGCGCCGGTGCGCCATAGCGGGGTGGGGAGGATGATCTGGCGCAGAACGCGGCGCGAATCGGCCAAACCGATGTGCGTATGAGTATTGCCGATGTCAAACAACGCAATCATTCAATTCTGATTCCTAATCTTAATCTTAATCCTAATCCCAATCGCCCGGTGAATGGAAGAAATTAAACGTACCAGTAAAATGTCACAGGTACGTCATTTTACTGGTACAAGGAATTTTTTTCATCAGGCACAAATGGGAGAATGAAAGGCGCCTTTCCAGGCTTTGCCTGGCGGGAATGCTGTGTTAGGATGACGCCGGAATTTGACCCATGCGGAGCAATTTTCCCAGCGACGTTCTGGAAGAGTGCGCCGACCGGCAACGAGCGGCGGCGGGCCTGGAGCAGTTGCGGGCCTCCAGCGCGGGGCCGGCCCTGCGCAAACTCTCCTCCGAACAGGCGCGCGTGCTGGCCGCGCTTTTGAGCGGCTCGCAGGCGGCGCTGGAATCGCTGCTGGCCCATCCGGAGTGGCTGGGACCGCTGCTGACGCCCGGTTACCTGGCCCATGCGCGCCGGCAGGAGGGCTTGCGGCGGGAAGCGGAAAGAGACCTGCGAGGCCAGGATTACGAAACGGCCCTCAGCCGCCTGCGCCAGTTCAAGCAACGGGAGATGTTGCGCATCGCCGCGCGCGACCTGGCGCGGCTGGACCATGTGGTGGAGATCACGCGTGAGATATCCGACGTGGCGGATGTGTGCCTGCAAGCCGTCCATCGGCTATGCGGGCAGAAATTGCGGGAACGCTTCGGGCAGCCTTGGCACCTGGACGCCGCCAACCGGTGGCGGGAGACGGAGTTTTGCATCATTGGCCTGGGCAAACTGGGGGGCCAGGAACTCAACTACAGTTCCGACGTGGACTTGATATTCGTTTATGGGGAGGAGGGGAATGTGTTCAAAACCCCGCCGGGCCACAACGAGCCATCCGGCCGGGGCATGGCCAATCATCAGTTTTTCGCCCGGCTGGCCGAGGCGATGATCGCGGAGATCAGCAAGCTGACGCCCGACGGATCACTCTTCCGGGTGGATTTGCGGCTGCGGCCCGAGGGCAAGGCCGGGCCGGTGGCGCGGTCGGCCGCGAGCTACGAGAACTATTACGCGCAATGGGGCCAAACGTGGGAAAGGATGATGCTGATCAAGGCGCGCCCGGTGGACGGGGCGGCTTTGGGGACGGAATTTCTGGAAATGACCCAGAGCTTTCGCTATCCGCGTTCGCTGAACCCGCGGACCATGCGGGAGGTGGCTGCTGTCAAGAAGAGAATTGAAAACGAGGTGGTCAAGCAAGGCGAGCTGGACCGGAACGTGAAGCTGGGCCGGGGCGGCATCCGGGAGATTGAGTTTGTCGCGCAGACGTTGCAGCTTCTTCATGCGGGGCGGCTGCCGTTTCTGCAAGACACCGCCACCATGTCCGTGCTGCAAAAGCTGGCGCGCTACTCGCTGCTGTCGCCCGACGACGCGCTGGAGCTGGAGGCGGCCTACGTATTCCTGCGGGAGGTCGAGCACCGGCTGCAAATGGAGGCCGGCCTGCAAACCCACACGATCCCGACCGAGCGGCGGGCCCGGCAGCGCCTGGCCCGGCTGATGAACTGCGAGAGCCTGGCGGAATTTGAGGCGGCCCGGGGGCGCCACACGGCCAATGTGCGCCGCATCTACGACCAGCTTCTGCCGGGCGACGAGCCGGCCACCGCGTCGCTGCCGCCGGAGGACATGGAGGCGGCGGCGGGTGAATGGAAAGAATTGTTGACGCATCGGGGCTTCCGCGACCCGGCCCGTGCCCTGCACCTGCTGCGCCTTTTTCTCAACGGCCCGGATTACGCCCACATCTCCCCGCGGACGGTTGAATTGGCGCGCGAATTGTGGCGCGGCTTCCTGGCCCATTGCCCGGGCGGCGCGTCCCCAGCCAAGCGCGAACGGATTCTATCGGACCCGGACCGGGTGCTGGCGCGGCTGGACAGCTTCATCGAGGCCTACGGGGCGCGGGCGACGCTCTACGAGATGTGGACGCAAAACCCGTCGTTGTTCGAGTTGTTGCTGCTGCTCTTCGACCGGTCGGAATTCCTGGCCGAGCGGGCCATCCGGGAGCCGGACCTGGTGGACGAATTGGAAGTCAACGGCCGGCTCAACCGCCCGCGCAGCGCGGAGGAAACGCTGGCCGATTTGCGCCTGGGCGCGGGCGACGCCGACCAGCGGCTGTGGTTGCGCCGCTACCATCAAGCCGAATTGATGCGCATCGGTCTGCGCGATATTCTGGGACTGTCGGATTGCGAGCGCAATTTTTTCGAGCTTTCGTGCCTGGCCGACGCCTGCCTGCAGTACGGCCTGGAGACGTTGCTGCGGGAGGGCAAAATCAAGGGCGCGCCCCTGTGCGTGGTGGGCCTGGGCAAACTGGGGGGACAGGAGATCAATTACGGGTCGGACCTGGACGTCCTGTTCGTGGCGGACAACCGGGCGGGCCATCTTCCGCGCCTGCAACGGCTGGCGGCCGAGTTGATGGAACTGCTGTCGGCGCGCACGGAGCTGGGGGCGGTCTTTCATATTGACGCACGTTTGCGGCCCGACGGGGAAAAGGGCCTGCTGGTCCAGACGCTGGAGGCGTGCGAAGAGTATTACCGGCGGCGGGCGAAATTGTGGGAAATCCAGGCGTTGACGCGCGTGCGGCCGGTGGCAGGAAGCCTGGAATTGGGGGCGCGGTTTCAGCGTCTGGCGGCGGCGTTGACCAATTTTTCCACGCCGTCGCCAGTGGCCGCTTACACGCCGGACTGGCTGGGTGAAATTGACCGCATGCGCCGGCGCATCGAAAAGGAACGCACGCCGCCGGGCAAGGACCACCTGGCCATCAAGACGGGCGTGGGCGGCTTGATGGACGCGGAATTTCTGGCCCAGGCCCATTGCCTGGCCAACGGCTGGCAGGAAGCCAACACGATGCAGGCCCTGCGGCGGGCCGCCGAGCCGGCCGCCCTGTTGGAAAGCTACGGCAAGCTGCGGCGGATCGAAGGCATTCTGCGCCGGTGGAGCTTCGAGGGGGAAGTGCTGCTGCCGGACGATGAACCGGCCCTGCGGCGGGTGGCGTCGCGCTGCGGCTTCGCCGGCCCCGTGGAATTCATGCAGGCGATGGGGGAAACGCGGACGGCCTTGCGGGCGGCTTACCAGAGGCGATTTGGAAACGCGAAAACCTGATTGGAGACCCGACATGCCGATCTACGAATACGAACTGTGCGAAGGGGATTGCGCCGTGTGCGGCGGGAAGTTCACGTTGCGCCGTCCGCTCAGCGCGCCGCCCCTGAAAGTGTGTCCCGCCTGCCGGCGGCCGGTGCGCAAGCTCATTTCTACCTTCAGTTCCCCGGTCAAGCTCAAGCCGCTGTCGGTGTCCGACGCCAAGAAGGCGGGCTTCACGGTGCTCAAGCGCCTGGGCAAGGGGGAATACGAGAAGCAATGAGTTGCAAAGGGCGCGGAATTGAAATATAAAAGCGGCATGACAGCGGCTGCCGCACTGGAGAAACAAATTTGCCACTATCGCCGCATGACCGGGGAGCAACGGCTGGCGCTGGCGTTGGATTTGCATGAGATGTCGTGCGAGGTGGCCCGTGAGGGAATTCGCCGACAACATCCTGAGGCGGACGCTGAGGAAATTGAACGTCTGCTTCGGCAGCGAATTGAACTGGGCCGCGGCGCATGAATGAGCGGGAACTGCTGGTGGATTGTTTGCGCCGGTTGAACCGGACGGGGGTGGACTACTATCTCACCGGCTCGATGGCCAGCAATTACTGGGGCGTCCCGCGCACAACACATGATCTGGATTTCGTGGTGCAATTGCCAATGTCCGCCGTGCCACGCATAGTGGAGGAATTCAGCGGCGATTTTTGCATCGAGGAAGCCGCCGTGCGCGCCGCGTATCAACCGCCGCATCAATTCAACGCCATTGATACCCGCTCGGCTTTGAAAGTGGATTTCTGGCTGCCAAAGCCGGAACCGTTCGACAGGGAGATGTTCCGGCGCCGGATGCGGGTGACGCTATTTGGCGAGCCGGCCTGGATCTGCACGGCGGAAGATGTCATACTGCACAAGCTTCTTTGGCATGGCATCTCGCCTTCCGACCGGCAGCTTGGCGATGCGGCGGGGGTGGTCGCCGTGCAAGGGGATGGGTTGGATGGAAACTACTTGAGACAATGGGCGAAGGAATTAAAAGTAGCCAACGAACTGGAACGGCTGTTGAGCGGCGAAATCAAACCCAAACAGACATGAAACAGCATGACCCTTTGGCGTGCCGCGAGTTTTCTGTTGGCCGCAGTGATTTTTAGGACGCTCCGTGCAGCAATCCGTCAGAATGAGGAGATTAAGAGTAGGATTAAGATTAAGATTAAGAGAGGTTGCCGGCACTTCTGCTCAGGGCGGGGCCAGGCGGTAATACAGCCGCGGCGCTGCGACGCTGTCGGTGAAGGTGTTCAAGTTGTTGGAGACGAAGGTGCCGCCGGCCGGATATTGCCAGTTGGCGGGGGGCGTCAAATCGGCGCTCTCTTGCAAGAGAAAATTGGCGGGCGACAGCGGCCAGGTCACCAGCACTCCGGGCGGATTGCCCCGCCGCGCAATGCTCAACGTGCGTTGCGAGTCCGACACCACGTAGTTCACCGCGGCGGCGATACCGTCCGAGGAAACCAGGTTTCCCTCGGCGAAAACGACGGCGGCGCTGTTGGTGAGCGCGTTGGCGGCGGCGGACTTGCCGACGATTTGCAGGCTGGCGCTGGCGCCATTGGTCAGAAAGGGCATGCGCCAAGCGACCGTCTGGTTGGTGTAAATCCAGCTTCCGGCGCTGGCGGCGGCGGAAAGAAACGTCAGGCCGTTGGGAAAATAGTCTGTCACCGTCACGGAGGAGACAATGGACGGCCCTTCATTGGTCAGTTGGAGCGTGTAAATGACGTTTGCGCCGGGGCCGCTGATCAGGGGGCTGCCGGTTTTTGTCAACAACACCAGGCTGGACTTAGTGGCGGTGAAACTGTTGCTGCTGATGTCGTTGCCGTAGGGGGTGACGACCGTCAACGGGCCGCTGGCGGCGTTGGCCGGGACGAGGGCCTGCACTTGGCCGGCGGAGGCATTGGACGCCGGCGCGCTGACGCCGTTGAACAGGACGCTGGTGACGTCAAAAAGGCTTGTGCCGGTGATGGTGACCACGGTGCCGACCGGGCCGATGTTGGGGCTGAAACTGTAAATCTTGGGCAGGATGGCGAAGACATTGGTGCTGATGTAAACCCCGCCCGGGGCGGCGATCTCGATCAGGCCGGTGGTGGCGTTGGAGGGGATGGTGGCGAGGATTTGCGAGGCCGTGCCGGTGAAATTGTAATTGACGCCATTGACCTGGACCGACGAGGCGTTGGTCAAATTGCGGCCCATGATGGTCAGGGTTGAATTGACAATGCCGCCGGGCGCGCTCAGGGCGGTGATCCACGGTTGCAGGTAAAAAAGCGAGGGACTGCTCGCGGCGCCGCCGGAATTGGCGACCGTAATGAGGCCCGAGGCGGCATCGGCCGGCACGGTGGCGATCAGTTCGGTCGTGCTGGTGGGCGGCTGATAAACGGCGATGACGCCGCCGAATTTGACGGCAGACAAATTGGTGAAATCGGCCCCGTTGAGCGTCACGCTGGTTCCGCGCACGCCGTTGGTTGGGGAGAAACTGGTGATGACCGGCCCGGGGCCTGTCAACAGGAAATTCGTGCCGTTGGTGCAACTGCCCGTGCCGGTCGTCACCGCGATGGCGTAATAGCCGGTGGCGATGGACGGAACGGTGGCGGAAATCTGGGTGTCGCTCGTAACGGAGAAGGACGCGCCGTGGTTGCCAAACCTGACCGACGAAACATTGGTGAAATTCAGGCCGTCAATGGTCACCGTTGTGCCGGTCGGCCCGAGCACGGGATTGAAATCGGCGATGAACGGCCCGGCGCTGTTGGTGAAATTGGTGGAGGTGGTGAAGGTGCCGGCGGGCGAGGTCACTTTGATCGGCCCCGTGCCTGAGATGTTGGTGAGGGTCACCTGCAAGGAGTTGTCGCCATAGGCGGTCAGGTCTTCGCGTGCTCCGTTGAAGGTCACATTGGTGACGGCGGAGAGGTTGAACCCGTAAATGTTGACCGCCGTGTAGAAGCCGCCCACCGTGGGGGAGAAGCCGGTGACGATCGGCCCGGCGCCGGTGAGAAAATTGCTGGTGGTGGTGAAGGCGCCGTAAGCGTTGCTCACGGTGAGCGGCCCGTTGGCCGCGCCGGCGGGAACCGTCACCGTGAGTTCGGTCGTGGAGACAATGGCCGGGCTGCCGGCCGTGACCGAACCAAATTTGACGGTGGTTGGAGAAAAGAAATTGCCGCCGAAGATGGTCACTGTCGCGCCGTTGGTGGCTGCGGCGGGCGTGAAGGAGGTGATGGAGGGCAGGGGACTGGCCACGAAAGTGAGCGAGCTGACATTTGTTCCGGCGCTGGTGATGACCGTGATCGGGCCGTTCCCGGCCCCGGGCGGCACCGTGGCCGCCACCTCGGTCAAGGCGAGGTAAATGGCGCTGATCTTGTTGGTGACGCCGGGGAAGATGACCCATGTTCCGTTGCTGACGAAGTTCGCGCCGAAAATCGAAACCACGGTGGGCGAGGCGCCGCTTGGCGGAGAAAAACCGGTGATGACCGGCGCGACCAAGAAACTGGCCGCGCTGGTGGCGCCGCTGCCGCCGTCCAGCACTTCCAAGGGGCCGCTGGTGGCCCCCGCCGGCACGACCACCAGCAATTCGCCGTCCGAGACGTTGGTGAAATCGGCCAGGGTGGGGGAGGCGCTGTTGAATTCCACCGCCGTCGCGCCGGAGAAGCCCGAACCGGTGATGGTGACCACATTGCCCGGCTGCCCGGAGGCGGGCGAAAACCCGGTGATCGTCATGCCCCGCGCCGAGAGGACAAGAAAGAGCAGCAGCGTCGCTGCCGCCAATCGCCGTGAAATCAGACTCGTCCTTGTGCGAGCCAATAAGCCGAGCCGTTTAAACATAACTGTCGCGGACAAAGTCGCGCAAAACCGACACCTCCGCCTCCCCGCCAATGGTATGCGGTTTGGGGAATTCGCGCCAGTCAATTTTCAACCCCGCCTTGCGCAACAAATCCATCTGCGGGCGCGTCTGTTCGATGGGGAGCAGCGGGTCCTCGGTGCCGTGAGTGATCAAAAAGCGCTGCTGGCGGGCCTGGGGTGACAATTCCCGCGCCAGCCGTTCGGGTTCATTGACGTAGCCGCTGACGGCCACGATGCCCGCCAAGCGGTGCGGATAACGGGCGCCGATCTCGATGGACAGCAGCGCCCCCTGGGAAAAACCGAAGACGACGATTTTTTCCGCCGGAAAGCTCCCGGCGCGCAGTTCGTCCAGCAGATCAAAAAGCAGCCGGCGGCTGCGCCCGATGCCGGCGGCGGGATCGCCGTAGAGATCGTACCACGCGAACCCGCCGTAATAAGGGTCCGGCGCGTTGACCAGCAGATAGCTCAACCAGGGCAGCCCCAGGGCCGGCGGCAGCCAGCGATAGCCTTCGATGCTGTCACCCAGGCCGTGCAAGACGAGCATGAGGCGCGGCTCGGCTGGCCGGGTGGCGGGAACGAGTTCGGTGTGCAGCATGTTCTATGTTCCTTTGGGAGCGAAAGGACTGGGAGCCAGTTTGAGGCGCGCAAACCGGCCCTTGGCCTGGGCCGAGGCCGGGGCGGTTTCGGAGCGGGCGGCGGCTTGCAGCAACTCGCTCTGGCTGCGCCGCCGCGCCGCGCCGCGCCGCGCCCGCGGGCGCGCATAGGAACCGTCCGGTTGCAAGAATCGCGCCTTGACGTTGTCCCCCAGCGCCGCTTCGAGAATCTGCCCGCGGATGCGTTCCCGCAGGTTGCCGTCCTCGATGGGAAAGACCACCTCGATGCGGCGGGTGAAACTCACGGGGGTCCAGTCGGCGCTGCCCAGCCAGAGTTCGGGCTGGCAGGAGTTTTCAAAATAGAAAATGCGGCTGTGCTCGACAAAGCGGTCCACCACGCCGCGCACGGTGACGTTGGCGCTCAAGCCCGGCACGCGCGGGCGCAAGCAGCAGACGCCGCGCACGATCAGATCAATCCGCGCGCCGGCCTGGGAAGCGCGGTAAAGAGCGGCGATGATTTGGGGGTCCTCCAGGGCGTTCATCTTGGCGATGATGCGCGCGGGCAGGCCGGCCCGGGCGTGAAGGGCCTCGCGCTCGATCAAAGCCAGCGTCCGGTCGCGCAGTTCAAAGGGCGCGACCACCAGCTTCTTGGCGCCGGGAAACTGGCAGATGCCGGTGAGCAAATTGAACAGGTTGGTCGCGTCCTCGCCAAATTCCGGCCGGCATGTCAGCAGCCCGATGTCCTCGTGGAATCGGGCCGCCGCCGGGTTGTAATCGCCCGTGGCCAAATGGAGATAGCGCCGGATGGCGTCGTGGTCCTTGCGCACCACCAGGCACATCTTGGCGTGGACGGTGAAGCCGACCAGGCCATAGACGACATGCACGCCCTCCTCCTCCAAACGGCGCGCCCAAAGAATGTTGCCGCCTTCCTCCGGGCGCCCCTTCAACTCCACCACCGCGGTGACTTGCTTGCCGTTGCGGGCCGCCTCCATGAGGGCGCCCACAATCTGCGAATCTCCGCCGGTGCGGTAGAGGGTCTGTTTGATGGCCAGCACCCGCGGGTCCGACGAGGCCTGGCGCAGAAAGTCCATCACGCTGCTGAAATTCTCATACGGATGATGCAGCAGCACGTCCCCGCGCCGGACGGCGGCGAACAGGTCGCTTTCCTCCTGCAAGGCCGGCGGGGCCGGCGCCACAAAGGGCGGGTCGCGCAGATCGGGCGAATGGTTGCCCTCCGTGACGGCCATCAGGCGCGCCGGGTTGAGCGGTCCGTCAATAATAATCAAATCCGCCTGCCCCAGGCCGAGATTCTCCAGCAGCAGGGCGCGGATTTCGACCGGACAGCCCTGCCCGACCTCCAGGCGCACGGCCTGGCCCTGGCGGCGGGCGCGCAGGTCGGGTTCGACGCCCTTGAGCAGGGTGGCGGCGGCCTCCTCGTCGGCGTAAAGTCCGTTGTTCCGGGTCACGCGGAAATCCCAGCATCCCAATATGTCGGCGCCGGGAAACAATTCCGCCAGATGCCGCCGGATGACTTCCCCCAGGAACGCGTGGTCCTGGCGGCGCGGGTCGGCGCGGGGCAGTTTGACCAGGCGCGGCAGCACGCGTGGCACTTGCACCACCGCCAGGCGCCGCCGGCGCGCGCCGGCTTCGAGAATGTCCAACTGCACGATCATGTTGAGCGAGCGGTTCAGGAGGTTGGGGAAGGGATGCGCCGGATCCAGGCCCAGCGGCGTGAGCACCGGGCGCACCTGGGTGCGATAAAATTCGTCCACCCACGCCGCGTCGGACTCGGAAAGGTCCTTGGAGGCAAGAAAACAAATGCCTTCTTTGGCCAGGGCCGGCCGCAAGTCCTGCCGCCAGCAGGTGTATTGGCGGGCGACCAGAAGGCGCACCTTGCGGTAAATGGCTCGCAAGGTTTCCGTCGCCGTCAGTCCGTCCGGCCTGCGCTCGGCGGCGGCGCTTTCGGCTTGTTGTTTTAGGCCGGCGACTCTGGTTTCAAAAAAGTCGTCCAGGTTGGCGCTGAAAGCGCAAAAGAACTTGAGGCGCTCCAGCAGCGGGGTGGCCGGCTCCAGGGCTTCCTGCAGCACCCGCTGATTGAATTCCAGCCAGCTCAACTCGCGGTTGAGCAGGTTTTTGGGGCCGATTTGGTGCGAGGGCGCGTCCATGTTGTCCTCAACTCCGTGGGGGCGGCAGGCTGAAACGATAAACGCCTGAATCCACTTCCATCTTCGTCCAACCCTGGCTGGCGGTGACGGTTTTGATTCCCGGCACAGCCGGCGTGGCCGCGTGGCCGCTCTCCTCCAGCGCCGCGGGATCGGGGCACGGCAGCATCACGGTGGCGGTCGTGTTGGGCGGAATGGTCGCGTCGAAGAACAGCCGCCCGCCCTCCAGCCGCCAGCGGGCTTCGATGCGTCCGAACGGGCAGTCGTGCCAGGCGCGCACCCAGGTCAGATTTCCGACGACCTGCGGTTTGAGAATGAAATGCTTGAAGCCGGGCGCGGACGAATCGGGATTGATGCCCGCCAGCGCCTTGTAAAACCAGGCGAGGATGTCGCCGTACATGATGTGGTTGCGGGAGTCGTCGCCGTTCCATTGTTCCCACAATGTCGTGGCGCCCTGGCCGATCCACCAGCCCCAACCGGGCGCCGTGGGCTGGCTGGCGATCTGCCACGCGACGTCCGTCCGTCCGCCGTCGGTCAAGGCCGCCAGCAGGTACTTCGCGCCCAAGATACCCGTGTCAATATGATTGTCATGCGCCCGGACGGCGGCCACGAGGTTGGAGAGCACGGCGGCGCGGTCTTGCGGCCGGACCAGTCCCTGGTACAAGGCGCAACTCAGCGAGGTCTGGCTGCCGTTGCCGTAGGAGGCGGCGCCCGCGTGAAAGAATTTCCGGTTGAACTCCTCTTCGACCTCGTCGCTCAACTGCGAGTACTTCCCGGCCTCGGCGTCGCGCCCGGCCAGGCGCGCGGCCAGGGCCAGCAGGCGGATGTCGCGGTAATAGTAGCCGGTGGAGGTGATGTTGACGGGCGTTTCCGTATTGGCGGGCGCCCAATCGCCCAGTCCCCAATCCACAATGCCCTCGCGCGCCTTGCCGGTCAGGAAATCCACGTAGCGGCGGAGAGGCTCGAAATGGCTGGCCAGGATGCGCGTGTCGCCCTCGTAGAGGTAAAGGTAATAGGGGATGAGCGCCAGCGCGCTGTCCCAAGGGGGACCGTTGCCCCATGCGTAGCCCCAGCCGCCGGTGGGGACGATGCCGGGCAGTTCGCCGCTGGGCTGCTGTTCGTCGCACAGGTCGTTGATCCACTTGGTGTACACGGCGGCCGGGGCGAAATTGAACAGGGCCTGCTCGGCGGCCAGTTGCGCGTCGCCTGTCCACCCGTTTTTCTCGCGGTGCGGGCAATCGGTCGGGATGCCCTGGAGATTGCTCAAGTAGGACCAGAGGCCGGCGGCCCAAATGCGGTTGATCAAGGGATCGGAACACTCGAAGTGGCCGGCCGGCTGGACGGCGGAATGAATGAAGCAGGCAGTGAGGTTATCCGGTCCCAACCTGCCGGGGGCGCCGCTGACCTCCACGTATTGAAACCCGTCGTAGTCAAAGCGCGAATGCCACGTTTCCCCGCCCTTGCCGCTCAAAATATAGTTGTCGGTCTGGAATTGCTGCCGCGCGTCCATGCGCTTGACATGTTGGGCGATGACGGCCTGGTCCACCAAGCCATCGGGCGTCAGGCGTTCGCCATATTTCATCGTTATCTTTGTCCCGGCGGGGCCGGAGATATTCAGTCGGGCGAAGCCGGCCATGTTCTGCCCGAAATCATAGACAAAAATTCCCGGTTTGGGTTCGGACACTTTTTTGGAAGCGAGTGTCCGGTCCACCTGGATGGGCGGCATCATTTGCGCGGCCAGGCGGCCGCCGGGCGGCGGCGCGATGACCGCGGCGGGCCAGGTCGAGTCGTCGAAGGCGGCCGTGTCCCAACCTGGAACCTCCAGGCGGGCGTCGTAATTTTCCCCGCCGTAAATGCTGTCAAAAGTAATCGGCCCCATGCCGGCTTTCCAGCGGCCGTCGCTGGCGATGATTTCCTCCCGGCCGTCGGCGAAGAGGATGTCCAATTCCAGCAGGAGCTTGGGCGCGGCGCGCCAGGGTGCCTGATCGAAGTTCCAGACGGCGCGGGTCTGGACGTTGTACCAACCGTTGCCGAGAATGACGGCCACCGCGTTGGAGCCTTGCCGGAGGGCCTGGGTGACGTCGTAGGCGACGTAGAGCGCCCGTTTGTCGTAGCGCGTGAAGGCGGGATCAAGAATATGGTCGCCGATTTTGGCGCCATTGATGTGCAATTCGTAATAGCCCAGGCCGCAAATATAAACCCGCGCCCGCCGCACCTTGCCGTCCAGCGCAAAGGCGCGGCGGAGGAGGGGAGCGGGGGCCGAATTGGTGTCGGTCGTTTGGGCGATCCATTGGCCGTGCCAATCGGCCGGTGCCAGCAGGCCCATCTCAAAAAATGCCGGCGCGCTGTAAGCGGAGGGCGTCCCGTCCTTGTCCCACACGCGCACTTTCCAGAAGCAGCGCTGGCGCGAGGGCAATTGCTTGCCGAGGTAGGGCACCTGGATGGATTGATCGGAGAGGATTCGTCCGGTGTCCCAAAGGTCCCCTTGATCGCGGAGGAGGAGGTCCTCGCTCGAAGCGGCCAGAATCTGGCAGGCGGTCTGTTTTTGGCCGCGGGCGGAGCCGGCCAGGACCCAGCTCAGGCGCGGTTGCGCGACATCAATGCCGAGGGGATTGGTTAAATACTCGCATTGCAGGTTTTCCACCCGGACGCTGGCGGCCCCGGCGGAAACGACGGCTGCAACGCCGAGGACAAGGCAGAAAGATGTTTTCATCCGGGCAAGAATATTGGGGCGCGGGCAGGGATTAAAGTTTAAAATCCGGCGGCTGTGCGGGTTCAGAGGACAAAAAAAGAGCCGGATTGCTCCGGCTCTTCAAGGTGATGGGGTCGGACGCGGCCACCTTCCCGCGCACAAAAATGTAATGAGCCCAACACTCGCACTGCTCGAAACTCATTACAGACAACCAACCCTTTGCCAACACTCATCGAACAGCGCCCTCTCTGTCTGTTTATTTAGACGGTTCGGCCGTGATTACGTTCAAATCGGTGTAAATGCGGGTGTGCGGGCGGGATTGCAGCACCCGCGCAAAGGGCGTTATCCCGTTGAGCCGCAACGACTCCCGCAAGGCCTCCCGTTTGCCCGCCCCCGCGGCCAGCATCCATACGTTCTTCGCCGCCGCCAGCACCGGATAAGTCAGGCTCAGACGATTGGCCGGCGGTTTGGGCGAATTGGGCACGTGAACATAAGGCTCCCGGCTCTGCGAGACCTCCGGCGGCGCATTGGGCATGAGCGAGGCGACGTGGCCGTCCTCTCCCATTCCCAGAAGAATCAGATCCAGCACCGGGAGGCCCGCGCCGTCGCGGTCCGCCACGCGCCGGATTTCATCGTTGGCGCCGGGCACCGCGGCGGCAGGCGGCCATTCGCCCTTGAGCCGGTGGATTCTCTCCGCGGCGATGCCCAAGGGCCGCAATAAGTTCTCCTGCGCGAGCAAGAAGTTGCTCTCCGGATGGTCCGGCGGAACGCAGCGTTCATCAGCCCAGAAGAAATCCACCTGGTCCATCGCCGCCGCGCACTTGCGGGCCAGTTCGACGACGGCGGCGAAGAAGCACTTGGCAATGCGCCCGCCTGAAAGGGCCGTGGTGCGCGAACCGGAGGACTCCCGCGCCCACGCCAGCCAATCGGCGGCGGCGGCGGCGGCCAGCGCCCGGTCGTCGGGAAATGGGATTAGCTCAAAGGGCGGGGGCATGAAGCGTTGCGAGAAAATCAGAGGCCTTAGATGCCCTGCTTTTGCAGCTCCTGTTGCAACGCGAGTTGAAAGTCCTGCACGTCTTCGGGGGAGGGCTTGTATCCCTTGTCGGCCGGCACAACGGCCAGGCGTCCGGCTTGGTCCAGGAGCCAGTCCGCCATTTTGCCGTCGCTGAATTTGACCTTGCCGCTGACCAGCGAGCCGGGGCGGGTCAATTGATCCACCGTCACGCTGACTCCAGAGGCGGGGGCGGGCGGGGAGGCGTCCCGGGGCGGGGCGACCGGTTTGGGCGGCGGCGGGGGGTCCTTGGGTTTGAGTTTCAGGTCGTCCACCAGCAGGCGGACATCCAGGTAGGTCAGGCGCAAGCCAAAATCGCTTTCCAGCCGTTTCTGGATCTCGGCCAGTTTAAGGCCCTCATTGATCCAGCCGGCCACTTTGAGCCGTTGAGTGTCATCCAAAATCATATCGCTGACCATATCATGCCGCACCCGGGACGCCATCGGTCAATCGCAAAATGGGAATTTCAGGGGAGACGGTTACGTTGCGACCTCGATGTTAGCGGGGGATTCTCCGGGCGGTCGCGGCGCTGGCGAGCCGCCGAACTCCATGAGCCTCTCCACAAGTGTCCGGCCTGGTTTCACGCGGCCCTTTCAAGCGGAATGGGAAGCCGGAGGCTCTCCCGGCCCGCTGCCGGCTGGAGGGATGACGGCCGAGGGGGCCGGCTCGGGCGGTTTTTCCGGCTCCAGCGCGATGAGCAGCATGGCAATGATGGAAAAGACCATGCCCGTTATGACAATTGGGTGCGGGATGACCTTGTAGAGGGCGAGGGAAATGAGCACGGTGATGACCGGACCGACGGCGTTGGTCAGCGGGCTGACGATGATCGCTTTGCCGTAACGAAAGGCATAGACCACGCAAAGGGCGCCGATGGAGTTCAAGACCTGGATCAGAGCGGCCAGCCAGGGCCATTTGGAATGCCAGGGAATGTCCTTTGAAAAATCCGTCATTTTCAGCGCCACCGGTATGAGAACCAGGGCGGTGGCGGCCATGTAAAAGAAAATGCTTTCCGCTTTCATGGTCGCATTGGCCAGCTTCCAGAAATAGGCTTGAATCCCCCAAGCCAGGAAAACCACCAAGGCCAGCACCACCCATAAGACCCCCTTGGCGATGGACTGGTCCGGCGGCGAATAGGAGAGCAGCACAATGCCCACCAAGGCCAGGCCGATGGCCCACCAACCGCGCACAGTGGCGCGCTCCTTGAGCAACCAGAAGGACAAGAGGATCGTCACCGCTGGCGACACAGAGATAATGGGAAAGATCAAGTAGGCGGGGCCCAGGCGCAGGGCTTGAAACAGAATCAATTGCCCGCCCGCGCCGGTGAATCCGATGATGCATCCCAGCACGACGGACCGCGTGTCGTATTCCAATTTCCACCCGACAATTTTCAGAGCCACCAGAGCGCAAGGAATCATGGTCAGCGCCCAGACGCAATAGCCCAGCGTGGCTTGGAAACCGGCCTTGGCCGGCGTGTCAATAAACGCGCCCCAGACACCCCAAAAGACGGTCGTGATTAAGGCGTAAACGAGCCAGGGTTTAATTCTCAAGCAAACGCTCCCTTCCATCGAGAGATTCAATGATTGTCATGCGCCGGAGGCTGAAGCAGGCCGCCCCTTCGGGCAAGTCAATTTTGCAGAATTCCCATCTCGAGTTCCGTCAGATTCCGTTCGGGCGCTTGACACGAATCGCTTTGAGCGCCTACGCTGGCCTCACGGTGCCGGCTGGATGGGACCGCGGATTCATCCGCACGGCGCCTGCGTTCACATGACTATAAGCACATCGCCGATTCGGTTGAAACACGCCGCAACAGGCCGGAGTTTTGATGGCGTCATGCTGTCGGGACCGGGGCCGGATTTAATCGCGCAAGCGGCGCAACTGACGGGCGAAGATAGCACGGCGGTGCTCCGGGCCGTGGTGCGGAAACTGCTTGTCCGCAAAGGCGTGGACTGGACCGGGCCGATCCTGGGGGAGTACCTGGGTCTTTTTGAGGATTCGTCGGGCACGTTTGTTTTGCTCTGGGACCGGGTCTCGCGCCAATTCGTCAGTCATGGCGCCATGTTCCAGTCCGCCCGCTTTCCGACGGCGGGCTTGGTGGCGCACATTCGCACCGAGGACGCCTTTCGCGGCCTCGGCTTGGGATCGCTGGTGGTTGAACAAGTCGTCCGCGCCGGCTTTGAAAACGGCGCGCAAGTCATCGTTTTGGCCACGGATGATAAATTGCTGGGCGGGGTGGCCGGTCCAAAAGCAGCCAATCGCCTCTATGCCAGGCTGGGCTTCGCCGTGTTGGCGGAGAAGAGATTGGCCGACACGATTGACTGGCTGATGATCATTGACCCGCCGTCCTTTCAGCAGGCGCAGGATTACCGGCAAGCTCACGGCGGCCAAGTGCCGGTCCCAGTGCCGGAGCCGTTGCTGGGCACGCAAAAGCGCCTGATCGCCTCCATCACCTCCGCGCTCGCCTCGCCGTCGGCGGAACTGCGCGCCGAGCCGGCGACCGAGGGCGACCTGGCGGCTTTGTTTCTCCTGACCAATCTGTGTCCGCCCCAGGACTGGCGGCTTAAACTCTCCGCCTGGGACGTTGACAAGGGGCCGGAGTTCGAGCGTTCGTTTGTCGTCAATGTCCGGCCCGCCCTGCTGGATCGGGACCGGCTGGAGGATGCTTCCCAAGTCTTGCGCGACCCCAAGGGACATATCGTGGCGGTCTGCGCCGCGCGCCAGGAGGCCCCGTTCAGCCGCCGGACATTCCGCCTTGATTTTTATTGCTTGCCGGGTCTGTTCCAAAGCCAGCCAGGGATCGTGCGGCGGTTGGTCGAACAGACCATCCAGGGCATTGAACGATCCGAGCGCGTGCTGCGCCCTTGCCGGCTGGCCTTTTGGGGGGCCGATGAGGCCAAGATCGCCTTGTTCCAGAGCCTGGGGTTTGCGCCCGGTTCAAACACCATTCCCTATTTCACGCCGGACTTTACGCCGGCCTTTGAGGCCCGCGAATACGCGCGCACCCTTGGCGGAGGCGGGGGATAAGACTAATTGCAAATCACCCGGTAGAAGCGTTGCGCTGGCGGGACGTTGGTGTCTTGAAGGGTGATGACGCCGCCGGCGCCGGGGACGGTGGAGGAGGGCAGAATGGTCCAATTGGCGTCGGTCAGAAAGTTCTTGTATTCGAGGGTGTAATTTAATCCGGCCACGCTGGTCAAGGAAACGGAGAAAGTGTTGGACGTCAGAATGGCGCTTCCGCCGATGAGCGTGGGCGGCGCCAGCGCAGCTACCAGGGTGACGTTGACGGCGGTGTTGCTGCCGGGACCGGGAGTGACGGAGGCGATGGTGACCGAGTTGGTGATGGGACCGGTCTTTTCCGCCTGCACTGTAACTTCAATCGTGTCCGAGCCGCCGCTCAAGACCGTGCCGAGCGGGCAAACGACCACTCCATCGTTGTAAACGCAGCCCGGAGAAGCCGAAACAAACGTCACTCCCGCCGGCAGCGTGTCCGTCAGCGTCACGTCGGCCGCCAAGTCCGGCCCGGCGTTGGTGACCATGATGGTGTAAGAGCCGTCCTGTCCCAGGGCGAACTGGGCGGGCGCGGCGGATTGAGACACGGACAAATTCGCGCTGTCGCTGCAACAGGAGTAATAAGCGTCCTTGAGGGAAATGGTATCCACCCACCAACCGGTGACGGGATACTCGTTGTTTTCGTCCGTGGCGCAACCCCATCGCAACTGGATAGTCTGGCCCGCCGCGCCGGCAGGCAGATGGACGGTGGTGGTGATCCAGCCGCCGGAACTTCCGCCCCAGGCCTGGCGGTTGGCCAGGGGATTGCCCGAGCCGTCGAAAAGCGTGCAGTTGTAGCCGCCGGTGACAAAGCTGCCGTCAGCCGCCAGAATATCGCTGAACCCGCCGTTGCCGACGGCAATCTCCAAGACCCCGCCGTCGTAGTAGGACGAGCCGTAGTACGACGAGTGGTAGTACTCAAAGCCAAAGTCCTGGCGGAAGGTCAGTTGGGCCGAGGCTGAGTTGATCGGGATGGCGGGCGAGTAAAGGTAGGCCAGCCCCGAAGACGGGGTGTCGGCTGCAAAAATGGAATTTGGCGCGGTGTCGTAGGCGGTGGTGGTCGTGACCCAATTGACCGCGGCGTCGGAGAGGGTGTTGCTCCAGCCGGAAGGGAGCGCGGGCGCGGTCACGCCGTCGAAATTCTGCGCGAAGGTCGTGGCGGAGACCAGGCGGCCCAAGCCAAAATTCAAAGTGACCGATCCCAGATTGGCCGTTCCATCCTGCAATTGCCACGTCAGCGCGATGGATTGTCCGCACGAGCCGCTGGCGGTGAAGGTGAAGGGCCGACTGACGGCGGCCCTGCCAGCGACCAGCGCGCCGTAAGGCTGCGGCCCGGTGGGCAGGAGCACGGCGCTGTCGGCCTGCAAGGTGGCCACCAGATTGGTCGTGCTGACGACCGACAGGTTGGTCAACGCCAGGTTCAGGGTGACGGTTTCGCCCGGATCAATGGCGCCATTGGTGGGCAGGCAGCTCTCGGCGGCCAGCGTGGCCGTGGCGCTCAGGTTGGGGGCGGTCGCCCGCGCGGAGAGGGCGTTGATCAGATTGGTTCCCGTCGGCGTGCCCCATCCGGTGCAAAGATCGTAGCCGGCCACGGCAAAGAATTCGGTCCTGATGGTCGCATTGGTATTGTTGCCAACGGTGATGTCATGGAACACGGCGGCGTAATTGGTGCCCAAGCCGAGCGCATAAAGGGCCGGATTCAGGAAGCCGGCCGGTGGCGCCAGATTGTTGGCCGCCTGCTGGTTGACCAGTGCGGTGAAGCCCGCCCACAAAGGCGAGGCGCAACTGGTGCCGCCATACTCCCCGCTCTGGCCGCTGTTGTAGAGCACCCACACGTTATCGGCCGTCAGGGCCACGTCGGGGATATTGCGCATGTTGGTCGAGCCTTGGTTGAGAGCCATGCTCACGGGCGCCTGCCAGAGGGGAATGGAGTAAGTAGTGCTGATGCCCCCGGTGCTGGCGCCGGTTCCCTCACCGGAAGTGAACCAATTCCACACCTTTTCCGACACCCAGGAGCCGCCCGGCCCGCTGGTGGTCAAAGTCGTCCCTCCCACGACGGTGATGCAGGGGTCGTCGGAGGGCGGCGCTGCCGGGCCGGTGAAAGCCCCGGAGTCGCCGGAGGCCAGAAAGAACGACTGCCCCTGGGCGGCGAATTGCTGAAAGGTCGAGATGGTGCTGGAATTGATGCTGAACCCCCAGGAACAACTCAGTTGTTTGGCCGCGTCATTGGTCGCCATGCAGTTCAAGACAGTGTTGGCTGCGATGATGTTATCAACGTTTGGACCCTCATAGACGATGACCCCCGACAGTCCGGGCGCCATGGAAATCGCCATCTCAATATCCAGCGACACTTCGTCATCGTCGGGGCCGGGGCTGTCGGTGGCGCCGTCCAGGTAGAAGTTGCTCAGGGGCACGTTGGGCAGGCCCGCCTGGCTTTCATAGGAAGCAATGTCCGACGGATAATAGCTGTCCATCTCAAAGAGGCCCACCTTTTGTCCCGCGCCCGTCAACGTGGTGCCCGGGACGTAAGCGGCGCGGAAATCATTTCCCCAATAATTGCCGCTGGGGGCCGAACCGGTCATCGGGTGGGCGCCGTGACGCCGCGCCGCCCGCAAGTTCTGCGGGTGCGGGATGATGAAATCATCCAGCCCGGTGATGGCCAATAACGGCGTCGAAAGGTCAACCGACGGCTCGTTCTCCGGCGCAAAAAACGTCCGCGCTTCGCTCGGATGCGGATAGACGCGCAGACGGACGTGGAACACCCGCTGGATGTCGGCCACCGTGCCGCTGACCTCCAGCAAGGTGCGATTGGCGAATGTTTGCCCCACGGACAATCCGCTGGATTTGGCGAAAGCGATGACGGCTTGGTAATCCGTTGTCGTGGGGCCGAACATTTCGGTGAACTGGGCTGGGGTCAAGTATTGGTGGTAGGAGGGGCTGGCCGGATTATAGAGATCATTGAGCAGATTGGTCAGGGACGGCCCGTTGCGCAAGGGCAGCCCGATGAGCAGTTTCATGCGATGAGAGGATTCCAAGTCTCGCAACGGCCGCAAAGCGGCCACCGCCGCCGGCACGTGCCCGCGCAAGATCTGTCTTTCCGCCAGGGCGGCGGGGGTGGCGAAGAGCAAAACTGCCGCCACGGCGGCCAGCCAGCCCGGAGCACGGCCTCCCGCTGGTGGAGGCGATGTTCGCAGCGTGGCAGCTTGGCGCATAATAACGTCAGTTCGGCACGGCAACGAAACACCCCTTTTAGAATTGCCTTGGCCGTGCCAAATACATCCTTGAGTTGGACTTTACCATACGCCGGGTCGAATTCAAGCATACGGAGTAAAATAATTTGGCATGCCCTGTGCCGGTATTGCTCAAAAGCGGACCTGTCGTTTCGCAGACCAAGACGCTTGGCGTTGGATGCAGGCCGCCCGTTGGCGAAGTTTTCATTGAAAACGGCCATGGGAGCGTTTAGGCTGACCAAGAATGACAATTTGGCCGCTTTCCATCGCGGCGTATCGCGCGCTGGGCGAAGCGGGGCTGATCCCCAAGAATACCGAACTGCTCTACGGGTTGGTTTATCAGAAAACACCCAAGTCCCCAGTCCACAGCGCATTGGTCGGACGGCTTTTGAAGCTGCTCCAGGAATTCTCCCTGCCCGGCTATCTGGTCAGAAGCGAGCAACCCATCACCTGCGATGATTCCGAACCGGAGCCGGATGTGGCCGTCATTCGCGGAGTCGAAAGGGATTTTTGGCATCAACATCCCCACACCGCGGAACTGGTCATCGAGGTCTGCGTGACCGGCCACGACTATGACCGTTCCAAGCTGCGCGCCTTCGCCGGGGCGGCGGTCCGGGAAGTGTGGTTCGTGCTGGTGCCGGAACAACAGGTCGAGGTCTATCGCCGGCCCGGCAATGGGCAGTATGCCGAACAGAAAACGTACGGCGCCGGGCGGGTCGTTTGCCAGGCCGTGCCCGGATTTGAGTTGGATATACAGGCGCTCTTCGAGAACTGAACGAACTCCACTGCGCCGCCGAGGAAAAGGGCAAACTGACGTCCTTGGTCTTGACAGGATTGGAATTCGACCTGGCCGGCATTCAGGGGTAGGAACGACGGAAGACAGACCCTGCGTTCTTATCGTTTTGCACGAGTCAAACGAAATCAACGTCCGGTTTTCTGCCAGTCGACGGCGCGGGCGCTGAGGAAGGCCGGGGACTTGACCGCGGGATAAAGCGCCACCAGATACTCGAGCTGAAACTTGTCGCCCGCGTGATAGACGAGCGGTTCCCGCTCCAGCCCCTGGGTGGCGGAGAGGTAGGCGAAGGGGCGTTTCATGGTGAAAAAGGCGGCCGGGCCGCGCACGTTGGCAGGATGGCCGAAGATGGCGAAGGTGGCGGGCGCGGAGGGCCGATCGAAGAGCACGGCGCACCAGTCATGGGGCGTCACGTCCTGGCGCGTTTCCGACAGGTCGGGTCTGCCCTCGGAGTTGAAATGTGCGGCGATGGGATCAAGTTCTTCGAGGAATCTGGCGCCCAGACCGAAGTAAGATGCGCCCGCCAGGACCACGGTATTGGTCTTGCCGCCGACTTCGAACTGCGACTTCCAGCACAGGGTGACTTCGTCCTTTGAATCGTTGACCGTCAGCACCAGCGTGCGCTTTTCGATGAGCAAGGCCCATTTCGGCGAGTCGGGCAGGAAGGCGTCTTGCGGGGCCAGCCAATGGAGCGTTTGACGGATGGTCGCCTGCGGCAGGCCGGCAGGAGTGGTGTCCAACTCGGGCGCCAGAGTCTCGACGGGCTTCTCCACGCCGCTGCCGCTGACCTCTTCCCAGAAATTCAGGCCGTTGACGCGGACGGCGTACATCAGCCCGTGGTGATGCAGATGATCGGCCGGAGCGTCGCGGAGGAGGTTGTCGCCGCGGATGGTGCAAAGCTCCTTGACGTAGGGCTTGAACTGGCGCGGGTCGCTGCGATAAACGAGCAGCTTCTTGTCGCCGCGGAAGACGGTCCATTGAACCTGGGCGTCGGCCGGCTCCACACGCAACATTTCGCCGCCCAGCGCTCTGTCCGCCGCGCCGAGGCCCAAGAGGGAGAGAGCCGCAACGATGGGCGACAAGCGTTCCAGGCTCACAGCACGATCTCCTTTTTCTGCGGGTCGAAGCGGGCCACCTTCTTGTGGAGAAAGCCCAGCATGGCCATGCACATCGCGGCTTGGACCTTGAGCGCGAACTCCACGTCGCTGACCGGTTTCTCGCGGGTGCGAACGCAATGGATGAAGTTCTTCCAGTGCAGAGGAGTGGCTTCGACCTTCAAGCCCGGCACGACTCGTGAAGCGCCCTTCCTGGGGATGACAGTGATGGTGTCGAAGCCACTTTCCCAACTGCCGGCGTTCTGCAAGGTGAGGGTGCCCTCGTCGCCGCGAATGGCAGGTTCGGTGACATACTCGTTGGCCAGCGTGCAGACCAGGACGGCGGATGCTTTCTCAGGGTAATCCACGCACATATTGAAAGTGTCCGGCACCTCGCGGTCGTAGGTGTTGTATTTGAAGATGCCGCCGGAGGCCGCCGCCAGCGAAGGATAGTTCAGGCCCAACGCGCTGACGAAAGGCGTCAGCACGTGCGGAAACAAGTCCGTACAGGGGCCGCCGGCGTAGTCGAGATATTTTCGCCAACTGAAGAAACGGTCCACGGTGAAAGGCACTTTGGGCGCGTCGCCCAGAAAGGCCTCCCAGTCAAGGTCAGGACCGGGCACGGCCTCCGGGTCCGGGATGGGCATGCGTTCGCCCCAGTCGCCGTCGCGGTAGAAGCCTGCCAGGACGTGCTGGAGGCGTCCGATGGCGCCTTGTTGGACCAGTTCCCGCACCTTGCCCCAAGCCGGGCTGGAATTGCCCTGGTTGCCCACCTGCACGATGCGGTTGAGATGCACCGTTTCCTCGGCGAATTGGCGGCAGAGATTGAACTGGCTCCAATGGCCCAGCGGTTTCTCGCAATAGACATCCTTTCCCGCACGGATGGCATCCATGGCCAGCGGCACGTGACGCCGGTCCGGTGTGGCGACACAGACGACGTCCACCGCCGGGTCGGCCAGCAGTTCGAGATGTTTCATGCAAGCCCTGGCCCCGGTGGGTTGGGCGGCCTCATTGAGGCGGTAGCGGTAGGCGTCGCACACGGCGATGATTTGCAGATTCTCGCCGGATTTGATCAGGTCCTGGACCACAGCAAGATGAGTGCGCCCGCGCCCGCCCACGCCGATGAACCCGACGCCGATGCGGTCGTTGGCGCCGAGGACGCGGGCGCGGGAGACAAACGGCGCGGTCACGGCGGCGGTCACGGCGAGTTTGGCGGCGCGGCCAATAAACTGGCGGCGGTTGATGGCGGGAGCGGGTGCGGCGTTGATCTCAACGACGGACTTGGGAGCGGATGGATTCATAATCGTCTGTATTTAGTTGATTCTTTCATTCAATTCAATAGCCAGGTTCTGGTGTGAGCCACGGCGTGTCTGCATAGTACCATTGGGAAGGCTTCATTAAATCCACGTGCCCATCCACAAAGCCGTTATTACTCTGGAACTCTCCGTGGCGCGGAAATGGCCCGCACCAATTAGGATCCGTGTGGGAGGTCGTTGCGCCAAAGTCAGGGGAATCGGAGTCGTTGGCCGGGTCGTCCAAAACCCAGGCGCCGAATTTCCTCATGCAAGCGGGGGCAATACACAAATTTGGGTCGGCGGTGTCGTTGGCCGCCATGCCGCCGTCGGTGGTATAGACCACCATCGGGGGCTTGATGACCGAAGCGAGCTTTATGGCCGGGCGCTGCCAAGGAGGATCGCCGGGCCACCAACAGCCACCCAGGGGGAAATTGGCCGCGTAGTCGCCATAAAGGCCGTTGGTGGTGTGATTCCCTCGGTTGTCGGTGTTGTAGATCACTTCCCCGTCGGGGGCATAGGGCTCCCATGAATCTGCTCCGGTGAGGTAATTGCCGTTCTTGACCGGCCGGACGGGGCAGAGGAGCAATGCTTGATTGACGCCCTCGGGTTTCAGATAAACCTGCCAGTTCGTGTCGAGGGTGTTGTCTCCGCTCACGGTGAACGTCCACGGGAAAAAACCCCCGTTATCCGCCGAGTACGAGAGCGACGCGATGAGCAATTGCCTCTGATTGCTTTTGCACTGGGTTGTCTTGGCGCTGTCTTTGGCTTCTGCCAGCGCGGGGAGCAACAGAGCGGCCAGGATGGCAATGATGGCGATGACCACCAGCAATTCGATCAAGGTGAACCCGTCCCTGGAGTCCGGCCCCAGGGTCGCCACCTTGAAACGCGCGCGTTGATTCCGGCTCATAATTTTGAGCATTATACCGATCAAGCTCGTGGAAGTCTTGCCATTTCTCACTTTGCGATTTGAGGCGGCGCGAGGCGGCGCCGCAGCGCCGCCCTACCACGGACGCGACGAAGCGTGCATGGTGAAATTTCTTAGGCGAGGATTAGGGCAGCTTGTAATCTCGTGCCTCCGGTGTATGATCTTCGCATGAATCCCGAACACTTTCGGAAACAGTTTCTTTGCCGCTTGGGAAGCCCGCTCCCGTTTCAACAATTGTTGGACTTGTTGCCCGACGTTGCATTCTTCATGAAAGAAGGCACCGGAAGGTTTGTCATGATGAACCGGCACTGCTGCGAGTATTGCGGCATCGCTTCCGACCTCGGCGCCATCGGGAAAACAGATTTCGATTTTTTCCCCCGCGATCGCGCGGCCGAATATGTCCGGGGGGATCGGCAAGTGATGAAAACGGGGGTTCCGATCATCAACGCCATCGAGCTTGCCCCGGAGCACGAAGGCTCGGACCGGTTGATCGTTTACAGCAAGGTGGCGTTGCGGGACCGGCACGGCCGCATCATCGGGTCGGCCGGGTTTTTTCGCGAGATTGCGCGTTTGCGGGCCACGCCTAAATCGTACGGTCGTTTGGCGGAGGCGGTGCAGCACTTTCACACCCATTATGGCCAGGCGGTGAGCATTCCCCGTTTGGCGGCCACGGTGGGAATTTCGCTCAGCGAGTTCGAGCGCCGGTTCCATCACTTGTTCGGCGCCACGCCGCGTCAATACTTGCAGCGGGTTCGGGTCAATGCCGCCTGCCGCCTTCTGGCAGAAACGGAGAAGAAGATCACCGAGATAGCTCTGGAGGTCGGTTTTTTTGATCACAGCCACTTATCGCGCACTTTTTCCCGCCTCATGGGAGTATCACCGCTCGCTTACCGCAAGGCCCACATGCCGGAATAAGTTTGGTGCAGACCTTTTTGGCCCGACCGTGTGTTTTGAACCGCTTATGCAGTCATCCCCCCTCCAGTAGAGAAAGTCGGGCTAATCTTAATCCTGATCCTAATCCCTCCATTTCGGGCCGGGGCCGCAGGCGCGGCCCCGGCCCCATTTTTAGTCTATCGCCCTTGCACAAGCCGGTAGAACTGCTGGCTGGCCGACGGGACAATGGTGTAAGGAGACACGCCCCCGTTGGGCGTCGTCGTCCAGGGACCGGTGAGGGCCGGCGCCTGCTGCAGATAGCCTGGACCCGTCCAACTGACCTGCATGTTGCCGTTGACCAAACCAATGCCCACCGTCGTCGGCGTCACGACGCCCGTCTGGCGCAACTGAAAGGCAGTGATTTGAAGAAGTGCCCCGGCGGTGCCATCACTGATGGTGACGGCCAGGTTGCCGTTGGTGTCGGCATTGCCTGTGCCAATGACGTAAGTTCCCAACTCGCCGGCGGCGCCGTTTCCGACCGCAAAGAAAAGGTCACCCGTGGCATTTGCACCGGTGGGATCACTCAGTGTTTCAGTTTCGCCGGCGCGGTAACCCCGCGATTCGTTCAACCAAAGTTGGACATCATATTGCAGTCCCGGGACCAAGTTGCCGAAACTAAGAGTCCAAAAGTCACTGGAACTGTCGGCAACATTGTAAACACCATAGGTACTATAAGTCAACAGGTCCTGGTAATTGGCTGACAATTGGTTGAACGGCGGGTCGGGTTCGCCGAACAAATTATAGTAGGCAAACCCGCTAAGCACGGTAACCAAGCTGACATTGCCATTGACGATGCTGGCGGGATAGGAGAAATTATAACTATATCCTCCGGTGTAGGTCGTGTCAAACTCCGTGAACGTGACGCCGTTGACGGTCACAGGCGCGGGGCCCACGCCAAACGCATAAATCCCAATCCCGTTGGTGATGACGTCCCAGTCGCCGTTGATATTCGCCGCCGGCCCCCAGGCAATGCCCTGCGCCGGAACCGACGGAAGGGGGACGACGTTCACGGTCACAATGGGACTGATGTTGGTCCCCGCGCTGTCGCTGGACATCAGCTGATAATTGTAAGTGCCGACGGCCCAGCCGGCGGTGTTGACGGTCAAGGTGGCGGTCGTCGGCGCGCTGCCTGTGGTGGGCGCGCCGATGTTGAAGTACGACCCGCCCAGCCCCCCATCCGTCTGCCATTGATTGGTAAAAGGCACTCCTGCGTCAACGGTGGCCTGCAACTGGAACACCGCGGGCATTCCGACGTAAGTTGTCAAGGTCGAAGGTGAAGCGATGGTAATGGCCGGAGGGACAATCAGAGAAAGCTCAGTCAGGGCGAAGTTTCGCACCACCCCGGCATCAAGGTTGTTGCCCAGCGCGACGTAGTTGATGGTGGGGCCGGAGCCGCCGAAGGCTGTGGGCCCAACCACCACCACGCCGTTGATCTCCCATGTAAACGTCCAATCGGAGGATGCCGCCGGCCTGGCGTCCAGGATGACGGCGTAGTTGGCCATACCAGTGGGATAGTAGAATTCCCCGACCCCACCGGCGCCGCCGGGCCCTAGATAGGCGGCATCCCCACTCGAATAAGTACTCCCGTCCGGCAGGACAATTTCCCAGCCAGTCGAACCAAGATAAGGAAAAAACGTGGCCGTACCTGCGCTCTCGGTGAAGCCCATGCAGATCCAACTGGTGCCGCTGGATGGATCGTCCATGGACGCTGACAAGGTGTAAATGTAGCCCTGCGCCGGCACAAAGGGCAAGAAAGCGTCTTGGGCGCTGCCGACCGCTTGCACCGTGGCGTCTCCGCTCCCGTCTATAGTCCAATAGGGACTGGCGATCCAGGCGGCGCCGCCCGTGTCAACCGTGTCCGGCATCCGGCCGTTGAGAGCAGAGGAAGCCGCGCCCGAAAACTCGTCCTGATAGATGGGAACCGTCTCTGTCGCCAACACAGTCAGTGTGGCCGGCGCGCTGGTCACGCTGCCCAGGGAATTGCTGATCACCACCTGATATGTGCCCGCATTCGTGAACGCCACAGGGGCTAACACCAGAGCTGAGGAAGTCGCGCCGGGAATATTGGTTGTGTCGAACGCCCACTGAAAATACAGGGGCGCGCCTGTCGCCGTGACGCTCAGGGTGGCCGTGTCGCCGACCCAATTGGTTGCGCTTTCCGGCTGCGTCGTGATGGCCGGGGCTTGCTCTGTATATACCGATTGCAGGGTCACGTTTTGCACGATGGCAGGATCCGTGATACCGGCCAAGAGGATATAATTGATGGTGGGGCCGGAGCCGCCGAAGGCTACGGGGCCGGCCAACACCACGCCGTTGGTTTCGCATGCAAAGGTCCAATCGGCCGGTGAGGACGGCGTGGCGTCCAAGATGATGGTGAAGCTATTCAGACTATTGGCGGGAGGATAAAAACTGTTCATTAAAACATAATAGCCCACGCTGGGCCCCAGATAAAATGTGTTGGGATACGGCGAAGTCTCCCCCTCGTTTCTAATGCCTACCCAACCAACCGCAGCGACAGGGGGCGTATATGGAACCGCGCCGTTGGCTGTATCAAGGGTCGCCGTGAAGCCCAGGGCGACGAACATGCTGTAGTTGGTGTCGTTGGGCAAGGTGTCTTCCATCGTCCCCGACAACAAGTAAACCTGGCCCTGCTGCGGCACAAAAGGCAAAAACGCGCAGCAGCCGGGGTTATTCGCTGGAACCGTGGCGTATCCGCTGCCGTTTATGGTCCAGTTGGTGTTGGCGCTCCATTTGGCGCCGCCCGTGTCAACCGTGTCGGGCGTCCGTCCGTTGAGAGCAGAGCCGGCCGTGCCCGAAAACTGGTCCTGGTAGATGGTATTCGTCACCATGGTCTGCGCCAGGGCGGGGGCGGCCCACAAACAGGCGGCTGAGAGGATGGCCGCGCCGGTGGCGCGGACGCTCGTGGGTGTGGTTCTTGTTGGAATCGTATTCATACCGGCCTTTCATTGTATCATTTTGAACTCAGTTTGTTTTCTATTCAATTGCCTTATGCACAATCTGCATTGTTCAAGCTGACTTTATGACCTCGCTGCGCCGCACGCTTGTATTAACTTGCCGATTTTGTGTATATTTTACGCACGGCTTCCGATGGGCGGCGCTATCCCGGCTTGGCGGATTCGAGGGGGTCGAAAGACGTGAAAGACATGCTCAAAATTTACACAAATTCCGCAAGAGAATACAAGCAAGCGGCGCGGGGCTTTCATAAGGTCATCGTTTGGTTTGGGGAGCAGTCCACCATGGCTCAATAAGCGGCCCGCGGGCGGCGAACGCTTCCCCTTGCGCTTGGAAATCGTCTCTGTAATATCAGTCATCGGATGGCGCCCGCGGCAGCGGTCTTATGACAAGCAAGATCAACCGAAGAGAGTTTCTGGCCCGTTCAACAGCAGCGGGTCTGGGGCTGGTTTTGAGCGCTCCTTTCGCCGGAGCGCGGACCGTTTCGCCGAATGGAAAACTCCATCATGCCTCCATCGGCATCGGCAGCATGGGCTGGAACGATTTCCACAATTTCCTGGACCACAAACAAGTCCAAATCGTCGCGCTGTGCGACGTGGACTCCGATAATCTGGCGCGGGCCGGGCAAGTCGTGCCGGGTGCGCGCCGCTATGCCGATTGGCGCGAGCTGCTTGACAAGGAGGGTGGCCGGATTGATTCGGTCAACGTCGCCGTGCCGGACCATACGCATTTTTCAATTGCCTGGAGCGCCGTCGAGAAAGGCAAACACGTCTATTGCCAGAAGCCGATGTGCCATGATGTGGCGGAGGTGCGCGCGCTGACCAAGGCCGCCGTGAGAAAGGGCGTCATCACCCAGCTTGGCACGCAGTTTGCCTCGACCATCCGTGAACGGACCGCCGTGCTCTGGCTCAAGGCGGGACTCATCGGCAAGATCAAACACGCCTACCTTTGCTCCAATCGGCCTGGAGCCGTTGAGAATTACCGCCTCAAAGGACCCCGCCCCGCCACAGGCCAGCCGCCGCCGAAGAGCCTGGACTGGGAACTTTGGACCGGCTCGGCCCCTTTGCGGCCCTATGCGCCCAACATCTACCATCCCGAAAAGTGGCGCGCCTGGCAGGACTTCGGAACCGGCTGGTCCGGCGACATCGGTTGCCATATCTTCGACCCTATTTGGAAAGGGCTTGGCCTCCAGCCACCCACCACCGTTTGCGCCGAGGTGCAGGAATCATGGAAAGACTCTGCCGCGCGGCGCGGCGACACCTGGCCCCAAGGGGAGCACATTACCTGGACTTTTCCCGCCAACAACCTGATTGAAGGCAGTGAGCTTGTCTTGGAGTGGTTCGATGGCGAGTACTATCCGCCCGAAAGCATCCGTAAACTCTATTCTCCAGATGTCAGGGACTATCCCGCGGAGTCATCCATGCTGATCGGGACGGAAGGGGCGTTGTTCATCCCGCTTGGGGCCGAGCCGGAGTTGTTGCCGGAGGAGAAATTTGGCAGGATCGAGCGCCCCAAATTGCCCGCGCGCAATCACTATCATCATTTTGTGGAGGCCTGCCTTGGCGGCGAGAAAACCGAGTCGCACTTTGCCCAAACCGGCCCGATGACCGAGGCCATCTTGCTGGGCACGGTGGCCATTCGGGCGCCCGGCGCCCTTCTGCGCTGGGAACCACGCCACTTGCGGATTGCGAACCATCCCGAGGCCGAGCGTCTCCTGCGGCGGTCTTATCGCAAAGGCTGGGAACTGCCTGTAAATCTATGAAACAAATCATCACCATCATTACGCTCTGCCTCTGCTGTGTCGGAGCGGCTGGCGCGGACCAGGAGCCGCCGCTCAAGACCCACCCAGACTCCAGGCAATGGCCGCCGTTGTTCGCCCCCGGGCTGACCAACGCCACCTTCCCCGCCGGAGTCTGGTGGGAGACCAACGGCCTGCTCACTTCCAGCCGCGACGAAGCCATTTGGACGAGGACCGTTTACACGAATTTCGTGCTCGACCTGGAATTCAAACTGGAACCGGCGTCCAACAGCGGCGTCTTTTTGTTTTGCAACGACACGGAGAACTGGGTAGCGAACCATCTGGAGGTGCAAATCCTGGATGACCACGCGCCCAAATGGGCCGATGTCCCTCCCAACTGGCGTTGCGCCGGCATTTTCGGCCACCTTGCCCCCACCAAGGACGCGGCGAAACCGCCGGGCCAATGGAACCGGATGACGATCATGTGCCAGGGCAGCATGATTTGGGTCCTGCTGAACGGCGAGTTGGTCACGACGATGGACCGGACAAAATGGACTTCCCTCACCAAAAATCCGGATGGCTCCGACGTGCCGTCCTTCCTCACCACGCGGATCAGCAGCCTGACACACGGCAAAATTGGTTTGCAGGGAGCGCACGGCGGCATCCCAACTTGGTTCCGAAACATCCGCATCAGGGACGACGGGCCTCGCCGGTGATTCTTAAATCGAAGGGCGGTGACATTGGCGCTGTCTTGCGGTAACTTGGAAACAAGACATGGATACCGAGCAGGTTTATCAACAACGCCTGAGCCGCTACGTCACCGCTCTGCGCAACGAGAAACCGGACCGGGTGCCGCTCCGGCCCTTTGTCGCGGAGTTCACCGCCAAGTACGCCGGCTACACGTGCCAGGAAGTGGCGCATGATTACAACAAGGCTTTCGAAGCGGCTATCAAGACGGCCAGGGATTTTGATTGGGATGCCGTGGTGCCCAATATGGTGTACGTGTGGACCGGCTTGGCCCAGGCGATCGGTCTGCGCTACTACGGCATTCCCGGCCTCGGCATTCCGCACACCAGCGGGTTCAATTACATCGAGCCGCCGGAAGACCAGGCCTTCATGCGGGACGATGAATACGACGCGCTGATTGATGATCCGACCGCCTTCCTCTACACCACCTGGCTGCCGCGAGTTTCCACAGAAGCCGCCAAAATGGGCGAGCCTGTCACCTACCGGAACAATATTGCCCTGGTCAAAGGCGCGATGGCGATGCTCTCCTATTTCTACGCCTTTGGGCCGCAAATCGAGCGCCTGCGCCGGGAATGCGGCATGCCCTCGGCCATCGCGGGCATCTTCAAGGCCCCGTTCGATATCCTGGCGGACAAATTGCGCGGTTATGTGGGCCTGACCTTCGACATGCAGACGCAGCCGGACAAGGTCCTCAAAGCGTGCGAGGCGCTCATGCCCCATCTGTGTCACGTGGGCCTGACAACGGCCGACCCGGCCAGGTTGGTCCCGATCGGCTTTTGGATGCACCGGGGCTGCGTGCCGTTGATCAACCCCAGCCAATTTGAATCGCACAACTGGCCCACCCTCCGGCCCATCATCGAGGAGTTCTGGAGGCAGGGCCATCAGACCCTGTTTTACGCCGAAGGCAAATGGAAGCATCACCTGGCCGCCTTCCGCCAGTTGCCCGGCCGCAGCATTGTCTTCCACTGCGACCGGGATGATGTTTTCCACGTCCACCAGCAACTGCACGACAAGTTTGCCATCAGCGGGGGCATCCCGAACACCCTGCTCAGTTTCGGCCGGCCGGAGGAGGTTCGCGCCTTTTGCCGCCGGGTGATCGAAGTGGTCGCCAAGGATGGCGGCTATATCATGGACGCCAGCGCGATCATGCAAGACGATACCAGCATCGAGAACCTGCAGGTCATGACCCAAACGGCGCGTGAGCACGGCCTTTACGCGTCGGGCAGTTACAGTCCTCCGGTGGCCACGCCGCCTTGCGAACTCCCGGCCTGCCAAGCCGCGCGCAGCCAACTGGCAGGCGAGGCGGGTTTTCCGCAGTCAAAAGCGCGGCCCGGGGTCTGTTTCCCATGGGAAGAACGAGTCAAGGAATTGCCAAGAATTACCGGCAGCCCGGAACTGATCGAGAGAATCTGGCGGGATATTGACGCCTTCGGGAACATGTATATCTGGCAACTGCTGCTCAGTTTCTAAGGCCAATCTCCAGGTTTTTCTCCAACCTTCTTGCAAGCCGCATTTTGGGAGCGCTGACGGGTTTGAAGTCGTCTCCGCCCAAATCCAATAGAGCCAGCGGCCACCCTGACCTCGGTCGAGGCAAAATTCATGCCATTTGCTATGGGGTGAACACCTGATAGCAGAACACCCCATAGAACAATCGAAGCGATTTTGCTTATTTTTGCGTCTTGCGGAAATGAAATGTGTTTCCAAAACGGAAATTCAGACGGCGCGCCACTGGCAACGCCGATCACATATTCGTACTAAACCGAGAGCAAAAATATGAATAATTCAATGCAGTCTCGCGAGCCGAATGGCATCGTTCAACCGTCAGGTGATTTGTCCCGGAGTGAATGCACGTTATCCGGGTTGAGCCGCGCGCCCGTTTCCCGCGGCTTGATGATATGGCTGGCGGGACTGGTTTGCCTGCTTTTGGCCGCCTCGCCGGCGCGGGCCGACCGGAGCCCTACCAATTGCACCGGGAGCGCATTGGGGATCAGCCTTGCTACCAGCATTCCCGATGTTCACATCGGCGACACGCTTTATTACAGCGCCAATGTGTTCAACGGGACAACGAACACCGGAAGTATCGCCTGCGATGCCAGTTCCATTCAGGCGTGGATCGTCACGCCGGATGGCAAGACCAACAACATCGCCTTGGTCCGCACCACGCTGACGCAAGGGGAGTTTGATTCCTATCCTGATGTCGTCAGTTATGTTGTCCGCGCGCAGGACGTCCAACCTAACGGAACATTGCTGGCCAGCGCGACAGACACCGGAATCATTCATCAAAACGTTGTCAACGGCGTCGGCGGCAGTTCCCAGGAAGTCAATACCGAGGTGAATCTCCCCTGCGTCCTGCTTGCCGCGCAATGCGTCGGCGGCGTGGGTCAGAACGGGACGATCACTTTCACCGGCACGGTCACCAATTGCGGCAACGACACGCTCATTAACGTGACGGTCACCAACTACGTCAATAACGGCGCCTTCACGGTGCTCTTTCCCACCAACCTCGCCTCCGGCCAGATCGCCTCGTATAGCGGCAGTTGGACGCCATCGAATCCCTGTGGGCTCAGCCCGGCCACCCTGACCGTCGTTGCATCCGACGAGCTGACCTCCACGCCGAGGTGGTTGACCAATTCCATCACCATCAACTGTGAAAACACGCTGACTCCGGGAATCGCGGTGGCCAAATTGTGTCCCGCGCAGCCGGTCTCGCCAGGCCAGTTGCTCACTTTTTCAGGCAGCGTCAGCAACACCGGCAACGTGACCTTGACAAACATCGTCGTCCTCAACAACCAACCGGCTGCCAATACGCCGGTGTTCACACTGGATTCTCTGGCGCCTGGCGTGGCGGCCGATTTCACCGGCAGTTACACGGCGCCGTCCAATTGCTCCGTGGCCGACACGCTCATCGCCACCGCTTCGAGTGTTTGCGGTGTGGCCGTCACCAATTCTGTCAGTGCGACCTGTCCGATCACCACGACGCCGCTCCTGGCTGTGACCCAAAACTGTCCGGCCAATCCGGCGAGTCCGGGCGGCCTGCTCACTTACAGTGGCACGGTGAGCAACGCGGGCAACATCACGCTGACCAACGTGGTCGTCCTGAATAATTTGAGCGGGGCCACGCCGGTCTTCACGGCGGCCACCCTGGCGCCCGGCGCCGTGTCCAATTTCACCGGCAGCTATCTGGCGCCGGACACTTGCTCCAGCACGAGCACCTCGACCGCCACCGGCCGGAGTATCTGCGGTGTGGCCGTGACGAACGCGGCCAGCGCGACCTGTCCGATCGCCACGACGCCGCTCCTGGCTGTCACCCAAAATTGTCCGTCCAATGCGGTGAGTCCTGGCGCCCTGCTGACTTACAGGGGCACGGTGAGCAACGCGGGCAACATCACGCTGACCAACGTGGCTGTCCTGAATAA
>Ga0326728_10002327_pt1 | contig 63891 bp, 62 predicted proteins | sample MB3enrmetagenome_FD_207602 | JGI IMG/M metagenome (GOLD analysis project Ga0326728, IMG submission 207602) | Lab enriched peat soil microbial communities from McLean, Ithaca, NY, United States - MB31MN | ecosystem: Environmental > Terrestrial > Soil > Wetlands > Peat | place: USA: New York...
TAGGGGTCAATTTGCGCCCCGCTCAGGAAGGTATAATCCATCATCCCACGCTGGCAAGTCTCCATGATATCGGTCATACTGGTTACCATCAAAGCTCGACAGAAGCTGCGCGAATCCCCTACCGAAATCGGCATTGACGGCATCAGCGGCGCAACCCCCCCAGCTTCAAAAACAATCAATAGGTTCGGCGCATGGGTCTTCTGGGCCAGCACGGCCGCGGCCACCGGCGCGCCCGTTCCCACTGCGGCGGTGGAGCCATCCTCCAGCAGTCGCGACGCCACACAGATCATTAACTCCATTGCATTGTAGTCAGCCATATCTAGTCCGCCTGTGGCACCAGTAGCTCCAGAGCGCGCAGTTCTCTGATTCGGTTCATTCCGCCGCAGAGCCGCAAGTAACTTTCGAAGTCCGGTACGTCGAAGATGTACTTCTTCAGGAACTTGCTGAATTCAGCTTCATCCTTTTCAACCTCGAGCCATAGGCGCAAGTGCTCTTCGTCTGAAAAGTATTCGCCGGGCATGTTCCCTGGGTAAGACCCGAAAGGCACCTCGCAGACCGCATCCACGCAAAAAGCCGGGATAATGGTGGACTCGGGGTGACTACGGATTTCGTCATTACTCACCAGGTGTTCCACAGAAACAATCACACGCTTTGATGACCGGGCGATGTCAGCGTCAGCGACCGTGTTTCCCCGGATGCGGCAGTTGCCATAGCAATCCGCCTCGTGAACGTGAATAATTCCCACGTCCGGGTAGAGAGCCGGGAGAGCAACGAGTTTGCGGTGGCTGAAAGGACATTCGATCTCCTTGGCAGCGCTGAAACGGAAAGTGTCTGTACCCAACATTGTGTAAGAGGGAATAAAGGGAATTCCCGCAGCGGCGGCACGAAACCGGCAGGCCAGGGCGAAGTTTGTCCATTCACAAATCTCGACCTCACCGCTCTCGACTACCCGTCGAGCATGAGGGGATAAGCCCCGTGCCTCAAGCCCGATAACGTAGGCCAAGTCGAGGCGTGCAATGAGCCTCTCCCCGTGCATGTTCCCTGCGGCCACGACTTGAAAATCGTGCGTCGCAGTGTGACCCGCGAACCCTAAGTTCCGCCTCTGTTGTCTTAATATCTCATGCAGAATTGCCGTAGCGATGCGGTTGGTCCCAAAGCCTCCGGAGGCGACGTAATCGCCATCCTTCACAAATCTTGTCACTGCCTCCTGCACGGACATCAGCTTGTTCGTCAGTGCCCTATTCTTCTGCCGAAAAAAGGCTCGGGCGGCTTCGCTATCGGGGCTCATAAATAGCGGACCCGACCCATAGCTCCGCTCGCTCATGCTACCTCCTCAAGTGGCTTCTTGGCACAGATCGAACCTATTCTGCTACATTTTACTATAATAAGGTATAGGTGGAGGCTACAGATGGCGGCGCGCGGACTTCTAGAGGAAATCCTTCAGGACGACGATCTCATTTTGCTTGCCAAAGGAGTACGCGAGTTTGGTGAGCGCGAGCTTGTGCCATATCTTCGGAATTTGGGTAAGGAGGAGTTTCCGGACAAATTCCTTTCGCTCGCTGGCAGGAGCGGGTTCTTGGGCACGGCGATTCCTGCCGAATTCGGCGGCCACGGAGGAACCCTGGAAGAGTTTCTACCTATCATCGAGGGTATCGCAGCCTTTGACGGATCATTAGCCCTCACGCTTGCGGCTCACGAATCGCTTGCCACGACCCACGTCCTTCTGGGAAGCAGCGACGAACAAAAGAGGAGGTACCTCCCTGATTTGGCGGGGGGTAGGAAAATTGCCGCGTGGTGTCTCACTGAGCCCCAGGCCGGCAGCAACATCTTCTCTGACATGAGGACAAAACTTGCGAAGACACCGCAAGGTTGGACATTAAGCGGAGAGAAGACCTTTATCACGAATGGATGCCACGCCGATGTTTATGTTGTTTTGGCGCGGGCCATCAGCCAGGAGGGGCAAGACGAAGGCATTAGTGCCTGCATTCTGCAAAGAGAAGGCAATCAAAACGGCATCACTTCTATGCCCCTTCATAGCAAAATGGGCATGTGCCGCACAGACACTGCGGCGGTGAGATTCGATAATGTCCTTATTGGTGAGGACTCGATTCTCGGTCCAATCGGATGCGCTGGACAAGTTACACGACGCGTTCTTTTGCGGGGAAGAATTGGTGTGGCGGCGCTTGTTTTGGGCCTTGCCCGAGACTGTCTCGAGCGCGCCTCGGCCTACACGAAGACACGAATGATCGGCAAGGCACCGCTTTTCGAGCAGCAATTGACTCGGGCGAAGCTCTTCCGAATGGAAGAAGGCTTGTGGGCAGCTTGGCAAGCCGTGCGCGCCGCTGCCCAGTTAGCAGATCAGTCCAGGCCCTTCAAGGTGCAGGCGTGCATGGCTAAGGTGTTCGCTACGGAGACGGCACTGGGCATTGCCGACGAAGCGATCCAACTCCTCGGCGGCTATGGGTACATGGCGGATTACAAAGTCGAGCAGAATTATCGTGACGCACGGCTGTTGACCATTGGGGAGGGCGCTTCGGAGATTCTGCGCCTTGCCATCGCCAGGAACCTGGAAGCAGCGCGGCTTGGCGAAGAACCAATATCCGGGCTTGAGACTCTAGAGAGCGAGGCTGAAAAAGGGTCCGGATCCCTCTCCACCCTCTGGGGCGCATCTCTCAAGGCCCTTGGACTGGCGCGGAATTCATTCCAGATGGCCTTGGAACGAATGAATGCGGATGAATCTCATTCATCTCCGCGTTGTCAAACGACGGAGATTAAGATTGCAGACTTGGGCATCAAGTTATGGATAGCCGACCAAGTGACGCGGGCAGGTGCTCGGCTTGCGAGCCGCGGAACGGCTTCCGAAAAAGAAATGAGTCTGGGAAAGTCCTTTCTTGCGAAGGCTTCGCTCGAGGTTTGCCGCCTGGCCACGGAACTGCTTCTCGAGCGCGGGCTGACGTACGAGAAGCTTCCGAGCAACTATTCAGCAGTGCTTCAGATCACAGCGCGAGATCACTCTCAGTCTTCTCTGCCACTGGTTGCGGAACGGTCCTGATCGGCGCTCGTTGCGCTGGATTGTCCCATTTAATTGGAGGCAGCCTCGCCGCGCCGGGTTGTGCGATGACCGCGAGGGGTAACAGGGCTTGAGGGAGTAAATCGGGGTGAAATTTAACGGTAGTCCCGGTAAGTCTGGCTGTGGATGAGTCCCACGTTCACCTTCGGGCTTTTCCGGTTTTGGGGGAGCGAGCGGAAGTGCGATGGAGTGCGTGTTTGGGGGCGGGCCGCTCCGGCATCGCATCGCTTTGCCACCCATTTACCGTTCCCAAAACGCGCGTGAGGGTATCAAACAAGGCGTAGACCTTTTGATACTTGACACCATTGCTATCCACGAGCCGCAGACGAAAGCCGGGGAGGGTGCCTTCGTGCGTTACCAGAATCGGGAAGTACCCCTGGAGATCCCCTTCCCGGTATGCAATCGCATACGTCTGTTTTCGTTTCCACCAGGTGAGTACCCGGATGTGTGAAAAGTCGTAGTTCTCAGAGCCGGAGCGGTCCGCTACCAGATACTGCGGCACCGGGCGCCCATCATCGTCAATTGTATTGAGGACCAGCCAGGCGACGAGATTTACATCCTGCGTATAGGCGGAAATGTTCTTGGGGATATCGAGACCCACCAAGTGGCCAAGAATCCAGCCGGCGCGCGAACCGGAACGGACTAAGTACCAGGCTTCAATAGGGCTGGAGGGAATTGCAGGGACATCGGGCGTACTGTTTTCCGGCGGGCGTTGCACCATTCGCCGGTCAAGAATCGCCAACTCCTGGAACGGCTTCAATTGGGCCACGATAGCAGCCTTGCGGGATGGCTCGATATGAACGTTAACCATATCTGCGGCGTGCCCCGCAGCCTGCGCCGGCAGGTTTGACAGTTCGGTGAGAAGACGCTCATCTTCCGCATACGTAGCAGCGGTCATGAGCCCGTCTTTATCCACCCAGCCGTCCTGCCCGTCCAGAAGGCGCACGTGCGCCCACTGGCGAAAACGAGCTAACGCATAAACCCTGTCCCCGGATTTAAGGGTGGCGATTTGCATACGAATCTCGGCTGGGGTATCCCATACTGCCAACGAATCCGGCAGGATGTAGGCTGTTTCACGCACGGGTTGCATCGGAGAATAGGTGAGAAAATAGTTCATGAACGCCAGCACCGGCTCGCCGGCTTTGCTGTGTTTAGGAATGTAGAAAAGCAGATAATATGCGGCTGAGAGCAGCGTCACGAGCAATAGTACTAAGAACGGGATTCGGACTTTCATCTTTCGCAGTCGTGCTTAGGCCCGAGTTGAAGCGCGCGGAATACGAAGTCTGTGTTCAGAGCGTAACTTCGGTCCCAGTACGCAGCGCGTCCTCCACTCGTCGGGCCAAGCACACTTTTTCCTTTGGCGGTTAGTCACACACGAGGGTCCCTTCTGTATCTTAACATAGGCAGCGCATTTCCGGAGGGCTTGCAGAAAGGATGGAGTGGGTCAGCTTGAAGTAGAGGCGGATTAACGCCGCCATTTGGCGAGATAGACTCGCCGCCACACTGGCGTCGGGCGCCTCGCACCTCCCAGTGGCATCTTCCACAAATCTGTGCTTTACTAAGCGGTCTCGTTGGTTTCTCCGCAGCTATCGAGGCAGCTATGAGCGCTTCCCCGGAATTGACGTTATTGAAACCGAAGTACAGGGAGGCTAAAAATGGAACGTGTTTGCTTTTTATTGAAGGTGAGACCAGAGAGGCTGGCAGAGTATAAGGAACGTCACAAAGCGGTCTGGCCTGATATGCTGCAAGCTCTGCGCGAAACAGGTTGGCATAATTACTCGCTCTTTCTGCGAGAGGATGGGTTGCTAGTGGGATACTTTGAAACCCCAGACTTTCAGGCCGCCTTAGCGGGCATGGCAGCGCGCGAAGTCAATTTGCGCTGGCAGCGAGATATGGCGCCGTTTTTCGCGAACCTGGAAGGCCGTCGCCCCGACGAGGGCTTTCTGCGCTTGGAAGAGGTCTTTCATCTGGAGTAGGGGCGGCCCTTGTGGTCGCCCGTAGGGAACCAGCCGAAAGCAGTAGTGGCGGGTTTATCCCGCCAAATGGCGGCGTAAAGCCGCCTCTACGGTTGCAAGAACCAACCAAAGGAGAACGAGAACATGGCTGACGTTGATAATGTAAAAGAAACAAAGGAATTCTATTTGGATGTGCCCGCCAAGAACCAAGCCTTTTTCCTGAAGGGATCGGGAGCGCTGGACTGGGGAATGCAGAACCGGCTGGCGCGCATTTTTAGCCCCGCGAGTGGCCGCACCGTGATGCTCGCAATTGACCACGGTTACTTCCAGGGTCCCACGACGGGTCTGGAACGGGTAGATGTCAATATCCTCCCCTTGCTGCCTTACACGAATGCGCTGATGTTGACGCGCGGCATACTGCGGTCGATCGTTCCATCGTCATTCACTTCCGGCGTGGTGCTGAGGGCGAGCGGGGGACCCAGCATCCTCAAAGAGCTTTCGAACGAGCAGCTCGCGGTGGATATCGAAGATGCGGCGCGGCTCAACGTCTCAGCGCTGGCTGTACAGGTCTATATCGGCGGCGAGTTCGAAACCCAAACGGTGAACAACATGACCCGGCTGGTGGATGCCGGTTTGCGCTACGGGATTCCCATCCTGGGCGTAACTGCGGTGGGCAAAGCCATGGTGCGCGATGCCAAGTACTTTCGTTTGGCGTGCCGGATTTGCGCCGAACTAGGCGTTCAGTTCGTCAAGACCTACTATGTGGCCGAGGGTTTTGACACCGTAACGGCTTCCTGCCCCGTACCCGTCGTGATGGCAGGCGGGAAAAAACTGCCGGAACTTGACGCGCTCACCATGGCCTATCGCGCCGTCCGCGAGGGGGCGGCAGGCGTGGATATGGGCCGCAACATTTTCCAAGCCGACGCGCCTACCGCCATGATCCAAGCTGTGGGAAAGGTGGTCCATGAACTGATGAAGCCCGCGCAAGCCTTCGATCTGTACGAAACGCTGAGGCATGAAAAGAAAGAGGTCTTGGCAACGTAGCCTCATTGAGGAGAGCACATGACCCCTCCATCCGCTTTAGCTCTTCTGCGTGAGTCGTCACCCGTGGTGAGCGTAGGCATCCTGACGGCTGACCTTCTTTCGCTAGGTTCGGAGTTGGCTGTGCTTGAACGTAGCGGCGTCGGAGTAGTTCATGTCGACGTCATGGATGGCTGCTTTTGCCCCATGATGACGGTGGGCCCGCCACTGATTAAGGCCCTCAAGACTCCACTGCTGAAGGACGTTCACTTGATGATCGACGAGCCGCTGAATAAGGTGGCGGACTATGTTGCGGCCGGGGCGGACATCATCACGATTCATCCCGAGGCCTGCTCTCACGTTCACCGGGTACTTCAGCAGATGCGCATGATGAAGAACGCCAACAACCCCGAAAGAGGCTTGGTGCGCGGCATTGGGTTGAACCCCGGCACACCCCTCGAGATCCTCGAACCTCTGCTTGATGAGTTGGAGTTGATCTTGATCCTGGCGGTCAACCCGGGCTGGAGTGGGCAGAAACTCATTGGCTCAACACGAGGGCGAGTCGAGAATGTAAAGCGCATGATCGCCGGCTCGGGCCGCGAAATACTGCTTGGCGTCGATGGGGGGATAACACGGGACAACATCGCGGAAGTAGCCGCTCTCGGCGTGGACTTGATTGTGACCGGCAGTGCGGTGTTCGATGGCAAGGCGGCGGAGGCGAATGCCCGGGTTATGCTGGACGAGGTGAGACAAGGAGTCAGGAGACGGGAATCAGAAGTAAGGAATCAGTAATCAGTTGGGAATTGACACGTTATCTTAAGGATTCTCGCTAGAAGTGATGTAGAATGCAGTCTGGGCCGGTGGTGTAATGGGAACACAGCACCCCGTCAAGGTCGCAGATGCGGGTTCGAATCCCGTCCGGTCCACACCCCAGGCTAAGAGGACAGAAGTTAGGGGTGGTAGCACGACGGGGAGAAAAGACGGGGATAATCTCCCTGATTCTTTTACGAGCATTGGTCACGAGTATTCTTCGTGACAATTCCACATGCTTTTTGGACTTGACATTCGACTAGTAGGATGCTAGTAATGGTGTTGACCTTGACGGGGTGCTGTAGCACCCAAGTGAGATCAAAGGCCGGGTGCTCGTGGCGTCCGGCCTTTTTCCTTTTCGGGTGACTGCTCGGAAGCTGGTCTATCAATGTTGAGATTCAGGCGGTCCCGTTCATCACCTCCTCGGTCGAAAATCGCCAACTTGCCCGTCGGGGAGCACCTGCCATCGGTGGAATCAAGTCAGGGTTGTCGTTCGCACCTCCTGGCCCAGTGATTCGAGAACAATAATGAAAAGCCAATGGTCAGATGAAGACGCAAGCCTGTTTGTGGCCTTATACGCTCCAAAATGGGGTGAGGATTTGGCCCTGCGGACGTATTCCAGCCGTCTACTGGGCGCGGAGGAAAGCTTGGTCCTGCATGGCGGAGGCAACACCTCCGTCAAGGGCTATGCCACGAACGTTTTGGGCGAGCAGGTCCCCGCTCTTTACATAAAGGCCTCGGGTTGCAACCTGGCCGATATCGAGCCGGAGGGGCATCCGGCCGTGGACCTCGCGTTCCTCCAGAGACTCCGCGTGCTCGAGGACCTTTCCGACACCGCGATGGCGGATGAATTCCGTGCTCATCTATTCAATCCTCGCACTGCCACGCCTTCGATTGAAACCCTTGCTCACGCTTTCCTGCCCCACAAGTTCATCGATCACACGCATGCCGACGCCGTGCTGGCGCTGACGAATCAGGCCGAAGCGGCCATGCGGGTGCGTGAGGCTCTCGGCGAAGCGGTGATCATAGTCGACTATGTAAAACCAGGCTTCAAGCTGGCCAAGGCCGCGGCCGCTGCATACGAAGCCCAGCCCGCCTCAAAAGGCATGGTGTGGATGCGGCATGGGCTTGTCACCTGGGGAGCAACCGCGCGCGAATCGTATGAGGCCACGATCGAGCTGGTCAGCCGGGCCGAGCAGTACTTGGCCCAGCGCGCCACACGGCCGTTGATCGTGCGAGTTTCGACGCTGCCTTCCCTGGCTGAAAAGCGGCTGGTCGCCGTTGCCCCACTGGTGCGCGGCCTGCTCGCCGAACCCAGCGGGGACGCCGACCGGCCGTACCGTCGCGTCATCTTGCAGCCGTTGACTGATCAAAAGACTCTGAATTTCGTCGACTCAGACCGAGGCAAGCGAGTCGCCCTCTCGCCTCCTCTCACTTCCGACCACCTGATTCGCACCAAGGCGCTGCCCGTTTGGATCGATAGCCCGGCCTACGAGGACACTCTGCGCTTGCGCCAGCAACTCACCACCGCCCTTGAAGAGTACGCCGCTGCCTACAAGGCCTACGTCGCCAGGAACTCGGCGTACCTGCGCGAGGGATTGGCCACTTTCGACCCGCTGCCCCGCGTGCTTCTATTGCCAGGCTTGGGCGCCCTCTGTTCCGGCAGGAATGCTCGGGAAGCGTCTATCGCTCGCGATATCACGGCGCACACGCTGGCGGTGAAAGCCCGGATTGCGGCGATGGGAAGTTACGAGGGCCTCTCTGAAAGCCATCTTTTTGAAATGGAGTATCACACCCTTCAACACGCCAAGCTCGGAAAGCGCGATGAATTGCCGCTCGAGCGGGAAGTCGCAGTGATCACAGGGGCGGCGGGCGCCATCGGATCAGCGATTGCCCTGGGGCTGCTCGAAAATGGCTGCCATGTGGCGGTGACCGATCTCGCGGGGCCAGCCCTGGAAAACCTGGTCGCGGACCTGAAGGGGAGCTTTGGCGAACGCGTGCTGGGCGTGGCGATGGACGTGACCGACGCAGGTTCCATTGCCCAAGGGTTCGAAGCTATCATCAAGAACTGGGGCGGGGTGGATCTGGTCATCGTCAATGCCGGAATCGCGCTGGTGTCATCCTTAGCGGAGATGAAGCTCGAGGCATTTCAAAAACTCGAGAGGGTGAACACCGAGGGAACGCTTTTGACACTGGCGGAAGCAGGCCGGCACTTCAAATACCAGGGGACCGGAGGCGATATCGTCGCAGTTTCCACCAAGAATGTCTTTGCTCCAGGGGCTAAGTTCGGGGCCTATAGCGCCACTAAAGCCGCTTCCCATCAACTTGCCCGGATCGCCAGTCTCGAGATGGCCGAAATCGGCGTGCGCGTCAACATGGTCTCTCCGGATGCCGTGTTCTCCCACGGCACGCGCAGGTCAGGCTTGTGGGCGGAAGTCGGACCTGACCGCATGCGGGCGCGGGGCTTGGATGAGAAAGGGCTGGAGGAATACTATCAGAAGCGCAACCTCCTAAAAGCGCGCGTGACCGCGGAACACGTGGCTAACGCCGTCCTGTTTTTCGCCACGCGCCAGACGCCCACCACCGGCGCAACCATTCCAGTGGACGGAGGGCTGCCGGATTCGACGCCACGGTAGGGCGAAAGGCTAGAGTATAAAGGGTAAAGGCTAAAGGCCAGGCGAAGAACAAGTCAAAGTTCAAATCGCAAGAGGCAAATGGCAAAACGCAACGTCAAAAGGGGGCGTTGACGAACCGGTGGCTCTGCCCTTTATCCTTTACCCTCTTATCCTTTAGCCTTTAGCCTTCACCCTTTAACCTTTAGCCTTTCTGCCGTGCTACAATCCATTTGAATGCCTGACGCCCCTAAGTCGCCAACTCGCGTGATTGGAATTGATCCGGGGCTGAACGTAACCGGCTACGGCATTGTGGTTTGCTGCCCGGACGTGGTGAAGCTGGTCGAGGCAGGCGTGATCCGAATGCCGCGAAACGAGGGCGGGAATCTCCCGGAGCGGCTCGAGTCGCTCTTCGTCGAGTTGCGGCGAGTCATCGAGGAATTCAGCCCCGAGGCGATGTGCCTGGAAGAAGTTTACAGCCATGCGAGTTACCCTCGCACGGCGATTCTGATGGGGCACGCCCGCGGAGTGATCTGCCTTGCGGCGCGAATGGCAGGCATTCCGGTGTTGAGCTTCTCAGCCAAGCGCGTGAAGCAGTCCGTGACGGGCAACGGCAATGCGTCCAAGCTCCAGGTGCAGCGTGCGGTGCAGAACTACTTCTCGCTCCATCGTGTCCCCTATCCGCCTGACGTAGCCGACGCCTTGGCTGTAGCCATGTGCTACGTGAATGGGCGAGCGCGGTAGTGGGCAGTAGGCAGGTGGGCAGTCGGCGGCGGGCAGTAGACAGTGGCAGCACATTAGGCAGCACGCTGATAGCTGACGGCCGACAGCTTCGCTCGGCCGAAAACTCGTTTTAGAAGGAGCCAAGAATCTGATCGCCGAAATCACTGGCGAAGTTCTTTACGACCGCATCGAGCGACAATCTCTGTTGGTGCGCGTCGGCGCGCTCTGCTACGAGGTTCTGGTGCCCTCGGGGATTGCTGCGCGCCTGCGAAGCGCGCCGCCCGCCGAGCGCCGCAATCCCCTGACGTTCTACACCATCAACTACATCGACGGGGGCCTGGGCGGTGGTCACCTTACCCCAAGGCTGGTCGGGTTCCTCGACCCGCTCGACCGTGAATTCTTTGAAGCGTTCACCACCGTTCCCGGGGTGGGCTTCATGCGGGCGCTGAAATGCCTGGTGCGGCCGCTGAATGAAATTGCCTTGGCCATCGAGCGCGGGGACACGAATTTCCTTAAGCAGTTGCCCTTTATCGGCGCCAAGACGGCGGAGCGCATCGTGACGGAGTTGCGCGGCAAAATGGCCAAGTTTGCGTTGGCGCGAGTCGAAGAACCGCTTTCTGTGGAGCAGGAGTCAGGGGCCGAACTCAAGCAGGAAGCGCTCCAGGTGCTCGAGCAGTTGGAATACTCGAGGGCGGAAGCCCAGCGTATGGTGGACGAGATTTTCGCCCGGCACAAGAACCTGAAGACCACGGAAGATTTCTTGCGCCGGCTATTTGAACAGTTGCATCCTGGGAATTCTAACACCTGAAACCTGACACCTGAAACCCGCTCTTATGCCGCGAGAACGCCTGGTATCGCCGGACCTGATATCGAAAGAAGAGGAAAGCTTTAACCGCAGCCTTCGTCCGCCCACGCTAGAGGAATATGTGGGCCAGAAGAAGGTGGTGGAGAAACTCACGATCGCCTTGCAGGCCGCTCGACAGCGCAACGAAACCCTCGAACACGCCCTGTTTTACGGACCTCCGGGGCTGGGTAAAACTACTCTCGCTTACATTATCGCTAACTTCATGGGCTCGAAGATCACCACCACTTCCGGCCCAGCACTCGAGCGCACCGGCGACCTCATGGGTATTCTTACGAACCTCGCTGAGGGAGATATTCTGTTTATCGACGAAATCCATCGTCTGCCGGTCAACATCGAAGAGTTCCTCTACCCCGCCATGGAAGATTTCAAAGTAGATTTTGTGGTGGACAAAGGGATGTTCGCCAAGACCATCAATATTCCATTGAAGAAGTTCACATTGATCGGCGCCACCACGCGCGCGGGAAGCCTCTCCGCGCCTTTGCGCAACCGTTTCGGACTCTTCTACCACCTGGAGTTTTACGACGTCGACGAGCTCCGGCAAATCATTATGCGCTCGGCGCGCATCCTGGAAGCCCGCCTCGAGGACTCGGGAGCCACGGAGGTGGCGCGCCGGGCTCGAGGAACGCCGCGCATCGCCAACCGTTTGCTGCGCCGGGTGCGCGATTTCGCGGAAGTCAAGGCTACCGGCATCATAACTCCTCAAGTGGCTCGTGATGCCCTGAAACTGGAAGGGGTGGACGACGAGGGACTGGATGATCTCGACCGCAACTTCCTCTCCACGATCATTCGCGTTTACAATGGCGGGCCCGTCGGGGTCGAAGCGCTTTCCGCCACCCTCAATGAAGAAGTGGATACCCTTGTGGACATGGTGGAGCCTTACCTGCTTCAGCAGGGTTTTATCAGCCGCACCAAAGCGGGGCGCAAGGCCAATGAGCCGGCGTACAAACACTTGCATTTCAAACCCCCAGCCGGAAGCCCGCCATCATTGTTCGAATAGTCCGGGAGGAGTTTTGGGCGACCTGAAGAGCTGGACGCCAACACCGAAGGTCTTATCTCCCGCCAAACGGGTCTTTCTCTCCCTCGGCTCCAACCTCGGCGACCGCGTGGCCAACATCCGCAAAGCGCTGGAGCAATTGCCGGGAGCGGGAGTGGAGATCAGACGGGTGTCGTCGTATTATAAAACAGAGCCGGTGGATTTCCGGCCGCAAGCGTGGTTCGTGAATTGCGTGGCGGAAGCAGAGACACGTTTGATGCCCCTGCAACTCCTCAAAGCGGTGAAAATGGTGGAACGCGCTCTGGGGCGCCGCCCAGCGGCAGCCAAACGCCCGCGAGCCATCGATATCGATATATTGCTTTACGAGAGCGTGGTAGTGCGCTCGGCGGTTTTGAACATTCCGCATGAACGCATGGCACAGCGGCGATTCGTTCTACTTCCGCTTCGCGAGCTTGCCGGGAACCTCCGGCACCCCGTCAGCAAGCGGACAATCTATGAGATGCTGGCGGAAGCCGGCGACACGAGTCAGGTGGTGCGATTGAGCCTGTAGCGCGGGCGTCGCGCGCTACAGAGAAAGTTGAGGTGCGAGGTGGTAATGCCTTCCGCTTACAACGCGCCGCGCTTCATCGCCGTCGAAGGTCCTATGCGTGTGGGCAAGACCACCCTGGCGGATATTCTTGCCGAGCGCCTTCAGGCGGTGCGGATTTACGACCCTGAGGATAATCCCTTCCTGGAAGCGTTTTACAAGGATAAAGCTGGGGCCGGCTTCCAAGCCCAGTTCTACTTTCTTATGAAACGCTACAAGCAGCTTCGCGACCTGGACCTTGCCCCCAATCCACAGCGCGCGGTGGTGAGCGATTATATCTTTGAAAAAGACAAGATTTTCGCTTACCTCAACCTGAACGATACCGAACTCCAACTTTACGACCAGTATTACGCAATGTTGGCCGAACAGGTCCCTATCCCCGATTTGGTGATATACTTACAAGCGAAGCCGGAAACGCTTAAGAAGCGTATCGCGAAGAAGCAAGTACGGTTTGAAGACCGGATTTCGGACGAGTACCTAGCAGCAGTAGTAAATGCTTACGAGCACTTCTTCTTTCATTATAAGCGCAGTGACTTGCTGGTGATTGATACCTCCGAGATCGACTTTGTCGACCGGAGCGAGCATTTGCAGGAAGTCCTCCAGCGGCTAAGCCAGCCGGTCAAGGGCACGCAGTATTTTCTGCCGCTTGGATCCGCGCCAGCGGACTGAGACGGTCGTGAGTGGCAGGCGCCGTTGTAGCGGCGGTCTTTGACCGCCGGCCCTGAGTTCGCGAGGTGCTCCGGCACTCGGAGAGCGCCGCGACAGCAGACTTCGCGCCAAGATCGCTTGCTCGAGCGGGTTTGACCCTCTCTGTCCAGGCTAGTGGAGGCCCTCCCGGGTCTCCGGACGCTCCTCGCTGAGCGCCGGAACTCCCGCCCTGCGACAGAGAGGGTCTTTTTTGATTTTGGATTCTAGATTCTGGATTTTGTATTTTAGAATCTGAATCTCGGATTCTGGATTTCTAATTTTAGATTTGAGATTGAGAATCTGGACTGTCGACTTCTCAACTCTGGAGAAACGCCATGGACCACAACACTGAGGCCGTGAGCAAAGTCACTGTGCCCTGGATCCTCGAACGTAAACCGAAGGGCGAAAAAATCGCCTGCTTGACAGCCTACGACTACCCCACGGCGCGCTTGGTGGATGAGGCTGGAATTGACTTGATCCTGGTGGGCGATTCCCTGGGCCAGGTAGTTCTGGGCTACGACTCCACCATCCCGGTGACTGTGGAAGAGATGCTTCACCACCTGCGGGCGGTCCGTCGCGCCACCCGCCGCGCCCTGCTGGTTGTGGATCTGCCCTACGGCGCTTATCAAGTGAGCGATGAGAAAGCTGTGGAGGTTGCGATCCGGTACGTGAAAGAGGGGGGCGCCGAAGCGGTCAAATTTGAAGGCGGCAGAAAGCGCGCGCCCCTCATCCGGCGCTTGGTGGACGCGGAAGTGCCGGTGATGGCCCATATTGGCTTGACGCCCCAGTCCCTCCATGCCATGGGCGGGTACAGAGTACAGGGCAAAACCTGGGAGTCAGCCACTGAACTCCTGGCGGACGCCGAGGCCCTACAAGATGCGGGAGCATTTGCACTATGTCTGGAGGGCCTGCCCCGCGAATTGGCGGCCATCCTTACCCGGCGATTGACTATTCCCACCATCGGCATTGGCGCAGGCCCTGATTGTGACGGGCAGATACTGATCTTTCATGATTTGGCGGGGTTATGTTTCCTCCCGCGTACAAAGTTTGCCCGGCTTTACACTGATACTGCAACAACTGTGCGTCCGGCTTTGGCCCGGTTTCGGGAAGACGTCGTGAGCGGCCGCTTCCCTGACGACAGCGAGTCGTATCACTGGTCCGCCAGCCTGCGGGAGCAGTTCGAACGAAGCTATGTGGGCAAGTAGAGCGTCATGTCTACGCGTTGGATTTTCACTGTCGCTGAGATGATTGCGTACGCGACGGAAGTGCGCGCCCAGGCAAAGTCCGTCGCGCTTGTGCCCACCATGGGAGCTCTCCATGAGGGCCACCTCAGCCTTATCCGTCAAGCGAAAATACAATGCGATGTGGTGGTTGTTTCTATTTTTGTAAACCCCACCCAATTTGGTCCTACGGAAGATTTCGCGCGTTACCCTCGCAACCCGGAAAAGGACTTCGACCTTCTCGAGTCCGCGAAGGTTAATGCCGTCCTTGCGCCGCCCGTCGCGGAGGTCTTTCCTTCAGGTTTCTCGACATTCATTGATCCCGGCCCGATTGCTACCATTCTCGAGGGGGCCCAGCGGCCGGGGCATTTTCGGGGCGTCGCCACGGTGGTTTTGAGACTTTTCAATATCGTGAGGCCCGACGTAGCCTTCTTCGGCCAAAAAGATCTTCAGCAGGTGGTTATCATCCGTCGCCTTGTCGAGGATCTGAACTTGCCGGTGCGGATTGTGGTTTGTCCCATTGTCCGGGAAGCGGACGGCTTGGCGAGGAGCTCGCGGAATGTCTATTTGAGCGCGGAGGATCGGAAGGCGGCAGTGCTCCTTTCGCGCAGCTTGAAGCGCGCCGAGGCCATGGCTCAATCCGGTGAAGCTGATGCGCAGAACCTTGTGGAGGAAATGCGGAAGACTCTCGCTGCCGAGCCACGCCTCCAACTCGACTACGCCGCTATTGTGAACCCGGCCACGCTCGAACCGGTCACCCATGCGCTCCCCGGTTCGGTGGCGCTGGTGGCCGCACGGCTTGGTACGTTGCGCCTGATCGATAATCTGATTTTCGGCCCCCCAGGTTCATCTCCCGAGCTGAGGCTTCAGCTTGCTATGACGACTCAGAAAGCTGAAAAGGAGAGCAGTGCAGCCCCGCGTCCTGAGATCGATAGGTTGCGTCTAAAAATAGAGAATTGCCGGGACTGCGCGGCCGTTTCTTCCGTTTCCCTGCCGCCCCGAGAGTTCCTCTTCAAGTATTTGAAGCGCGACTATCCGGACCTCGCCTCCATTCGCGGTCTCGTGATCGGGGGTTGCGCTCCTATCGGCCCGGGCGGATCGCCCTATTGCAACCCGGAAGCTCCCAATCTCTTCTCCACCCGGCTGTATGAATTGCTTGGGGTGGGAAGCTTCGCGGAGTTCAAGGAGCGCTTCGCGCTCACTGACGCCGCCCGCTGCCACGCCATCGGGAACCGCGTCGATGAAAGAACGCTGGAATACTGCGCCAGGCATCTGCGCGAAGAATTGAAGCTCTTCCCAAACCTGCAGCTTATCGTCATCCTGGGAGACTATGCCTACCTGCAATTCCAGAGACATATTCTGGGCCGCGAGCGGGCGCGCATCAAACCCTTCGTGGAACTTTTGAAAACGGAAGGCCGGGCGCACGAAACAGTCCGGCTGCCCTGGTATGGCGAGCGCGACGTGCGCATCTTCTATTGCTATCACCCCACCTTTGAAAATAAGAAAAGCCCCTCCATTGCGTCGTATCTCGGGTAGCTGGTTCGGCTGGCGCACACAAGCACGAAAACTGCAGGGATTCTTCGGTCCCAAACGACGGGACCTCAGAATGACGGGAGTAACATCTCAGCGGCAGAAAATTGCCCGGCGGGCTGGACCTCGAAACGGTCCTTTTCCTCCCAGCGCGGCGTCGCCGCGTCACGTCTTCAGCGCCGCCAGGACCTCCTGGATGTGGCCGTCAACCTTCACTTTTGGAAAAACATGTGTTACTGTGCCATTACCGTCGATGATATATGTAGTTCTGACAATTCCCATCGACTTTTTCCCGTAAAGGTTTTTTTCCTGCCACACCCCATAAGCTTCCAGGGTTTGATGGCCAGTGTCTCCGGCCAGGGTAAAATTCAGCTTGTACTTGGTCTTGAACTTATCCAGCGCCTCGACACTGTCGCCGCTCATCCCCAGAACCCTTGCTCCCAGCTTGTCCAGTTCTCTCTTGGCGTCACGGAACTGGTTTGCCTCGCTGGTTCAACCCGGGGTGTCAGCCTTGGGAAAGAAAAAAAGAACTAACCGGTGTCCTTTGAAGTCCTTCAGGCTCACCTCGGCGCCTGATTCTGACGGCAATGAGAAATCCGGCGCCTTGTCACCCACGTTAAGCATAGGTTACTCCTCTCCTCGTAGACCCACTCTGAATGGATTCACAAACTCAACGCTCTCGATATCGCGGCCATGCTGAAAGTCTTCGCTGAGGACCTGTGCTATCTGATTCCCGTATACATCACAGTATACATCAACCCGCTTGGGAGCGCCAGAAACTACGGACGAAGCGGACAATTTCGGCAGTTGCTTGTCGACTTTACGACTGCGGAGATTCTTCGCTTCGCTCAGAATGACAGCGCACTGTAACCTCGAGATTCTTCGTTTCACGCAGAATCACCGCCGAACCGTTTTTCAAATGCCGATATTTGCCCCGCGAGGTCGTCATCGCGATGCGCCATTGTCAGCGTCTGACCATCCTCGGAGAGCGACCAGTGGTCCTTAAAACGAAGCTCGCGGCCAGGCGTATACACCCTGGACTCGATCACCAGTTCCGTTCCTTCCCACCGGGCGTGCGTCCGTACGGTGGCTTCCCCAACCGAGTTGGTGGTTTCCGCGCCGGTCTGATACGTGAAGGTCATCCGCTGTTCCGTGCCATGCGTGTCGGTGACGCGAATTTCCTGAATGAGCTGTGGTTCTCGATGTTCGAGCCTGACTACGATTCGCTTAGGCGCTGAGCCCCGCAGGATGCTTTTCGCAAAATTCATCTCCCACACACCTGTAAAATCCGGTCGTGTATCGGTAGTGATGTTTCCTCGCGTTTCCATGTCTCAATCCACCCTTAATCCTGCCCGTCCTTCCGAGCGAAGCGCAGAGTCTCTGCCCTCGTAACGTCGATAAGTAACTTCCGAGATTCTGCGCTTCGCTCGGAAGGACGGCGCGATGGGCAACGCCCTGGCCTTAGCCCAGCTCCTTCTTCAGGACCTCCTGCACCAACTGCGGATTTGCCTGGCCGCGCGTAGCCTTCATTACCTGGCCGACGAACCAGCCCAGTGTGGCGGTCTTGCCCTTTCGATACTGTTCTGTCTGCTTCGGGTTGGCGGCAATGATCTGGCGCGCCACGTCCGCGATCTTCTCAGCGTCCTGGATCTGTTCCAAGCTTTGATCGGAGATGATCTGGCTCGCCGTTTTACCCGTAGCGAACATTTCCACAAGGATTTCTTTCCCCATCTTGCCACTGATAGTCCCCTTGCTGATGGCGCTCAGCAATTCCGCCAGGTTCGGCGCGGAAATGGGCGACTCGATAATATCCTTGTTGGCTCCTTTCAGCAGGTAGAGAAGCTCCGTCAGCACCCAGTTCGCGGCCAGCTTCGGCTCCCCACAGGCTTTTGCAACTATTTCGAAGTAGTCGGCCAAAGCCCTCGAGGCAGTAAGGTGGGCGGCATCATAATCCGTCAAACTATAGTCACCGAGAAAGCGTTGCCGGCGGGCGTTCGGTAGTTCAGGCAGGGACCGCCGGACCGCATCTTTCCATTCTTCGGTGATCACCACGGGCAGCAGATCCGGCTCGGGAAAATATCGGTAGTCATGCGCAAACTCTTTCGAGCGCATTCCATAGGTCCGCTGCTCGCGGCTGTCCCACAGGCGGGTTTCCTGATGGATCGTTCCACCGTCTTCCACAATTTCAATCTGACGCTCGATCTCGTATTCGAGCGCCTTCTGAAGAAAGCGGAAGGAATTCAAATTCTTCACTTCCGTTTTGGTTCCGAAAGCCGAGGCCCCGGCCAGCCGCACGCTGACATTCGCATCGCAGCGCAGGCTGCCTTCTTCCATGTTGCAATTTGAAACCTCGAGGTAGAGCATCAGCGTCTTGAGTCGGGTGAGATAATCATACGCCTGTTCCGGGGTACGCAGGTCAGGCTCGCTGACAATCTCCACCAAGGGAACTCCCGAACGGTTCAAATCGATATAGGAATTGCGCTCCGAATCGGGAAATCCTTCGTGCAGCGACTTCCCGGCGTCCTCCTCGAGGTGTACGCGAGTAATCCCGACACGCTTTTGCTGCCCGTTTACCTCAATCTCGATCCAGCCATCCTGAGACAGAGGTTCGTCATACTGCGATATTTGGTAACCCTTGGGCAGATCAGGATAGAAATAGTTCTTACGGGCGAAGCGAGAACGCGCATTGATGGCGCAGTTCAGCGCCATGGCCGCCTTCATGGCCATCGTAACCGCCTCACGATTCAGCACGGGCAGCGCTCCGGGCAAACCAAGGCACACCGGACAGACGTTGCTATTGGGCGGGTCGCCGAAGTGCGTCGAACAAGAGCAAAAAATCTTGGACTTGGTCAGAAGCTGGACGTGCACCTCCAGACCAATTACGGCTTCATACTTGGCGCGAACTTCCGTGGCCACAGGCATACTCCCTCTCAAAACGTGTGTTTTCCCTCACCGGTAATTATACAGGTGTCGCGTCCTAGTGCAGCGCGTCTAACGCTTCCCCGGCGACCCACCACCCCCAACCCCTCCTCATTTGAGGAGGGGAGTTTGAGATTGCCCCCCCTTGAGGAAGGAAGGGGCGGGTGGAGCGGGGGGTCGCCCTAAATTCTTCTCGCGCCCCTCGGTCACCTGCTCCAGAGCGAATCTCTGCGCGCGGCGGATTCCTAACCTCCGGAAACGTCCAACTCGAAGCTCGTGTAGCCCTCCGCGTGCTTGCCCATCCGCAGGGGTCTTTCGACTCGCGAATTCGGGTTCGGGACCGCACAAAAAGTGGGTTTTTGGCCACTTTTTCGAGTTCGTTTTGCCTTTCTTGCACTCAAAAACCAGTTCGTTTCATGCACCTTAAAAACGCTAACCCCTTTAGTTGCAGTAGATGACTGAGTTCGTTCCCTCTATTTTAGTATCTTTTTTCCATTTCCGCGCCTTTTACCCCTGCCGGGTCCCATTGGCCTTCCCTTGTCGCCGCTTGCCAGCGCTCTCTTGCGACGACTCTGATAGGCTACCATAAGCCGGTTCTGATGTCAAGGGAAAAGTGCGGGGGACAAAAAGGCAGGCACCAGACGCCAGGTGGCAGGTGCCAGGTGCCAGGTTTCATTCCGAGCGGAGCGAGGAATCTCGCCCTGTGCGTCGGGTCTCAGGCAGCTTTCAGGTTTCAGGACCTACTGGGGAGCATCTGCTTTCTGCTATCTGCCCTTACGGCCGCTTCTCCCTGGCATACCGAACCATGGCGCGGAGGTTTTCAGGCGGCGTTGCAGGCGGCATTTCGCAGCCGGTGCCCACAATGTAAAACCGTCCGCAAGTTCTATGGCAACGTCCCGACGCTTCGTAGACCTGCTCCGGCGTTCCTTCCAGCATTTCCGCAATCGTCGCAACGTTGCCCAGAATCACGCGGTCCGGGCCCAAGGTGGCGCGAGCTCTCCGGAGGTTGGCCGGCGAATCGAGTTCGAAGATTTGGACCGGCAACTGTCGCATCTGCGGAATCAAGGGGTCGGTGTTACCGCACATGTGCAGGCGGACAACGACCTCCGGGTGCGCCTTGCGGATGGACTCCACCACGCGCATTTGCCGGGGAAGCAGAAACCGGCCATAGTAATGAGGCCCGATCATGCAGGCAGCCGCGTCGCTCATTCCAATCGTATCCGCGCCGGCCTGGATCTGTGCTTCCGCGTAGAGCATGGCAACTTCAGCATTGAAATCGAGCAAATCGTCTACAAAGACTGGATCGTCCAGGAAATCCGTCATAACGTGCGTAAGCCCGCGCAATTCACCCGCCAGCGCCAAAGGCCCTTCCACCCATCCCACAATCGATACTTCCCCATCGAACTCCCGGTGCATGATTTCGATCGCCTTGATCCTGTCGTGCATGCGTCCCCCGCCAAGCGGGTCCGGGATTCTGAAGGTCTTTAGCCGCGACTTATCAAGGAGTGCTGCCCTGTCCTCGCAAATCGCCGGCCCCTGGTCTTCGTACCAGTTGATGCTTCCTTCTCCCGCAATGTCGAACACTTCCCGCGCGGGATCAGAGCAAGTCAGCAAACAGTCAATCCCAAAATCCTGTACCACCTTGCTCTGCGCTTCGGCCATCCTCCTTCCATCCTTGGTGTACTCGATGTAGGGCATCCCGGCATATTTAGCGGCAAACATCATAATCACGGGTTGCACTGGCAAATGATCGACCGGCTTGCCCGCCACCAGGCCGCGAACTCTTTCCAAGGAACGCATATGAAGTCTCCCATGTCCAGTAGGTCGGAAGCCGAGTATACACCACACTGCACTTTTCAGCGGCGGTTCAACCGTCGTTGCACCGGCTCATCGTGGGAGATTAAGACCTTGTACGAAGCTCCCCAGCAGACACGTAGAAACTCCAGACGCTCTCCCTTCGGAAGCGAGCAAGAGCATTTGCGATGATTTGCGATGATGCGGTTGACGGCGTATCCCGCTGGTGCTACAAAATAAAAGGGGCTTAAGCGCGTGTGGCGCGGACCTGCTTTTTGGCTCTGCGGCTTTTGAGGTTCGGTATCTTTTCGTGGGAGGTGTTTCATGGACAGGCGAAACTTTCTGATGAAGGGTACCACAGCCGCTGCGGGCCTCGCGGCCTCGAACGAGATTTTCGGGCCGCTCGCCAAGGCGGATGAAACCGGTGCGTATCAAGAACCCATTCCGAAACGGAAGCTCGGTAAGACGGGCGAAGAGCTTTCCATCGTCGGGTTCGCCGGCATCGTGGTGATGAACAACAGCCAGTCATTCGCCAACAATATCGTCGCGGAGGCGGTGGACCGGGGCATCAATTACTTTGACGTGGCCCCGAGTTATGGCGATGCGCAGGCGCGCTTGGGGCCCGCGCTCGAACCTTACCGCAAGAACGTTTTCTTGGCGTGCAAGGAGGGTTCAGGGGGAGAAGAGGGCGATTGGACCAGGGACAGCGCCGCCAAGACACTGGACGAATCTCTACGGCAACTGCGCACGGACCATGTGGATTTGTACCAATTTCATGCCTTGTCCAGGATGTCGGACCTCGAGCAGATCTTCGGCCCCAACGGCGCCATGGAGGCGTTCCAGGCAGCCAGAAAAGCAGGCAAGCTGCGCTTTATCGGCTTCTCCGCGCATTCGGTAGAGGTGGCTCTGGCGGCGATGGATCGGCATGACTTTGATACGATCCTGTTCCCGATCAATTATGTGCTGTTTTCTCAGGCCAATTTCGGGCCCCAGGTCATCGAGCACGCGCAGAAAAAGGGAATGGGCATCATGGCCCTGAAGGGTATGGCCAAGACCACCTGGCCGGAGTCCATGAGGAAGGACCACCCTCACGATAAGTGCTGGTACGAGCCCGCCGATTTTCCCCACGAGGCCGCTCTCGGCTATCGCTGGACGCTCTCCCGGCCGATCACGGCAGCCATGCCTCCTGGCGATGAGAGATACTTCCGGCTAGGAATGGACATCGGGCAGAGATTCGAACCCATCACGAAGCCTGAAGAAGAGAAGCTGATGGCGAGCACGGCAGGTGTCAACCCGATTTTCCATCTGGGCACGGCGTAACCAGTCGAGAGTCGAAAGCAGGACCGATGAGAAGTCCTTCAGTTCTTGGCTCTTGGCTCTCGACTTTCGACTCTTGGCTCTCGACTGCGGTTAGATCTGTGAATACGGCGCCGGGCTGAGGATCGTATTCGTGATGTTGGAGACGATCTCCTCGAAGGCATACCTCGGCGAACTGGAAAGCTGCTTCCATTCCGGGGCGGAGCGGAAGGCATCCCATTTCCTGGTGCGGTCCGCCATGTCATCAAAGCAGAGCATGTAAGTCAGGTTCGGCAGTCGCGATCCGACCAGCGTGTCGCCGTAGAACACCTGCCAGAATCCCGCCTTTTCGAAAACGTCGAATTCACCGCTGTTGAACATCTCAACCTTCCGCACGTGGTCCTGAGGGGTCGGGCTTTCGTAGGTACGAAGCTCAAACATCCGGGGGCGGTGCTCGCCGGCGCCAGGCGGGACCATAAGGCGGGGCTTTCCCTCAAAAGCCACCATGAGTGAGCTTTCCATGCGCACAAAGGGAGGCTGCGTAGCGGGGGCATTCAGGAAAGCCGTGCCGGCTTTGATATAGTCGGGGTCGCGATTGAGGCGGAACTCAACGTTGACGAGGGTTTCGAGCGACGGGCTGGGGATCAACACATGGGACGACGGACTGCCGGGACCGATCTCGATATTGAAGACCCCAACCGAAGCAATTCCCAAGCGGTTCAGCGCCGGCACCAGCGCCTCCCGAAAGAAGTCGTCGGCAAGTTTGACTTGTGGCCCCCGGAACAGTTGGTAACGCCGCAACTCGTAGTAATCGCGGCCTTCTCCCGACGTTGCCGCCTGACCGCCGCGAAGCGAAGGGCTTGATGCGTTGACAGCGAGAGCCGAGGCCGCGAGCGATGAAGCTAGAAAACTTCGTCTTTGCACGATGGTTCCTCCCCGATAGTGGTAGGACAGCCACTCCTGGCTGTCGCAGCAAACGCACAGGCAGGAGTGCCTGTGCTACCTGTGTAGGCGGCGACGAAAAATAACCCGCAGAGGGATTATTCCACACTTTCACTTTTACTTGAACCTGAAAACTACCCCCGCGCTGGGAACAATGTTGTGGCTGGTTCCTGTGATAAAGCTAGGTTGGCCGGTTACATAATCTCTGAGCTCAAGCCGCAGGGCAAGGTGTCGTTGCAGGACGACGTCCGCCCCGCCTCCGTAGTTCCAAGCGAACTGCCAGCCGTTGTCGGCGCTAATGTAGCCGTAACTAACCGCAGTCGCAGACGAGGGCCCGGTGAAGCGATTCATTCCGACACCAACAGTGGCGAACGGTTGCACGGGTGTTCTCACCCAGAGATAGTGAACGTAATTGAATGAAATGAGATCGACGCGGCCGTAACCCAAGCCGAATGACTGATTCCCCTGCAAAAATGACAAACGGTTGGGGCTGAACGAATAGCCCGCCTCCAAAGCAGAATGGCGGGTGAAACGAATTCGCCCGCCTGCAAAGAGACGCCCCGCCGTCGAGAAGGAACTGGTCACGGGTACCGTTCCTGAGCAAGGAGTTACAACAAGAGGGCACACCGGCCCGGTACAACTAACGCATGCGACAGGTAACTGACCGCTGCCGTTATTCAGGACAGAAACGCCGCCCTCGGCGAAGACTTCGAGGCGCGGCGGACCACCCTGTGCCGCGGCCCATGTACAAGCCAGGAGCAGAGGCAGGACACTCCGTGAAAAAACTCCTATAATTCGCATGATGTATTACCTCACCGAAATCTGAAAACAATTCCAGCGCTAGGAACTAAATCGTGACTGGTGCCCGTCGCGAAGCCGGGCTGTCCGCCTACGTAATCCCGAAGCTCGAGCCGGAAGGCAACATGCCGCGTCAGGATGATGTCCGCCCCGGCTCCACAATTCCCGGCGAAGCGAAAGCCGTTGTAAGAAGACAAACCCGAGGCCGCAGAGCCGCCGAAACGATTAGCCCCCACGCCGGCCGTGGCGAATGGCTGGAAAGGCGTGCGGATGTCGAGATAGCGGACGTAATTGACGGAAATGAGATCGGAGCGGTTGGGCTGAACCAGTGAAAATGAATTGGGGCCATAAGAATAGCTCGCCTCGATAGCGTCATGCGACGTGAAGCGGAATCGCGCGCCGACAAGGAGACCTGCCCCATGCGAAAATCCGCGGGAGTAGTATGAACAGCCGAACAAAGAATCAACGTTACAGTAGGCGCCAAGTGCACCGTTGCTCAGAAAGGAGCCGCCGCCTTCGGCAAAAGCCTCGACACTCAGCGGGGGGCCTTGTCCCCAAGCAGTGGAGCAACTGAAGGAAACGAGTAGAATCCACGGTGCGGTGCCTCGTATGATTCGCATGAGGGTCCTCACCTAGCCTCGCCCCAGGCGATGTGACGCACGACGGCTGTGGGGCCGAGCGCTGACCCCGACCCCTGCCCTTCCCCAGTTGGGGACTGGAGCAAATCCCTGGCTCGCCTCTCTAAGCGAGGAAAGGAGCGAGGGCCGAGGGGCAGATTGTTTGCAAAATACGTCCGCTCCTATGATGCCGAGGTGACGGTGGGAGTTATCCAGGTGTGAAACATTCACGGTGTACGGTTTTAGGGTTCTGACATTACCCGCATGGGTTTTCAATGTTGCCCGAGGATTGCAGCCCTCCCAAGGGATCGAGGAAGCAGCCTGGGTCGCTCAGCCTCGGTAGGGGCGGCCGAGGGGGCCTCAGGCTACTCACAGGCAAGAGTGCCTGTGCCACTTTCAGTGGATGGAGAGGGGTGTTCCTCCAGCCAAGGCGGGAGAAGCAAACAATGGGTGCACTGCTAAGTGCTTTCGCTACTGCGATGCCAAAGCAACGCGCGAGCTATTCGGGCGTCGCAATAATTCAAGGCAACGCAAAATTTCCGCGGCGTGCAACTTTTTCGGTCGATTTATCGTCTAAATTAGTAACTCAACTCTAATGACTACCTGGGGAAGCAGGTAGCTCAAGGAGACTTGGGTTACTTGCTTCCTCCTTCCTTCGTGTGTGTTCCTTTGCCCCTCGTTAGCTTTCGGCATATGCTGTCAGCGTCCGTTGAGGCTTGGCTCCTCAGGGAGTTTCCCCTTGTCGAAAGCCTTCAAGCTCGGCGACTAACATCGTGATGTGCGGGCAGCCCTTGTCGCCGCCCGGTGGCGACCGCAGGGGCCTTCGCTACTTGCTCGCCAAAACCCAATTATCCGCGCGCTCTGTTTGGCATCGTGAGATAGAATCTAGGTCACAATGTGATATAATTGTCAAATATGAGGTCATCAGATTCTTCACCTGGCCGGCGCTCAGCGAATTCCCTTTTGCTCCGTCGTCTTGCCTGGTTCCGCCACAACCTCCGCCTCTTTCTTCGTTTCAGCGAAAGGGCCACGCGCGAGCACGGCCTGACGCCCCAGCAATACGTCCTGCTTCTGGGCATTGCGGGATACACCGGCCGCAGATGGGCCACCATTAGTGAGTTGGCGGAGTTCTTGCAGGAACGCCACAACGCTGTGGTAGGACTGGTGCAGAGGGCTTGCCAGAAAGGTCTGGTCCGCAAAGATCAAGGCGGCCGCGACCGCCGCTTCGTGCGCGTGCGGCTTACCCGGCTGGGAACCACCGCTTTGAACAACCTTGCCAGCCTTCACCTGGACGAATTGCAACGGATTCAACTTGACTTGGGCAAAGCTCTGAAGGCCAAACCACGGTTTATCGAACCGGAAAAAGGAGCCTGACCACAGCCTCAGGGCGGCCACAAGGGCCGCCCCTGTAAATTCATCGAGCCGGATAAAGGAGCCTGATTGCACCACATGGTCGGAGCAAAATCCCCAGCCACCTCGCGTAAATGGTTTAAGGAATTTGGCAAAGCTCTGGAGCCCGCCGTGGCGGTAAGCTCTGCTCTCGCCGTGGTCGTGGGATTCATCGCCGGCCTGGTGGCTCAAGGCCTGCTCGAGCTTATCTATCTTTTTACGAGTGTATTCTTCTATGGCAAGTGGTCGTTTGCCATTACCTATCCCGTTCATCACCATCTCGGAGCCTGGGTAATCCTTATACCTCCCATCGGTGGCTTGCTCGTCGGGATCATGGTTCACTACTGGGAGCCGACTTTGAAAGGGCACGGAATCCCAGAAGCCATGGAAGCCGTCCTGGTTGGAAAGAGCCTGGTTCGGAAGCGCGTCGGGATTCTGAAACCGCTGGCGACGGCCTTTGCCATCGGAACGGGCGGACCTTTCGGGGCGGAAGGTCCTATCATCCAAACCGGGGCGGCCTTCGGCTCCATTTTCGCCCAGCTTACGAAGTTGACTCCGTACCAGCGCCGAGTCCTGCTGGCTTCAGGTGCAGCCGCCGGCATGGCCGCGACGTTCGTGGCACCGTTTGCGGGCATCATGGTGGCCATTGAGTTGCTCCTCTTCGAATTTCGGGCGCGGTCCTTTATTCCCGTCGCCATCTCTTCCGTAGTAGCCACGGCCGTGGCAGTGCACTTCAGGGGTTGGGCTCCGCTGTTTCCCATGCCGGCCTTCGCGTTAAGAGGCATGCAGGAACTTTGGCTCTTCGCGCTGATGGGGCTGATTATGGGCCTGATCGCCATCGCCATGATCCGGGTGCTTTTCTGGCTGGAGAATCTGTTCGATACCCACTTCCCCTTGCGCCCAAGGCTGATTTGGGCGCCGGCTTTCGGCGCCCTGCTGCTCGGAGTTATTGGGTACTTTTATCCCCAAGTATTCGGCACAGGTTACGACACGATCCGCGCCATGTTGAACGATCAGTTGTCCGCCGGGAAACTGCTGGGCGTGTCCGTAGCGAAATTCTGGGCCCTCGTAATATCCCTCGGCTCCGGAACCACAGGAGGCGTTTTCGCTCCTTCCTTGATCGTCGGCGGAGGGATTGGAGCGGTCTACGCGCAGATATGGCATCACTTTTTTCCCAGCTTCGTAAGCGATCCGGCTCTTTACGCACTGGTGGCAATGGCTGCGGTTTTCGGCGGAATTGCCCGCGCTCCGTTTACCTCCATCGTGTTCCTTTTCGAGCTTAGCCGAAACCCCAACGCGCTGCTTCCTTTGGTGGTTTGCTGCGTTATCTCCGATGGGCTCGTTCGGCTTTTCAGCGCCGAGTCCATCATGACGGGCAAGCTCGTCAAACGCGGCTTGATTGTTCTGCAGGATTATTCCGTGCCGATCTTAATGCGGACCCGAATTGAGCAGGTGATGCGGAAGAAGTTCGCCACGGTGCGGCCGGAGGACGAAGTAAACATTATAGTCCGAGAAGTGACTCCGGAAACAACGGGCGTGATCCCTGTTGTCGAGCCAGACGGCCATCTGCGCGGAGTCGTCGAAGCCCGCGACTTACTGAAAGGCGTTGACTCCAAGCTACGAGTCGGCGATATCGCCCGCCAAGATTACGTGTTGGCTCGACGCGGAGAGACAGTGCTCCAAGTGATGGGAGAAATGGAGCGTCATAACACAGAAAATGTGGTGGTGGTCGAAGGGGAGGGAAAGGCAACACCCATCGGCATAGCGCGGGCCGCAGACATCCTCAGGCTTAGCCGGTGGGTTGCGGAGGAAGATACCTAGCTCTTGTAGTAAAATGGCATTGCGCGGTGCAGGTATCTGCCTGTATCGGGGTTGATCGTTCTTGTGAATTGGCACCGGCACGAGTGCTTGGCTACTGGCAATTGCCTGGCAGGATTTGCTGAGGGAGCAGGATGCCGAACGGCGAGTGGAAAGTGGACGTCCTCCTACCGGGGAGTTGGCATGGCGCGACCTCCGTGCTGCTCTCCAATCGGCGCCATCGCATCATTGTGGACACCGGAATGCCTCATGAGGCGCACGCGATTGTTAAAGCTCTGGAACTCCGTGGCCTGAGGCCCACGGACGTACAGACCGTCATCAACTCTCATTTCCATATCGACCATGTGTCGAACAACACGCTCTTTCCGGGCAGCGAGATTTTCGGCTGCCAGGAATCCTACGACTGGTGCCGAGCTGTCTACTCTGATCTCCTGGACGAGCAGAATTGGGAAACCCGCATTTTGAAATACTATCCCGAGACACTCGACTACGAACGGGCAGAGCAAATGATGGGCAAGCTCCGGAAATTCGCGTTGCGCTGGTGGGATCCCAAACGGTTGGGAGACCCTTCCCAGTTCCGCTGGATTGAGAAACATGCATTGCCGCATGACCTGGAAGGCCTTATCACCTCCGGACACGTTCCCGGCCACGCTTCCATAGTTGTTCGCGGGGGAGAGCAGTGCACTGTGATCGCGGGAGACGCTCTGCTCAGTCGCACGCACGACGAAAAGGTCTTGACCATGATTCCTCACCACCGAAAACAGTACCAAGCCGGCCGGGCGCGCATACTCGCCATGTCGGCCCACATCCTCCCCGGACATGATGTGGAATTCTCAACGCCTTCTCCGGAAGAACAGCGCCCCGCAACTTGATAGTGTCGCAGTTTGAAGTTGTGGCGGCGAGTTTACCTCGCCACGTGGCGGCGCAAAGCCGCCTTTACGTCAGACTGGGAACCTACCCGCACCTTAATACTCTTGACTGTAAGATCGATAAGTGCGTTAATCGGCATTGAACCGGCGCCCTGTTGAATGGAGCCGGGAAGATTTCGAAGGAGTGGTGGCTGATTGTTGCAGCCTGATCGAGCTTTGAACGAGAGTCACGAGCTTCGCACCGTGCTCATCATCGAGGACGAACCCTCGATCCGCAACGTCCTCTGCGTTCTGCTGGCGGGATTGCGATGCGAGGGCGACATCGTTCCAAATACGCGCGAGGCGCTGGCCATGGTCGAGAAGCAGGACTTTGACGCGGTCCTTCTCGACCTCCGCTGCTCTGGAATGACCGCCACGGAAACGGTCTCGGCCCTTAAGAATCTTCGCCCGAGTTTGGTCGGAAAGGTCTTGGTCATCACCGGCGACGTCTCTGACCCGCAAACCATGGAGATGATCAAGAAAAACCATTGGCCTTACATCCCCCGGCACCGGGTGATGCAAGAACTCTGGGATCGACTCCGCTCCCTTTTGGGCTTCTCGCCATCCCCTCCCGATCCAACGCCCCCGTAGTCCCCTTCGACTCGTCCGCCTGTTGACTTATTTGGGCTCGACTAAAGGGATAATGTCCGAAGGTAGTCCAGCAGCGCCTCCGGCCAGGGCCGGGGCAGCGAGAATCCCGCCGCCTTGAGCGCGCCCATTTCCATCACGGCGTATTTGAGCCTGAGAGCGCGACGCCCCATCCGCGCGGCAGGGACGCCCACCACTTTGGAAGGGTCCAGTCCGGCCAATTCGGCGGCGCGCCGGGCGAGTTCGTAGCGCGTGCACGCTCCCTGATTCGCAAGGTGATAGAGCCCGTAGCGGCGGGCCTCGACAACTTCCATGATCTTGTACGCGGCGTCGAGCGTGTAAGTTGCACAACCCTCCTGGTCGGCCGCCGCTATGTACTGTTCTCCGTCTTCGATTTTGCGCAAGCCTTTTTCGATGAAATTCGTCTTCCCCGGCCCAAAAAGTACGGGCACGCGAAAGGTCCAATGCTCCGCCAGGGTCTGCGCGATGGTTTCTCCGGCCAGCTTTGTGCGTCCGTAAACCGTGATCGGGTCGGGCTGGTCAGACTCAAGGTAAGGCCGCGTATTCTCTCCATTGAAGACAGCATCCGTAGAAATATAGACGACCCCAGCTCGAATCGCGCGCGCCGCCTCCACCACGTGCCGGGTACCCTCGACGTTCACCAGATGAGCTCGCGCGGGGTCCGCGTCGGCGATGTCCAGATCGGGAATGCCCGCAGGATGCACCACCACTTCCGGGCGGACTCGTTCGACGAGCGCGCGCACCGATTCGGCGTTCGTGATATCGGCGTCCCCTCGCGTCCACGGATAGACGGTGTGCCGGGAGGAGAAAGCCGCCACCAAGCCGTGTCCGAATAACCCCGCCGCGCCGGTAATGGCAATTCTCATCGCTCGACCCTCTGCAGAGCGCTACTTACCGCTATCAGATTTCTCCAAACCCGTCTCATATTCCTTCAGCTTCGCCACCACTTTCGCCGCAATCTGGTCAGAAGTCATGTCGCGTGCAAAAATCTGCGTCTTAGGCCCCGCCGGAGGGTCTGCTTCGTCTTTCTTCTGTTTGCGGTTCAGGATGTCGGCTTGCCAGACAGTCTGGCTCGAGACCCAGTGTACTACGCTGATGGATGTTGCCGGGAGTTCGCCGTGCTTCCTCGAGATGGGCAAATGCGGGCGGTCGGCTCCCTTTGGTTCGGCGGTACCCCCCCGCGACTCAAGCTGCAGATCCTTGTCTTTGCTGCCAGCCTGAATGACCAGGTCCACGCCTTCCGGATTGCTCGTAATCTTGTATTTCCCCCACCGACGCAGAAAGTCGACGATCCATTGGTCGAGACCATCCTTCATGGGTTCGACATAAATCAGCTTTCCCGCAACCAGTTGGTTGGGCTTTTCGGCAGATGCCTGCTGGCCCCGCGCGATGACACCCGTGCCTGCCGCCACGAGCCAAGCCGAAGAACACAGAATAACCGTAATAATCCTGTTCATAGCCTTTCATCTCCTACCGCAGTTCGCGATAACAGTATACACCCCGGCAGAGGATGCCGGCGTCAGGGGAGAGGGTCTACCCCTAAGCCGGGCCCCACAGTCACTTGCAAGACAAATTCAAAAGGCAAATGGCAAATGGCAGATGTAAAATCATGTGAACTTTGCCCCTGGCCATTTGAAATCGCCTGATGACCGGCGTTCTCCGTTCGCCACTCGTAGTCATGGTATTATTGCAGCGCGGAAAGGATCTAGACATGAAATCCCAAGAAAATTCCCTCCCTCGGATGACCCGAAAGACGTTCCTGAAGGCCGCCGCTTTGGTTTCAGCGAGTGCCCTATCGGCGGATTTGAACGCGACTCAGCCGCGATGCGAGTCACTCGAGCAAGCCGCAATGGCGCCTTCTCCGCTGACGCTCGAGAATACCGAATGGCGATTCAGCCTCAGTCCGGGCGCGGGTTTGAAGGTTCAGGTGGTCCATACTCACTCCACTATGGTACTCGCCCAGGGCGACTACAGTTATTCCATGGGTACTCCCTCTTTCACAAAGGTCGAGGAAACCCGGGACGGCGCGACAAGAACGTTGGGACTCACGGGCGAGATTCCGGGCGGCATCGGGCTCCAGCATGAATTCAGGATCTCGGTTGAGGAACCGTGGGTGGAAGAGCAGATCACGATATCGAACCGCGGCTCGGCCGTCCTGGCCTTACCGTACGGCCGCTGCGGCTTCGTACTTCCTTTGCCGCTCGAGGCTGGGGCCGTGGCCGGCGCTCTGCGGGATTTCAAGGTCACCGCAGTGCCGTACCGGCGCGAACCCGCTGGGAACCGCACTCAATATGCCGATTACACACTCCACCAGGTGCTGAGCGAACCGCGGAGTTCCCAGCTTCGGGCGGAGACTCCGATCGACCGATCTGGGAATGTTGTGCTGACCACGGTCTACGCATCGGGAATCATTCAAACGCTCTACCCCTTCTACGCTTCCGAAGGTTGGATTCTTACCGATGGACGCCGCGGTTTTCTGCTGTCTAAATACTCTCAGCAGGGCATGGAATGGGCCTTACTTGACCGCCTTCCGTTGGGCGACGGATGCGCTGGTTTTCGATGGGGAGGCTGTGGCATTTTCCAAGGCGATCCAGAACATGGCGCCTGGCTCGCCCCTGGGGAATCGCACCGATTTGGAGTTACGCGGATCACCGCATTCGAGGGGGGGATCGAACAAGGCTTCTACCGATTCCGCGCCGAGATGGAATCCCGCGGACACGGTTGCCCGAAGGGATTCAATCCGCCGGTGCATTGGAATGAACTCTATGATAACAAGCTCTTGTGGCTTCCCGGCGGCGGCATGGATCTACCTGAGAATAGGAAAAAGTACTACACCCTGGCAGACATGAAGGAGGAAGCCGCCAAAGCTCGCGACATCGGATGTGAGGCTCTTTACCTCGATCCTGGCTGGGACACACTCTTCGCGTCTAAGATTTGGGACGAATCGCGACTGGGGAGTTTAAGGGAATTCACGGCCCTGCTCCAGCGGGAGTACGGGTTGAGCCTGTCGCTCCATACGCCTCTCTCCGGTTGGTGTGACCCCTCCTCTTATTCGCGAAGCTTGGACCGCATGAACCGGGATGGCAGCCGCGTCCCACGCTCACTTTGCGGCGCATCGGTGCAGTATGTCGAAGAAACGCGATCCCGACTTGAAGCCCTGGCGCGGGATGGCGCGCGTTTCTTCATGTTTGACGGTACGATGCACAATGGGGAGTGCTGGGATCCCACGCATGGCCACCCCGTTCCCTCAGGACGTGAAGAGCACGTTGCAGCCACCAACAAGCTGGCTCGCCAAGTTCACGCCAAGTACCCCCAGGTGCTGATCGAAATGCACGATCAAGTGTTGGGCGGCACCCATCTCCGCTACGTTCCGACCTACTACGGCCAGGGCATTGGCCGGGGGGCGCAAGCCGAGAAGGGATTTGACTCGGTTTGGGCGTTCGAGTTGATGTGGGATCCCATGACCGACCTGGTGGGCGGACACAGCATCGCACTCTACTATTACAACCTGGCCTATTCCCTTCCCCTCTATCTTCATATCGACCTGCGAAAAGACAACGCCCAGTGTTTGATGTTCTGGTGGAATGCCTCGACCTGCCGCCATCTGGGCGTTGGAGGCACGCACCCTGACCCTCGCGTGCAGAAGGCCCAGAAGGATGCTATGGTGACTTACCGGCGGCTGGAAGCATTCTTCAAGGCAGGAACATTCTACGGCCTCGATGAGATGGTCCACGTCCATGTCCATCCCACCGAGCCCGCGGCAGTCATCAACTGTTTCAACTTGGAGGACCACGCAGTTGATCGCCGCATTGAGGTGCATCCCGGCAAGTTGGGACTCGAGGCGACGGGATGGTACCAGTTCAAGGGAGCGACGGCCCAGCGCGCAGGGGACCGATATATTCTCCAGGTTGCGGTCCCAAGTTACGGCCATTCGCTTGTTGAAGTCAGCTAGTCTTTTCGCACATCAGGCGGCAGAGCCGGGACTGCTCGCCCAAGCGTTTCTCTGCCATCATCTCCATCATTTGATCTACATGCTTCAGCAAATTAGAATAAGTTGAGTTAAACCCAGAGCGCCTCATACTCGGACGAGTACAGGGTGACGCCTTTACCCTATGGGGCGGGACAGTCCTTCTGAAGAGCGACAAGGGTTAATAAAACGTCCCGGTGAAATTGGTTGGATTCGCAAGCGGCGCGCCGAGGCATTGGCCAGCGCCAGGGTCGCAGCAAGGCGGCGCACTTTCATCGTAGCCGCACGTCCAACCGGCAAAATCGCTCAGCGAATAGATGCCGTGGTAATCGTCGGGGGCAAGCGGCAGGACAAGCACGTTATAGCTGCCGGGTGGGACGAACAATTGGTAACTGCCGTTCGTGTTGGCAAGGGTATCCATGACGACATTACCGGTGGTTGCCTCGATCACCACCACGTGGGCTGCGTAGACGCCGCCAACATTGGCGAAGGTGACCTGCCCGGAGATTGAACCCAAATAGCTGGCAAAGTTGGATGACGAGTAGAGAAAAGAGATGCCGATGAGGTCGTCGGTGGAAAGAACGCGTTGTTGGCTCTCGCCGGTGTCCCCGGCTGGAAACATCACGGCGTGAGCAATTCCGCTGTGGTCGAGCCCCAGCGCATGGCCGAATTCGTGCGTGGCGACGGATTGCAGGTCAATGGCGTTGGGGAGCGCGGGAGTGGAAGTCGAAAATTCAACTTGAGGGTTGAAGGCGATATCCGCGTCAAAGATGATGGCGGGCGAAGTGCTCTTGATCGTTTCCTGATTGTTGCACTCGGTAAACGTGTAGATGGTCCCCGGCGTCTGCGGCGGGCCCACCCGCACGTAGTCCGTGCTTACGGTAGTAAACGCCACGGATTCGGTCCCGGTCGGAAAATCGACAGAATTATTGTCATTAAATGTGACCACGTTGGTGCAATCGACCTGGGGATTGGGAAGGTTTGTAACGTCGGCCCCGTTTGCGACGGTAAGGTTCGTCAACTGGTGGCCATTGAGCAATCCGCTGGACCACGCGCTCGAGGCATTTAGAAGGACCGTCTGAAGGGGCAGCGGGTTCGTGCCATCGGTCGTATCGACGTTCCCCGGCGGCGTACCAGGATTGTCCAACACCCAGGTGAAGGAGGCATTCGGCCAACGCGAAGGAACCGCCACTCCCGGGATTTCCGGGGAGCCGTTGACCGGTGGAACCTCGCCCACGTCATTCTGATAGGTGGTGTAGGCAAACGCCAGGATCGCGCCCAGCAGCGTCAAACATCCTGCCAACGCAAACAGGACCCTGCAGCGAACTCGAAAGACTCTGTTGCCCTCCAGCATCCTCACCTCACATTGACCACCAGGGTTCGTCCCTGCAACGGCCCCCCCGCAGGTTCCGTGCTTAGAGCTGAAAGCAGGACCTGCTTGCCGCGAATAGAAACCTCCGTCCAGGAGATCTTCCAGGAATTTCCAATTCGCTCCGCCATTCCCGCAAGCGCGCTGCCCGCGGGAATCACCAAGCCCGGATTGGGGTAAAGGTCAGAGATCGTACGACCACTCACATTCATGCGTCTTAAACCCGCAACTTGCGCGGAATGGATGGCGACGGGAATGCCCGTTCCAGGCGGGATAGCCAGGGGCCTGCTCAGCGAGGCTGAGACGTCCCGCTGAAATTGATGGACCGGTATCGCCGGCCCCGCCAGAATCGATCCAACCCCTGACGCCGGAACGCCGCGCGCCAGAGAACCCATCGGCAGCACGAGTCTTTCCTCCTGCGTCTTGGCGTCGCGGTAGATCCGGTAAGCGCCCTGTATCATTCCAACCAAAAGGAATTTGGAGGAGTCCGCCGGGGATCGTTCCAGGAACAACATGTACCCTGTCTGGGCATGGAACTGAACGGTACCCGCCACAAAAGTTCGTACCTTACCAATCGTGCCGCCGGGTTGCTGGATTACGGGCGAGGAAGGGGGATTGCCCTTGTACGTTTGGTCGAGAGCGAACGTTGTATAAGTGTAGATCCGAGTGTGCTGCGAGTTCCAAAGGGTTCGCTGACTGACGACGTGGCCGCGAATAATCTCCGTCGAGGCTTCCGCAATCTGGTCCAGGCTCATCCGCACCAGCGTGGTGGCAGATAACGGGGCCGCCGTCAGCACTGCGACCATCACTGCCAGAAGGGAGGCTCGGAACAGGGACACTGAGTTTTGAGCAAGCATCTTCATTTCTTTATTGCCCCGAGGAAGCAATGAGTAACCCGCCCACAAAGACAGAGAGCTCGCCCGTGGCGGGATTTGAAACCATGATATTTCGCGGCCCCGGCACAGCACTAGCGCTGACCGTGATATCGAATGTCACCGAGGGAGTGCCACTGCCAGTCTGTCCGAACTGCGAACCGGGAGGCTGCGTCACGGCCACATCGGTGGCTGGCCCACTTATCGAGTAAACAGTCCCCGGAACTAGCCCGCTGCCCACCACAAAGATGGTCGCTGTGCCACCCGGCACTACCTGCGCCCCGGTCGCCGCCGTCGAGCAGGAACTGCCGCTGCACGTTCCCGCGCCGTAAATGGACAATGTTGGGGTCAACTGCGAGGGCTGTACGTTGATATTCGAAACCGCTTGGCCGGAGGCCACCTGCACGGCAAGCGCGCCCGACGATGGTTTCACAATAGTCGCCGTCGCGGAAGCGAACTTGGTACCATCAAACTGGCTGGTAACAGTGATGGTAACGTGATTAGGTGAAGGCACGGTGGCCGGCGCCCTGTAAAAACCGTTCGAGGAGATAAACCCAACCGTGGCGTTCCCACCTACCACGCCACCCACGCTCCACACGACTAAAGCATTCGCAGTTCCCGACACGGTGGCCGCAAACTGCAACGAGGATGACACCGGGATATAAGCCGTCGTCGGAGAGACGGTGACTACAATCCCCGCTGTGGACGGCGAAGAGCTGCACGCCGCGGTCAACAGCAACACCCCAAGGCCAAGACCAAGAAAAACTCTTGCAACAATACTGGCACGAATCATCCGCCAAACACCGCTCATCCTTTGATGTAGAATCCACTGCAAGTCTATCATTTGTTCACTGGGGTGAGAAGCCTGATCCACCCGGGGACTGAAACCCATCTTGATTTTGTCCCGGGTTCGTTGGATTCCCCTGGGTCGGCTGCCCAAAACCGTTTGACTGATTTCCCTGGTTCGACTGCGCCCCGACGCCTTGCGGGAGACCCGCAATGGAAGTTGCGGTGCCAAGCGCCCCCAGATCAACACCTACAAACTCCCACTCGTCATAGTGTGTCTTTTGGTTCCAGGTGCGGATCGATTGCTTGTGGCTGGTACTGGCAACCCCGGCAATATATGTTCCGCCGCCCTGGCTGGTTCCCATCGAGAAACCGGAATTCTGCTGGGCATTGGAAGAATTCCCACCCCAGTTGGAACCGGAGGAGAAACCTCCGGATGACCCGCCAAATCCGCCTCCCCCCGTACCCTGTTGGCCAAATGAACTTCCTCCCGTGCCTTGTTGGCCAAATCCACTTGTTCCAGTGCCCTGCTGATCAAATCCGCTGCCTGATGCACCCTGTTGGCCAAATCCACTTGTTCCAGTACCCTGCTGATCGAATCCGCTGCCTGATGCACCCTGTTGGCCAAATCCACTTCCGGCCATGCCCATGCCCGAGGAGACGGTCGTCCCGAGCCCTCCACCAGGTTGGGCCGTTCCCGATTGACCTTGTTGACCCTGCATCCCCGGCGGCGGACCTTGCGTTCTCGAGTCCAGCAGGACCCCCTGCGCATTGGCGTGGATCAGCCGCCACTTGCCACCAGCCGTCATCGGGTCAGCATATTCCTTGCGCAGGAAGCGGTATCCATTGGTCAGTTTGGTCAAATCCTGGATGGTGGCCGGGTACCTCTGAAACTTCTGATGAAAGTTTGCGATAGCGTGCGCGTACTGGGCGCCGCGGAAGATGAGTTCCTCTTCACGCTCACGCTGGCCTTCCTGATAGATGCTCGGCAGCGCTGCCGTCAGGCTGATCAGCAGGACGGCCGCCGCCACCATAACAATGAGCAGCGCGAAGCCGGAACCAACACTTCGCCGCATCATGCCCAAGCGGGTACGGGAGCGAGGCGCTCTCAGGACTACGGGCGAGACGCCCGCAGCGCGCCGGCCGGCCGAGTTACTGCGGAACCGGCAAATCGACTGTCTGATGGCTAGTATTATCTTCAACGGTAACCGCCGTGGGTGTTATCTTAATAATTTTGTACCGGGTCCCGACGGAATCACCGGCGTGGACCACCAGAACCTCGTCTTCATCTGAAACCATTGCTTCGTCGGCCCCTCCCGCTCCCTCCGAATAGCCCATGACCTTCAAAGTCACGGGAGGTGGTGGAGGGGGCTGTGCCGGCGGTGGCGGTGCGCCTGGCGCCTGGGCCCGCGGCGCCTGGGCCGGGCCCGCCACGAAGTCAAATGGGTTCCGATCCAGCTCTGGCAACGGTCGATCCTCGAATTCCTTCAGCCGGTCCACTTCGACGATCGAGTCGTAGCGGGAGAGCTCATCCTGTATTTTCTGCTTTCCCCCCTGCTTTCCGGCCTGCTTTCCCGCCCCCGCCTTCGCGGCCGCCGCAGCGTTCACCTTGGCCTGCGGCGCAGTCTTCACCCCGGAAAGCTTCGCTCCGAGAGTCTTCACGGCGGGTGGCTTGACCACCGGACGCTTGCCTCCCGCTCGCACATTGTTGAACTGAACGACGAGCCTAACAATGAGCACGAGCGAGACGGCGCCCAAAATGCCGACGCCCCATTTCTCAAACCGGCCCGTTAGATTCATGGTGTCAAGTACAAGTCAGCCGCCAGCCGCAACTCGAGCGGGTTATCTTTACCCTGCGCCAGGCTGAAACTCCGAATGAGCAGTAAATCGCTCGAGGTTTCAAGGCCGTGAGCGAACTTCAGCAAGGCGGGGAAAGAGCCTTCCGCATCAACCAGGATTCCCAACCGCTGCAGCGGTCCGGAAACCTTCTCGTCCATCTTGAAGCCTACCTTGACAAGGTGCGATCCCGACTTCTCCGCTATCTGCCGCACGAGATCGGAGGCCTGCGAATAGGCCTGTCGCCGGGGCGGAGCATGATCCTCGACGAGCGACGCCAGCTTCTTGCCGGTCTCCGGCAGGGCCTCGCGATAGGTCCTCAGCCGCTCGATACGAGCCTCGCCGTCAAAGATGCTCTGGCGCAGGGAAGCAAACTGTTGTAGCTCCGAGGAAAGCTGCGACTGGGTGTGCTGGTAGACAAAGAAATAGAGCAACACATCGAGCAGCACCAGGGAAACGCCCGTTACCTGGAAAACGCGAGTTGCGGTCTGGCGAAGATTCCTGCGCAATTATTCCCCCGATGATTCACTCTGGCCCGGCAGATAGTGCGCCGTACAGGCGATGTTCTCCAATTCGGAAGCAGTGCCTGCCTCTTCGAACCCTTCATTGATAATCGCCACATCCTTGAAGTTTGGAGAATCCTCGAGATTGCTCAGAAAAGTCTCAATGGCTCCTGCGTTCTTGCCGGTAATCACGAACCGCAGGGCCAGTTGGTCATGGTCCGGGGCCATGGCCAAGGAGTCAAGCCGCACATCGTCTGGAACGAGATCGGTGATGTCTTCTGCCAACCCGGTCAATGAAACCTGCTCTTGTTCGATCAGCGAGTTAACAAACTGCACGTCATTGAGAAGCCGTCGAGTCTCGGGCTCTTCCAGTTGTCTGCGCAGCGCCATTTCCTGGGCTCGAACCACGTTGTCCCGGTTCTGGTATTCGGCAACTGACTTTTCCACGACCTTGTACTGCCGGTATGAACGAACCGAAAATAGCAGAATGAAAACCAACCCCGCAATGCCCAGCAGCGTAGCGGGGATGGCCCAAACCAGCGCGTAGCGCTCGCTAGCGCTGGGCGGGATGGCGAGATTCAAGGAAACTCTCATAAGTCTAGTTGCGGTTCTCCAAGAGCCCGGCAAACGTCAGGCCGAAACCTTCCAAGATCTTTTTCTCTACCGCGGAGAGAGCCTCGGTGTGTGAAGCAGAGCTGGATAAGAGTTGAACGTGCCGTCCGGTCACTTTGCCGATTTCGTCGTCCAGCGAGGAGCTGGCCGGCGGCCGGACGTAAATGTATAAGTCTTCAATCTCGCTATTCAAGTGGTCCCTGCAAGCGGCCACCACACGCGCGAATTCGCTCACCACTTCCGCATCTTCGGCGGCGGTGACGTGCTCGAGCTGGCGATTGCGCCAGAAACTAATACCGTCCCCGGCCACCACGACCGAGGTCACCGAGCCTGAACAGAGATGCACCAAGACTTGGCTGCCTTGGTAGCCGGAGGGCAGCAGGGGAAGAAGAGCCGCCGTGGCAGGCAGGACCAGCGCCGGGCCGGCGACCACGTCCTCGAGGGCCGCTTCGTATTCCGCCACGACGGAATTCCGCACGGCCATGGCCAGCAACTCGACCGATTGTTCCCCTTTGGAAAGCAGTTGGTAGCTCACCCTGGCTTCCTCGGGTGGAAACGGCAAGATGCTTCCCATTTTCCACCGGACCAGCGCCTCGGCTTCCTCGCGGTGGGAAGACAGCGTCTCAAAGCGCAGGATGGCGACACGCACGGCTGGGTCCGGCAGAAGAATGCCGAGCCGGCCGCGGCGATCCCCGACGGTTTCCAGGACTTCCCGGATCGCGCGCCGCACCACCTCCTGTTTGGCCAGGTTAGGCCGGCCGGCAAGGGGCTCCAGCGCTCCCGCCTCGAGCTGCCGGACGGCCACTCGCCGCACCTGGCGCGATTTCCTGTCCAGTCTTGCGCCCGCTACAAAGCCTGGTTGCATCTCGAGAACCACGGAGGGTAAAACGAAGGAACCGGTTCTCCCCCCTGGTTTGGGCAAAAGTCTGGATTTTACAGTGTCCCAATTCATCGGATCCCGCTGCACATTGTCATTCCGAGCGGAGCGAGGACTCCCGCTCCGGTCACGAGCGGTCCACAGCAGAACGAGATTCCTCGCTCCGCTCGGAATGACAGCGCTTACTCCACGAATGACAGCTCTTACTCCACGAACGTGACCTTGTTAATCTCCTTGAACGTCGTTATTCCAAGGCGGACTTTCTCGAGCGCCGATTCGCGCAGTGACACCATTCCTCCCTCCCGTGCCGCGCGGCGAATCTCCGAACTTGGTTTCTTATCGAGAATAAGCTCACGCACGCGGTCGGACAGGGCCAACAATTCACCAATGGCCGTACGGCCGTGGAACCCTGTCTGATTGCACCCCTGGCAGCCCACGCTCTCATACATGGTCGTGCCGCTCCAGGCCTCGGGGGCTTGGCCGGACTCATCGAACACTTCTCGTGATAACTCTGTGGGACGCTTGCACTCTTCGCACAGCGTCCTCACCAGCCGCTGAGCCAGGATGCAATTGAGAGCGGAGACGAAGTTATAGGGTTCGACGCCCATGTTCAAGAAGCGGCCCAGCACGTCCACTACGTTATTGGCGTGCACGGTGGTGAAAACCAGGTGGCCGGTGAGGGCCGATTGGATGGCAATCTGCGCCGTCTCGTTATCGCGAATCTCGCCCACCATGATCTTGTCCGGATCATGGCGCAGGATCGACCTCAGACCGCGAGCGAAAGTCAGGCCGCGTTTTTCGTTCACGGGAATCTGAGTCACGCCACGGAGCTGATATTCGACCGGATCTTCGATGGTTATAATCTTGTCTTCGTCGCTTTTAATTTCCGAAAGCGCGGCGTACAGTGTCGTGGTCTTTCCGCTTCCCGTGGGACCGGTCACCAGAACCATGCCATAAGGCTCGCGGATGAATTTTCGGAGCCGCTTGATTTCCCGGTCGGCGAGCCCCAGAACCTCGAGCCGTAGCTGGCGGAACTTCTCGTGCAGCGATTCCTTATCCAAGATACGCAGCACCGCATCCTCGCCGTGGATGGAGGGCATAATAGACACTCGGAAATCAATCGGACGGCCACGGTAGCGGACTCGAAAGCGGCCATCCTGGGGGACGCGCCGTTCCGCGATATCCAACTCTGACATCACCTTGATGCGGGTGATGAGGTTAGATTGGAACTCGCGGGCCAAGGGGGCCATGGCCTGCTGCAGGACGCCGTCCACCCTGAACTTCACCACCAGAGAATTGTCACGGCTCTCGATGTGGATATCACTCGCACGCCGCTCCAGCCCGGCGAAAATGATGGAATCCACCAGCCGGATCATGGGGCTGGCTTCCCGCTCCTCGACCAGGTGCTCGAGCGAAAGCCCTTCCCCTGCAGCCTCCTCCTCGCTGATGACATCCAGCCGAAACTCCTCCGTGGCCTCGTCCAGCACCCTTTGGGAAGGCTCAGTTTTCTTCAGGAAGTCCCGCACCTGGCTGGGGGGGGCAACTCGAATCACCAGTTGCCGATCGAGTTTCATTTCCAGCTCATCCAGCCGAGATAAATCGGTGGGGTCACCCACCACAATAACCAACTGGTGATTGTGCGCCTCGAGCGGTAGAAATTGGTAATGGAGCATCATGTCGAGAGGGATGGTGCGGAGTAACTCCCCGTCCGGACGACAATCGCGTAAGTCCACAAAATCGAAATGATAGCGCGCCGCCAGTTGCCGTACCTGGTCGAATTCGGCGCTTGATTCCGGAGTCTTTTGTTCCAACTGCGTATCCCTTCAGGGCACAGGCCCGCACAGCCAGGAGTGTCTGTGCCACTGCTCAATGTATCTGCGCGGCCATGGAAAATAGGGGCAGATAAAATGCGATCAGCACCATCGCCACCACAACCGCCATGCAGGCGATCATGATCGGGTCAACCAAAGCCACCAGAGTGGCCAGATCGACGCTCACGTCTTCCTCAAAAAACTCCGCCAGGGCCTCCAGCATCGCCGGCATAGCCCCCGTGGACTCCCCGACCTCAATCATATCCAGGGCCATGGACGGAAACAAACCGCAAGGTCGCAGGCTGGCGCTCAGCGCGCGTCCGGCGGTCACCTCCTTTACAGCCGCGCCAATCGCGTCTGCCATCAGGGGGCTGGTCACTGACTCCTTCGCATTTTCAAGCGCGGCGATAATGGGGATTCCGCCCTGTAGCAAGGTCGAGAGCGTGCGCGCGAATTCCGCCACGGAAAACTTCAGCAGAAGTTTACCGAGTTTCGGCGTCCCGAATTTAGCGCGCTCCCAGGCCAGGCGCACCGGCCGGGAACGGAACACCCCGCGTGTGCCGATCACAGCCAGTATGATGCCCACCAGAATGACCACCGCGTAGCGCTTCACCGCCAACGAAAACGAGATAAAGAAAAGCGTTAAGGGGGGTAACTGCACTTCGAGCTCAGCATAGAGGTTGGCAAACCGCGGAACCACGAAAGTGACTACAAAAGAAATCAGTCCCACTAGGAAGGTCATCAGGAAAGCAGGATAAATGAGGGCGGACATGAACTTCTTGCGGAAGGAGCGCGTGGTCCTTTGGTAAGTGAGGTATTGGGCGAGAACCCGGTCGAGGCTGCCGCTCCGCTCCCCGGCGCGGAGTGTCGCGGAATACATTTTGGGAAACTGACCCACTGAATCGAAGGCCTCGGAAAGCAGCGCCCCCGCCCGAACTTTCTCCTGGACTTTTATTACGGCCGCCCGCAACGCTTCACTCTGCGCTTGACCGGCCAACATTTCCAAAGATTTTTGCAACGGTAAGCCGGATTTTGAAAGGGTCAGGAATTGTTGATTGAAGATCAGAAAATCATCCGGCTTGATGCGGCCCGCCCGCCGCGTGGCCCACCGCGCCCCCAAAATGTCTTTGGACCGGACCGAGAAAACATAAAACCCTTCGTTCTTCAGCCGATGACGCAGTTCGACTTCTGACCCGGCCTGCTCCGTCTGGACCAAGACCTTGCCCGTGTCCGTCCCGAGTTTGCAAACGAATTCCATGTCAAGTCGAGAGTCGAAAGTCGAGAGTAAGAACCCCCTTCAGTCAAGAGTCGAGAGCCCGGTCGAGAACAAAGCCTTCAACTCTTGAGTCTCGACTGCTCTACCAACTGCTATACGCCGTCCCGTCTATCGCCGTATCACTCGATCCACTGTGCACATTCACTATTCCAGAAGCGGCTTGGCTGGGACCGATGGGGACTTCCTCGGTATCTGTCTGCCATGTCTCGCTCGAACCCGTAAAGGGGTCGACCGGAAGCCCGCTCCGCAGATACCCCCCCTCCACCAAATCATCCAGGGATGTCGGTGGTTTTTGCTTATCTAAAGTGTACTCGTCGATGAGCTTCCGGAGCGTATACAAATCCTCTTTCAAGACCGCTTCCCGCGCATGCACGATCGCTAATTGGAAAATGGGCATGGACATGGTGGCGAGGATCAGGAGAATGGTCAGGACCACCATCAGTTCCAGAAGAGTGAAGCCCAGTGCGTTTAGTCTTACTCTTAAGACTTTCTCTCCCACGCCCACACGAACAAATCGAGGAGCGTGAAGCACGGTGTCAGGGCCGGAATCCGGAATTTCAGAATTTGAAATTTGAGATTTCACTGTCCCTCTACCAATCGCTGTACTTCGTCCCATCGAGCGCAAGGGCATCGCTCTTGGAGTAAACATCAAAAACGTTCTGGCCGCCCCAGCTTCTCGAGTCGGAGTCATCCTGCATCGAGCGCATCCCCCAATCGGCCGCCTCCGTCATCGGGTCGACAGGTAGCTTGCGTAGAAACTTGTATTTAGCCTCGACGGATCCTTTCAGCGCGACCCCATCAACCAGCGTCTGAAGGTCAGGAGGATAACCAAAAGTGTCGGCCTTGACGGGTATCATCCCGCGGTCAGCAAAATCCTTATAGTGGTCGATAGCTTCGCGCATTTCCCGCAGCTCTCTCCTCAGCTCGACCTCCTTGCTTCGCCGGATCTGCAAGCTGGCTAGAGGAAGAGCAACGGTGGTGAGGAGCAACATTATGGTGATTGACGCCATCAACTCCACAAAGGTGAAAGCGGACGCAGGGGCACACCAAGGCGAAACCTCGTCTGAATTCCGCAAACCGGGGCGGCAGAGCCGCACTGATTGACGGCCTGGCTTGGTAGTTTGGACAGACCCGCCCTCTGGCGCGGCCGTGCCCAAGCGCGGGCGATCAGTGCTGTGGATTTGTGCGCTCATTGCGGTTCACCCGGCGGTTGTCCTGGAACCTCAGGTCCGGGAATTGACTGCGAACCTCCGCCGAGGTGTTGGCCAGTCAAGGTCGCGTTGCTTTGTCCCCCCAAAATAGGTTCCGGCAAGCGGACGACGCGGGGCGTCAACATCACCAGGACTTCCTGCTCCTGTCGCTCAGTGTGCTCACTGGAAAACAAGTAGTGCAAAAATGGAACGTCTCCCAGGAACGGCAGACCCGCGACCGTATGCGTCAGGGTGGTTTGAATCAAGCCACCGAGCACGCTGGTCTCACCCTCCTTCAGGCGGATGTCGTGCTCGATCTTTCGCTCGCCAAAAGTAGGCTCACTGACGCCGCCCACCGTAACGTTCGCGCCCACCGACGAAATCTCGATCGAGGCGTGAATCGCCACCTCTCCATCGGCGAGCAGGTGAGGCGTGAGCTCCAGGATCACGCCTACGTCCTGGAATTGAAACTGCGTGCTGGCCAGAAGCCCCGAGCTCGATGTAGTGGAAGATAGCGAGGGGAGGAAACTTCCCGTGGCGTAAGGAACCTTCTCTCCAATCTTGAGCTTGGCAACCTGGCCATCCGTGGCGCGAATCTGCGGGTTCTGGAGAATATGAGTGCGGGTATCGTTCAATACCGCGTTGGCTGCAATACTGGGTACAACAAGGGCGTAGTCGTTCCGTAGGGAGGCCCACGTCAGGGGGGAACTAATGGGGAGTGTAGTGCTGGCAGTAGTGGTGGTCGTTCCTGACGTTGTGGTTGTGGTGGTAGGAGCGAACACCAGCCCAGTCTGCAATCCCGGTGTTATAGTGCCCGAGGACGAAATCGTGGCAGGATACAGGCCCAGATCTCGAGCCCGGTCGCGGTCGGCTTCCACCACCGAAACCTCCATCAGGATCTCGGCTTTGCTGCGGTCCAGCTCGTGCACGAGTTGTTCCGCGGCCGCGATTTTCGCGGGATTATCGCGAATCACGATGGCATTTGAATCCGGGTTGTCAATGATTCTGTTCAATCCCAGAACTTGCTTCAAAGCGGTGGTGATGGCCGTGCGGTCCGCAGCCGCCAATGGGTTGGAAAGATAAATGGTTTTGAGTTCTTCTTCGTCATAGTCCCGGCGATCCGTCGGCGTATCCGGAACAATCAGGATTGTATTGGAGGTGATCGGCCTCCAGAAGCTGTGAGTTTGCAGCGCGACAATGTTCAGCGCATCCTCGATTGTCACGTCAGTAAGGTCCACCGAAAACTGCGGAGTGGGGCGAAAAGTGGAAGTGAAGGCAACGTTCAGGCCGGCGAGTTTACCCAGCGCCTCGAAGACCTTGCGGCTGTCAGCAGTAATGCGGAAGTGGGTCAGCGGCTTCGTGTCGAAGGGCTTCAGCTTCACCTCTGCTGGATTCGCCGGTTCGGCGCTGGCCTTCAGAGCTTGTTTGAGGGCGGACTCCCGCGCTTTTCTGGCCGCTGCCTGGGCCGCCAACACTTTGGCCAACTCCGAAGCTGCGGCATCGTTGCTGGGATCAATGCCCACCGCCTTCTGTAATTCAGCGGCCGCATCGTCCGTGCGTCCCTCCTTCAACAAGCGCTCCCCTTGCTTGAAGTGTAAGGCGGAGGCTTGAACACGAACCAGGTTTTCGTGAATGATAATCTTGGTATTCTCCGGCTGGTCGCGGCTTGCTTTTTCGTAATCGACCAACGCGGTGTCCCAATCCTTGTGAAGTTCCGCCTTCTGCGCTTCACGGAACGCAGTGTTGCCGGGGCTGCATCCCACGAGCCATATCAAGACCAGACAAGAAGCAAATATGCGCCATTCTTTAGGTATCATTCCCCGCTCCCGCAGCCCTAAGGCGCTGCCATACAGTCGCCATTATGAATGACGGTAAGCAATAAAACAAGCATGCGAGCGACAGCGTGATTCGATAGTAAACGGCTTATAAGTCATTCCCGAAGACACTGCCATGCGCGGCACACTGTCGAGAGTTAGACGCATGAAGGGACCAAAGTGGTTAGCTGCTCCGTAAATATTCTCGGGCCACTGAGGAAGATAATGTCCGAAGATTGGTGAGAGGCGCTCCCTGCTTTCGCTACGAATCACTGCCCTCGACAATTCTCGCAGTAACCTCCGGCTTCCACTCGAACGACTTTTATACTGAAGCGACGCTGGCGTTCGATCTGCCCCTTGAGCTTCTCGAAAAGCGCACTTTCGAATTCCTGAATGCGGCCACACTTGAGGCATGCCAGGTGAATATGGTCGCGACTCGCCCGAGCCTCGTAATAGTGCTTGCCGCCTCTCAAATGCATGAGGTCAAGTTCATCCACCAAGCCGTGTTTCTTCAGCATGGCCAAGGTTCGATAGACAGTGACCTTATTCAGGGTAGGATCCTGGCCTCTGGCACGTTCCCAAAGAGCGACAGCATCGAGATGGCTTTCGGCGCCTTGGATTATCTGGACTAAAAGACGCCGCTGATGCGTCATCCGCAAGCCGCGCGAAATCAACTCCTGCTCGAGGGAAACGGTCTGGACACCCGCTTTGGCGGGAATAACCGGTGTTTCGTTACGCGCATCCTTCAATTCACCTGGCATGTGCCCCAACCACTTTCGATCTGCCCTGACTTCCAACAACATAGTTTGTCTTCCGGGAGGTGAACTGTCAACCAGTTTAGAGCTTCGCCTTGGGTGAGGGGGCGAGTCTCAAGCGGAGGGGGCTTCACGACGCCCCTTGGTGAGGCAAACTCGCTGCTACAAGCCCAACACGAACTACCTTTGTTTCCAATAACATTCCCGGTTTGTTCCGTCAAATTCCGAATAATTCCAGTTGCCCCAAAAAGCAAAGCCCCCGCCACGCAGGGCGGGGGCTTGAATGCCAGAGTCTGAATTCTTTCCAGACCGGAAGAAAGCGAATCTTACTGAGTGGGGCTGGCGGTAGTCTTCGCAGCCTTCGTCTTCTTTGTCTTCGTCGCCTTCGTCTTCTTTGTCTTCGTCGCCTTGGTGGTTTCCTGCGTGGTATCCTGCGCGAACACCGGCATAGCCAGTGAGAAGACAATCATGCTGGTGAACAACATCGTCAGAAGTTTCTTCATGCTAGGTCTAGACCTCCTTAGAAATTACTTCCTCTTTGGCTTTGAGCAATGTAGGGGCCATAATGCCATAATCTGCGTTGGAGATCGACAAATTGATGATATATAAGGAGTTAAACTCATTGTCCGGAAGGCAGCGGGGATGGCGCCAAATCCGGCAGATAGATCGTCCTACACCATCCCGTATGGCAAACGCACCAAATGGAGTATATAACCCAAGGACATAGAGCCTGAGAAGTGGGGGCGGTCCCGGTTGCTGCCCGTATACTTTCGCAAGGCGCCCCACATGTCCAGATATAGGGGCGGCCCTCGGGCGACCACAAGGGTCGCACCTATAGGGTCAGTCGTGCCATCCAGGAATCGGCGATCTCTTGCAGAATTACGGGAAGAGACTTGGTGATTCCCCAGCCTGGGAAATGCGACTTGAGCTTCCTGAGATCGCTATAGTAACAGATGTGGTCGCCCGCCCGATTTTGGTCGACGTAAGAGTAGTTCTGCCGTTTGCCGGTGATCTGCTCGACCATCTGGAAGCTCTCCAGGATGGAACAGGAATTATCCTTGCCGCCACCCAAATTGTAGACCTCGCCGCAACGGGGATGCTGGTAAAACGCGTGCATCATGCCAGCCACATCTTCAGAGTGAATGTTGTCGCGGACCTGCTTCCCCTTATAGCCGAATACCTTGTACTCCTTTTGCTCGACGTTGCAGCGGACCAGGTAGCTGAGAAATCCGTGTAGTTCCACGCCGGAATGATTGGGACCGGTCAGGCACCCCCCCCGCAGGCAGCAGGTGGGCATGCCGAAGTACTTTCCGTACTCCTGGGTCATGACATCGGAGGCCACTTTGGAAGCGCCGAAAAGGGAGTGCTTCGACTGGTCGATGGAAAACGACTCCGGAATCCCATCGGCGTACAACGGATCATCATAATCCCAGCGCGTCTCGAGTTCGCGCAGCCGAATGGTGTTGGGACGATCTCCGTACACCTTATTGGTGGACATGTGAATGAAGGGGGATTCCGGGCAGGCCCGTCGCGCCGCTTCCAGCAAGTTCAACGTGCCTACCGCATTGACGTCGAAGTCATCGAAGGGGATGGCCGCCGCACGGTCGTGAGAAGGCTGAGCTGCCGCATGAATGATCACGGCCGGCTTCAACTCCGCGACCAAGTGCAGTATCGCTTCGCGGTCGCGAATGTCGATGGAGTGGTGCTCATAGCCGGGAATCGAAGCCCGAAGCCGCTCCAGCACCCAGCTTGTATCTCCCGCCGGACCGAAGAAGACCGCGCGTTGATTATTATCCAGCCCGGCAATGCGGAAGCCCAGGCGGCTGAAATAAAGGCTCACCTCCGAGCCGATGAGGCCGCAGGAGCCGGTGATGAAGGCGAGGGGAGTCATCATGAAAAATACTACAGCTTTAGTAGTCGACTTTCAACCGTCGAAATCCGTGCACACACATCCGCAACATCGTCAGGCCATGCTTGAACACGGCGGTCATTTTGGTGGCGCCGAAAATTCTCTCCTGGTAATGGACAGGCTGGTCCAGAATGCGCAGATTAAGTTTGGCGGCGCCGAACAGAAGTTCGTAATCGCCCCAGCGGTCCATCGTGCCCCAGGTACCGATCATGGGGCGAATCCTCTCCCAATCAGTTCGCCAGAGCACCTTGGTGCCGCAAAGCGTGTCTTTAATCCTCTGCCCCAGCAGGTAGGAGAAGACGGCGCTGAAGAACTTGTTCCCGAACACGTTGGCAGTCTTCATCGCCGCTTTAGGAATCGGGTAGACCAATCGCGACCCATTGACGAATTCAGCCCCGCCGCGAGTGATGGCATAGATAAAGTAAGGCAACTCCTCGGGCATCACCGTGAGGTCAGCATCGAGAATCAACAAGATATCCCCCTTTGCGGCCTCAAATCCTTTCCAGACATTCTTTGATTTGCAGATGCCGGGCCCCTCGACCAGCCGTATGTTCCGCTCCCGATATAGCCTTTGCGTACGCCGAATTTCGTCCGCCGTGCCATCCGTCGACTTGTCGTCACAGAATATCATCTCTGTCGAGCGGCCCAGTTCCGGCATACGTGTGACTGCGCTTTCGATGTTTCCGCGTTCATCCTTGCAGGGGACAATCACCGAAACGCTCACACTCGAAGCATCCACCGGCTTCGGGACCGCCCTCGCGACCAGCACCTCGATCATGCACAATCGTCCGATCAAGGGCAGTTTCGCCACCACCCGATTCATGAATGCCGAAAGCAAAGGAATGTACTTGGGAAACAACGCGCTGCGATAAGTCTTGAGCCACTCGAATCCACTCAAGGTCAGCAGGCCGATCAGGTCGTGCTCGGAAAGCCAGTTTTGTTCGGTTTGAGGAATCTTGAGGTGCAGCCGCTGAGCCAAAGCGATCAGCGGCTCCCAGAGGTAATTGTAAGTATAGATGAGCAGGCGGGTGTGGCGTTGGCAAGCGGTTTGAAGCCGCAGCAGCGTCTTCTCAACATCCGCGATATCTCCCACGTCACAGAGCAGAATATAGTCGAACTTCTCCTGCCACTCGAAGTCTTCGGGAAACGCCTGGTGGTAGGTGAACTGGGGGTGCGCGGCTCGCGCGACGGCCAGCATCTCAGCGCTGATTTCCAAGCCCACGCCATAGCTGGGCTTGAGAGCATGGAGAAAAAACCCGGTCTGGCAGCGAATGTTCAGCACGCGCTTGCCCGGCTCGACCAAGTGCCGAAGCAAGCGTTGAAGACACTCATAGTAGTACTTGTTTCGCTGAATCCACCGGGCTCTGGTTGCGGCCCACACCGACTGGTGCTGCCGGTTGCGTTCATTCTGTAACTCGAGGGCCTTTGGACCCCAGGCGGGGGCCGAGTCCGCCCCGGAGGGTGTGGATGCGTTAACGGTATTGAGCGGCTTGTGCATTGAGTGTAGAGGCGCGGCGGTGCTCAAGATGCTAGTGTAGTGTCCACTAATTGAGTGGACAATGTAGCGCTGCCGTCCCGGCGGCATCTGCCGGCAGGATGCCGGCGCTACGAGAAGGAGCGTTGTCCAGCTATTTCCTGGACACTACACTAGCGGGCGCTCGACTTGCTTTTCCAGCACCACCAGCATGCGTGAAGCAAGACTGGGAAACTTGGAGAGGAAAGAGTCCACCCAATTCAGCAGGGGCAGGGCGGCCATCGGGTAGAGCTGCGGCCCTCGAAATCCCCCGCTTCCCAGGTAGGTCAGGGCGGAGAAGTACGAGACTTCCGCCACGCGCCAGGAGCGAAGCTGCTCCCTGAAGGCATGGGTTCCAAAGACGCGGCTGGCATTGCCTTGTGCCGCATAATAGCCAGATTCCTTCCGCCTCCAGTTCGCAGGGGCCTCCCACTGAATCCCATCGCTCAGCCCCAACGGTTCATGGTGGAAGTTCCCAAAAACAAACCGGCCCAGGACGCCCATCGCCGGATCGAAGACAATCACCCTCCCATGATCGGTCAATACCCGATAGAACTCGCGCAGCGCGGTGCCAGGGTATTCCAAATGATGCCAGACGTCAAAGAGAATCAGATGGCTGACAGCGCCGGCGGCAAAAGTGAGATTGTAGGCATCCTCAACACGGTCAAGCCACGGGTTAGGAAACACGTCGGTCGTGACGCAGTTCGGCAGATGCTCTTTGATGTTGCCCATACCGGAGCCCAGCTCAACAACCAAGCCTGGCTGGGTACGATCCACCCGCTTGGCAATCTCGCAGCCGAATTGCGAATACACTTTGCGAAGGAGCGGCTTCCTTTCCCAATGCCGGCGATTCTGGTGAATTTCGACATTGTGCTGTTCCAGGCTAAGTCTCATCCATCCCCCGGAAAGGGTAGTCTCCTAGGGTAGTCGGGTTCAGCGGTTTCTGCAACCGTACTTGCTTGGAGTGCGGCAGCGGAGCTTCCGGAGCTGCCGCCTTGATCCTCGCATGCCTGAGCGCCACAGGATTCCCGCTCCCTCGCCTCCGCCGAGGACGAGCATCACGGGAATGACGCCGCAGGCGGCAGCTCCGCAAGCTCCGCTGCCGCAGTCCAAGTCAGGCTTGTAAAAAACGGGATGTGCCCAGTACAATAATGCGGGCCTGCATACTAAAGAAGCCGTTAAGTGATGTGCCCGCAGGAAGCTGGTGTTTGCAACGTATGGATATAGAACCGATGCCCATTTCCGATGAGCGCAGCCGGAGACAAAGCCTGCGCGCCCTGTACGCCGCCTTCGCGCTTACGGCGGCAGGAATTTTGGTTTATTCACAGACCTTGGCCTTTCATTGGGACGAAGGCTTTCACATTCTTACCGCATACCTAATCGATGTCGGCAAGCGGCCCTACCTCGACTTCTTCTTTCCACAGACCCCTTTGAACGCTTATTGGAATGCGGCGTGGATGGGAATTTTTGGCCCGAGCTGGCGCGGGGTCCATGCGGTGGCGGCGCTCGCAACCCTCGGTTCCGTGCTGTTGATCGCGCAGTATTTGTATACGCTTCTTCCCGACAACCGGTGGCAGCCGGCTGCCGCCTTCGCCGCGCTGGCGCTTTTCGGACTCCATACGCTAGTGTGGGAGTACGGGGCGATTTCGCAGGCTTATCCGCTTTGCCTGCTCTTGGTGGTGGCGGCGTTTCGGGCGGCGGTCGCAGCAATGGGCCGGCCGAGGATCGGAATGAGCTTGCTGGCGGGTGTGTTAGCCGGCGCGGCGGCATGTTCTTCGTTGCTGACGGCGGTCGCATCCCCGGTTCTCCTGGTGTGGATGTGGCTCAACAATCGGGCAGGAGACCGTTGGACCAAAGTGGCTGCCTTCGTGGCCGGCGCTGTAGTTCCTTGCGCGCCCGTGCTGGTTCTGTTTGCTCACGGGCCTCACCAAGTGGTCTTCGACATCCTCAAATACCACTCGATCTACCGTCGCGTTGAGTGGGAGGGAGCGACGGCGCACGACATCGGAATCGTCACGGACTGGATCAACGGCTCGCAAAGTTTACTGCTCGTGGTGCTGGCCTTTGCCGGGCTGGTTTTTATCAAGAGGATCGGCTTCGACCGTCCCCAGCGTGCGGAACTGCATCTCTGTCTTTGGCTGGCTCTGGCCATCGGCGCTCAGAACCTCCTTGCGCATCCCACCTTCCCCCAGTACTATGTTTTTCTGATCCCGTTTCTCACAGTGTTAGGGGCGGCTGGATTCTACGCGGTGGCTGTCCGCCTGGCAGATCCGGAGCGTCCGCGCGCCGCGGTAATCATGCTCGTTGGGATTGCGGCCCTTTGCTTGGGCAACAGCGTTTATAATGATCGTGACACCTACACCTGGCGTCAACTCGAGGGCGTGGCCAGTAAGGTGAAGCAGGTGACACCGCAGGGCGCAGCATTGCTTGCACCCGAGCAACTGTACGTGCTGGCGCGCTGGCCGGTGCCCCCTGGCATGGAACATGATGACGCACACAAGCTTCAGCTCGGTCCAGCCGAAAGCGCGAGGCTCCACATTCTGCCCAGGGCGGAGGTGGATCGTCAGATCAAGGCCGGCGTATATCCCACTATGGTGATCTGCGACGACGATCGGGCAAGCGAAGTGGAAGGGTGGAACCTTTACACGCAGAAGGCCGAATTTGGCGACTGCACGGTGCTCTGGCAATTTAACGGGAAATCAGCTCAGCAGCGCAAACCCTAGTACACTCAGCCCTTCGCCGGCTGGGCCCGGTTCGAGGTCAACCTGCAGTAGTGGGTCAGTTTGCCGTAGCGGCGCTCTCCGAGCGCCGGAACTGCTCGAGAATTCAAGACCGGCGGTCAGAGACCGCCGCTACAAGAATCAAACTGACCCACTACCCAACCTGCCGCTGCCTGGCGTTCTCGGCTGAGCTCGGAGTAGAATAGGGCAGTTGGTTTTGTTTCTGCCAAATGAGCATCCAATATTAGCTGATGGTGCAAAAGAATGCATATCGATGCGCAGTCCCGGTCCTCACCCTGGCAATCCTCTTGAAGATTGCGCCTAGCCTGAACGCTGCGGCGCCGCAAACTGAAACCCTTCGGGGCGAGGTGCTGGGAGACCAGAACGCTCCGATCGCCGGGGCATCCTGCACCCTCGCTGGTCCGGGACTGCCCCCCGAAGGGCGGCCGCGAACCACCGGCGAACGGGGCGGCTTTGAATTCACGGGGCTGACGCCCGGCCATTTCGATCTAACTTGCGCGGCATTGGGTTATGAGCCCGTGATCAAGAAAGATATCGTGATCGCGCCGGGAGAGACCCCGTTTATCCAGTTTGCCTTGCCCCGGGAGCAAGTGGTTCGCCAAAGCGTCGAGGTCAAGGAGAAGGCGCCTGCCGTCAGCTTGGAGACGACAGCGCCACCAGCCACTCTGAGCTCGAACGAGATTCGGGCGTTGCCTCTGGTCGAGCAAAAATTCCTGGCGGCTTTGCCGCTCGTGCCAGGTGTGATTCGGACGCCCGACGGGAAAATAAACATCAAAGGCGTTACTGAGAATCAAGGCATGCTGCTCATCGACTCCGCGGAGACCGTCGATCCGGTGACGGGCAGTTTCTCGATTCAAGTTCCCATCGATGCGGTGGAATCTGTGGAAGTTCAGAAGACCGCGTACCAAGCCGAGTATGGCCGCTTTAGCGGCGGGCTGACCAGCGTCCAAACTAAGGCTCCCCAGGATCGATGGAGTTGGGAACTGAACGACTTTCTCCCCAGCATGCGCTTCCGCAGCGGCCATATGGTAGGCGTTGAGGACGACTCGCCACGCCTCAGCTTCACCGGCCCCATTGTCAAAGACAAGCTGACTTTCTCTGAATACACCATGTACGATCTCAATAAGCAACCGGTGCGCGGGCTGCCATGGCCACATAACGAGATGAAAAAGCGGGGATTCGACTCTTTCACTGATATCTATTACGCTGCGTCGCCTCAGAACCTTCTGAGCGGCAATTTGAAGATTTTCCCTTTGCGCCAGCAATACGACAACATCGACTCCTTCATACAACAATCCGCCTCCTCCGACTATGCCCAGAGCGGATTTTCCGTCGGCGCCACGGACCGGTACATGTTCAACAACGGCGGCGTGCTCACAACCCTGTTCCAGTACACCGACTTTGACAGCTATTCGCACGGGCAAGGTTCACAGGACATGATCCTGACCGTGGACAATTGGGTGGGCAACTGGTTCAACGCCTGGACTCGCGCTGGACGCCAGCAAGAACTGCTCCAGAATTATCAATCCAGAAGGATCAACTGGGCCGGCCGGCACACCTTCAAGGCCGGAGGAGATTTTGTTCACCGCTCCTACTCCGACCTCAGCAAGTCCCATCCTGTGCAACTCGCGCGGCCGGACGGCTCGCTTGCCGAACTCATAACCTTTCAGGGTGCGGGTGTCTTAAGTGCAGAAGATACCGAAGTCACCGCGTTCGCCCAGGACCACTGGGCCTTCAACGACCATATCGCCCTTGACTACGGCCTACGCTATGCCGGCCAGACGCTCGGCGCGCATGCAGCCTTCGCCCCTCGCCTGGGCTTGGTCTACTCTCCGGGCCGCAACGAGAAGACAATCATCCGCTCGGGTATTGGTCTTTTCTACGATCGCCTGCCTCTGCTGGCGGGCGACTTCACCCAGAACCTTACGCGCGTGGTTACCTATTACAATACCCAAGGAATCCCAACGGGTCCGCCCATCGTTCTCCGGAATTATTACGAGGAAAAGAAAGAACATGGAATCGTTGTGCCCTCGAACAACCGCCTCGGCAGCACACCTTTCAACTTGACCTGGAACGTCGAGTTGGACCAGGAAATTCGACCCAACGTGATCGCGCGGGTGAGTTACCTCAGCAGTCGCTCCTACGAGGAGTTCATCGTCAATCCACTTTACAACGCCTCCCCCGGGCCCCTCATGCTCCTCAGCAACACCGGCGCTTCGCGCTATCACGAATTCGAAACCACCTTGCGCTTCAAAGTCCGCGAGAACGCCGACCTCAACATCTCGTACGTTCAAAGCCTGGCTCGCGGAGACCTGAACACGCTCTCCTCCGTCTACGTACCCTTCGAACAACCGGTCATCCGGCCCAATTTCTTTTCCACCTTGCCCAGCAACGTTCCCGCCCGCATGGTGACTTGGGGACGGATCAAGGTCCCGTGGCAAATCACGGCCGGTCCGGTGCTGGACTTACATACCGGCTTCCCCTATTCCGCGGTCGATTTTCTCCAAAACTACGTCGGCACTCCCAACAGTCTTCGTTTCCCAACTTATTTCTCACTTGATCTGCAACTTGCCAAGGACTTTCGCATACGCTGGATCCCTTGGGCCAAGACGCATAAGTTCCGCGGAGCCCTACGGGCATTCAATATTACGGATTATGGGAATTACCGCGACGTGCACAACAACGTGGACTCCGCTTATTTTCGCCAGTTGGCAGGCTTTGTGCACCGCTTTTACGACGTATCGCTCGACGTCGTCTATTAAGAAACCGATTGCGCTCTTTTATTATCATGCTCGTTCTTGATATAGGCTGCGGAAAGAAGAAACAAGATCCCTCTGCGATCGGCCTCGATCGCCAACCCGGTTCTTCGGCGGACGTGCTTTGCGACCTGTGGCATTTCCCTTGGCCACTCAAAGACAATTGCGCAGGCAGGATTTACCTCTCGCACTTTCTCGAGCATCATCCCGACATTCTGCGTGCCATGGCCGAGGTGCATCGGATTGCGCAGCCCGGCGCCGAAGTCCTGATCGTCACCCCCCACTACAGCTCACTTGACTCCTATACCGACCCCACTCATCTCTTCCACCTGGCAGTTCACAGCTTTGATTACTTCGAGCGAAGTAGCTTTGAGGATTTTACTTACAATGCGGGTGGGTTTCGGATCTTGGAGCGCCGCCTGACGTTCGGCGGGAACTTGCTGCTCGACAACCTGGGGAGGATGCTCGCCGCGATTTCACTAAACTTCTACGAAAAGCATTTGGCCTGGATTTTCCCGGCGCGCAACATAATCTGCCGCCTTTCGGTTTCAAAACGAGGCCAATAGAAATGGCAAAGACCAAATACTTGCCATTTGACTGCCATTTGAACTTTGAGTTGTTCTTTCGCTTTATTGCGTGATCTGGCCTTGATCCGGCTGATCCAGGGGTGGTGGAGGCGGCACATCTTTGCCGAGCGTCGTACGATTGACGACAAAGGTCAGCTCGCTTCCTTGCACAAGGATGATGTCCTTTTCGTGCCGAAGTAAGCTATAAAGCAACGCCGTGCCGCCGCCGATGGCGGCGCCATAGCCGATGTCAGCCCCCATGCCGTGGCCACCGCACATGCCATAATACTCACACTCGATTTCATGACCCAAGCCGACCTCAGCGCCTGCCCCGGCTCCGATCGCTCCGGCGATACCCGCGCCTACGAGGGCGTCTTTCTTGCTTTTGCCGCACCCCTCGAGCGTTCCCTCGTCGTCTTTGGTGTGGGCGCAGGGGGCATTGTTCGCGTCATCCAAGGTGCTTGGAAGCAAGAACGCCTTATCCTCATCAGGAGTTACGACCTTATCGATGACCAAGCGCATCAAGGCCTTGCCTTTAACACGTTGCGAAGGTTTCACAAAGGAAACGTGCCCAGTCACTTGGCTGAATTTGGGGACTATCTCTTTTCCGTCCACGATGATTGGCTGAGAAACCTGGCCTGTAAACGGGTCGCCTGACTTGTTGGTTTTGGAAGTGAGCGTGGTAGTGAGCTTCATATGCAGTATGCTGCCCGCCGGAATTGAAAGCCCGTTCTTCGGGGGCGGTGTCTTCGCGTCTTCAGCAAAGGCGCATGTGAAAACAAAAACCAACGCCGCCAAGGCGCCCATTACCTTCACCGTTCGGCTTAGCATAATTCGCTCCTTCCTACGTCCCGCTTCGAGAGCTCACTCGCAAGACGCTGTCGCATCGTTGCCGTTGTACCGCCAACCTTCGCAACGGAATGTGCTCTGCTTTCCCACCTTGCCGGCCTGAAGGCCGACGATACACGTGCACAGTATACCACTGCTTTCGATGCTCGCGCCGTGTATTTCGATTCCGAAATCATCCAGCCGGTTGCCCAAGAAAGCGCCAAATCTTGCAGCCGGTTGCAGCGGCCAGATTACCGCGCCCCAGGTAGCGTGACGCCGCCTCTACAGGCGCCCACCCGCAAGGCTATACGTCAGCACCGCGAGCACGATGAGCGTAACCACGACGTAGAGGCGATCACGCTCCATAGCGAAAGCAACAACCGAAAAGGCAACCCGGACCACGGGAGTGGCAATTAAGAGAAGGAGACCAAGTTGGATTAAACCGCGGCTCTTAAACGCTAGAGCGTCTTTTATGATTCCTGATATGCTGCGCAAGTCCGTAGGCGCACCCACGAAAACATGGTATTGAGGCACCTCATGGCCATGGCGGGCCAAGTAAACACATGCTCCAAAAAGAACCACGGCCGCCGCCAGGGTTACCCCAGCTCGGAGGAGATTTCCAATCCATTCTTCAACGTCTTGATCGCTCCATTGTCGCGCCGGGTTTGCCACGCTACATCCTCCCCGTCAGTCCGTGATAGATCATCTCGAACGCCATAATGGCAATTACAACTCCGAAGACAAGCCGCAACCACCTTGTTTTGGCTTGAGCCAGAACTCGCGCTCCCGCCAGGGAGCCGGCCACCACTCCCAGCATCACTGGCATGGCGAGACCAGGATCGATGTACCCACGGGAAAGGTAAACGCCGGCGCTTGCGGCAGCCGTTACCCCGATCATGAAATTGCTGGTAGTCGTTGAAACCTTAAAGGGAAGTCCCATGGCCTGATCCATGGCAATCACCTTGACCGCTCCGGACCCGATCCCCAACAGACCTGAAAGAACCCCCGCGCCAAACATCATGCTGAACCCGGCGGGCACGGCTTGTGGGCAATAACCCATAGGGCCATTGGGTGTGGGATAGATGCCGTTCATTTTCAGCCGGGTGGCGAGAGGGTTCGGCCGGCAATTGCCCAAGTGCTCGTGTCGCGGGCGGCTCGAGGCATATGCCGAATACATCAGAACGAGGCCAAAGATGATGGAGATGGCGCTGGTCGGAATCCTGGCGGCCAGCATAGCGCCCCCGACTGCGCCCAAGGTGGTTGCAATCTCGAGGAACATCCCAATTCTGATATTGGAAAAGCCTTCGCGAACGTAGGCGGCCGCCGCGCCCGAGGAGGTCGCGATCACGGAGACGAGTGTGGCGCCGATAGCGTATCGGATATCGACGCCCAGAGCCAGTGTCAGCAGGGGGGTAATGATGATTCCTCCCCCCAAACCCGTGAGTGAGCCGACAAATCCGGCGAAAAGCGATGCGACCCAAACCACAAGGGTGAATTCAATGATGTTCACTGGTACTTCCCTGTGGCGGCGCGCCAGCGAATGGCGATCAGATCAAGGAACATTTCTGTGGAGTGGCGAAGAAAGCGCACTTTGGTGGCCGGGTTGTCGTTCCACCTCACAGGTACCTCCACCACCCGTCCACCCGCTCTTTCGATGAGGAACAAGAGTTCGGGGTCAAACCCGAAACCCTCGATGCGCATCCGTTCAAATGCCTGGCGAGTGGAACTGCGCTTGAAAAGCTTGAACCCGCACTGAGTGTCACACAGGTCGAGGCCCGTGAATGCCCTTACCAGAAGATTGAAAAACCGTCCGCCCATTTCACGGAGCCAGGGCTGGTGAACTCCGATCAGCTCGCGCTGCAGGGCGCGTGATCCCACGGCAACATCAGCGCCCGAGGATTCGAGAGCGGACAGCAGCTTATCCACCTCCTCGATGGGGGTGGAGAGGTCGGCGTCCGTGAAAAGTATGAACTCGCTTTGCGCTTCCAAGACTCCGTGACGAACGGTGAAGCCTTTGCCATGATTGCGGTCGTTTCGCAGCAGACGAATGCCGGGAAACTCCGAAACGGTCTCGACCGTTTTGTCTGTCGAGCCGTCATCTACCACGATCAGCTCAACCGAGTAGGGCTTCGTCTCTTTGATGTGACAGAGACTCTCCAGGGTGCTACGGATACGCCGCGCTTCGTTGTACGCAGGAACTACAATGCTCAGGAATGGGTCGGTCATCGAAATCGGGAAGTCAAGAAGTCGGGAGTCGAAAGTCAAGAGTCAAGACGAGACTATAGTACGGGCGGGTCCGGAAATGCAAACGGGGTTCGGTTCGTCCAGCGCGTTCCCATCCGATTAGGTCGCCTGCCCTCTCCCTGGGGAGAGGGTGGACCGCGACGGCGCTTTCATCAGCCGTCGCGGGCCGGGTGAGGGGTCGGTTGTCGATGATATGGGGGAAGCTATAGGAACGCTGCGCCAGTCACTACACGGTCACACGTATGTTGTCATGCAGGAACTCGGGGGCAAAATCAGCCCCGTTCGGCCATGCGAGCGTGTGGAACTCGGGATGAATGTGGAATTGGCTGAATACACCAGGATCGCGCAACGCTTCGAAGACTGGGCCGCGGAGAGTGGTTGATAAATCGATTTCACCGCTCGTGCCGTCGCGAAAGCGCAGCCACACAGTGTGACCGGCTACGTAACGTGCCTCGACAATGTGATAGTCCATGAAAATCACTCCAGCGGCTCTATACGTCTGAGGGGCCGCCCTCGTCTTGCCAGCTCCCAGTTACTGATCAATTCTAGCTTGTGAAGGTCTGCCCATTCAAGCACCAGCCGCAAGGCTCTTGGGGGGAATTCGCCGCGTACGGTCCGCGTCTCTATCTCAACCGAGATCTCGTGCTCACCGTAGACGGCGTGAAAATGAGGGACGCCATGCTCACTATAGAATATGCCGATCACGATACCGAGGAAGCGAGAGATCTCAGGCATTGATAGTTAGTTCGAGGATTCGAGTTAGCCCGAACTGCAGCACCTGCAACTTGGGTCTATGTCTTTGCGTCTGGCCGAGCGTGTCGTTCACGGATCCGTCGGCGGAGCGCGTCAGCCCTGGGCCGGTCTTCGATTTCACGACGAATCTGGTCGGCTTCCTGATCGCGCTTCCGTAAATACGCTTCGACCTGCTCCTCGTGCTCGAGATAGTAAGAAATTGCGCCGTAAATCTCACGCAGGCTGAGCGTGGGGAAATCGTCCTGGATTTGCTCGGCGGTCGCCCCGCGCTTGAACTCGTGCACAACGGTGTCGAGCGTCACGCGCGAGCTTCCAATGCGAATAGACCCATCTTCCCAAGACGCCAAAGGAGCAATCTGGGTGGTGTCTAGTGTCGCCATGCAACTATTGTACATGATGTCTGTGGGGACGTTGCCGTCGAGTATGGCCTCGTCGATCACCGGAACGAAGTCCCTTCGGGACATCGCAGACCCCCAAGAGCGGGGTCTGCGCCAGCCAGCCCGTTGCGGCCCAAGAACTCGAACCGCTGGTCGACGTCGTGCATGGCCTTGAATGCGCCAACCACCGGTTCCAGTAGCTCCTGGGAGAGATTTCGCGCAGAAAGGGGTTCCCAGGCTGCATTCCTCACCTCGGGTTCTGGCGCCTCAGCCGTCTCGTGCATGAGCGCAAGCAGGCTCGCCCCTTCCTGTTTTATAAGGAAGAGTCGGACCTCCGGGGAGCATTGGAGCTTCTGGAGCGCCGCCCAATTTTCCCTTAGCCAGGCGTCGTCGCTCTCAATAACCTGGCGGCACATTCTATGGAAATGCGGCAAGCCTCGATGCAGGGCAGTGCAAGCCACCTCCTGGCCGCGTTCCTGTGGAAGTCTCCAGCCGTTGCAATGTTGTCTTGCGCTTGGCTCATACTCTCATCCACCTCGGGGGCACGCGGTTTTTGCCTCGTACCGAGGCGCCCGCCTGACCTACGTCGTCTCCTTTATCTTTGCCGCCAGCATCTCGTTGAGGAGCTCTTGGAGAGAGCTGCGCAGATCTTCCGGGCGCTCCTCCGCCAGATCCCGGAGACGCCCCTCAAAACGAACAAACTCCTCCGAACACTGTTGGGGGGCTGTCTCCCAAATCCGCAGCATTTCCACTTTCGGAAAGCTCAAGCTCAAGAATCGCCTGCTCAGGGAAGCAATCTCTTCGACCGTCTCAGGTGTAATGCGCTCAACCGGCGCACAGAACTCCCCGTCGCTGAAATCGACGTACAATGACGCGTTCTTTGCCGTGTTCGCTTTTAGATGGAACTGACCCTGCATTTCCTCAAAAGTGGAGACTGCGCGTTCAATATCGCCGGCGTGGCAGGCCGCCTCTTCGTCTGAGGACTTCTCCAAGAAATACGCATTAGCTTCGTTCTTACGAGCATGGCTAACTAGGGCACGCCGGAGACCAGCTACATCGATCTCATGGTACGTGAGCAGACCCATTGCACACGCCCCCAGAATCTCGATCTTCGCGCATTCCTCCATGCAAATCTGGTATAGGAAAAGCGCACGGCAGAGAAATCCGGCTTCCCTGAGAAGGGATGCCTCCTTAAAAAGCGCTTGGGCGTTTTCGAATGTCTTTTCCGCTCCTCGCACGAGCTTACTCAACAGTCCCGTGTCAAGCGAGGCGGATCGAACGTCTTTGATGTACATGGCTGAAGGCCCTTCGAGTGTGAACCTGCTGCCGGGATAAACGAGTCCTAGTCGGCACCGCCGACAATTATACGCCGATCGGGAGTCTGGAGTGATAATGAATCACTTGTAGGCGGGTGGCGCATACGTGCCGACGGTCCTTGTCGGCATGTATGCGCCCCTTGGGATGGACAGGGCGCAGACATGCCAGAAAGCGGCACGTCTGCTCCACCCTCAGAATGACGGGGTGAAAGGAGCTTCAGTAGTCCGCGGGGAGGCGTTCGAGTTGGTCCATGGTGAGGATGGGGCCTTCCTTGCAAACGTAGAATGATCCCACGTTGCAGCGGCCGCACTTGCCTACCCCGCACTTCATGCGGTTCTCGAGGCTGGTGTAGACGACGCTGGGCTTGATGCCCATGCGGTAGAGACCGGGAAGGGTATTCTTGATCATGATGGGCGGGCCGATAACCAGGGCAACGGAGTTTTCCGCCGGCACGCCGGCGCGCTCGAAGACGGTGGGCACGAAGCCGATCTCGCCCGTCCAATCCGGGGTTTGGCCGCCCGGGTCAACGCAACGAACCACGCGCACGTTGGGGTGCTTGGCCCACTCGTCGAGTTCGTTGACGTAAACGAGGTCCGCGACAGTGCGCGCCCCGTAGACAATCGTGATGTTGCCGTAATCCGCGCGGTTCTCGAGCGCATACCAAACGGCGCAGCGCACGGGTGGCATGGCAATGCCGCCGCCCAGGAAAATCAGATTCTTGCCTTTCCAGCCGTCGTCCATCGGGTAGGCATTGCCGTAAGGCCCGCGGAATCCGATCACGTCGCCTTCCTCGATGCTCCACAGCGCTTCGGTGACGCAGCCCACACGCCGGAAACAGAACTCGAGATAGTCCTTCCAGTTCGAGCTCGAGCAGATGTTGAAAGTGGATTCCCCATAGCCGAAGACGGAGAAGATGCCGAACTGGCCGACGCGAAAGGAGAACTCTTTAGCCCGCGCTTCATCAAGGAAGCGGACCTTCACGGATTTCACGTCCGGCGTCTGCTTGCGCGTCTCGATGACCTTCATCAGGTCGGGCTGATAGATGTTATGCATGGTCGATTTCAGTCAAAACGCTGAGCACGCCCAGTCCCTCCGGGCAGTTCCGCGTGCAATTTCCGCATCCGGTGCAGAGGATCTCGCCGAATTTCTCCGGGTAGATGCGGAACTTATGATCGATGCGCTGGCGCTGCCGCGCGGGCTGGTTGGGGCGCGGATTGTGGCCGGAAGCGTGGAGGGTGAACATGCCGAACTGGCACGAATCCCAGTTCCGAGCCCGCACGCCGCGCTCGATATTTCCCTCGTCCACGATATCGAAACAATGGCACGTGGGGCAGGTATAAGCGCAGGCGCCGCAGCCCAGGCAGGCCAGCGTCTGCGCCGGCCAGAAGGGGCCGTCGAAATTCTGCTTTACGAAGGACTGCACCTCGAACGCGTCGAAGCGCTTCTCGGGGCCCGACGGCAAGCTCGCCACGCGCTCCGAGGCCTCAAGGTTGCCGTCGAACAGTGCCTTCCCCTTGTCAGTCAGACAGCGGAGTTCGTACTCGCCGCCGCCCAGCTCGAGCAGCAGGGCGTCCGAGCCGCGCTCGGCAGCGGGCCCGAGGCCCACCGAGGTGCAGAAGCAGGCGTCATCGTGCGCCGCGCAGGCAAGCGTTACTACGGTAGTTAATTGACGGCGAGAGTTATACAGTTCGTCTTTATAATCCCAATTGAAAACGTGATCCAGGATCGGCAACGCGGCCGCGTCGCAGGGCCGCGCCGCGATCAGCACCTGCTCGGCTCGAAGCGGCTCGGCCTCGGTGAGCTCGATTCCCTTCCCCGTAATGCGGTATCCGTAAAGCTCTTCGTGCTTGGGGAAAATGAACTCCTTCACGGAGTTGGCCGGATGAACGAAGCCTTCCAGCGCCAACTGAGCGGCGGACTCGAGCGGCGAGTAGAGCACGTACCCGGCTTTCACCTCGCGCGGACCGGCAACGCGCTTACCCTGCGCAATCCAGCCTGCCACCAGTTCTCGCAACGACGATTGGGAAATAGTTGCGCTCACCGGATAAAGTTCTCCT
>Ga0326728_10002328_pt1 | contig 63805 bp, 50 predicted proteins | sample MB3enrmetagenome_FD_207602 | JGI IMG/M metagenome (GOLD analysis project Ga0326728, IMG submission 207602) | Lab enriched peat soil microbial communities from McLean, Ithaca, NY, United States - MB31MN | ecosystem: Environmental > Terrestrial > Soil > Wetlands > Peat | place: USA: New York...
CCCTGCTCGGCACCGCCTTCTATCCGGTTCTTGTTCATCGGCCCGCAGCTTCGATCCGCGCTTCCTCCCCACACTCGGTCGCCCTCATGCAGTTGCGCTTCACTTCACTCGCTGTGACCAGCTTGTGGCGGGACTTGCACCCGTAAGAGTGCGCCCATGCTGGGCGCACAAATAAAACGGCCTCCGCTTTGGCGGAGGCCGTTTCACATGGTCATGATAGCGTCTTACTTCAGGTTGCCGCTGGCATCCATGGTGATGCCGCCCGGCCCGGCGTTCTTCTTCTCTTCGTTGGCCTTGCGCGTGCCCATCGCCTTGGTGCGCCACTCTTCGGCTGCTGCCACGTCGGCCTTCACCGCTTCCGCATTACCGAAGTCCACATCGGCCTTGCGGCGGTAGATCAGGTTCAGATAGGCCATGGCGTCGTCGTAGTTGGGCCGGTTCGCCACTGCCTGGTTGAGATACTGGAGCGCTTCTTCAACCAGCGGCGCGTTCTTCTCCTTGAGCGGTGTCATCACATTCTTGGGAGCCTTCACATTGCCCGCGCCGTCGTCGTTGATGCCCGCGGGCACCAGCGCCGCCAGAGTGTTCTGGTGTGCTTCCATCCAGTCGATCACGCCGACGGTATAGGCAGCCTCTGGATCCTTCGGGTCCTCGCCCAGCACCCTCTTCTGCCACGCCTTGGCATCCTTGAGGTTCTTGATGCTGAACTGAATGCCCGCGATCTGCTTCATGCTGTTTACATCGTGCGGGTCCTTGTTCAGAACCTCCTGGAACATGTCGATCGCCTGCTGCGCGGTCTTCAGGTTGTCCGGCGTATCCAGTCCGGGCACCACGTTCTGCGCCAGCGCGGTGGCCAGGTAGCTCTTCGCCATGGGCAGGCTCGGATCGAGTTCGGTGGCCTTCTGGAAGTGTCCGATCGCCTCTTCGTAGTGTGCGCCCTTGTACGCTTCCACTCCCTTGTTCAACTGGTCACGGGCCGCGAGGCGGTTGCACCCGCTCATGGAAAGCACCATGCCGGCCAAGGCAACCGCGAGCGCCGTAATACGTGCGGGTCCATTCATCTTCGTATCCTTCTCCTTCAGGCATGCGCCTACTCGGTCACGCGCCTGGAATCTCTAGTACAGCTGGCCGCGGGCGGGAGATACCGAAGCCAGGATGGAAAAATTGTACTCCTGTTTCCGCCCGGCTCAACCGCCCCCGAACGGGGCTGGCAACCCTGGAGTTTACCGGGGATCCCAAACCTCCCCGGCCGTCCAGTTGGCCAACCTGATCTTTGTGCGTCCTCTCGCCGCCGCCGCCGGCGTCCGCCCTGAAGGCATTCGCTGGCAACTTGCGCACACATCCCTCTTCAGGGAAGCGGCTCCAAAGCAGACTGCTACTGGCCGGCCATGATCTTCGGCGTCATCAACCCGATGTGATCCACGTTCGCGGAGCGTCCAATATCGATGACCTCGGCAATATATCGGAAGTCCAGATTGTCGTCGCCCTTGACGAACATGATGCGCTCTGCGCGATTGGCGTAGATCTCCGTCAGCCTCGGCAGCAATTCGCGCTTGTCCACATCCGTCTCGTTGATCTTGTACGACGGAAGCGCGCCAGGGCGATGCAGAACCTGAACCACGATCGTGCGATCACTTGGGTTCTTCTGCTGCTCAGGGTTCTTCGGCGGCTGGGGAACCAGCGCATCCAAGCCCTTCGGCGTTACCGGCACGATGACCATGAAAATGATCAGCAGCACCAGAAGAATGTCGATCATCGGCGTCATGTTGATATCGGACGAGTAGCCGCCCCCGCCCCCAGTTGTCATTCCCATCGCTTAAAACTCCTCGTTTACTGCAAATCGTTAATGAAACAGCGCGAGAATTTGATTACTCGCCGCCCGCGAGATTGCCTTCGCGCTTCTGCGTCAACAAGCCCACATCTTCCACGCCGGCGGTCCGCACGGCGTCGATGGCGTCTTCCACCGCCCGGTACTGCGCGCGGGCATCGGCGCGGACGTAAATCGTCTTGCTAGGCTTGTCGGCCAGCTTCTCGCGAATCTGCCCGCCTAGCTCACTGACGGACGTCTTGTTTTGTCCAAGAAATACCCCTCCGTCGCGCGTAATTGCCACGACGATAGCGTCTTCCTTGTCGGCGTCCGGCATGTTGGTGGGGTTATCCACCTTGGCCATATCCACCGACACCTTATTCTGCAGCATCGGGGTGATGACCATGAAGATGATCAGCAGCACCAGCATCACGTCCACCATGGGAGTGACGTTGATATTGGAGCTGACCTTCTTGCCTTCGTTGCGAACCGAGATTGACATTGCTTGGGCTCCGTTGCCTGAAAATTTTTATTCCGGATGGCTTCCGGCACTGATCGAGAACCACCTGGAGGGGTGAGCGTTTGAAACCTGCGGGCAGGAGAGAGTGTTTACTCTCCCGCCCGCCACAGCTTCTCGCTCTCGCCCAAAGCCGCCTCGCTTAGCGCTTGTGGCTCTGCTTGATGAAGTAGTCAACCAGTTCGCTCGAGGAGTTATCCATTTCCACGTCGAAGCTCTCGACACGTCCGGTGAAGTAGTTGAAAGCCATAACGGCCGGGATGGCTACGAGAAGGCCGAAGGCCGTGGTCACCAAGGCTTCCGAAATGCCACCGGCAACCGCGCCGATGCCCGAGGTCTTCTGGGTGGCGATCTGCTGGAAGGCGTTCAGAATGCCGATGACGGTGCCGAGCAGTCCGACGAACGGAGCCGTGGCGCCGATGGTGGCCAGAACCGCAAGACCCCTCTTCAGCTTGGCGTGAACGATGGCTTCTGCACGCTCCAGCGCGCGGCCCGAACTGGCGATGCTATCTTCGGTTGCCGTGCCGCCCGAGGAGCGAAACTCCTGCAGGCCCGCCGTCACAACCTCGGCCAGGTGCGACTTCTTGTTGCGATCGGCGATCTTGATCGCTTCTTCCAGCTTGCTGTCCTTCAGCGCGCCGGCAACCTTGGGCGCGAATTCGCGCGACTGCTTGCGGGCTGCGGAGAAGTACAGGTAACGGTCGATCATCACGGCCAGCGACCAGATCGACTCGATGAAAAGGATGATGGCGATGCAACGCGCCGGCCATCCCATGTGTTCCCAAAGCCCCATGGGGCTAAAGCTGACCGTCTGCTCTTCACCGTCGAAGATGAATGCCAAGTTGGCGGCCGTGTGTGATGCAAAGTGTGCGAGCTGAGCGAGAATCACTGAATCGTTCCTCCTAAGGAGTTTTCTTGTGGACTGCAACTGCCTTGCGGGTGCTGGGAATGCGTCTCCTTCCAGATTCGCATTCAGGTCAAAAGCAAGGCCCTTCCCCCAACCGGGCGGAAAGAGCCAAATACGTTCCTCATCCGCCCAGAGTGAAGATCACGTTGACCGTAGTCTCCACTTCCACCGGCTCGTTGTTGAGCAGGTAGGGCCTGTAGCGCCAAGCCTTGACGGCGTCCAGCGCGGCCTGCTGCAACATGGCCGGGCCGCTTACGACGCGCAGATTTTCGATCGATCCCGTCTTGGAGATGGTGGCTTGCAGCACCACCGTGCCCTGAACGCGAGCTGCCTTGGCGATTGGCGGATAGTTCGGCACGGTCTTCAGGAGCAACATGCCGGCCATAACGCCGCCCGAGATGTTGACCTTCTTCGGAGCAGCTGCCTTCACCTGGGTCTTGCTCGCATCGAAGATGCTGCCCATGACGCCTGTCGCGCTTCCGCCGAAGTCCGATCCAGCCACGCCAAATGATGCCATCGGCGCTTCCTTCTCAGCGACTATCTTGATGTCGTGCGGAATCCGCGTAGGAGCCGTGAGCTGATTGTTCATCATCTCCGACTGCACATGGACCACATGCACTGCCTCTGGCGGAGGCGGTGGCGGTGGCGGAGGTGGCGGCGGCGGGGGGGCTACCAAGGCCATCTGCATGGCGGCCTTCGGCAGCGCCTCGGGATAGATCAGCGGAATCAGGATGAGCAGAACCAGCACCGAACCGTTGACCATGCATGTCACCATAGCCCAATACTTGCTCTTGCTCTTGATCCTGCCCGCGGATTCAAACGTGGAATCTTCAAACATTGCCAGCCTCGAATCGGGTGATTGCTTACTTCTATTTAGACACCGGGAACTTTGAAAATGTTCCCGGCATCATATCGTTTTCACTGAAGCGTGCTCCACTTTTTGTCCGGAACCGCGCTCCACCTGCAAAATGCGAAAGAATAGCGAAACTTCCGCCTCTTACACCCTGGCGCGCTTTGCGGCCGGAAGAGCCACGGCCTTCCCTTGCCCGGCGCGCCACTCCTGCCAAGCCACCAGCATCGGCGCAGCCACGGCAATCGACGAATACGTCCCAATAAGAATACCTATCACAAGCGCAAATGAAAAGCCCCGCAACACCTGCCCGCCAAAGATATAGAGCGAAAGCACGGTCAGGAAGGTGAGACCGGAGGTAAGCACGGTCCGGCTCAGCGTCTGATTGATGCTGCGATTGACCACATCCGGAAGGGATTCGCGCCGGCTCAGGCGCAGATTCTCGCGAATACGGTCGAAAACCACGATGGTGTCGTTCATCGAGTAGCCGACCAGCGTCAGGATGGCCGCGATCACCGTCAGGCTGATCTCCTGGTTGGTGAGGGCAAAAGCGCCCACGGTAATCAGCGTGTCGTGGAAGCAGGCAACCACGGCCGCCACGCCGTAGATCAACTGGAATCGGAACCAGAGGTAAACCAGCATCCCCGCCATTGAATAAAGCGTGGCCAGCAGTGCCTTCGTTTCAAGCTGGCGGCCCACCGTGGGGCCCACCACCGTTACGTTGCGCACCGCAAATGGGTTGTCGTAATGAGCCTGGAGCGCGTCCACAATCTGCTGACGGCCGGCATCGAGCGCGGTCTCGTCGTGCTGCTCGGGCAGGCCAATGAGCACCTCGTTGCCGCCGGACTCATTGACCTCCGACTGGATGCTCTGGATGCTCGCGTCCTTGATGCCGGCCGCAGCAACGGCCTCGCGAATCCGGTTGATATCCGGAGTTCGCTGGAACTTCACCTGCACCTGTGTGCCGCCGCGGAAGTCAACGCCGAGCGGCACCGGGCTGCCGATCGTCGCCCAGTGCGAAGCCATCGAGATGATGCCGGCCACGCTGAAGATCAATGAAAAGCTGAGGAAGTACCACTTCTTCCCAAGCCAGTCCACATTTACGCCGCGAAACAATTCCACTGGTTCTCTCCGCTTCCTGGGGCCGGAACCTTTAGGCTCCGGCATTCGTTTTCCGCCGCCGTACGGGCGGCTTTCGTGCCCGGTTCTAGATGGACAGCGCCTGCCCCGGCTTCAACTTGTTCAAATGCGCATCGAAGATGACTCGCGAGACGAAAACCGCCGTAAACAGGTTGGCCAGCAGGCCGATGGTCAGGGTAACCGCGAAGCCCTTCACCGGGCCTGTGCCGAACATGAACAGAATGGCAGCCGAAACGATCGTAGTCACGTGGGTATCGACGATGGTAACCCAGGCATGGGCAAAGCCCTGGTCCACGGCCGCCGACGGAGCCTTGCCGGCCCTCACTTCTTCCCGAATGCGCTCGAAGATCAGCACATTCGAGTCCACGCCCATGCCGATGGTCAGAATGACGCCGGCAATGCCCGGCAGGGTCAGGGTGAGCGTCAGCCCGCCTCCGCCCGCCGCCGATGACATGGCGCTGGAAAGACCCATGATGCCCAGCAGAATCACCAGGTTCAGGATCAATGCCAGGTCGGCGTTGATGCCCGAGCCCCGGTAGTAGAAGAGCATAAAAGCCATCACCACCAGCACGCCCACAATGGCTGCCGTAACGCCCTGCTTGATTGAGTCGGTACCGAGCGATGCGCCAACAAACCGCTTCTCCAACTGCGTCAGCGAGGCCGGCAGCGCGCCGGTGCTCAGCAGCTTGGAAAGCGCGGTCACTTCATCCTGGGAGAAGCTGCCCGTGATCCGGCCGGTGTCGTGGATGGCGCTTTCAATATTGGCCACCTCTTTGACCTGGTCGTTCATGACCACCGCCATGCTCTTGCCTACATTCTTGCTGGTGTAGTCGTAGAAGCGCTCGCCGGCTTCGTTGGTCAGCGTAAAGTTCACTTCCCTCCGCCCGGTGTTCTGATCGATGTTCGGTTCGGCGGAACGGAAGTCGTTGCCGGCCACGATCGAGATCCGCTGCAGGACATAGACGCTTTGCGAATCGGAACCGGTCGACATCACGGGCGAGAAGCTCTTCAGCTCATCGTCTGAGGGAAGGCTGCCGCCCACGCTGGCCAGGGCCTCCTGCTCGTCCTTATACGGACCGCCGACCACGGCGTGAATCTCCAGCCTGTTCGTGCCCTGGATGATCTTCTCGATATCGCTTTCGTTTTCCACGCCCGGCAGCTCGACCAGAATCTGGTTGGCGCCCAGGCCGTATTCCTGAATCACCGGCTCGCTGACGCCCAGCGCGTTCACGCGATCGCTGAGTGCCTCGATCGCCTGCTGGTCCGTCTTCTTCTCCAGGGCCGTCAGCACCGTCGGCTTCATGGTGAGCGTCCAGGCATTGTCCGCACTGCTGTCCACGTTGTACTCGTTGGAATACTTGGTGTCGAGCAGCGTCTGAACGGCATTCGAACTGGCCGCCGCGGCGCCTTCAACGCGGATCACCTGCGGCTTGCCCGGATCGGGCACGTAAACCTGGGAATAGGTGAGGTTGGCCTTCTTCAGATCCTGCTGGATCCGCGCCGCCGTATTGTTGGTCTCGGCGTAGATGGCCTCCTCGACCTTCACCTGCAAGATCAGGTGTGCGCCGCCGCGCAGGTCCAGGCCAAGGTGAATGCGCTTGGTCAGGCCTTCCGTCAGGTCCTTGCCGGTGACGCCCGAAGACGCCCCGAAGATGCCCCAGACGCAAATCACCAGGACCGCAACAATCAGTGCAATTTTACCTTTGAGATTCTTCTTCATCGTCCCGTTTCTCTAGTTCAAAAAAAACAAAAAACCGGTCAAACACCTGAAAACCTGGAGAGCGAAGCTACGATCCCGAAGAGCTGTCCTGGGTCGTTACCGAGGCAATCGCGTTCTTGGCCACTTCCATCTTGATGCCGTCCGGCGCCACGCGAATCACGATCCCATCGTCCTTGATGGAGACGATGATGCCGCGAATGCCGCCCGCGGTAGTCACACGGTCGCCAGTCTTGATGCTGGCCAGCATCGTCTGCCACTGCTTCTGCCGCTTCTGCTGCGGCCGGATCATCACAAGGTACAGAACCGGAATCAGCAGCAGGGGAAGAAGCATCGTAAGATTGCCTCCGGCTCCGGCGGCCTGCTGGAACATCAATAAAGCCAAGATCGTTGCCACATTCATCCTTTACTCGCCCCTGGGAAGCGCAATTCCGCCGCCCTTCAGGGCACAGGCATATCCGCGCACTTGCCGGAAGCCCGATCAAACATTTGTCTCCGGGAACGTCCAGACCGATCCGGGCCGCCGATTCCGCACGGCCCAGGCACTGGAAGGAGGGTCCGGTTGGCGCTCACTGGGGACTCGACTCTTGTCCCGCGCCCACACCCAACTGCAACCCAACTGCCGTCTGATTCCTGTTCGACACAACCCTCCCCTGGAAACCCGCATCGGAAAGCCGCACGAGTTCCCTCGCGCCCGTTCCGGCCGAATTCCAAAAGAGTGCCTCAATAGATAAGATACGCGTGGCCGGGGGCGTGTCAAGGCGCATCATGCTCAAATCTGCCCGGCGCCGGGCCTTACCGCCGCTCCCCGCAAGCGCTCCCTCGCAGCTTATAAACCGCTTACGTGTCCATTACTCCGTTCTTACTGCCGCCGGTTTCTTCTGAAGTCGAGACGCTTTTCGCCGGGACCGCGCCTTCCAGCCGCGCAGCCCGTACGCCGGAAAGCTGGAAAGGAGTCCGGATGAGCTTTTCATTTCAGGACCTGCTCCTGATGGGTCCGCTCGTTTTCGCCGAGACTTTTATGCTCTGGGCTCTCTGGAATTTTTTGAGAGCCCGCAAGAGGCCATAGCTGCCGCCTTGGCCCGTGGCCAGTCTTCAGCGGTCAGTCGGGCGCTGGGTGCCCATCCTTGCGACGTTCTTTTGTTGCAAGGATGGGAAACCACGAACCCTGGCAGGCTGTTTTGCCTTTGACTGATCTCTGTTCTCTACTTCGCAGACGCCGCGGGTGTCTCCGCCTCGTCGCCCGCGTCTTCCACCAGCACCGCCGAGCCGGGAACCACATCAAAGCTCGCCGGCTCCTTGCCGGTGGGATGGAAGGTGACGCACAGCGGCTCACGCTGCCACTCGGCGGGGCCGCAAACAGGGGTTGGATGACTCTCAGGGTCAAAAGCGAATAACTTCTTGGCCAGCACAGGCTTGCGCGCCGCCACTTGGGCCACAACGGCATAGAGGCTCTTGCCGCTGGCGGTCACGCCGCAGTAGGCCCCATAGTCGCGGAACCAGCTCACCTGGCTCACGCCGGGATCGTAGTCGGGCAACTTGAGAGCAGCAACGTGGCCAGTTACGCGGTCCACCAGCAACCACGGCCCCCGTTGCCACACCCAACTGCTGGCCGCAGGGGCGGGCTTCACGCTGGATTTTTCGCCGGGCGCGAAGCCCTCACCGGGCAAGGCATCGTTGAGCTTGATGACGCGCCGCACCACAAAGCTGCGGTCGGTCACGTCGTGGGCGTCGCCAGTGGTCCATTCCTTCAGAACGCCGTCCACCAACAGGGCGCGAATCCTGAGCTCTTCCTCGCCCTGAACCGCGCCGGCCGGGTCGCCAACCTTCGAGTAATGCACCCGCCGCGCCGCGCCCAAAACCACCAAATGCGCCTTGCGCGGTGCGCCCTGCGCTCCCGGCACTGCGCCAAGCGCCGCCGCCATCGCCAAAACTGCTAGCCCGCCGACTCTCATGTTGTCTGCTCCTGAGAAGTTGGCGCAAATCTGCAGGAAAAAATTTACGGTCCTTTACCCGTACGCAAATAGTCTCAAATCAATGAGGGTCTAGCTCCAAAGGGCAGGCTTTGACCAGCCCTGCTCCTCTTTTCAGCAATCGTCTAAATCTGCGCAGACTCAACGGCCCGCGCCACCCGAAACGCCGTCCCCTCGTTCAGATGCGCGGCCAGAACCTGCATCCCCACCGGCAACCCGGCCTGCGTCTTTCCGCAGGGCACGGTCACGCCGCAGATGCCCGCCAGACTCGCCGTCACCGTGTAGATGTCGGCCAGATACATGGCCAGCGGATCGCCCGTCTTCTCGCCCAGCTTGAAAGCAGGAATAGGCGAGGTGGGAGTTACAATCGCGTCCACCTCGGCGAAAGCGCGCAGATACTCCTCGGCCAGCAGCCGCCGCACCTGCTGGGCTTTCAGGTAGTAAGCATCGTAGTAACCCGCCGAAAGCGCATAAGTCCCAAGCAAAATGCGCCGCTTGACCTCGGCTCCAAAGCCCTCGTCGCGGGAGTGCCGGTACATGGCGGCCAGATTCTCCGGCTTGGGCGTGCGATATCCGTAGCGCACGCCGTCAAAGCGGGCCAAGTTGGCGCTGGCCTCGGCCGTGGCGATCAGGTAATAGGTCGGAACGGCGTAGCGCGTATTCGGCAGCGAGACCGGCTTCACGGTGCAGCCTGCCGCCTTCAGCGCTTCAATACCCGCCTCGATGGCCGCACGCACCTCCGGGTCGAGCCCTTCGGCAAAGTACTCTGCCGGGACGCCGATGCGCAGCCCTTCGACCAGCTTGTCGCTCTCGGCGGCATAGTCAGGCACAGGGGCCGGCGAGCAGGTCGCGTCCTTGGGATCGTGGCCCGCGATGATGCCCAGCAGCGTTGCGGCATCGCGCACATTGCCCGCAAACGGCCCCACGCGGTCCAGCGAAGAGGCGTAGGCGATCAGCCCATAGCGCGAGACGCGGCCATACGTGGGCAGCACGCCCACCACGCCGCAAAAGCTGGCCGGCTGGCGAATGGAGCCGCCGGTGTCGGAGCCCAGCGTGGCCACGGCCATGTTCGCCGCCACCGCCGCCGCGGAGCCGCCGCTCGAGCCGCCCGGAACCCGCTCCGTATCCACCGGGTTGCGCACCGGCCCGTAGGCTGAATTCTCGTTCGAGGAACCCATCGCGAACTCGTCGCAGTTGATCTTGCCCAGCAGCACCGCGCCCGCCGCTTCCAGCCTGGCCACCGCCGTCGCGTCATAGGGTGGCCGATAGCCCTGAAGAATCTTTGAGCCCGCCGTCGCCGGAGCGCCCTTCATAACCAGCACGTCCTTGATACCCATCGGAATGCCAGCCAGCAGGGGCAGCGGATCGCCCTTGGCGGCCAAATCATCCACGCGGGCAGCCTGGGCAAGCGCGCGCTCTTTGGTCAGGCTCAGGTAGACGTTGAGGCGCGGATTCTTCTTCTCGATCCGCTCGTAATAGCTGGCGGCAAGGTCCACGGCCTTGGTGCTGCCGCTGGCGATCTCCGCGCGCAACGCGGCCAGAGTCTTCGGCTTCTCTACAAAGTTTTCGGCTGGTTTGGCTTCGCTGGACACTCGAATCTTCCTCTTTTCCTGGCCTGTTGGCGGCTTCTTTGCAGCCTGTTTCCCGATCCGTCGCGCCTCTTTGAGGGCGAAATTCCGCGGGTGCCTCAACCTCGCCGCGTCTTTGTTTTTGCGGCTAGGGTGAGATCGCACAGCGCCTAGCGCTCGATCACCTTCGGCACCTTGAAGAAGACCTGATCGGTCTCCGGCGCCTGGGACATCACTTCGGCCCGGTCGAGCGAGGGCAAGAGCAGATCGTCGCGCAACACGCTTACGCCCGCCGCGTTCTTCAATTCACTAACCTGCGCCAGGGGCGCCACGCCGGCTGTGTTCAACTCGTTCAACTCGGCCACGTAATCCAGAATGGCGTTCAAATCGCCGAGCATGCGCGGAGTTTCTTCCGGCTTGAGTTCGAGGTGGGCCAGCTCGGCCACCCGCTCCACATCTTCCACGGTCACTTTGGCGGTCATTCTCTGCTCTTCCCCTCATCGCGGCCTTCTGAACGGCCGTTTGCAGGCGTTTCCCATGCTCGCTGCAAGCGCTTCCGTTCATGGTCCGAAGATAAAGTATAGCCGGTTTCCGCTTGCGCCCCGCTCCGCGCGCATCAGTCCACGATGAGCGTGAGAGTCGCCTGGTGCTGGACGCCGTTCGAGGACGCGGTAATGGTGATCGAGTAAGTCCCCGCCGGGGTAATGCCGGGCGTGGACGAAGCCGGGGGCGTGGACAGGCCGCCGCCCGATTCCGTGCAACCGGAGACGCCTCCTGCCAGGATGGCCAGCAATGCAACCAGCAGCAACGCCCGGCGACGCCTCCGGAGGACGAATGGCGCCACAACCATCCCGCAGGCCAGCGAAAGAACCGGCCACGCGGAGGCGCGTCCAGACGGACGCCCGGCTCGGGCCGAGGTCTCAGTCACTCCGGTAACAATCTCCACCGCTTCGTTGCCGCTCGCGTTGGCCGGAATGCCCTGGCTGCCAGGGTTGAAGGTACACGACGAGTACGGCGGCAGCGTTCCGCACTGGAAAGTGAACGCTCCCTGGGAGCTCAGAAGGGGAGTAATTGACAGTTTGTAGTCCGCGGTCTGCCCGCTGGCCACCGTCTGGCTGGAGGAGCCGGAGGGTGCAACGGCAAAGTCGAAGCCCATGCCCGACAGGGGTACGGATGCGCCCGTCGCCAGCGTGCTGCTGCTCACCGTCAGGCTCCCGCTCGCCGTCCCCGCGCTGACGGGGGCAAACTCGACGCCAACCGTGCAACTGGCCCCCGCCGCAAGCGTGGCGGAGCAGGTATTGTTCACCAGCTTGAATCCCGCCGTAACCGCAACGGCGAAGCTCGTCAGGCTGGCCATCCCGCTGGGGTTGGTCAGCGTGACTGTAACCGGATTGCCCAGTTGGCCCACGCCGGTCTCAGAGAAGTCGATCAGGCTGGGCACAGCCTGAACCGACCCTGGCACTCCGCCCGTCCCGCTCAGCGGCACGCTGCCCGAAGAGGCCAGCGAAGGGGATGCGATGGTCAGCGTACCCGTGTACGGTCCGTTGAGGGAGGGCGAGAAGATTACCCCGGTCGAGCAGCTTGCCCCGGCTGCCAGGCTGGCCGCGCAGGTGTTCTGGATCAGGCTGAAGGGCGGCGTTGCCGAGAGTGTGAGCAAGTTGGCCGCCGAGCCGCCGGTGTTGGTGAGGGTCACCGCCTGGGACGCGCTGGACTGGCCGGGAGCGACGATGGGAAAGACAAGCTGCGCCGGGTTCACGTTGAGTCCGGCCGGAACCTGTCCCGTGCCTGCAAGCGCCACACTCGCCGGCTTTACCCCGGCGGTTGAAGACGAAACCGCCAGCAAGGCCGTGCTTCCCCCCGCCGCGACCGGAGTGAAAACCACCTGCACCGTACAACTGCTGCCGTTGGCCAGTGTGGCGCCGCAGGTAGTGGTCCCGGTCGCGAAGTTCGCCGCCGACAGCCCGGTAATCTGGAAGCCCACATTGGCCAGCGGAGCGCCGCCCGTGTTTCTCACCGTCACCGTCGAAGGCGAACTGGCCTCTCCCACCGGCTGGCCCGCAAAGGTCAGGCTGGCCGGGCTCACGGCCAGTGCCGGCGGAGTGAGACCCGTGCCGCTGAGACTCACTATCTGCGTGCGCAGCGCATCCATAACTGTGAGGCTGCCCGTTTGGCTGCCCGCCTGCGACGCGGCATAGACCACGCTGATCGCGCAACTGGCGTTCGCCGGAAGATTCGCGGTGCACTGGTTCGTCTCTTGGAACGCTCCGGTCGCCGACACCTGAATGGAAGTCAACGGCACGCCGCCGCTGTTGGTCAGCGTCACGGTCTGCGCGGCCGAGAGCTGCCCGGTAACCGTGGCCGGGAAGATCAGCGATGCGGGCGAAAGAGCGTCGCTGGGCGGAGCCTCTCCGGTTCCGCTCAGTGTCACCGTCTGCGTTCCCTCCGCGTCGGTAAAGCTCAGCGTGCCCGTGGCCGCTCCCGTCTCCGCCGGCATGAAGGTCACAGTCAAGTTGCAGGAGGCCTTCGCCGGCACCGAGCCGCCGCACGCATTGCTGGCAATCGAAAACGGCCCTGTGATGGCGCTGGTAAAGGAGGCTGCCGGCGAACCGCTGTTGTTGGCCGTCACCTGCAAAGCCGTCGAAGTTGCACCAACTTCCCAACCGCCAAAGCTGACGCTGGCCGGGCTCAGGCTGATCGCGCCCGAGGGCGCGCCTGTCCCGCTCAACTGAACCGTCAGCTCTCCTCCGGCAATGTTGGCGCCCATGGTCAAGGAACCCGTTCGGCTGCCGGTCTGGGTCGGCGTGAATGTCACTTGAATCGCGCAACTGCCGGTGGCTGCGATACTCGCGCCCTGGCAGTTGTCGGTCTCGCTGAAGTCTCCGCTCGCTACCATCGAGGCTGGCCTCAGCGCCGTCGTTCCCGTGTTTGTCACTGTCACCGTCTGCGCGCTGCTGGTGGTCCCGTACTCCTGGCTCGCGAAGGTCAAGGCCGCTGGCGCCGCAGCAGCCGTCGTCACGTTCTCGCCCGCTGTCCACAGAGGGACCGTCCAGATGCCGCGGCCGTACGTGGCGGCAACCAGATTCTGCACAGTGGCCGACACGGGAGCGGCGCTGAGTTCCACCACCGGCGCACCCGGCAGCCCGCTTCCATAGGCTGACCAGCAGGACGAAGACTGGCTGGCGCAGCTTGCAATCTGCCGCGTCGAATAGACTCCCTCGTCTGTGGCAACATAAACCGTGTTGGCGTCTCCAGGATCCACCACCACGCTGTTGGCCGGAGCCACGGGCAGATTCGACGTCAACGACGCCCAGTGCGCCCCTCCGTCGGTCGAGCGGTAGGCCGCCTGTACTGTCTCCTGGGGGCTTTCGATCCCCGCAACGGTCACGTACACCGTCTTCCCCGTGGGGTCGTGAGGATCGATGAAGATGCTCGAAATGTCCAGCCCGTAGTAGTTCAGCGTGTTGCTGTCGTTGCTCACCGGGTTCAGGGTCAGGTCCGTCCACACGGGCGCCGCGCTGCTGGATGGATTGAAGATGGCAGACAGAACATGGCCCGGAAGCGTCGCTCCGCCGTTCGCCGAGCCGTAGGTGCCCACATAGATCGCATCCCCGCCGCTGGGAAGCGCCGCGGAAACGGGCAGCGCCACGGCCGCCATCGAACGAATGAAGGGACCGCCGCCGCAACTCTCTTCCGCCGTTCCGCTGTCCAGAAGGCTGATCGGGCTTATAGCGTCGCCGGAGTTCCAGTTCACGCCGTCGGCCGGCCCGCGCCACACCCGGCAGGTCCCGATCAGCAACTGGGAACTGTCCAGCGGATCCACCAGAAAGGGCGCCGGCGCGGTCATCGTCAGCCCATCCCCGCCCACATCCGCGTCGTTGACAACGGGGCTTGTGCCAAATGCCGCCGGGCTGCAGGGCGCCAGTTGCGAACACGCGTAGATCGACACTCCCGCCTGGTTGTTCACGTACCAGTTGGAGCTGTTGTTGGGATCGATCTCCACCGGCCCGCCCTCGCCGCCCAGAATCTCCGGCCAGTCCGCCGTCGCTCCGGTCGAGCTCTTCACGCCGCCGGTTCCATTGGCCCCCAGGCCAGCCATCATCGTGTAGGGCGTCGCGCCCACCTGCGACAGGCTCACCACCTCCGCCAGCGAACCCAGGCTCCCGTTCAGGTTCTGGAAGTGGGAAGCATCCTCCGTCGAACACACCGCTCCCGTCTCGCCAATGGCGTCGGTCGAGCGCCACAGCCCGCTGTCGTTGCCCAGAAAAACCTCCTGCGGATTATTCGCATTCCAGGCCAGGGCGTGCTGGTATTCGCCCACCTGCGCGCTCATGCAGGTGGTCGAGTTGGTCGTGTTGCGCCACGGACAGCCCTGCAAAAGAGGGCAATCGGTCTTCCAGAGATCGTTGGCCCCGGCCAGCACAATCGTCTCCTGACCAGCGGGAATCGCACCCAGCGCCAGGTTGTAGTCGCCGTTCACGATGGTGGCCGGTCCCAGCGAGGTCTCCGTCTCCAGAGCTGTCGTGTCCCATTGCTGGGCAAAGGCGATCGTCTGGCTGGCGCAGGCCCCCGCGCTCGCCGCGCACTGGTCCTGCCACAGTCCCTGGTCCTGGTTGTCGATGTCCACCGTCCAGGCAAAGGTGTCGCCGGTCTCCGGATTCACCGCCAGCGCGCCGCGAAAGATGGGGCAGTCGGGCGACCCCGTGCTGCCGGTGTTGGCAGGACAGAACAGCGCCGTCAGGCCGCTGCCGGGCTGCGCGGCCAGCCGCGTCCAGTTCATTCCGTCCGCGGACTGATAGTAGCCGTGGTAACGCACCGCCGCCACAAACAGTTGCCGCACCGGATTCCATGCCACTGAGGTCGCGGCATTCCCGTCGGGCAGCGAAAAAACGCCGTTCGGCTTCTGCACGTACTCCCCGGCGCTGTCCGCGACAGTGGCCAGCGACCAGGTGGCCCCGCCGTCCACGGAGTAGTAAAGACCCTCGTAGCTCGTGCCGGAGCCAACCGCATTCACCAGCGTTCCCTCATACGCCTGTGAGACCGCGGCCACCACCAATTGCTGATTCGCCGTGCTCCAGGCAAAGCCGGCTATGCCCTCCCCGGCAAAGCTGTACTTCTGGTCCGCCGTGCCGGAGATCAGGCTCCAGGTGTTTCCGCCGTCGGTGGAGCGCAGAATCCCCGCGCCGTAGTAGGAGTCCAGAGCATCGTTCGGGTCGCCAGTTCCGGCCAGAATCACACCGGTTCCGCCCGGCTGCACAGTCAGCGCGCCAATGCTGATGGAAGCGTCCGCCGCACCGCTCATGGCCGGCAGGTTGTCGGTGAGGGGCATAAACCCGATGTTGGCGGCGTTGGAGGTGTTCGCATTCTGCGACCGCCAGACCCCGCCCCCGGTGGTTCCCGCGTAAAGGGTGTTGCCGGTCGTGTCCGACGGGTCCAACGCCAGCGCGGAGACCCGCCCGGTGACCAGGCCAAAGCTCTGCGACTGAACGGCAGCCGGCCCCAGCGGCAGCCAGGCTGCGCTTCCCTGCGTCTGCGCAGCGGCCTCGATCCGGCTCCGCTCCGCTCCCGTCTTCACGCGCCGGCGGAGATCTCCAGCCGCGGCCCGGCCCGGCGTCCATCCCCGCTGGGCAAGAAACCGTTCCGCCTCAACCGCTCGCGGAGGAAGTGACTGTCGCGGACGCGCCGCTCTGGCTCCTCGTGGAGCTGCTATCACTTGCTCATCTGCGGTTGTCTGTTGTGTATTGCCCCGCGATACCGCCATCGCCGCCAGAACCAGCATGGTCAGCCATTTGCCCGCCCGGCGCGCGGAAACGCACTTCCCTGCCCTGCCGCAAGAGGCTGGTCGACCGCAAAGCCGCTGAAAAGCCCAAACGCTCACACGCATCCTGACTACAAGTCCGGGATTGGATTCCTCCATCCCCTCTCTGTGTCATCGGCAGCATCCGAGGAGAACTTGATTGAAATCCAATGGCTTGAAAACGTGCGAAACAAGCAGCTTACGGGATTGAAATTGGTTTGGATTATAGACCAGAAAGGGAACAGTTGTATCTCCGCCGAAGGGAACTCCCCGGCCTATTAAAGATCAGTTAGCGGCTGGAGGCTGAAACCCGCCTCTCCCAGCGCTCCTCGTGCCGGTCGTCGCGGAAGACGGCTGAGGTGACGCGGCCCTCGGCGTCGCGCTCGAAGGTCAACCGGGTCAAGCTCGAACCGTTGGGATAAAAGAAGACGGTTGAGGACTCGGGGGCCAGTTCGACGATCTCTCCCTGCGGGTTCTTCTCATAGAGCTGATCTCCCTGGCGGAAGAGCATGGCAACCATATGGCCGCCGCCGTCGCGATACTCCCCGGCGAACGCGTCGAGCGCGGACGGTGCCAGCTTGATGGCGGGCGGATGCAGCGGAACGATCAGGCGCTCGGCAAAGGCCGGCCACTCTGGCGGCGTTTTCGCTTTGCCAGGGTGCGCAAGCAGCCAGCGCGGCAGTTCCGGCTCGTTGTAGGCGCGGGTCCAGCAGTCGTGGTGCAGCCCCTGGAAGACCCAGAGGCGCACATGCCCGCCAGCAGCCTTGAGGGCATCGAACATCAACTCGCTCTGCCGCGGAACCACCACATTGTCCTCACTGCCGTGGAAGAGCCAGACCGGCGTGCGGCCGAGGGCATGCGCATATTCGGCGGGCAGCGTGGAAGCCTGCTGCCAGCGCTCCGGCGCATAGCTCCAGAAGACGCCGCCGGCGGCAATGGCCACGGCAGCCCAGCGGCGGGGATGGAGCCGCGCCAGCTCCCATGCGCCGTAGCCGCCCAGCGAGAGGCCGGTCAGATAGGTGCGCTCCGGGTCGAGGTGGAACTCGGCGGTTTCGCGGTCCAGAGCGTCCATTGCCATCGTGAGCATCTCCGGGTCGGTCCAGTAGTGGGGCAGCGGACACTGCGGCATGACGATGACAAACGGCCAGCGCTCCGGGTGGTCGCGCACCGCCTGCGGCAGCCCGATCTGCGTCTGCCACATGCCCTCCGAACCGCGCTCGCCGCGCCCATGCAGAAACAGGATCACAGGCCACTGTTTGCGGTCGTCGCGGCGGAAGGCCTCGGGCAGGTAGACCTGGAAGCGGTAGGTCGCGCCGTGCATTTCAATGGTGCGATTCAGAAAGCCGGTCTCCTGGGTCGGCTCCGGCTGGTGGTGTCGGCCGGCGCCGCGAAAGGCCTGCGCCTGCGCGAGGGGGATCGCACAGGCAAGGCACAGGCCGGCAGCCAGAAATCGGATGGGTTGGAGCATACAGGAGTCCCAATCCACTATATCCGGGCAGGGCTCGTTTGAAGAGCCGGTCATGGTTTTCCGGGAAAATGCGCGGCTTTTAATTTTGGACTAGCATAGTCCTAAATGATGTGGTATTTTTTGTGGGATGGAAGTCCCTGGGAGGCAGCGGCCAGGGAGACGGCACGGGCGACCTTTGCGGCAGTTGTCCCAAAGGATATTTTTTCAGCGGTTTACCAGCCAGTGCCGAGGCGAAGATTCTTTGAGGTATTCGGGTTCGATACTTTTATGAAACGGTATCAGGCTGCTATGTTGAGTTTTCGGGGTTCTCCACCTCGAGGGTGTTGCATACCCAAGAAAAGCTTTTAAACACAATTATGTGTGACCGCCAGCACCGCGCGCACATCTGAGAAGAGAAGACCAGGCAAGGAACGTACGCATGGCGCAGATATTCGACCGCAGCTCCAATGCTTTGGCTCGCGCGAGCCTGGTTTTGACAGGGCTGATCGTCATCGCCTTGGGGGTGACTCTGGACCAGTTGCAGCGCTCACCGTGGGTGACGCGGCAGGGGCAGCGCCCGGACCAGCCGGTGCCCTTCAGCCACAAGCACCACGTGCAGGGGCTGGGACTGCAGTGCCAGTACTGCCACGTGACGGTGGAGAAGTCGAGCTACGCCGGAATCCCGCCGACCAAAACCTGCATGAACTGCCACGCGCAGATCTGGACCAACGCCCAACTGCTGGAACCGGTGCGGCAGAGCTGGGTCACCGGCCAATCGCTGCCCTGGATAAAGGTGCACGACCTGCCTGACTACGTCTACTTCAGCCACGAGATTCATGTGAACAAGGGAGTGGGTTGCGCCACATGCCACGGCCGCGTTGACCAGATGCCGCTGATGTATGCGCAAAATACTTTGCAGATGGAGTGGTGTTTGGATTGCCATCGGAATCCGGCGAAGTATCTGCGGCCGGCGAGCGAAATCTACAACAATGCCTGGGAAAAGCCGGCCGAGGACAGGCCGGTGTGGTGCGCGGCGAGCGGCGAGGAGATGAGTGGCGTGCCGACGGCCGAAAGTGTGAACTGCGTGACGAAAGACCCGGCCGAGGGAATCAAGCTGGCGGCGTTGAGCCTGCCGCCTGCGCGGGGTTTCTCTTATCAGAAACTCACCAGCCAGGACGAGTTGGGGCATTTTCTGCTCGACCACTACAAGATTCGCACCCCGAAGGATTTGACCAGTTGCGAGGTCTGCCACCGATGAGCGAAAAGATTGCTGCGAATCAACTCGATCCGGAGGGAGGCGAGGGTTTCACCCCCCGCATAAGCCCAATTGAATCGGCGCGGGCTTTAGCCCCGGAGGAATGCTTTACGCCCATTTCACCCGAATTTCCGAGTTTTCCCGCAGCATCTAAAGCCTCCGATGACTCTGCGAGCTTGATCTCCGGGCTGAATCCCGGACCTGCCACTGCTTCGCCACCGATGACTCTCGTGCAGATTCGCCAGGAACTCAAAGGGCAGAAAGGCAAGCGTTACTGGCGGTCGGTGGATGAGCTGGCCGGTACGCCGGAGTTTCAGGCTGCGGTGGAGCGGGAGTTTCCCAGTTCGCCTCATGCGTGGGGCGATGATGTGTCAAGACGAGGCTTCCTTAAATTCATGGGCGCTTCGATGGCGCTGGCCGGTCTGGCCGGATGCACCAAGCAGCCCGACGAGCCGATTTACCCGTACGTCAAGGCGCCGGAAGATTTGATTCTCGGCAAGCCGATGTACTTTGCCACGGCGCATCCGTTCGTGACCGGCGCGGTGCCGCTGCTGGTCAAGACCGATCAGTTCCGCCCCATCAAGATCGACGGCAACCCCGAGCATCCTTACAACCAGGGCTCGTCGGACCCGTTCACGCAGGCGACGCTCCTCGACTTATACGATCCGGACCGCTCCCAGCACGTGACCTATCGCGGCGAGAACCGCGAGTGGGCGGAGTTTGCCGTCGAGTTTCGCAACAAAGTGATCTCGACCAGGGATGGGACGGGGATCTACTTCCTCAGCGAGACGATTACTTCGCCAACATTGGCGCGGCAGTGGTCCGGGGTGCAGAAGAAATTCCCCAAAGCGACGCTGGTACAGTACGACCCGGCGATTGCGGGGACGGCCTTTGGAACTGGGGATGGCTTACCTGTCCACGACGTGAGCAAGGCCGACGTGATTGTTTCGCTCGATGCGGATTTCTTGTCGGGCGCGAGCTATCCGGGTTTCCACAAGCTGACTCGCCAATACGCTGAGCGGCGCAAGGATCCGGCGAAAGGCATGAATCGGCTCTATGCGATCGAGAGCACGCCGACGACGACGGGGATGAAGGCCGATCATCGGCTGGGATTGCGTGCGAGTGAGATTCCTGCGTTTACGGCGGAGCTGGCGAGGGCTGTCGGCGTGAGTGGGGTCGATGCTCCGAATTACGCGTGGACCGACGAGCAGAAGAGGTTCTTAACGGCGGTTGCGAAGGATCTAAAGGAGAATGCAGGCAAGAGCGCTGTCATTCCGGGGCTGTATCAGGACCGGTCGGTTACAGTGCTTGCCTTTGAAATAAACCTGGCGCTCAGCACCATGGCCCAATCCCTTTCCTATATGGGCGGTATGGCAAATCCTCTGGCGAGCGATCAACTTGCCAATCTCAAGTCGCTCGTCGCCGATATCAATGCTGGCAAGGCGGATTGGCTGATCATTCTGAACGCGAATCCAATCTACGATGCGCCGGCCGATCTGAACTTCGCCGATGCCTTCAATAAGGCAAAGACGGTTGCGCATCTCGGCTCGCATTACGACGAGACAGGCCGCGAAGCGCACTGGCATATTCCTGCCGCGCATTTCCTTGAGTCGTGGTCAGATGCCCGCGCTTATGACGGTACCGTTTCGATCGTACAGCCGATGATCGATCCGCTCTATGGCGGCAAGACCGCGCATCACTTCTTGCAGGCGTGCCTCGACGAGCCGGGATTGAGCCCATACGAAGCGGTGCGTGAGACTTGGCGACCCGTGATCCGAGGCGACTTCGAGGCCGGTTGGCGCAAGGCGCTGCACGATGGATGGATTGAGGACACGAAACTTGAAAAGATCAGTTGGGTTTCAAAAGTGGTTCGAAAGCCAGACGTCCCCACACCATCGCCCAAGGACTCCCTCGAGATCATCTTCCGGCCCGATCCGAATGTCTATGACGGACGCTGGGCCAATGTTGGCTGGCTGCAGGAGCTGCCCAAGCCGATCACGAGTCTTAGCTGGGACAATGCGGCGATTGTTTCCGGGGCTACTCTGACCAAATATGGCCTTGAAGAAGACGACATCGTTGAGTTATCCGTGAATGGGCGCAAGGTGAAGGCGCCGGTGATTGTTGCGCCGGGGCATCCGGATAACTCGGTCACGGTGCATCTGGGCTATGGGCGCGAGTTTGCGGGGCGCGTCGGCTCGGGCGCGGGCTTCAACGCTTATCTGATTCGCACCTCGGATGCGCCGTTCTATGCCGTCGGTTCGATGAAGAAGGTTCCAGGCAAGTGGGGCGTGGCCGTGACCAAGAGCCACTACCAGGACCATCGGTCGAAGCTGTTTGGCGGTCAGGGCAACGGCAATAACTCGATGGAGGCCGACGAGGCCATCAGCGAGCGCGGCATCATTCGCTACGCAACGCTGGCGGAGTACAAGGCCGATCCGGGCTTTGCCAATGAGGGCGAGACGCACACCACGACCGACAAGAACAACTCGCTCTTTCCTAACTGGGAGTACAAGGACAATGCCTGGGGCATGTCCATCGACATGAACAGTTGCACCGGCTGCAATGCGTGCATCGTGAGCTGTTATGCCGAAAACAACATCCCCGTCGTGGGCAAGCAGCAGGTGCGCATCGGGCGCAACATGCAGTGGCTGCGCATCGACACTTATTTTGAAGGCGATCTGGACGCGCCGCGCGCCCACTTCCAGCCCATGGCCTGTCAGCACTGCGAGAACGCCCCGTGCGAGCAGGTTTGCCCGGTGGGCGCCACGGTGCACACGCCCGAGGGGCTGAACGCGATGGTCTACAACCGTTGCGTGGGCACGCGCTACTGCTCGAACAACTGCCCGTACAAGGTACGCCGCTTCAACTTCCTGCTCTATTCCGACTACGAAACAGAGAGCCTGAAGCTGATGCGCAACCCTGACGTTTCGGTTCGCTCGCGCGGCGTGATGGAGAAGTGCAGCTACTGCGTGCAGCGCATCTCGGCGGCCAAAATCGAGGCCGACAAGGAGAACCGGCCGGTGCGCGACGGCGAAATTGTGACCGCGTGCCAGCAGGCCTGCCCGGCCTCGGCAATCAGTTTTGGCAACATCAACGACAAGCAGAGCAACGTGGCCAAGCTGCAAGCAGACGAGCGCAGCTACCAGGTGCTCGCCGATTTGAATACACGCCCGCGGACGAAGTATGTGGCCGCGGTCTTGAATCCAAATCCTGAACTTGAAACAGCGCCGGTGGAGCACTTGCCGGCGAAGGGTTGAGAGGGTCGATGACGCCCATCGAAGTGAAAGACAACCCGAAGATCGATCCGGCGACCGGAGAGTATCGCGTCATTGCGCCGGGGCAGACCTTCAAGTCTGTCACCGAGAAGATCGTGCGCATTGTGCTCACGCCAACAACGCCGCTGGGCTGGTTTGCGCTCTTCAGTGTGGCGGGCGCGGTGGCGACCGGGCTGCTCGTAGCCGTGACCTGGCTCTTCCTGGTCGGCGTCGGCATCTGGGGCATCACGCAGCCGGTAGCCTGGGGTTTCGCGATTATCAACTTCGTCTGGTGGATCGGGATCGGCCATGCGGGCACGCTGATCTCCGCCATTCTGCTGCTCTTCAAGCAGAGCTGGCGCAACTCGATCAACCGCTTTGCCGAGGCGATGACCATCTTTGCAGTGGTCTGCGCTGGCATGTTCCCGCTGATCCACGTGGGCCGCCCCTGGCTGGCTTACTGGATGTTTCCTTATCCCAACACCATGACTGTCTGGCCGCAGTTCCGCTCGCCGCTCATGTGGGACGTCTTCGCGGTTTCAACCTATGCGACCATCTCGGTGGTCTTCTGGTACATCGGCATGGTTCCTGATTTCGGCACCATGCGTGATCGCTCCCAGAACAAGTTCGCCCAGTATTTCTACGGCCTCTGTTCGCTGGGCTGGCGCGGATCGGTGCGGCACTGGGCGCGGTATGAGACGGCCTCGCTGCTGCTTGCCGGGCTGGCCACGCCGCTGGTGCTCTCGGTGCATACGGTCATCAGCTTCGACTTTGCCGTGGCCGTGCTGCCGGGCTGGCACACAACCATCTTTCCGCCGTACTTTGTAGCCGGCGCCATTTATTCGGGCTTTGCCATGGTGCTGACGCTGGCCATTCCGCTGCGCAAGTTCTATCACCTTGAAGCGCTGGTCACCGAGCGGCATATCGACAACATGGGCAAGGTAATGCTGGCGACAGGCTTCATCGTGGCTTACGGGTACGGCATGGAAGTCTTCATGGCGTGGTACTCGGCCTCGCACTGGGAAGCCTTCATGATGTGGAACAGGATGTTCGGGCCAATGGGCTGGGCATATTGGGTTCTGGTCACCTGCAATCTGGCGATCCCGCTGACGACGTTGTGGTCGAGGAAGCTGAGAACCTCGATTCCGTTCATGTTTTTCATCTCGATTGTGGTGAACACGGGTATGTGGTTCGAGCGCTTCGTGATTGTGGTGACGAGCCTATACCGCGACTTTCTGCCCTCGGCTTGGGGCACTTACCGCGCGACGCGATGGGACTACATGACCTATGTGGGCACGCTGGGATTGTTCACGGCGCTGTTCCTGCTGTTTGTACGCTTCCTGCCCATGATTCCGATGTCCGAAATTCGCACCATGCTGCCGGGGGCGAAGATCACGCCCAAGAAAGTCATGGAGGCTGGCGACTGATGCAGTTCTCCAATTGCAGTATCTTGAAGCCGCGATCCTCAAGTGTTCTTTTCATCACGAAAAGAACACCTTTGAAGAAGCTGGTAAGGGCGTGTGAATTGGAGGATCTGCTCTGAGTATGCCCCCACGCGAAGGGATTTACGGCCTGCTGGCCGAATTCGATACGCCGGGCGAACTGATCCGCGCAGCGCGGCAGGCGCGGCTGGACGGCTGGCGGCGCATGGACTGCTACACGCCGTACCCGGTGGAAGAAGCGGCCGAGGCGATCGGCTTCCATCGCAACAAGGTGCCGCTGCTCACGCTGATTGGCGGACTGATGGGCCTGGTGGCCATGTTCTTGTTGCAGGTTTGGGTCTCGGTGCTGGCGTATCCGTTGAATATCGGCGGACGGCCAACCTATTCGTGGCCGGCGTTTATCGTGCCCGCGTATGAGTGGACCATTTTGTTTGCGGGGCTGTCGGCGGCCTTTGGCATGTTGGCGCTGAACGGACTGCCGGCGCTCTATCATCCGCTGTTCAATGCGTCCAACTTCCGCGATGGCGCCACGACGGACAAGTTCTTTCTGTGCCTGGAAGCGCTGGACCCGAAGTTCGATCTGGTGGAAGCCAAGGCTTATTTGGAGAGCTTTCAGCCGGTTTCAGTGGTGGAGGTGGAGTACTGATGCAAGCGAACCGCCTCAATCCGTTTGGCCGCATTGCCGCTGGCGTTGGCATCATGGCGTCGCTGCTGGTGGCAGGCTGCCGGCAAGATATGCAGGACCAGCCGAAGATCCGCTCGCAGCGCGGCTCGGAGTTCTTCGCCGATCATCGCGGCGCGCGTCCGCAGGTGGCCAACACAGTGGCCCGCGGCCAGTTGCACGAGGACAACTACTTCTACACCGGCGTGGTGCAGGGCGCCGACGGCTACCGCGAAGAGAAGAACGAGATACCCTTCCCGGTGACGCTCGACGTGCTGAAGCGCGGGCAGGAGCGGTTCAACATTTATTGCACGCCATGCCACTCGCGGGTGGGCAACGGGCTGGGCGAGATTGTGCAGCGCGGCTACAAGCCGGCCGCCAATCTGCAAGACCAGGTGCGGCTGTCGCAGCCCATTTCGCATTACTTTTACGTGATGACGCACGGCTACGGAGCCATGCCGGACTACGCGGCGCAGCTCACGCCGGTGGATCGCTGGGCGGTGGCGGCTTATGTCCGCGCGCTGCAACTGAGCCAGGCGGCCAAGGTGGAGGATCTTCCCGCGGGCATTCAGGTGCGCAGCCTGAAGGAGATTGCCGCCGGGAGCGGGCACCCGGAGTTTGCCGAGCCGTGGACGCTGCCTGCAACGGCCGTCCAGGCATATGCGCACGACGTGAAGCAGGGCAACCCGGCGCTGGCTCCGGCCAATCCGGCTGACCCGGCAATCAAGATTCCCCTCAGCAAACCGGCCGCAGCGGCCGCAAAGTAAGGACTCAGGAATGGCTCACGAGACGCACGCCAAGACGCTTCCCACGGATCTCGAAGCACCAGCTTTTGTAGGCGGCTGGCAGACGCGCGCGCTGGTTGCCGGGGTGGTTTTCTCGGTGATCGCGGTTGGCCTGGGCTTTCTGGACGGGCACGGTTTCGACACGGATCATGTACTGCGCGCCTGGCTGCTGGGCCTGATGATGACGTTTGGATTCTCGGTGGGCGGGCTGGCGCTGCTGATGGTGCAGTACTGCTCGGGCGGCAAGTGGGGTTTGCTGCTGCGGCGGCCTCTGGAGGCGATGAGCCGCACGCTTCCGCTGGTGTTTGTGTACTGGGTTGTCGTGGCGCTCAGTCTGAAAAAACTATACCTCTGGGCCGCGGTGGATGATGTCAGCGCGGCGCTGAAATCAGGATGGATCAACGAGGTCCAGGCCCACGCCATCGAATTCAAGCGGCCCATGCTGAACCCCGCAGCCTTTGTCGTGACCGGCGTGGTGTGCTTTGCGATCTGGGGTTTTTACACATGGCGGCTCAACGTTCTTGGACTTCAACGGGATGCGGCTTCCCCCGCGACCACGCCCGAGTGGATCAAGCGGCTTGAAAACATCAGCGGACCCGGCATTTTGGTGTACGCCATCACCATGACGGCCGCTGCCATCTATTGGGTCATGTCGCTTGATCCCACGTGGTACTCGTCGGTTTATGGGTTGCTCTTTCTGGTCGGGCAGGCGTACTCGGTCCTGGCGTTTTCCATCATTGTGGCTATTTCGTTGTCGAAGGCCGAGCCGTTCAAGACTTTGCTGCGCCAGACCGAGCAGCACGATCTGGGTAAGTTTACCTTTGCTTTTGTGATGCTGAACATCTATCTTGCCTTCTCGCAGTTTCTTATCATCTGGTCGGGAAATCTGCCGGAAGAGATTCCCTGGTACCGGGATCGCTTCATGGGCGGCTGGGGTGTGATTATCACGCTCGATTTCATCTTCCATTGGCTGATTCCCTTCACGCTGCTGCTCTCGCGGGACCTGAAGCGCGATAAAAAACGATTGATCCGGGTTTGCCAGTGGATGGTCTTCGCCAAGGCCTTCGATCTGTTCTGGCTGATCGAGCCAAACTTCAAGGACGCGGCGCGGAACCTGCACTTCAGTTGGGGGATTCTGGAATACGCGGCTGTGCCGGTGGCGATGGTGGCCTTCTGGGTTACCTACTTCTGTACGCAGTTGAAGACGCGTTCTCTGGTGCAAACCAACGACCCGCATTTAGCAGAGATTTTGGAGCCTGAACATGCACACGCATGATACTCACAATTCGGGCCATGAGCCGGACGAAAACGAACGGGAACAGCCGGACTCTTCGAAGGGATACGAGGCGACGGATGTCCGTGTCTCCGGCGTGGTGGTGTTTCTGGTTGCGCTGAGCATCTTTGCGGTGGTGACGGCCCTGCTGGCTTACGGCGTCGGCAAGGTGCTCAACGCGCGCATGGCCAAAGAGGACGGGCCGCGGAGCCGATGGGCGCAGACGGTGGACGTGCGTCCGCTGGGCAACCTGCCTTCCAGTCCCGAGCTGCAGAACAAGATGGCCGAGATGACGCAGAACTTCCCCACACCGCGTCTGCAGACCGACGACGGCAACCAGGATGTGGCCGACCTGCACGCGCGCGAGGACCTGCTGCTTGATAACTACAGTTGGGTTGGTCAGTCTCAGGAACAGTCGCAGGGCAAGGTGCGGATTCCCATCGAGCGCGCCATGGAGCTGCTGGCGCAGCGCGGATTGCCGGTGGCGCAGGCGGTTGAACAGGCTCCGCTGATGACCGGGGACCAGAAGCCCGCCGTGGCCGTGCCGTTGACAAATGGATTTGCACGCACCGGGTATGAGCTGGATCAGGCCGCTACGCAGGCACGGGAGCTGCACAGGTAGAAAGTGGTCAACGTTGGCGGGGTGGGGTTTGTGGTTTTTCCAGTCTCAAAAATGAGACTTGGGATATGCGAATCGCATCTGGTTTGTAGGAGTGGTAGTGCGGGCTGAATTTGGACCAGTTATCCCCAATTCTGCCAATAAGCTCCAATTCGGCCGCAGTGGAAGAAGGGAAGAAAAAATCATGCGAAGCAGGGGAGGAACCCGGAAAAGCTGGCTCTGCGCGGCGCAGTCCGCGGCGACAGCACTGGCGCTGTGTTCGGCTCTGCTGGCCCCGTCCCTGCTGGCGCAGGTTTCCAGTTACGGCGACAAACAGATGGCGCCGGTCAGCGACAAGCCGCCAGCGATTCTGAATAAAGTTGGCATTGCGCAGCGGCTGAATGAGCTGTTGCCGCTGGGGCTTACCTTCACCGACGACGCGGGCAAGCAGGTGCAGTTGGGCAGCTACTTCGGCAAAAAGCCGGCGATTCTGGCGCTGGTTTACTACCAGTGCCCCATGCTCTGCTCGGAGGAGTTGAACGGACTGACGGGCGCGTTGCAGATGGTCAGCTTTGTTCCCGGCAAGGACTTTAACGTGATCGTGGTGAGCATCGATCCCACCGAGGGCACGGAGCTGGCCGCGGCCAAGAAGCGCAGCTACCTGAAGCGCTACGGGCATCCGGAGACGGCGGCGGGCTGGCACTTCCTCACCGGCACACAGGCCAGCATCGACGCGCTCACCGGCGCGGTGGGCTTTGGCTACGTGAAGATTCCCGGACCCGATGGGCGGCTGACGCAGTTTGCCCACGCCAGTTCGATTCAGATCGTCACGCCGGAGGGCAAGCTGGCGCAGTACTACATGGGCGTGGAGTACTCGCCGAAAGACTTGCGGCTAGGGCTGGTGGAGGCCTCGGCCAATCGCATCGGCTCGCCGGTGGACAACATTCTCACTTACTGCTACCACTACGATCCCGTCACCAACAGGCACTCGCTGATCGTGGCGCGCGTGGTTCAGTTGGGCGGACTTCTAACGGTATTCACGCTGGGCGGATTCATGCTGACGATGTTCCGGAGAGACAGGCGGAAAGACTTGCCGGACGAGGACAAGACAAAGGTGAACGGATAACGGAATGAACCATATCAGTCCAGTAATCTGGCAGTTTCTCATCAAGTGGCTGACGAACTTCGCGCTGTTTCCGCCGGAGGCGTCGAAGATTGCGCCGCAGATGGATGCGCTGTACTTCTTCATGGTTCTGGTGAGTCTGATCGGGCTGACCATTGTGGTTCTTCTGGTTGTGAGCTTCTCGATTCTTTACAGCAAGAAGCGCCATCCGGTAGCGGTACAGGTAGAAGGCTCCACGCTGCTTGAAGCCACGTGGACCATCATTCCGCTGGGACTGTTTCTGGTGATGTTCGTCTGGGGCGCTCTGATTTATTTCCGCGTCTACACGCCGCCGGCCAACTCCATGAACATCTACGTGGTCGGCAAGCAGTGGATGTGGAAGGCGGAGCATCCCGGCGGTCAACACGAGATCAACGCCCTGCACATACCCATGGGAAAGCCGATCCAGTTGACCCTGATCTCGCAGGATGTGTTTCACAGCTTTTCCATTCCCGCCTTCCGCGTCAAGCGCGAGGCGATTCCCGGCCGCTATACGACGGTGTGGTTTGAAGCCACCACGCCGGGAACCTATCACCTGTTCTGCACGCAGTATTGCGGGACGAACCACTCGCAGATGATTGGCGACATTGTTGTGCTGACGCCGGAGGATTACCGGAAGTGGCTGGCCAGCTCCACCAGCGGCGCATCGCTGGCGCAGAACGGCGAGCGGTTGTTTGCAAGCTTGAGTTGCGCTGCCTGCCACAACACGCGGCCGGATGCGCGCGGACCCTCGCTGGCCAACGTATACGGCGCCAGGCTGCCTTTGGCCACCGGCGGCGCCGTGACGGCCGATGACGCTTATTTGCGTGAATCGATTTTGAATCCCTCGCAGCATGTGACGCAAGGCTACGCGCCCATCATGCCCACTTATCAGGGACAAATCAGCGAAGAGGGCGTGATCGCGCTGGTTGAGTACATCAAGAACCTCAACTCCGACTACCGCATCCAGCAGACGCTGAATACGACCGATATGCTGCCGGGGAGCGAAGGCAAGACGGCGCCGGCCGGACACTCTGAAGGGCCAGTCTCGAAAGGAACGGTGAAGCCATGAGCACCAACACCATCGTCAGTCTTCCCGACCAGTCGACGGCCAGGATTCCCAAAAACAACTTCATTACTAGGGAAAACGGTTTGCTCAGTTGGCTGCTGACTGGCGACCACAAGCGAATCGCGATTCTCTACCTGATTTCACTGAGCTTTTTCTTCTTCATCGGCGGAGCGCTGGCAGGGCTTATCCGGCTGGAACTGCTGACGCCGCAGACCGATCTGATGGCCACGGACACCTATAACAAGGTGTTCACCATGCACGGCATCATCATGATCTTCTTCTTCCTGGTGCCGTCCGTTCCGGCCACGCTGGGCAACTTCTTCATCCCCATGATGATTGGGGCCAGGGACTTGGCGCTGCCCAAGATCAACCTGCTGAGCTGGTATCTCTACATGGCGGGCGGCATCCTGGCGCTCTACACCATGATGACCGGCGGCGTGGACACGGGGTGGACCTTCACCACGCCGTTGTCCACACATTATGTGAACACCAATGTGCTCACCACGGGACTCGCAGTTTTTATCGCCGGGTTCAGTTCCATTCTTACTGGGCTGAATTTCATCGTGACGATCCATAAAATGCGCGCGCCGGGCATGACCTGGTTCCGGCTGCCGTTGTTTGTGTGGGCGCACTATGCGGCCAGCATTCTGATGGTGCTGGCAACGCCGGTGGTGGCCATCGCCATTGTGCTGGTGGCTCTTGAGCGCACCATCGGCATCGGCGTCTTCGACCCGGCCAAGGGCGGCGATCCGCTGCTGTTTCAGCATTTGTTCTGGTTCTACTCTCACCCGGCCGTTTACATCATGATTCTGCCCGGCATGGGAGTTATCTCTGAAGTTATCTCCACTTTCAGCCGCAAGCGGGTCTTCGGCTACACGGCGGTGGCGTTCTCCTCGGTGGCCATCGCGGTCTTCGGCTTCTTTGTGTGGGCGCACCACATGTTCATCATGGGCATCTCGAATTACACAGTGCTGGTGTTTTCGCTGCTGACCATGCTGGTGGCCGTACCCTCGGCCATCAAGATTTTCAACTGGACGTTCACGCTTTACAAGGGATCCATCACGTTTGAAACGCCCATGCTTTATGCCTTCGGCTTTCTGGGCCTGTTCACCATTGGCGGCATGACCGGCGTCTTCCTCGGCTCTTCGGGAACGGACATTCATCTCACGGAAACCTATTTCATCGTGGCGCACTTCCACTTTGTGATGGTGGGCGGCATGTTGATGGCCTTCCTGGCTGGCATTCACTTCTGGTGGCCCAAGATCACGGGACGCATGTATCCGGAGAAGATCTCGCAACTGGCGGCGGTGGTCACCTTCATCGGCTTCAATCTGACCTTCTTCCCGCAGTTCATTCTGGGCACGCTGGGCATGCCGCGGCGCTATGCAAGTTATCCGCCGGAGTTTCAGATTCTGAATGTCTTCTCGACCGCTGGCGCAACCATTCTGGGCGTGGGTTACCTGCTGCCGGTTCTCTACCTGGTCTGGTCGCTGAAGTACGGGGCCGTTGCGGGCAACAACCCATGGCAGGCGACGGGCCTCGAATGGCAGACGCAGTCGCCGCCGCTCACGGAGAACTTTGCCGTGATGCCCATCATGGACCATGAAGCCTACGACTACGAGTGGCTGGAAAAGCAGCAGGAGCGACAGAAAGAGTTGGAGGTGACCAGTGCCCGATAGCACCGTGATTGCCCATGGCGACGCAGAAGCTGCTAGCATCGCTAACTCTGCTGACACGGAGCACCCGTCCTATCTGCACCATCACTTCAATTCCACTGAGCAGCAGGCCGACGCCAGCAACTTTGCCATGTGGCTTTTCCTGCTGACGGAAGTGATGTTCTTCGGCGGCCTGTTTACCGCTTATCTGATCTACCGCAACTGGTATTACGCCGCCTTCGTGGCCGGCTCGCACCAGCTGAATGCGGTGTGGGGAACGACGAACACACTGGTTCTGATCCTCTCCAGCTTCACCATGGCCATGGGCGTGTGGTGCGCGGAGACGGGACGCAGGCGCGGGCTGGTTCTCAGCCTGACGCTCACCCTCATACTGGGTTTGAGCTTTTTAGGCATCAAGACAATCGAGTACTCGGAGAAGATCGAAAAGCATCACGTTCCCGGCATCCACTATAGCCTCGACTCGTTTCTTGATCCGGCGCACGACGAGGCCGCCAAGGCCGCGGGCGACAAGCCGCTGCCTCTCGACATGGCGCGGCACACCGAGGTTTACTTCTCGCTCTACTTTGCCATGACCGGCATGCACGCGCTGCACATGATTATCGGCGTCGGGATATTGGGATTCATGATCTATCGCGCCAGGGCCGGAGCGTACACCGCGGGCCACGTGACGTTTGTTGAAAACTTCGGGCTTTACTGGCACTTTGTGGACATTGTCTGGATTTATCTCTTTGCGCTGCTGTACCTCATTAGCAGGCATTGAGAGGACGGCGGATAGTTGTTTGGCTTCGATTTTCAAGGGCTGTAACGGAGACGCGGCATGAGCGGACAGAATGAACACGCGCACCATATTGTCGGCCCCAAGGTCTATGTGGCTATTCTTTTCGCGCTGCTGGCGGGCACCGCGCTCACGGTATGGGCATCGTATATAGACCTTGGCTTCTGGAATCCCATCATCGCGCTGGCCATCGCCACAACCAAGGCCACGCTGGTGGTGCTGTTTTTCATGCATGTGAAGTACAGCACGAAGCTGACAAAGCTAACTGTCTTCGCGGGCGTCTTTACATTTCTGATTCTGATTTCAATGACTCTCTCGGATTACATAAGCCGGGCCTGGGGAAGCTGGTAGAGTCGGGCGGAGTTTCATGCACAAGGGCTGCCCGATGGGCGGCCCTCTCTATGCGCGAGACTCCATGATCAACAACTCCTCCTCGGAATAATTCACGAGAAACTTTCCGTGGGTCCGAAGACCCTTGGCGATTGCCTGTACGCTGAGTATGGCGCGTGAGGTTTCCAGATCCTCGGTCTGCAATATTTCGGAGGCACCAATCGCAGCCAATTCCTGAGTTGCGCGAAAATAATCCTCCTCTAACCACTTCGGTACATCGGGATTATTGCCTTCAGTGCGCGCCAGTTCGATAATCGCGACAATCGCGTAAGTATTCCAGTCCACGCCCCCACGCATTCGATGAATTTTCACAAGATATGGCACCGCTGCGTAGGAGGCCTCGCCCACGTCTCCTTGGTGGTGCAGCCCTTCCCAGAGTTCACGCCAGATGTTCGAGGTATCCTGTTCCGTCTCTAGTCTTGCGAGCAGTGGGCGGGGGTCGAATCGAGTTCTGTAGCCTCCGGCCATTGCAGTCCAGCGTTCGTCTTCTAGGCTTAGCATACGGGCGAAGTCTACCATAGAACACAGTTGAATATCATGCCGAATGCACCGCAGATTTCCGAGGAACTTTCTCGATTGTTTGACCAGCCTCGTGTTCTGGTGCGGCGCGGAGGCGCGCCGCTCAAAGACGGACGGTGCGTCGTCTACTGGATGCAGCGGGCGATGCGGATTGTGGACAATCCAGCGCTGGATGTTGCCATCGAGGCAGGGAATTTGCTGGGCCTCCCGGTGGTCGTTTTCTTCTCGGTGATTCCGAATTACCCAAATGCAAATTTGCGGCACTACCACTTTATGGCGCAGGGGCTGCGGGATGTGGCCGAAGACGCTGCCGAGCGCGGGGTCGGCTTTGTGGTGCGGCGACATCCTGAGAACTCGCTGGAAGCGTTTCTGGCAGAGGTCGATGCGGCACTCCTGATCGGCGACGAGAATCCATGCCGCGCCCCAGAGCGCTGGCGCAGAGTGTTGGCGCGAAAGCTGCGGCTGCCTTACTGGACGGTCGATGCCGACGTGGTGGTGCCTTCGCAGGTCTTCGACCGCAGCTTTGTCCTGCTGCATCATTTTCGGCCGCATTTGAAAGCCGAGTTGCCCAAGTACCTGGTTGCGCCGCCGAAGATTATGCCGCTTCACAAGTGGAAGCCTTGGAAATCTCTTGCGAGTTTTTCGCTTTCAGGGAACATTACCGAGGGCTTTTCCAAACTCGATCGCAGCATCGGTCCGGTGGACAGTTTCACCGGAGGAACGCACGCGGCCCTCAAGCGCCTGCGTACATTTGTCGACCTGGAACTCAAGGACTACGAGGAGACGCGCAATCATCCCGAAGTGCGTGGGACCAGCCGGTTGTCGCCTTATCTGCACTTCGGCCATATCGGACCGCTGACGGTGGCCTTGACCGTGGAAAAGGCGGTGCGGCAGGGCAAGGCTTCGGCCGCGACGCGCGATAAATTCCTGGAACAGTTGATTGGCTGGCGGGAGCTTTCCGTCCTGTTTGTGCGCCACACGCCGGAGTACGACACGTGGGAGTGCGCAGCGCCTTGGGCGCGCAAAACGCTCATTGAGCACGCCGGCGATCCGCGGCCGCGCCACTATAGCCTCCAGCAACTGGAGCGTGGCGAAACAGCCGACGAACTGTGGAATGCGGCCCAGCGGGAGATGGTGGCGACGGGCTGGATGCACGGGTATCTGCGGATGTATTGGGCAAAGAAGATTCTGGAATGGGCGCCGGACCCTGCCAGGGCCTTCGAGTGGGCGGTAGATTTGAACGACCGGTTTGAGCTGGACGGACGCGACCCGAACGGCTATGCGGGGATCGCATGGGCCATCGTTGGCAGGCACGACAGGCCGTGGTTCAACCGGCCGGTCTTCGGGCTGGTGCGGACGATGACGGGAGCCTCGACGGCGAAGAAGTTCGATGCCGGAAGGTACATCCGGCAGAACGGGGAGAAACCGCTGTCTTGACGCATTTGTCCTGAGGTTGTGAGCAACGAAGGAACCGCTCTGAACAGGCCGCGGGATTGCCGGTTGAGTCAAAAGGATCGTGCGAAACTCCCGCGAACGCATTTCACCGTAGACAAAGCAACCTCAGCCGTTGCACCGCAGCGCCGCCTCTGCCCATGCCACCGCCTCGGCATGGCGGCGCACCACTTGCTGATGGCGCAGCCCGCTCGCGCGGGAGATCGCATCGCACGCCGCCCAGTTCCCGTGCTCGTGGCAGACAATCCAATGCAACGGAATGCACTCGGCGTTGTCCCTGCCCAGCAGCGCGTCGCGAGCCGCCTCGCGCAAAGGCAGCAGCCGCACCATATCCTCCATCAGAATGCGCAGCATCGCCGGGAACAGGCTGACCATTCCGATCAGATATTGTTCGCTCGGAACCAGTCCGCAAAGGCTCGCCGCCAACTCGCAGAAGCGCCCCCGCTCAAACGCCATGCGAAGAATCTCCGCCGGCTGGTCGCGGTTCAATTCGCTGGCGATGGCCAGCATGGCGATCCGCCGGAAGGTCGCTTCGCCCACCAGCATCAGCGCCGTCTGGATCGATGTAACCTCCTGCCGCATGGCGCAGACCGGCGAGTTCACCAGCCGCAGCAGCCGATAGGTCAGCGACGCATCGCACATCACCAGTTGGCTCAGCCGTTTGAGGTCGGCGGGATCGTTTTGCAGTCCCTCCAGAATCTCCAGATGCACCAGGCGGTTGCCGGGAATCCGGTGGCTCTCAAGCGCCTCCGGGCGGCAGAAATAGTACCCCTGAAACAGCTCGAATCCCTCCATGCAAGCCTGGCCGTACTGCTCCTGCGTCTCCACATTCTCCGCCACCGGGCAAGCCCTTGTGCCGTTCAGTTGGCTGAGCAGATTCCGGCGTCCGGCCGCGTCCACTTTGTCGAGATCCACCTTGACGTAGTCGGCCAGATCCGCCAGAGGCTTCGACTCGAGTCTTCCGGAAAAATCGTCCAGCGCCAGCCGGTAGCCAAGGGCCTTCAATTTGCGGCAGGCGGCCAGCAAGCCTGGCGTGGGCTCCGCGCCGGATGAAAGCTCCAGTACCGTCATCCTCGGCGGCAATACCTGCACCCACTCCTCGGTCAGCGAATCCGGCGTGCAGCTCACAAAGACCCTCAAGCCGCGCGCCAGCTCTTCCAGCCCGAAGATTACCGTGTTGTCGAGCATGGTGCGAGTAGCCAGGTTCCTGTCTGCACCAAAGTTCGGCTCCCGGCCGTTCCAGAACCGCAACTCATAGCCGTGCGCCCTGCCGCGCAGATCCAGAATCGGCTGGCGCGCCACGTAGCAGAGTTCGCCTTCCTGCCTCCGCACCGAATCGGTGCCATTGGCCCCCGTCGCCTGCCTCGCCATGCGCACCATCTCCTATTCTGTTTATCGCCGCCTTGACTTGAAACCTGAGAACATCTCCGCGCGGGGAAAAACTTCAGGCTGGAACTGGCTCAAAACTGACCGGAATTGACGCAGACTTGCCATGGATTCTCCCAGGCCACGGAACGCGGCGCAGCCCGGTTGCGTAGTAGACTCAGGACGGTTCCTTCCAGGAGGCAGTCATGTTTTGCAGCGGATGTGGTCACGCTTTGGCGCCCGGTCAGGGCTTCTGCCCGCAGTGCGGCCATCCGGTCGCTACGGCGGTTCCCCCCGTGCCCGGCCTTGAGTTCCAACTCGAGAACTATGCCAGCAAGGTGAAAACGCTCGGCATCGTCTGGTTCATCTATGCCGGCCTTGCCTTGGTGACCGGAATCATTGGGCTGGCCTTCGCCAACGCCATTCTCTCCGGCGGCTTCGGCCCCTGGATGCAAGGGCCCTGGGCGCACGGCGCCCTGCCCCCAATGTGGTTCGGGCCCGCGCTCGTGCACTTCGTCTGGATATTCCTGGTGCTGCGAGTTGGCCTTGCGCTGGTTGCCGGATGGGGCCTGCTGGAACACACGCAGTGGGGGCGGATTGTCGCCATCGTGGCGGCCTTCCTGAGCCTGCTCAAGTTTCCCCTGGGAACCGCCATGGGCATCTGGACCTTGGTCGTCCTGCTCGGCTACCGTAACTCCACGCTCTACGAGCAGCTATGAAGCGGCTTTCAGCTTCTAGCTACTAGTTGCGTCCGTCACACAGATGGTCGTTTGTGTTTTGAAAGGGCACGACTTCAGTCGTGTCGCAAACAACCTGGAATGAGCAGGGCTTTAGCCCCCGAGGGAAGGTTTCAGGCAATTCGATGTCAACGTGAGCCGTTTGAAAATGCAGCTATTTGCGGCAGCCCACACTAGCTGCATCTCGCTCTGGCGGCGGTGTCTAACCCGCCTTTTCTTTCCGATCTTCCCCCCTGCTTCGAAGGCCAACAGCAAATGCTGGTAGCTGGAGGCTGGAAGTCCCCCGCAGTACAATCTCATCCATGAGCTTCCCTGAAACCCGAATGCGCCGTCTGCGGCGCACCGAATCCCTGCGAGCCTTGGTCCGCGAGACCGCCGTCACCCCCGGCGACCTGATCTACCCCCTCTTTCTCTGTCCCGGCCAAGGCGTTCGCCGCCCGGTCGGCTCCATGCCGGGCGTCTTCCAACTCTCCGTCGACGAGGCGGTGCGTGAGGCCGAGGAGGCCGCGCGCCTGGGCCTGGGCGGCCTCCTGCTCTTCGGCTTGCCTGAAGCCAAAGACGAGCGGGGCTCCGGCGCTTGGGATGAGAACGGCATTGTCCAGCAGAGCTTGCGGGCGCTCAAAGAGTCGGCCGCGGCCAAAAAGCTGGTTCTCATCGCCGACGTCTGCCTCTGCGAGTACACCAGTCACGGCCACTGCGGCATGATCGTCGAAACCCGCGATGGCTCCGATGTGGACAATGATTCCTCGCTGGACCTGCTCGCCCAGACCGCCGCCAGCCTGGCCCGCGCCGGCGCCGACGTCGTCGCCCCCAGCGACATGATGGACGGCCGCGTGGCCGCCATTCGCCGCGCACTTGACGAAGAGAACTGCCAGGATACGCCCATCCTCAGCTACGCCTCCAAGTTCGCCTCCGCCTTCTACGGACCCTTCCGCGAAGCCGCTGACTCCGCCCCTCAATTCGGCGACCGCCGCTCGTATCAAATGGACGGAGCAAACCTGCGCGAAGCCATGCGCGAAATCGACCTCGACCTCGGCGAAGGCGCGGACATGATCCTGATGAAGCCCGCCATGCCCTACCTCGACGTGGTCCGCGCTGCACGCGAGCGCTTCGGGGTGCCCATCGGCGCCTACCAGGTCTCTGGCGAGTATTCCATGCTTCAGGCCGCCTTTGAGAAAGGCTGGCTCGACCGCGACCGCGCCATCCTGGAATCGCTCGTCGGCATCCGCCGCGCCGGCGCTGACTTCATCGTCACCTACTTCGCTAAAGAAGCCGCCAAGCTGCTCGCCTGAGTGCGAAGAACAGAGGACGCCTAGCCCGCCTGTAGCCTCACACCGAGGCTTTACTCCCACATTGCCGTGGCACTCCGGAAAGTGAGATCCACCGGCTGCCGGCGGGTTGCCCCCGGCCATTGTCTATGAATCCAACAGGCCACTTCGCCGTCCATTGCCCTAAACTGTTCACGAGGTGCCTCCATGACCGTCATCCGGCAGGAAGATTTTGTTGCTAGCATTGCGGGCGCGTTGCAGTACATCAGCTACTACCACCCGGTGGATTACATTACCAGCCTGACGAAGGCTTACGAGCGGGAGGAGTCGCCGGCGGCTCGGGATGCGATTGCGCAGATTCTCATCAACAGCCGCATGTGCGCCGAGGGGCATCGGCCCATCTGCCAGGACACGGGGATTGTGACAGCGTTCCTCAAAGTTGGCATGGGCGTACGCTTCGAAGCTGCGCCGGGCGAGGAGCTGAAGGACATCCAGCAGATGGTGGATGAGGGCGTGCGGCGGGCGTATCTCGACCCGGATAACAAGCTCCGCGCGTCGATCCTGGCCGATCCGGCGGGCAAGCGGACCAACACCAAAGACAACACGCCGGCCTGCGTGACAGTGGATCTTGTAAAGGGCGAGACGATTGATGTGACGGTGGCGGCCAAGGGTGGCGGGTCGGAGGCCAAGGCCAAGTTCATCATGCTGAACCCCTCCGATTCCGTCGTCGAGTGGGTGTTGAGGACGGTGCCTACCATGGGGGCGGGGTGGTGTCCGCCGGGGATGTTGGGAATCGGCATCGGCGGCACTGCGGAAAAAGCGATGCTGCTGGCCAAGGAATCGCTGATGGACTCCATCGACATTCAGGAGCTGAAGGCCCGCGGAGCGGCGACGCGCGCCGAGGAACTGCGGCTGGAGTTGTATGACAAGGTGAACCGGCTGGGCATCGGGGCGCAGGGACTGGGTGGGCTGACGACAGTGCTGGACGTGAAGGTGCGGGACTATCCGACGCACGCGGCCAACCTGCCGGTGGCCATGATTCCCAACTGCGCGGCGACGCGGCACGCGCACTTTGTGCTGGACGGCTCGGGACCGGTGTATTTGGATCCGCCGAGTCTGGACAACTGGCCAAAACTGACTTATGACGTGTCGGCGGCGCGGCGTGTGAATCTGGATACGGTCACCCGCGCGGAGGCCGCAAGGTGGAAGCCAGGCGAAGTGCTGCTGCTCACCGGCAAGCTGCTCACCGGGCGCGACGCCGCGCACCAGAGATTGACCCAGATGCTTGACCGGGGCGAAAAGCTGCCGGTGGACTTCCGCGGGCGGTTCATCTACTACGTGGGGCCGGTGGACCCGGTGCGCGACGAGGTGATGGGGCCGGCGGGACCGACGACGGCCACGCGCATGGACAAATTCACGCGGCAGATGCTGGCCGAGACGGGCTTGCTGGGCATGGTGGGCAAGGCAGAGCGCGGACCGGCGGCGATCGAGGCTATCGCCGAATTTGGCGCGGTCTACCTGATGGCGGTGGGCGGCGCGGCATATCTCGTCTCGAAGGCCATTCGCGGCGCGCGCGTCGTGGCCTTTGCCGACCTCGGCATGGAGGCCATCTACGAGTTCGACGTGCGCGATATGCCGGTGACGGTCGCCGTCGATTCCAAGGGAACCAGCATCCACCAGACCGGCCCGGAGGAGTGGCGGCGGCGCATCGCGGGGATTCCGATTCTGCCGTAACGGAGATCAGGGGTCAGAGATCAAAGACCGGGAACCAGTACTTCAGTTGCAGATCACGAGTTCCGGAGGGAGCAGAGGGCTTCAGCCCTCTGAAAAAGCGCATAAATACAGGGCCTTCAGGCCCGGATCGTTACCCGCAATCCGCCTTCACCCCAACCGCGCGGCTCGCAAAATTGCGTCCACGGCCTGCTCCGGGGTGAGCGCGTCGACGGCAATCGAGACGTGAGCCTTGCGATAAAGCGGCAAGCGGCGCTCGTAGCGGCTCTCGAGATTGGCTTGGTCGGCGAGGATGGGGCGCAAGTGCTCTGTGCCACGGCAACGGGCGCGCGTGGTGGCCAATTCCACCTCCAGATGAACCAGGAGCGTGCCGGGCGCGGTGAGCAGCAGTTCGCGCGTGTCTGGGTGCTCGATGGCGCCGCCGCCGAGGGCGAGCACCAGCCCGTCGTTTGCGGCCAGGGCCCCAATAGCCGCGCGCTCGCGCTCACGGAAGTCCGCCTCGCCGTGGCGGGCGAAAAGCTCGGCGATGGTCGCGCCGGCCTCGGCCTCGATGGCGTCGTCCACATCAATAAATTTCCAGCCAAGCCGCCGTGCAACCAGCGGGCCGACGGTCGTCTTGCCCGATCCCATGAAGCCGGTAAGAACAATGCGGCGGGGCGGCGCGGATTGGGCTTTGATCGTCATCAATGCTTGTTTGCTTTCTGCATCGCGGTGTTGCTGCTTCCAGTATAGGGAAGCTGGGCTAGCTCTAAGGCCAGTCACGCTAAGGCGATCACCACGGCTCCGGCGGTGATGAGCAGGCCGCCGGCGATGGCCGGGGCGTTGAGCTTTTCGCCCAGCAGCAGCCAGGCGAAGAGCATGACCAGAGGCACGCTGAGCTTATCCAGCGGAGCCACGCGCGAGGCCGGGCCGAGTTGCAGGGCACGGAAGTAGCAGATCCACGAAAGGCCGGTGGCGAGGCCGGAGAGCGCGAGAAAAAGCAAGGTGCGGCGGTCGAGCGCGCGGATTTCGCCGTGCTTGCCCAGCGCCAGGGCGATTCCCCAGGCAAAGACCAGCACCACGGTGGTGCGCAGAGCCATGGCCAGGTTTGAGTCCACATGCGCCACGCCCACCTTGGCCAGCAGGGCTGTGGCGGCTGCAAAAACGGCGGAGAGTATTGCCCATCCAATCCAGCTCATGGAGAACATGGTACGCGCTTCGGGCCTCGCGGGCAGCGCTCTACACTTGAATTCATGGAGACAGGAAAAGCCAGCAAGACAGCCCTCCGCGTAGCGATTCGCCGCGCCGCGCACCAACTGATGGAGCACCCGCGGGTTCTGGACGATCCCATCGCGCTGCGGCTTATCGGCCCCGGATACGCCAGGGACATGGAGCGCGCCATGCACAGGGTGGCGCGGGACTTTCGTGCCTTCATGGCCGCGCGCAGCCGTTACGTGGAGGACCGGCTGGCGGAGGCTGTCTCGAACGGCGTGACGCAATATGCAATTCTCGGAGCCGGGCTGGATACCTTCGCCTATCGCAATCCGTTTCCCCAGCTGCGGGTCTTCGAGGTGGACTTTCCGGCCACGCAGGAGTGGAAGCGGACGATGCTGGCCGACGCCGCGATTGCCGTGCCCGGCAACCTGACGTTTGTTCCTCTGGACTTTGAGCACAAGACGCTGGCAAGCGGGCTGGCCGAGGCAGGCCTGGATGCGGGGAAGCCCACATTTTTCGGCTGGCTGGGTGTGGTTCCCTACCTGACGCTCGCGGCCTTTCGCGCCACGCTGAGCACGATTGCCGCGCTTCCTGACGGAACGGCGGTGAGCTTCGATTATGCGCTTGCGCCGGAGACTCTGAGCCCTGTGGGCCGCACTGCCTTTGACGGGCTGGCCGGCCGCGTGGCTCGCGCCGGAGAGCCATTCCAGCTCTTCTTCACGCCGGATACGCTGGCTTCGGAGCTGCAGCAAGCCGGATTTCACCGCTTCGAGCAGGTGGGTACCGAGGAACTCAACGAAATCTACTTCAAGGATCGCGCCGACGGCCTCAAACTATCTGCCGTAAAGCTGGGCATGTTGGCGACCGCCTGGGTGTAAGACTTTCATAAACAAAGTGAAATGCATGGTTCCCGTAGTGCGGCTGCGCGATAAGATGAGTTATGCGCCTGTTTGTTCCTGCACCGATCCTGCTTGCCCCAATTGCTGTTGCTTTGCTCGGGCTCTCCGGCTGCGGATACCACACGCTGGGCGCGGCTTCTCACCTGCCGCGCGTCCGCACGCTTGCTGTGCCAATGTTTACCACGCGCACCGAGGCGAATCACACCGAGGTTGTGATGACCCAGGCGGTGATCCGCGAGTTTGTCACGCGCACGCGTCTGCGGGTAACCCCCTTCGCTGACCCGGATGCCGACGCCGTGTTGCACGGGACAATTCTCAAGGAGATCGTGGCTCCGCTCACCTACAACACCACGACGCAGCAGTCGTCCAGCTTTTTCATCACCATTGTGGCTTCCGTCACGCTCAATGACCGGGACGGTAAGGTTCTCTATGAGAACAAAAACTACGTCTACCGCCAGCAGTACCAGTCAACCACCGACCTGCCGAGCTTTTTCGAGGAGAATCCGGCAGCCGCCCAGCGGCTCTCGCGTGAATTCGCGCGGCAACTGGTGGCCGATGTGCTGGAAGGGTTCTAAAACCCGCGGCTGGAACGGTTTGGCGAATAGGGCTGGCCTCGGCGCGCCGGGCAGGGTATTCTGGAGCGGCATGATCGATGCATTCATTGGCCGCGCTGAGCGGAGACTGGCCTCACGGGGGCTGGCCTTATGAGCGGCGCGCGCTGGGGCGCCGGCTTCACCGCCGTGGGCCGTTTTGTGACGGAGATTGAGGCCGCCGCGGCCGGCAAGGGACCGCTCAAGCCCGGCTACGTGCTGGCCGGCGATGAGACATTCCTCCTGGACCGTTGCCGCGCGGCCGTTCTCAAGGGCTTTGTGCCGCCGGATCTGAGGGATTTCTGCCTCTCCGACCTCGATCTGTCGGGCACCTCAATCTTCGAGGTGCTGGACCGGGCGCAGACTCCTTCGCTGATGGCGCCGTTCCAGGTGATTTTTGTCCGCAATGTGCGCCAGCTTTACGCGCGCGGCGCAAAAAAGGACGAGTTTGCGGCGCTGAATCGCTATTTCCGCTCTCCCAATCCGCAGGCACTGATTCTGTTTGTCGCCGACTTCGTGCGCATCCCCTCGGATGTGCGACGCATGGAGATGGACGACAAGAACCGCTTCGAACGGCTCACCGAGACCCTGGGCGAGCACTGCGGCATGGTGGAACTGGCGCGGGTGAACGAGGATGACGCCATGCGCTGGATTGTGGCCACCGCGCAGGAGTCCGGCGTCCGCGTGGAGGCCGATGCGGCGCGCGAGCTGGCGGACTCGCTGGGCGCGGATATGATGATGATCTCGTCGGAGCTGGAAAAGCTGCTGCTCTTTACGCTGGGCAAGGGAAAAATCACCCTGGGCGATGTGGAGACCATGGTGCTGGGCGCCAAGCAGCGCTCGCTCTACGAACTGACCGACGCCATCAGCTCCCGCGACCGGACGCGCGCGCTGGCGCTGCTGCAAGGCCTGCTGAACAGCTCCGACGCGGGCGAGGACTCCGCCATTGGGCATCTCTATATGCTGGCCCGCACCTTCAGGCAGATGCTGGTAATTCTGGAAAAGAACGTGCGCGATTCGCGCGCGATATGGCAAGCCTTGTGGCAGGGCTTCCGCATACCGCCCTTTGCCGCGGACGATCTGATCCGCCAGGCCCGCCGCTATAAGAACCGGCGCGATCTGACGCGGGCGCTCAGGCTGATTGCCCGCGCCGACCTCGAGTTGCGCTCTTCCCCGCCCGACAAGCGGCTGGTGCTGGAGCGGCTGGTCTATGACCTGGCTTCAGAGCCGAAGCCTGCTTCTTCGCTTTTCGCGTCGGTACAACTCTCGTTCGAGGTTTAGGGATGGTTTGCCGCCGGCAACCGGCAGGCCATTTGCTCAATCTCTTACTGCACGCCGTGCTCCTTCAACCAGGGACCATACTTCCGGTCCTCGCCCTGAATGTGGTTCGTGAGCCAGTCAGAGAGAAAAGTGAGCAGATGAACGCTGAGGGTGATATCGCCCCTCTCGTAGCGGGCGACATACTTCTCCACTTGTTCAGTCAATTCCCGGTGCTTGACGCAGTGCTGGGTCAGCTCCGGATAGCTGGCGGCTGCCATTAACTTTTCTTCCGCCGCAAAGTGGTTGCGCGTGTAGGTTACCAGCGTATTCAGCAGGTTTCCGGCTATGGATCGCGCTTGGCCCTTCATCATGGCGGTGTGAAGGTCGTTAATGGTGTTGAACAAGACGGTGTGCTGATCGTCGAGGTTTTTTACCCCAACCGAAAGCTTGTCGCTCCATGTCATGAAGGCCATGCTGTTTCTCCTGCCGGAATGAGAGTGCAAAGGAGAATATCGGCCATAAGGACAGAGAATTTGAATGGAAATCGCGGTGACCCAATTGATTCGGAACAATTGGATTGTAGAACCGCCCTAGCGCACGCCGTGTTCGTTCAACCAGGAGCCGTACTCCTGGTCCACTTTCAGAATGTGGCTGGTGAACCAATCGTGAAGCAGGTGCAGCAGGTGCAGGTTCAGCATGTTCTCGCCGCGTTCGAAGCCGGCAACGTATTCTTCCACCTGCTGAATCAGGTCGCGGTGCTTGTCTTTGTGATCGTCCAACCCCGCGTACCCGGCGTCCGCCAGAATGGCCTCCTCCGCCGAGAAGTGGTTGCGCGCATACTCCACCAGGTTGCGCAGCAGCGAGCCGGTCAGGCTCTGCGCCTGTCCCTTCGTCATTACGCCGCTCAGATCGTTCAGAATCTCCAACAGGACGGTGTGCTGGGTATCCAGCGCTTTCACGCCCACGGAGTAGTTCCTCTTCCATGTCAAATTCGCCATGGGACCCCTCCTGTGGGCACGCGCCGGCAATCGGACTATCGGCACATTGCATGACAATGTTGAGCGCCGCCGGCCGCGCGGGACGCCATGGACGAGTTTTCCGGCAGGCTTCAATCCACGCCTCGCTCATTCATCCACGGACCATACTCCCGGTCCATGCCCTCGATGTGCTCGGCATACGATTCGTGCAGAAAGCAAAGCAGCGGGCGCATCTCCATCTTTTCATTGTGCTGCGCGCGGTGGGAGGATTGGAGAATCTGCGCGAGAATCCGCTGGTGCTCGGTGCGGTGTTCGGCCAGGCCTGGAAAGCCATGCTGCTCCATCAGTTGCTCTTCGCTCCAGAAGTGCATGCGCGTAAACTCGATGAGCCGGTCCAGCACCTCGCTTACCTGCTCACGGCCCGAACCGCGCACCGCGGCCAAGCGAAGCTCATTCATCGTATCCATCAAAATGCCGTGCTGGTCGTCCATGGCTCTCACGCCCACCGTACAGGCGCGGTTCCAGGTTAAAAGGGTCACAAAAGCCTCCGGAAATCACTCCTGAGAATATCGGTCAGGCGGAGCCGGATGCTGAAGAAAATCCGGCTGGCTCATGTGACCAAGGTTTTGTGCAATGACCACAATATATATCTATTCCAGGACGATGGCCGGTTCCGCCTCGCGGCCGCGAGTGGTGAGGGCCAGGGCCGCTGACAGAATGAGGCCGCCGCCCAGCCAGGCGTAGGGGCCCAGGTGTTCGCCGAGCAGCTTGACGCCCAGCAGCGAGCCGAGCGCGGGTTCAATGTTCAGGAAGACACCGGCGCGCGAGGCCGGCACATGATGGATGCCCCAGTTCCACAAGAGCGTGGTGGTGGCCGTGCAGAGCAGGCCGCTGATGGCCAGGGCAATCCAGGCAGTGAGGCTGACGTGCGTGAAGGGGGGCGGCGCGGCCTTGGTGCGGAGCCAGGGATTCAGCAGCAAGGGGCCCAGTATCCACACAGCCAGCATCGCAGTTCCAGAGAGAATGGTGTAGGCCGTCACCACCGGCGGACTGTGCGTCAGCATCATTTTTTTGCTGAGCAGAATCCATGCCAGAGCGGTGCCGAGCGACGCCAGGACCAGCAGGTCTCCGGCGAGCGTGGGCTCACCGTGCGCGGCCGGGCCGCGGCTGCCACCTAGCGCGATCAGCACCGCACCGAAAGTGGAAGCTAAGATGGCCAGCCATCCGAAGCGGTCAAGCCTCTCCTCTTTGCGCCGCTCGCCGGCAAAGAGCGCGGCGGCGCCGGCCAGCAGCACTGGCATGGCGCCCACCATCAGCGAGGCGTGGCTGACCGTGGTAAGAGCCAGGCCGTGAAACTGGATCAGAAACTGGATAGGCACGCCGAGGGCGGCGCAGAGCAGCAGCAGGCGCGCCTCGCCTGCGGTGAGCCGAAAGCTTGCCCGATGCACCAGCGCCACGGGCAACATGCCCAGAGAAGCGAACAGAAAGCGGTAAAGCACCATGTGCTCGACGCTCATCTCGTTCAGCGCCAGCCTGCCGAAGTAAAAGCCCGTGCCCCACAGGCATCCGGCCACGAAACAGGCGCCGTAGCCTAAGAACGCGAGGCGCCGGCCGGTCGTCGAGTTCATTTCCATCCTTCTATTACTTTCGCACACGCGCAATCGGAACCATATCACTGCCAAAAGCCGCCCGCATCGGCGAAAATGGTGATCGATGGCAAAGAGGCTGTTTGGGATTGGATTGGGGTTGCGTGCGGGCTTGGGTCTTGCAGCGGCCGGCGTGGCGCTGTGCGCGGTGGCGCCGGCCCTAGCACAAGGCCATGGTGGTAGCGGCAGGCTGGGTGCGCCCTCGCCGCCGCTGGGACGTACACTGCCCAGCCGGCTCCTTGAAAAGCCCTCCCAGCCCCCGGCGTTTTCGGTTCCCGTCGAGCAACTGGGCTTTTCGGCTCCGGGACCGGAGTACATGGGCAAGCACATCAGCCTTGTTTCGCTGGATTTTCTCGATGAGAACCGGCTGCTGTTCACCTTTCGCGTCCCTGGACTGTTGCGCCGCGAAGCCGGGGAGAACGGTACCGGCGATGAGCGCCAGATACGCGCCGTGGTACTGGCGCTGCCAGCTGGAACGGTGGAGGCTGAGGCTCTGTGGACGGTTCACGACCGCGTTCGCTACCTGTGGATGCTCAAGGACGGCCACTTCCTGCTGCGCGACCGCGATAATCTCGAGTTGGGCGATGCCACGCTGGTTTTGAAGCCCTATCTGCATTTTCCGGGTCCGCTGCTCTATGTGGAGATGGACCCCACGCAACAGTTCCTGGTAACCGACTCTCGCGAGCCCGAGGCAAAGACGAATAAACCCGGCGAGGCGGCCGGCACCGTCACCCGCCCCGGCCAGCAGAGATCGCCCGAAGCGGACAACAAGCCGGCGGCAACCCTGACGGCAAACGCAGGCAGCGCCGCGATGAACGGAATGGCGCCGGCCGCTCAGCGCGACCTGATCGTGCGCATCCTGCGCCGGGACTCCGGGCAGGTCCTGCTGGTCAGCCGCACCAACACCGCCGTTCACCTGCCCATCAACGCCGACGGCTATCTGGAGAGACTGCGCGGCAGAGGCGACAGGTGGCTGCTGAACCTCAAGACCTTCAACGGCGGGAGCGCCGTCGTGGGGCAGGTGGACTCGACCAGTTCGCCGAGCTTTGATTTTGTTTCGCAGCGGGAGGTGCTGGCCACCACCTTCACCGCCTTGGGTGACCGCAAGCTGGTGGCGATGGGCACCGACGGCCGCCGCCTCTGGGAGTATTTCACTTATCGAGAGACAGCCTGGCCGCTTCCGGTGAGGTCGCCGGACGGTTCGCGGCTGGCATGGGAGGCCCTGGCCGTCACCCAGCCGGTCAGCGACAACTCGCCCCTCGATCCGGAAGACGTCAAAGGACAACTGGTGGAAGTTCTCAATGCGGCCGACGGAAAGGTGGTTCTCGATGCGCCGGCCAGCCCGGCTCTCGATGCGGGCGGAAACGTGGCCATCTCACCCTCCGGGCAGCGGGTAGCCGTGGTTAACGGCGGCCAGATACAGGTCTTCGAACTGCCCCCGGCGGCGCCGCTCCCGGACCCCGCCGCTCACCCACAAAGCCACTGACCGGCGTTTGTCCGTGTTCAGCACGGGCCGCCGCGTGTACACTGAAGGGCGGGAGAGTTCACTTGTCAACAGATGTTGCACGCTACACTGTTGCCGCTGTCTCCGACCTCGGCAGCAAGCGCCCTTCCAATGAAGATGCATTCGGGTATTCCGTCGAGCACGGAGCCTATATTGTCTGTGACGGCATGGGCGGCGCCGCGGCGGGGGAGATTGCCAGTTCCCTGGCTGTCAACGAGGTGCTGCGCCTGCTGACTGACCGCGGCGGGGATCAGGCCGCTCCGCTCGAAGATACGGTTGCAGAGGCAATCCGCGCCGCCAACGAGGCCATCCATTCCAGCGCTCAAAGCAACCCGCAGCTCAGCGGCATGGGAACCACGCTGGTGGGCCTGGTGACTGAAGGAAACCGCGTCCTGGTCTTCAACGTGGGCGACAGCCGTTGTTACCGGCTGCGCGATCTGCGCCTGGAGCAGGTGAGCCTGGACCACTCGCTGGTCGAAGAGCAGGTCAGGATGGGCCGCATGACCGAGGCCGAGGCCCTGCGCTCGCCGCTGCGCAACGTCATCACGCGCGCTCTGGGCACGCAGAACACGGTCACGCCGGATCTGTTTGAACTGGAAGCCGAGCCCGGCGATCTCTTTCTGCTCTGTTCCGACGGGCTGACGCGCGAACTGCCCGATGCCGTGATTGAATCCATGCTTGCGGTCGACTTGGCTCTGGATGAGCACTGCGCCCGCCTGGTGGACGCCGCCAACAAAGCCGGTGGCCACGACAACATCTCCTGCCTGCTGGTGCGCGCCGAGGGCTAAGAAGCTTTATGCGGGGGTTGAAATCCAGCCTCCCTCCAGATCGAATTCTTCCGCCGCCTGCAAAGCCCGTACCCTTAAATCACCCAACTGAAAAGGGCGCGGCTTTCGCCGCGCCCTTTTCAAAGCCGCAACCCTCGTTGCAATTGCGCTACGCCTCGGCCGGCTCGGGAGTGGGAGCGTCGCCGCGCTTGAGCAGACGGCTCAAGAGGACATAGAGCACAGGGATAAAGAACAGGTTGAGGACGGTGGAAAGCAACATGCCGCCTACGACCGTTGTGCCTACGGAGCGGCGGCCGAGCGCGCCGGCGCCGGTGGCGAAGACCAGTGGCAAAACTCCTAGAATAAAGGCGAAGGAAGTCATGAGGATGGGGCGGAGACGCAGTTCCGCGGCTTCAATGGCGGCCTCGGGGATGGAGCGGCCCTTCCTGCGCAACTGTTCGGCAAACTCGACGATCAAAATTGAATTCTTGGCCGAGAGGCCGATGAGCATGACCAGGCCGATCTGGCAGTAGACGTCGTTGACCAGGCCGCGCAAGGCCACCAGACCCAGCGCGCCGAGCACCGCCATGGGCACGGCCAGAAGAATGATGAAGGGCAGGGCGAAGCTCTCGTATTGCGCCGAAAGGGTGAGATAGACCACCAGGATGCCGAGGCCGAAGATGAGCAGCGCCTTGCCGCTGGACTCGATCTCGTCCAGGGTCAAGCCGGTCCACTCATACTTCATGCCGGGCATCATGGTTTTCTTTGCAAGATCCTCCATGGCCGCAAGTCCCTGGCCGGAACTCATGCCGCGCGCAGGTGAGCCGTCGATTTCGACCGCGCGGAAGAGGTTGTAGTGGGTGATGACGGGCGGGCCGGAGCTCTCGGTCACCCGGGCCACGTTGTCGAGCGGCACCATCTGGCCGGAGTCGGAGCGGACGTAGTAGCTGTGCAGATCGCGAGCCGACATGCGGAAGGGCTGGTCTGCCTGGACGAAGACGCGGTAGGTGCGGTTGTTGTAGTCGAAGTCGTTGATGTACTCCGAGCCCATGAAGACGCCCAGCGTGTTGGTGATCTGGGAAAGCGGGATGTTCATCGCCTTGGCCTTCTCGCGATCGATGGTGACCAGCATCTGGGGATCGTTGGCGGAGAAGGTTGTCAGCAGGCCGGTGAGGTCCTTGCGCTGGCGGCTGCCGCTCACAATCTGGTGAGCAACGCGGTCCAGGTCGCTGAGCGTGTTGTTTCCTTGATCCTGAAGCATGAACTGGAAGCCGCCATAACTGCCGACGCCCTGCACGGCCGGAGGCTCAAACATGGCCACCAGGCCGCCATTGGGAGCAAACATCAGGCCCTGCAGCTTGGGCGAGAGGTCGGCGATGATGTCGGCCGTGGAGTGGCCCTTGCCGCGCCGCTGATCGGAAGGCGTGGTGGAGATGAACATCATGCCGGCATTTGATGCGCTGCCGGCCAGGCTGAATCCCATGACGGAAAAGGCTCCGGCAATGTCGGGATTCGTGGAGATGATGGCCTGGGCGCGGTCGGCCAGGGCCGATGTATAGGCCAGCGAGGAGCCCGGCGGGGCCTGCACGATGACCATGAGGAAGCTCTGATCTTCCTGGGGAATGAAGCCCGTGGGGACATGCTCGTAGGTCCACACGGTGGCGCCCAGGCCGGCAAAGAAGACGACCAGCAATAGGTAGCGCAACTGGAGTGCGACGTGGATCGATTTTGCGTAGGTGCTGGCCAGCCAGCTGATCTGCCTGTCAGTGGAGTGAATGAACGCGGCAAAGAGGCGCGAAACGGGGCGGATGTGGAGGAAGTCGAGCTGGTGCGGGCGGTCCTCTTCGCCGCGCAGGAACATGGCCGAGAGAGCCGGCGACAAGGTAAGCGCATTGAAGGCCGAGATGGCGATGGCAAAGGCGATTGTCAGCGAGAACTGTCGATAGAGGATGCCGGTGGTGCCGGGGAAGAACGAGACCGGCACAAAGACGGCAATCAAAACCAGAGACGTTGCAATGACGGCGCTGGTGACCTCACCCATCGCGCGCGAGGTGGCCTCGCGCGGCTTGGAGTGCTCCATGGCAATGTGGCGCTGTACGTTCTCGATCACCACGATGGCGTCGTCGACCACCAGTCCTGTGGCCAGCGTGATGCCAAAGAGGGTGAGAGCATTGATGGAGAAGCCAAAGACCTTGATGAAAGCGAAGGTTCCGATCAGCGAGACCGGAATGGTGACGGCGGGAATGATGGTGGCTCGCCAGTCAAGCAGGAAAAGGAAGATGACGGTGATGACGATAAAAATGGCCAGGCCGAGGGTGAAGAGGACCTCGCGGATGGAATCGCCGACCACGGTGGTGGCGTCGAAGGCGATGGCGTACTTGAGTCCGGGAGGAAAGCTCTTGGAGAGATCGACGAGCGCGGCCTTGACCTTGGAATCTACATCGAGGGCGTTGGCGTTGGAGAGCTGCATGACGCCGATGCCCATGGCTTCACGCCCGGCATATTTGAGCGATGAACTGTAGTCTTCAGCGCCGACGACCGAGTGGCCTACATCCTTGAGCAGTACAAGGCCGTTCGAGGAGCTTTTGACGATGACGTTGTCAAACTCGGCGGGACTGGTGAGGCGGCCAACGACGCGCACCGGGATCTGAAAGGCCTGTTTGGCATCCGATGGGGGCTGGCCGAGCTGGCCGGCTGGGATTTCGACGTTCTGCTCGACCAGGGCATTGATAACATCCGTCGCAGTCAGTCCGCGGGCGGCCAGGCGCACCGGGTCAAGCCAGAGGCGCATGGCGTACTTGCGCTCGCCGAAGATCAGGACATCGCCCACGCCGGGGACGCGCTTGATGGCGTCTTTCACGTAGACGTCCAGGTAATTGGAGATGAATTCAGGCGAGTAGCGCCCATCCAGGGTGTAAAAGCCTGCGCCGAGAACAAAGTTGCTGTTGGCTTTGGTAATACTGATGCCGGTGGCGTTGACGGCCGAGGGCAAACGGCCCTGAACGCTGGCCACGCGGTTTTGCACATCGACTGCGGCGATGTCGAGATCGTAGCCGGTCTTGAATGTCGTGGTGATTTCGCTGGTGCCGCTGTTGGTGCTCGACGAGCTGACGTAGCGCATCCCCTCGACGCCGTTGATCGACTCTTCGAGCGGAATCGTGACCGCCTTCTCGACGGTGTCGGCGTTGGCGCCCACGTAGTTGCTGCTGACTGAAATCTGGGGTGGGGCCAGGGTGGGATACATGGCCACCGGAAGATTGGGGATGCAGATGGCCCCGGCCAGAATGATCAGCAGCGCGCAGACCGTGGCAAAGACAGGCCGATGAATGAAGAAATCGACAAACAAGAGTTGCCTTCCTTTTCGCTTGCTATGAGCGCGCTATGAGCGGCGCCCTGTGCCCGCCCCAGGCTCGCTGCCGGAGGTGAATGGCCAACTGACTCTAGGCTCCCGGCAGCGGCATAACCGGCATGCCGTTCACCAGGAATTGGGTGCTGGATACGATTACCCGGTCGCCCGCTTTCAGCCCCATGGAGACGGAGTAGGTGTTGCCCACGGTATCGCCCAGCGTAACCGCCGTCTGGGCGGCCACAAAGTGGCCGTCTTGCTGCCGCGCGACAAACACGAACGTCTGCCCGCCCTGGCGCGTAACCGCCAGCACCGGCACCACGGCCATGGGGCTGGTGCTCCAGATGACGCGCGCCTTGATCATCTGCGCATTGCGCAGCATCTCCGGCGTGGCGTGAACGGGGGCCTTCACAAGAATGCCCTGCAACGTGCTGTCTACCTGCGGTGAGAGAAAGTCGATCTTCGTCTTTTCCAGCAGCTTGCCTGCGTTGTCCATCAGATCCACATCCAGCCCTTGGCGCACCTGGCCCGCGCGCTCCGTGGGAACGTAGATGTAGGCTTCCAGATCCTTGTTCTCATCGACAGTGGTGAGGACCGTTGCGGGAGAGTTGGCCGGCGAAGCAAAGTCTCCCACGTGCACTGGAATATCGCCTACCACGCCGTCGAACGGCGCGCGGATCCGGTAGTAGGCCAGTTGCTCCTCCTGCGTCTTGCGCAGTTCCACGGCTGACTGGTAGTCCGCCTTGGCATTGTCATGCGCCTGGCGCGCCTGGTCGTAGGCGTCGCGGCTGGTTACGCCGGCCTCAAAGAGCTTGCGCTGCCGCTCGATCTCCACCGCGTTGTAATCGTAGACAGCTTTTTTCTGGCGCTCGGTCGCGCGCGCTGACTCGACGGTGGCATTCTGGAGCCGCGGGTCGATCTCCATCAACAACTGCCCGGCCTTCACATGGTCGCCCGAGCGAACGAGAATCTTGGTCAGGATTCCGCTCACCTGGGGCAGCAGCGTTGCCGAGCGGCGGGACTTGATGGTGGCCACATACTCGCTCGACTGGGGTACCGGTGCAAGAGAGACTGCCACGGTCTGGACCGGCATGGCCTGCATCGCGGGCCCTGCCGGCGCAGCCGGCTTCTTCTGGCAGCCGCTGGCCGCCAGCCCTAAAAGCACAAAACAACCTATCCCAAGAATGCGTTTCAAAGCGGTCTTCCTCACTTTATATTTTCCAGCACGTTTGCCCAGAACTCCAGCCCGGCTCTCCGGTTTGCTCCGGATCGATTGCAATGACGGGTTGCGGGAACTTGATCGCCGGCGGCAACCTCTGCTTCCGCGGAGGAACCCGGCCGGCAACTGCGCCGCGGGCCTGCGGAAAACCAGCTCAAAGCCGCCATCTGTATTGTGACGCCTGAGGCAGGTGCATTGACGCAAAAAAATGCTCTTCGCCACTCTGCCCAGGCCAGACCGCTGGTCCGCAAGTTGTTCTTGCCCACCCGTACAAAGAGATTGGAGCCGCCTGAGCGGGATTGGCGCCGCGAAGAGCCGCGCAGGGCGCAGCTCTTTGCCACTCTCGCCTGTTCCTTGCCGCCTGTGCCAGCTTCCCGACAGAACCCCCAGTACTCTCCGCTACTTTGACAGGGCTCCGCTGAGTTGGTAGCCTTCATAAGGGCGCATGTGGCCAATAATGGCTGCGAGTCTGCCCTTTTCAGCGTCCCCGTCGTCTAGCCCGGCCTAGGACACCGCCCTTTCACGGCGATAACACGGGTTCAAATCCCGTCGGGGACGCCAATAGAATCAGCGAGTTGCAAATCCCCTCCAGATTTTTGTAGGTCCGTTATGGTCCGATAAGCAAAAGTGCTCTCGCTGGGCTGCGCTATGCGCAGACGGTTGTCGTCAAGAACCATGGTCACAATGCGACTTTGAGCGTCACGCTTGTTCTGCGTGACTGCCTGTGCATACAGGTTCATCGTCACAAGACTGTTGGCATGGCGGAGGAGTTCCTGCACCGTCTTGATGTCCTCACCGTTGGCCTTGAGGAGCGTCGCGTAGGTGCGCCGGAAGGTGTGCCAGCCAATGCCCTCGATGCCGAGAATTTTGGCTGCCGGTAAAATGTGAGCTCGGTAGAATGCGCCGGGCCAGTAGGGCAATTGTCCATGGGAATGCGGGCTTGCGAGAATCCAATCCTCGGGCCGTGGGTACGGACTTATCATCCGCCAGTTGTAAAGAGCAGTTGCCAGCCGGAGATCCATGGGCACCGGCTTACGGCTTGCCTCCGTTTTGCAATCGCCAATGCGCTGCATGACGATGGAGCGGGTGACAGAGATTTGCGACTTTTGAAAATCAATGTCATTCCACTTCAACGCCAACAGTTCACCCACGCGCAGCCCCGTGAGCACATCGAGCAAGACTGCCGTGCGCGCCGGCTCCCGCAACAAGCGAAGCAGCGCAGCAATCTCCTCGACTGAAAGCACAATCGGAATCTTCGACCGCTTCGCGCTTTGACGCACATGCGAGATCGGATTCCGTTCGTGCCATTCCCACCGGATTGCGTGATTGAAGACGGCGTGCATAATGTTCCGCATCTTTGCCTTGCTGCCGTTGGACAGCTTCAAGGATCGCAACCATTCTTCTACAGCGACGGATCGAACATCCTTCACGCGGTACGTACCCCAACGAGGCAAAATCCATTTGCAGAAATAGCCTTCATACGTCCTGCGTGTCGCGTAGGTTTTGCCTGAGTCTTCGCCGAGTTCCTTTTCCCGGTAGTGGTCGATGAGCATTTGAATGCTGATCGGAGCCAGGTTCATGCGAGGACTTTCAGCGTTGATGTCAACCCGAAGTACAGCGACGGCCTTTTGCGCCGCCGTTTCGTTCGGGTATTGTTCCAGAGTCCCCAGCACCAAGTTTCGGCGTCTGCGGCTGCCATCGGGCTGGACTTCGTACCAACGGTACTCCCATGCCTTCCGGCCTCCTTTACGCTCCACAAGCTGGAGGCTGCCTTGTTGGAATCGTGAGCGTCTCATTTCCTCTCCATTTCAAAGGTGGTGAGACGGCACGGATAGCTGTTCTGAGTCTACCGCGAGAAGCGAACAGTGGCCGAGATCGGAAGTCCCGAAGTGCCACATCTTGCCGACGCGCAGACTGGCAACGAGGCCGGTGTGAGCGTGACGCGGTAAAGCCTTGGGATGCACCTTCACAAATGCCGCAGCCTGTTCGGTGTCGAGTAGAGGTTCAAGAATATGGCGAGAATCGAACATCGTTCGTACGCTCCTACTTTCCACGATGCACTGGATCGTCGAGCGTGTCTATGTTGTGATTTGCACCAGATGGATAATTGCCAAGGCATGGTTGGAAACAGGCGGCGCAGTAAATGCTACGCGGAAACTGAAAGCTCTTTGAGGAATCAACGGCGCAGGAACTTTTTCATATTACGAAAGCGACATTTGTGCGCAGTCTTGGAAGACTCCCCAAATGGCCAGAGTTGAGGCGCTGTCTGAGCCTGCCTCGGCGGCGGACTGATCGCCGCCGTACTCCTCTTTGCTTGCGGGTTCTGGCTGGACCGTATTTGGTAGCTTCCCAGACTTTTGCTTTTCAACGAGCGCAATAACGACTAGGCGCTTACTCACTTCTGCCACATGGCTAAAAACTCTGTTTGCGACTGGTGGTCACAACCCTGTTCGCACTTTCACAACAACGGAAGTTGCTGGAAGCGCAGGGACATCAAACTCAACTGGTTTCGATACCTGATCGACTCGGAGGAAATGCCGGCCTGCCTCCAGTGTTGGAATAAAGATTGATCCTGTTCCATCGGATCTCAGGACCTTTGGCCATAGGCCCGCCAACGGCCCGCTTCTCTCAATCGCTGTCGCGCGTCCAACAACTGCTTTCCCATCATGATCGAGCAATATGATATGCACGGGCGCACCGGGAGCGGGTATTGCGAGCCGGATGGTCTGAAGTTTTTCGCCAGAGACATGGAGATCAGACACGGACGAAATCCAAATATCGTCGAGCGCAGCCTGCACAAGGTAAGTGCCGGGCGTGAGACCGTTGAGAATAAAGCGTCCCTCGGCATCTGCTGTAGTTTCGATACTCAATGCAGAATTGAGGACTCCCTTATCCTGGTACTCCGCGACTATATGAACGACACCGGGCAGTTGCAAAAGGCTCTTTCCCCCAACCGAGACCACGCCGCTAACTGATACAGGTGGCGGAAGGACGATGCGCAGTGGCTCGTCGCGATGGATCGGACCGGTATAGATCGTTGCACCGCTTTCGCCGGGCAGAAGAGCGACGATGGCCGACGATTGTAGCGGAGTCGTGTCGGCGGATGAATCGGACTGTCCTCGCCAAAGTCCACGCGGACGCAACTCGCCCAGCGCATCTGTCATGGCCAGAATCGGTGGTGAAACGCTTCCGGCCTCGAAGTACAGGACTTCAGCTCCCAACGCGGGTGTGGTCCCATCGGAGAGAAAGACTTTCCCCACGAGATGCTGTGCTCCTGTGGCTTGTGTGCTGATGCCGCCCATTCCAAGATAGGCATTCGGCGTACCGATGATTCCGGTCGTCTCATCCGCTGCCGCGACGTACTGATCGAGGTCGATGTCGAGACGGCTTTGTTGTTCCTTTTTCGGGTCAATATCAATTGGGACCGTGACTACTTTGTTAGTAACAGGCAACCGCAAATGCAGTAGATTTGGACCCGGAGGAAATGGTCCAGCGACAAATTCACCTGTCGCTTGGGACAATAGAAACTTAGGGTCCCATCCCTGTGGCTGTCGGTCGAGCCAAGCACCGAGTTGATCCAGCGGGATGGCGCTGGAGTGAACCGCACCGAATGCATAGCCGAGGAGGGTTGGACGAACCACAATTCTCTGTTGCGATTCCGCTATTGCCAAGAAGGCTTCGTCGATAAAGACGGAACGTGTTTTCACCTGATCCGCTGTCGCTGGATTCCCGGTCCAATAATCCCATGTCAGATTTTTACCCGCAGCTAATTCAGTGCCCGTGACATGCACATAGTACCGTATCCCGCTCTCCAGCCCTGCTATTGATATTTCACCGTTCGCGTCTGTGCTTCCTGTGCCTGCCGACTTTTGAAAGGGATAGGACCCCTTGAGGATCGACACAGTGGCCCGCACTGGATTACCATCGTTGTCCTGAACGACAACGTCTACAGCAGGTGGTTCGATCCGACGCATTTGGAGCACCGTTACGGGCGGATTTGGCAGATTTGGAGAGACCGCCAAAAGTACTGTTGCCGCATCATAAGGCTCCGTGTAATCTTGCGGAGATCGGAAGCCTCCAGTCGATGAATCCTTCTTATGAATAAGTCTAATCTGTGACAGACCTCCCTGTGTCATTTCCCAGTGACCCTGGCCATTGCTGTCCAGAGTGATTGCACTGTTGCCTTGAATAGCATTGGGAGTGCCAAGTTGAATGGGAACATTCCCCTGCAATGCTGTGCCGTCCAGATTCAGGATGATAAATGAGGCTGCGCTTGGTTCCTCGTAAATATTGAGAGTATGCCGAGTCTCTTCGCCGACCTGTACGGAAATTCCCGTTGCAATTGCGGCCGGTTCGCCACGACGGCCTTGTGGGAACGAAGCAAGTCCGCGTACCTCGACTATCTTGCCCTTGGCGAGCGCGTAGATCTTGTAACTGCCCGGAAGCAGGTTTTCAAAGCGCACCGTTCCAGTTGCATCAGTAGCAGCGGCTGGATGGACTAAATCTTCGATCTCGTCTCGAACCCCCCCGCCAGCGCCCCTCGCCCATATATCGCGCAAGTTGGCGTTCTCAAGATAAACGGCAACATTCACGCCTTGCGCGGGTTGCCCATCATGTAGAACCGTAACGCTCATTCGGCCTGATTTGGATGGAAGGACCATGTCCTGCGTGATTGGCTCAGGAACCGACGGATTTGAATCGATCCAGGAAATCTGCGGAAAGGTTGGCCATGCCCAGGCTGGAGGATGCCCCGGAGCGGTTGCCACCAGCGTCGCGCTAAAGTTGCTCAATCCACTCGCGCCCTTGAGTTCATAATGCCCGTTTTTGTCAGTCGTTGCTTTTGAGGCAATCTCCTGCATTCGAATGCCGCCGTAAAACGTTCCGAGCGCATACACGCTGGCGTTTTCGATGGGATTGCCCCCTTCATCCGTTACTCTTCCCTGAGCCCAGATGATCGGCGTGTCGGACTTGATTGGGTGACCAAGGGTTATGCTTTTACCCGCAGGATTGTTGTCAGGAGTCGTGGTCTTGCCGGAAGGTCCAGACGGTGCCGGCGTCGATTGCGGGGATTTCGGGGCAACCACTGTAGGCGATGTGGCGGTTGTTGCTTTCATAGAAGCGGGCGGTGTGCATACCCCAAGAACCTTCCCAAGTGTCACTCCCTTCGTTTCCTCTCCAACATTGACATGCACCGAGAGGACCATCCCGCATTGCTGAACGCAAGCATTCGAGCTTGCGAATACGTCCCAATCTCCTCCCGGCACATCATCGGCGTGAAAGTGCCCGGACTTATCGGCTCTGACGCTGCTAACTGCTCCGTACATCGAAGACGAAATGCCGACATGTGCCTCCGGTGGGCACGATGAAGGCGTGGTGCCATCGATGCTTCCGTATCCAGCAAGCAATGGGAGTGTAGGATGAGCGATTGCTCCCTGTTCGAAATTCGTCGGTGTCGTCATGCCATAGCCTATTCCGTGGACTGTAATAGCGAGGCTGAAGTAACCGGGCCTAACCTTGAAGCGCGCGACACCTTGCGAATCAGTGGTTACCGCTTGTTCCGCTTGCGGAGTCTTTGTTTGTTCAACAGCTTTGATCTCGACTGCCTTATCTGCAACAATATGACCGTCCGAGCCTCGTACCGTGAGCTCAACCTGAACGGACGGCTCAGGTTCCGGCTGCGAAAGACATTGGACGGAAGACGAAATCAATAATCCCAGGATCATGAAACTGTGCCGGACCATTCTCTCTTACCTCAAGCGGAACGAAAAAGGGTGTTGATCGGTGAGGTTTCAATGATAAATCGTCGCCGCGATCATATTTGCTGTGATGTGTCGTCTTTTCTACTGCAAGAAATAAGAGTCGGAAGCCATGCAGAATGATTTGACAATAATTACACTATCGTAGCTCAAATACGATTATCATATGCAATTCAAATTGACAGATCCTTTAGAAATGTGTTCATAATCGCAGTATGGCTACGACTGGAAATGGTTTATTAAACCATCTCTATGCTCAGACAGTTGCAGGGACGCCGCTGACCTCGGCGGACCTAGCGGCTCTGGGCGTATCGGCTGATCTTGCCGTCCATTATGTGCGAGCAGGTTGGCTGAAGCGGCTGGCCAGGGGCGTATTCGTGCGCACAGGCGAAGAGCCGGGGCTTCACCCATCCCTGCGCCTGCTGGAGCGTATGATCCCCGGATTCCATGTCGGCGGCAAGACCGCACTGAACTGGTACGGAGTGCGCCATTACGTTGCTCAGCTGGAGTTGCTTCATCTCTATGGCTCGGTGGCGGTGAAGCTGCCGGAGTGGTTTACTGAACGGTTTCCGGCGGAATATCACCGCAAGCAGATATTCAGCGAACCGCCAGAAAAGCCGCTGCACGTCACGCCGCTTGAAGGGCGCGACAGCGCTCCCCAGGTCTCCGCGCCGGAGCGGGCGATGCTGGAATTGTTGAGCGAAGTCGGCGTTCGCCAGCCTCTTCAGGAAGCGAAGGAAATAATGGAAAGCGTCTACAACTTGCGCGCCGATGTGCTGCGCGAGTTGCTGAAACGTTGCACGAGCGTCAAAACAGTCAGACTCTGCCTCCAACTGGGGCGAGAATCCTCACTCCCGTGGGCACAGAAGCTCAATCCCGCGAAACTGCCCACCGGCAGCGCACGGCCCTGGGTCGCTCGCTCCGCCGACGGACTGCTGGTGCTCAAGCCAGCCGTAAGCCTAAAAGGGACTGGGGTTTGAACACAACCGCGCAATGCATTCTGATGTACCCCTAAAATGATTTGGAGGGTTGGCGGCCGCTATTTCGATTATGATTAGGACGCCGGATGGATTCAATCACGTTCTCAAGAGAGTTTGGATGTATGGGTTCAGCTCGCCACATGATCGCGCTTTTGAAGAGTCACGTTGAGGGTGACGACAGAGAATTTTTGTCTGTCGCGATGCAGGCTGCTGCTCACGAGGCAAAGCTAGGTCATGGCGCCATTGCACTACAGCTCCGCGAACTGATCGACGAAGCCAAGCGTCGATCTGCCGCCGCGCAACACCGCCCAGGCCAACTCATTGTCCTTGAGCCACGGGGGGAACTTGCCAATATTCTCTCGGTACAGACCCCCTCGATCCGATTTGCAGACATGGTCCTTCCCGAAAAGCTGGCCGAACGCCTTAAGCGAGTCTTGCTTGAACAGAGACAGCGAAAGAGATTGCTGGAGAACGGTCTTCAACCTCGGCGAAAACTCCTTTTCGTCGGACTTCCGGGAACGGGAAAGACCATGAGCGCTTCGGCGCTGGCCGGAGAACTCCACCTGCCCTTGTTCACGATTATGCTTGAGGGTCTGATCACGAAATTCATGGGCGAGACCGCAGCCAAACTCCGGCTAGTCTTCGACGCCATTCGTCAAAACCGAGGAGTCTATCTCTTTGACGAATTCGACGCCTTGGGTGCGCACCGTAATCAGTCTAATGATGTAGGCGAAATACGCCGGGTACTCAACTCCTTTCTGCAATTGCTCGAAAAGGACAACTCCGACAGTCTGATTGTCGCAGCCACAAATCATGGACAAATGCTTGATCGCGCACTGTTCCGGCGCTTTGATGACGTGATTGAATATGACTTGCCGGATCTGAAATTGACTGAGGAAATCCTCCGGAGAAAGCTCGCCCCGTTCGATACAAGCGATTTGGACTGGTCAGCGGTTCTGCATAGAGCTCAGTCTTTCAGTCCTGCTGATCTGGTCAGGATCGGCGAAGAGGCCGCAAAGAATGCTGTGCTAATCGATTCCAAACGCATCACGACCGAATCGATTCTCTCCGCTCTTGAGGAAAGAAAGGCTGCCTGTCTGTAAAGATGCCAGATTTCGCACGAGACCGGCCTCATCTCTATCTCCGTAACAACGGCCAAGAGGAGCCGTACACGAGCAAACCCCGCGTCATCCCTAATCCGATTCCCCAACGCGAACGGGCAACGCACGCGGACATGATTCGCGCGGCCCTCACTGTAGCTCTGGCCGCAGCCGAAGCTGACCGACAAAGCCGCAATCCTGAGTTGCTTGCAGGTACGCCGGGCTTCTATCTTGATTTCGAACTTCCAGCGGGATCGGAGAAAGCCGCTGAACTGCTTGAAAATCGGCTGAAACACATCGAACTTGTCGCATTCCAGCAACCAGACAAGACCCAGTCGGCCGTGGCGACGGTATTTGTTCCCGATAGCGAACGCGATTATTTTCTGTCGAAAGTCGACCGTTACAAGACCGAGGACACCAAGAAGGGGCATCCCAAAGGAGAGGCGTTAGTTGCCCGCATTGATCGTGTTGTGAAGTCGGCCCTTCGGTCGGTGTTTACCGACGATCCTGATCTTTTTCCAGAAAATAATCAGACTATCTGGTGGGAAGTATGGCTTCGTGCAGGTCATAGTGATGCCTTTCGGACTGTAACCCATCGCCTTGAATTACATGTTCAGCAAACGCGCCTTGACTTCCCGGATCGCGAGGTCTGTCTGGTCTATGCGGATGTCGCCGCGATGGGGCGATTGTTCCTCAATTGCGATTCGGTTGCCGAATTGCGCCGTGCCAAGGATACTCCGGGGCAGTTTGTGAGTTGGTCCAACACCGAACAAGCAGAATGGGCAACGGATCTTGCTCAGAGAGTCAGAACGCCTGTCCGTGAAGACATCTCGGTTTGCATTCTCGATACCGGCGTCACGCAGACCCACCCACTTATCGCCCCAGCCTTGGACGTGAGTGACGTTCACAGATACGAACCTACGTGGGATGCCGCTGACACTCGTGGGCATGGAACAAATATGGCAGGCCTCGCGCTTTATGGGGATCTAGCGTCCTCCATCATGTCAGCCCAGCCAGTCGAATTGACACACAGACTTGAGTCGGTGAAAATTCTTCCCGATCGGGGAGAGAATGATCCCAAACTATACGGGGCGATCACCCGCGACGCCGTTTCACAGGCGGAAATCAGCGCGCCGAACAGAAAGAGGTCCGTCTGTCTCGCTGTGACCAGTGACATCGATACCAACCGCGGAGGACCATCCTCTTGGTCGGCAGCAATCGATCAGCTCTGTTTTGGCGACGAAAACTCGAAGCGCCTGCTCCTCATCTCAGCCGGGAACATTCGGGACGGCATTTCCAAAGTCAACTATCCGGCGCAAAACGAGATCGAGCCCATCGAAAATCCCGCCCAAGCGTGGAACGCCATTACGGTTGGTGCCTTTACGGAAAAGACTGCCATTAACGATCCCAGTTTCGTAGGCTGGGAACCGCTCGCTCCCGAAGGTGAACTCTGCCCGACAAGCCGAACGTCGATCAGTTGGGAACGCCAATGGCCTGTAAAGCCCGACATTTTGATGGAGGGCGGAAATTGGGCCACGTCTGGTGAGGACTGCGACTGCCCTGATGACCTGGGTATTCTAACTACCCATCATGACCCGACCATTCGACACTTTGACATCTTTCGAGATACGAGTGCGGCCACTGCGGCTGCCAGTAATCTGGCAGGGAGAATCTTCGCGGTAATGCCGGAAAGATGGCCAGAGACGATTCGCGCACTGATGGTTCATTCAGCGGAGTGGACGCCGCCAATGAAGGCGCAATTTGATGCTGCGCGGGCAGAGCACCAGAAGCGTGCATTGCTCAGAAAATACGGTTACGGAGTGGCCAATTATGATCGCGCAATATTAAGCGCGGCCAACGACCTTACGCTCATTGCGGAAGACGAGCTCCAACCCTTCTGGAAGGAAGAGGGTAGCATCAAGACGCGACACATGAATCTCCACGAGTTCCCCTGGCCGCGCACGGAACTCGAACAACTGGGAGAAGCCGAAGTTGAGCTGCGCGTGACGCTCTCTTACTTTATCGAGCCGAATCCGGGAGATAGAGGGTGGCTCAGAAAGCACAGATATGCCTCCCACGCGCTGCGGTTCGCAGTCAAGCGCGAACACGAAAGTATTCCGGAATTCAGAAGCCGCATCAATGCCGCCGTTGAAGCGGAAGAGGCCGGCTTAGCTCCTGTCCCTGGCGGCACAGACGACTGGCTCCTTGGGCGTATCCGGAATTTAGGCTCAATTCATTCCGATCATTGGTACGGATCAGCCGCTACCTTAGCCCAGAAATCAGCCATTGGCATTTATCCCATTGGCGGCTGGTGGAAAGAGAATCCCGGCCACAAGCGGTACGATAAGCGCATTCGCTACTCTCTTATTGTGTCAATCCGGGCAGCATCTTCCGAAGTTGATATATATACGCCAGTTCATACGCAAATAGCGACTCCTATAGAAGTTATAACTTAAACTGTAGGACGGGGCTTACGCCTCGCCCGCCCCGTCGCTGGGATCGTTCGCAGCCTCGACCTTCGACAGACGCCTCACCATGACTATCAGGAGTCACCGGCTCATCCCCAGATCGTGCTTTCGGTCATTCTTTTTCCGCAGCACCGACGGTTCAATGGTTTGCAAGGGCGGCCGCTCAGGGCTTTGCATTGGCGCGGGATGAGACGGTGCTTGTTCTCTCGCCAGCTCAGTGGCCGATGGCCGCGCCGTGGAGACGCCGAGCATCTCGCGCAACTGTTGACGGTCACTGGTGACCACAACGATTTCCTGGCGGCCACGCGAGGCACCGACGTAGAACAACTCCTGCTTCATCGCATCAGCGGAGAGGATCACCGCGTCAACCGTCTTTCCCTGGCTCCGATGTGCGGTGACCGCATAGCCGTGATCGAACTCGTGATAATTGGCGGGCAGCGTCCGGCCATCTTCAAGGTGAATGCGGCCGCCATCGACATCGCGCACCTTTACCAGTTCGCCGTTGGTCGCCCGGAAGCCAGCACCGCCGCGATTGCCCGTCAGCAGCAACTTGTCGCCAGAAGCCACCTCAATCTGTTGGCGTTCATGCACCGAAAAGGAACGCGCCTGTGATGGACTCACCGTGCGCTCCATGCCATGCTGGTCCCTGGCAACGATACCTGACTTTTCAATTCGCTCGACGGTGAGCGCCTCATGCTTTTCGACGCCACGCGAAGAGCGATGGAAGAGCAGAACTTGCCCTGACTTGTAGTTCACCATATCTTTCTTTTGCGCCTCGGTCCATTGCAGCGGAACATAACGCTCGGCGACAATGCTGCGATGCAGTTCGCCGCGCTGCTTCATATCCTCACGGATGGCATCGGTAATCTTGCCGATCTCGTCATGCGTCCCGGCAACCACAAGAACCGTGCGGCCTGAGTCAGAAGTGAGTGCCCGATAGGCGGATGCCACCGCCTGCGCACGCTCCATGTAAGGAACCTCACGGACA
>Ga0326728_10002329_pt1 | contig 63797 bp, 59 predicted proteins | sample MB3enrmetagenome_FD_207602 | JGI IMG/M metagenome (GOLD analysis project Ga0326728, IMG submission 207602) | Lab enriched peat soil microbial communities from McLean, Ithaca, NY, United States - MB31MN | ecosystem: Environmental > Terrestrial > Soil > Wetlands > Peat | place: USA: New York...
GGCATGACAGAACACCTTACGAATAAGGATGCCACGCCGCGGATGCGATTTCAAGGCTCTATATACGTTAGTTTATTTATGGAATATAGTACTTAGTTACGGAGCCTGCACCGGGATCCGGACCACGTTACTCACATATACGTCCTGCGCGATGGTGAGATCCGTGTTTTCGTCCGTCGTCAGCCCCGAAGATAATTGAAGCTCAACCTCCCAGATCCCCACGCCTCCCGGCAGCGGCGTCGCCGTGACAACGTTGGCGGTCTTGCCGCCGGCCAGCGATGAGACAAAGCTCAACGGCTGTGCCACCGGCCCGTCATACCGCCGGCCCGTGGCGTAACTCGCGTTGGCAGTGGCCAACTGCCCCAGACCGGTCGCGTAAATGATAATCGTTTCTCCCGGAACCGCCGGATTCGCGGCGCTGACGTGTCCCGTATTGGGGCAGCACAAAATCGTGTTCGACCCCGACGTCTGCCCTATCACCGTCAGCAGCAGCTTCGCGGCAGTGGTGCTCCCGCTAGCGGCGGCCACGCTCGCGCTGAACACGATCCCCACCCCCGCCTTTCCCGGTGTCCGGGCCTGTAGCACCACGCGTGTGAACGCTCCGGCGGGATAGGCAGAGACCTCCGGGTCCGTGTTCACCGCCGCCGCAAGTGCCGTCGTGATAGTCGTTAGCGTGTCCGTCGACACAACCGTGTAGCTGTAGGAACGGCCCGAAATCGTGATCGTACCAATGTCGCCCGCGTTTACGGTTCCGTCTACCGACACCAGGCCGTTGGCATACTGCGAGCCGTGCATCGCCGTCGCCAGCCGCGGATCGGTGCCCGTCCCGGCGTAAATTCCGGGATTCTCCGGCACAATATCCACCGGAACCGCGATGCTGGTTGTCGGCGGCCCGTCCGCGTGGCTGGTCCAGACATACAGGGTCGCACTCTCGCTATCGCCGCCAAACATCGGCACCTGCGCCGTGATTTGCGTGGGGGTAACGGAAGTCAGCGGCACCGGGCTGCCGTCGATAAAAACCTGCGTGCCCGCCAGCTTCGTTGGCGCATACTGTCCTGTGCCGGGGTCCGTTTCGCTCGATTCGCTGAGATTCGTTCCGTTAATCACGATCAGCGTTCCCGGCGCCACCTGGGCCGTGTTTTCTCCTCCGGTGAGGTTGGCGCCTGCTGTCGTGGCCGTGATCTGGGCGTTGGTCGAGAGCGACGTGGAATACGTCACGTTGTTGCCGGTGGTGCCCGGTGCGCGGGCGATCAAGTCGATCTCCTGTGCGGACGTATCCGCTATCGCGATGACGTTCGGGTCGCCCGTTCCTGCGTTGATCTTCGCCACCAGAGTCTGCACGATACTCGTGAAGCTGTCGCCCTTGACCTCCGTGTAGACGTAGTCCGCCGTATCGATCGTGATGGTTATGGCATCGCCTGGATTGATCGATCCACCCAGCGTGATCGTCCCTTCCGCGTATACTTCCAGGCTGGCGGCGTTACGCACGCTGTTAACCGGGACGTTGGGATCGTCCGTTCTGTAAATCACGACCCGCTGATTGTACGTATCGGTCACGAAGAGGTTTCTGCCGTCCCACGCCAGGGACATCGGCGTAGCCAGTGAGTCCGTGTCGGCGTTGGACTCGTCGGTGAAACCGTTCGGCTGGCCTAGGATGATGTCCGGAAACTCCCCGTTCTTGGTGGGCACATGGTAGTAAACCAGTACGCGGTCATTTCCTCCGTCAGCAATGAAAAACCAGTTGCCATCGGAAAGCACGTAGCGCGGGAAACTCAACAATCCGTCGCAAAGAGGCGGATAGGTCGGATTGCTGTTGGCGTCCTTGCCATTGGACACGGTGCACATTACGGGGGTTTCCTGAAAGGTCTGTCCCGCGTAGCTGGCTGCTGTTCCCGTGTAGGCATTGTCCGGTGTGGAGCTCACCATGTCCGGCTGCCCGATTACGACATCCGCAGGCTGCTGGTTTTGCGTGGGGAGACTGTTCCAGATCAGAACGCGGCTGTGTCCCAGATCCGCGACGAAAAGGTGCGTTCCGTCCGAGGTCACCGATACCGGGTTCAGAAGGTTCGTGGCCGTTGCGTCTTGGTCCGCCTGCGTCAGATCCGGCTGGACGAACGTCGTGAAGTTGGGCTGGCCCAGAACCAGGTCCGCCGCTGCTCCGTTGGTGGTCGGAATCGAGTTGTAAATCAGGATGCGGTGGTTCTGCGTGTCGGCAATGTAGAGCTTGCCATCCTGGATCCATACCCCTTGGGGCCCGCGCAGGGACGTTGCCGTCGGTGGAACCGACGTGCCCCAGCTGGTGAAATTCGTCTGGCCCACCACGACGTCCGCCGGCGCATTGTTGGTCTCCGGAATCGAATTCCAGATCAGCACGCGATTGTTGTTGGTGTCCGCCACCACCAGGATATTGCCGTCGGTGGCCACCGCTGTCGGCAGACTCAGGCCGCTCTGCGAAGTGTTGGCAACAGTGTTTTCGAAGTTAGGCTGCCCCAGCACGATGCTCGCCGTCCCTCCGCAAACCGGACAGCGCCCGCCCTGGTTCGGGGGGATGAGCGGCGGGTCCGGAAACTGGCTGGACAGGTTCTTGTAGATCATGACCCGGTTGTTGATCGGACTGGCTCCGGCCCGGTTCGAATCCGCCACGAACAGCGTGTCGTTCGCATACGCCAGCCCCGATGGCGCCCCGAGTATTGTTTGGCTGGCGGCGATTACGCCCGCTGCAAAATAGGGTTGCCCGATTTCCGCGCGTGCCGCTTGCCCATGCGTGAAATTTATTGCCTGGCAAGCGGATGCCGAAAGCAGCAAGACACAGAGATACCTCATGATTGGAATGACACCAATTGAATTTTTGATCCCCTCATTATAGCAAGCCAAATAGACGAGGTTGATTCGGACTACGTTTCGCCTCGCCCCAGACGCCGAACGTGTAGTGCTTTAGACTCAGGTGTGCGAAATCGTGACACGAAAACCTTCCCAGTTTTGGAGCAATCTGTAGCCCTGCCATCAACTCACAGATCTTGGTCGCGGATGCCCGCAGGGAAGTGCACTCCGCTTGCCAATCCGGCCTCGGCTGGGCAGACACGCCTCGCCCGCCAAGTGCTTATCCCGCAAGGATGTTTCACCAGCCGGTCTAAAGGTTTTCCTTCTGCCCACCGATGCTCTTGCTATGAGGCGGTTCGCGCACACGACCGCTTAAACATTGACCAGACCACTCATTCAACTGGCGAAAGGGCTGCGGATTTCGTTTGCGCGCCGCGCATCCCCGTGTGCGCTCCTCACCGCCAGCGCAGTGGTGTTCGTAACCCTCGTTGCTATCGGTCTCACCCTCCGCGCGGCGGTCAGGAACGGAATCAAGGATTCCATCAGGCGCACGCAACAATCCTTGGAGCAGGCCCGCGCCGCGCAGGTACTCCGCGACGTTATGGCGCTCTCCTGGATCTCCGCCGACCCCGCCTTCAGTGCGGCCGTCCGCCGCGCCAGCGAAGCGTGCTCAAGTGCCGCCTCGCGCCGGCGCGCGGAAAAGAGCGTGCAGCAATACGCGCGGCATGCACGCGATCTCGTAAGAAGCGAGCTGGTTGCGGTCACGGGTCTTCACGGACGCTTACTCACCGTTCTACCCGCCGGCCCCACCGCCTCGCTGCTCGCCGCCACCTCTGGAAAGCCGGGCTCGGGAGTGTGGGACGCCGGCGGAACGCCGTATACAGTCACCACTACACCCGTTCGCCTCCATGGCCGCATCGTGGGTGAGCTCTCGACGGCCTCACGCTTCGACTTCGCCGGCCTCGCCGGAATGGGCCCCATGCTGCTGATGCGTGGTGGCCGAATCGTCCGCTCCACCTTCTCACCCGGCGTCGCGTCCCAGATTCCCGATCTCCCGGCGGATTGCGCTCGCGCCGGCTGTGAACTCCATCTCAACGGGGAGGATTTCCTGGTAACGCCCGTTGCTCGCGCAGCCGCCGGGCTGAGCCTGGGAGATCAAGATCAACTGCTCAGTTTCCGCTCTATCGACGCCACCGGAGACATCGTACGCCGCTTCTGGATCGCGCTTCTTGCCGCCGCAATCGCCGGCGTTCTGCTCCCGATCGGTTTGATTGCTTGGATGCAACGAAGCCAGGCGTTGAGCTCTCCGCAAGCCGCGCTCTCAGAAAACTCGGGCGAACTCCACAGGCTGGCTGAGGCCATCGATCGGGCCGCCACCTCGGCGGCGCATTCCAGCGAGCGTCTGGCGACCGCTTCGCTCGACTTCGTCCGAACCATGGCGCAAGTCCTCGACGCGCGCGACCCTCACACTGCCAGCCACAGCAGCCGCGTCAGCGATTACGCCGCGGCTATTGCCACGACAATGTGTCTGTCTCCCGGTGAGATCGAAACCATCCGCGTGGGCGCCCAATTGCACGACATTGGGAAAATCGGTATCCCCGATGCCGTGTTCCAGAAGAATGGTCATCTGACGACGGAAGAGTACAGGATCATCCAGCAGCACCCGCGAATCGGCAGAAAAATCTTGGAGCGTTCCTCGCAATTCGAAAAATACTTGCCCTTCGTCGAACTGCATCATGAGGACATGGACGGCGGCGGCTATCCCCATGGGCTGAAAGGCTACGAAGTTCCGCTCGCCGTTCGCATCGTTAAGGTCGCGGACATGTTTGATGCCCTCACGAGCGACCGCGCCTACCGCCAGGCCATTTCACCGGCCCAGGCTTACGAGGTGCTGATGTCGTGCGCCGGCGCGCAGCTTGATCCCGAGGTGGTCCGCGCCCTTCTCGCCACATTCGCGGGCCCTATCCGAAGCGAAGCCGGCCCCCTGCTATCCTTGGCTCGATTGCCCCTGGCCTGACCGTCGCGCCACCGGAATCCTGCCAAATGGGGCGTTTCCCCTTCCAAGCACTCCACAGCTCCCCGCCGCACGGTGCTAGAATAACGGCCAATCGACATGTCTTTCCTGCAGAACCAGTTTGAACGCAACTTCATCACCACATCGGTGGATTACGTATTCAACTGGGCGCGCAAGTCGGCCATCTGGCCCATGACCTTCGGCCTCGCTTGTTGCGCCATCGAGATGATCGCTTCTTCCACCTCGCGCTTCGACATCGCGCGCTTCGGCGCGGAGGTCTTTCGCCCCAGCCCGCGGCAATCGGACCTCATGATCGTGGCCGGCACTGTCACGCTCAAAATGGCCCCCGTGCTCAAACGAATCTACGACCAGATGCCCGATCCCAAGTGGGTCATCTCCATGGGCGCCTGCTCGAGCGTCGGCGGCCCATTCAATACCTACGCCGTGCTGCAAGGCGTGGATAAGATCGTGCCCGTGGACGTGTATGTAACGGGTTGCCCGCCGCGTCCGGAAAACCTTTTCTACGCACTGCTCAAACTGCAGGACAAAATCGATCAGATGACCACGCTCGTGAAGCGGCCCACCGACGTCCGCCTCGATGAGTCCATGCTGGAGGACTTTAAGCGGCAGGTCATGATCGCGCAGGTGCAAAACCCCGTATAAATTCAAGGCGCGTGTTTTATAAGGATTCGCAACAAATCTACCGGGTGCGTCCGCTCGATGCTTTCGAGTGGCTCGTCCATGGTTTCGGCACTCGCTGGTCGAACAGTTTCGGCAGTTGCAGCCATCTGGCGACCCTCCATCAGATTCATAGCGACACGGTCGTCGACGGCGGCGGCCGTTCCGGCTGCCTCGGCGATGGCGATGCGCTGGTCGAAAATACGCCCGGGTCGCTCGTCGCGGTCAAGACAGCCGATTGTGTCCCCCTGCTGATCGTGGATCCCGTCCACCGCGCTGTTGCGGCCGTTCACGCCGGCTGGCGGGGTACCGCCCGGAAAATCGCCGCGCGCGCGATCGAAGAGATGGCGAAAAGGTTTTCGAGCCGCCCCGAACAGTTGCATGTGGCCATCGGTCCGGGAATCGGCAAGTGCTGCTATGAGGTGGGACCAGAGGTCGCCGCCGAGTTCACCCAATATGATCCCGCTCTGCGCGATTTGACGCATCCGGCCCACTTGGATTTGAGCGAGATCAACCGGCTCCAGGCATCCAACTTGGGAGTACCCGCCGGCCAGATTTACGAGGCCAGAATCTGCACCAAGTGCGATCGCGATTTCCACTCGTTCCGCCGTGACCGCCAGCAGGCGGGCCGTATGTTCTCGGTCGTGGGAATTCGTTGACCCCAGAGACACAAAGGGCGCGAGATTGACCCGCGCCCGTCGTACCGGCTTGTGTCAAAGTGTCGTCAGGCCGCGTCGGCCAGCAACTGTTCGATACTCTCGCCAGCTTCAAACTCGTGCCGGTCGGCAGCTTCCTGGCAGCGAATGCAGAACGGTGCCCAGGGTACGGCGTTCAAACGCTTGGGGCTGATGTCTTCCTCACAGTGCAGGCAAGTGCCGAAACTGCCGTCCGCGATGCGGGCCAGAGCCGCTCGGACGTTGCGCAGGAGAATGGATTCCCGGTCCAGATTGCGAATGGCTAGCTCGCGTTCACCGGCAAGTTGAACCTCATCAATAGCATCCGCGGTTTTTTCGATCGCTATTTCATCGCGGTTTCTGAGGCTGGCAGCGATTTCTGCCTTCTTCGCTTCCAGAGTCGCTTTGTATTTTTCCAACTCGGTTTTACTCATGGTCCGTTCTCCTAACCCGTCTGTCAAAAATAGACGCCAGATGACAGTGAAAGTTTCAAAAAATCTTAGTGCGCCTCGCTAATATATTCGCTCTTCCAATCGTTGCGAAGAAATCTAAGCCCAGCATGACCAGAACCCTCAGCACTTTTGGTGCCAGCCTTAAGGCGCTACAACGAAGCTGATACATCGGCAAACTCCGCCTCCGACTTTAGTCCGAAAGCTAGCGAATTTCGAAGATTCCGAAGTTGAGTCCCAACTCGCGAGTATCGGTCTCAGTGTGAACGGCACGGTCAGTTTCCAGGAGGATCTGCACCTCTGGTTTGCCAACTACTTGATCTGGCAGGGGTAAGGCGGCATTGAAGGTGGCACCGGTGAGATCCAGCCGGAGCTCCGGAAGAGCAATCCCATCGACGGTAACTCTAAGGGGGACAGTGGCTTGCGAAGCATGAGGCGGAGGGAAACCCATCAGATACAGTTTCTCGGATGTGGAGCGAGGCCCGCCGATGCGCAGCGTGGCGCGCCGAGGCATCCAGCGAGATCCACCCTCCGGAGGATACCACTCGGGTCCAAGTAGGTACTCCATGAGCGGGTTACCGGCATCGACGCGGTGCGGCGCTTCCGGCGCGAACCGTTGGAAGGCGGCCTCTTCATAAGCTGAGGTGATGGCTTTGAGCCGTTGGGGTCCCAGGTGGTAGACCACGATGCGGTCGCCCTTGGCCGCGTGCAGAGCCGGACCGCTCGGCAGCACGAAATCGGAGACTGTGCCATCGCTGGGGCGAGACTCAATGTAAGCCTCTGATCCAGGAACCAGATAGACGTCCGAGATGCCAAAGATCCGAAAGGGATGATGAACCATACCGGACCAAAACGCAGCGCTATCCACACCGTCGAGCAAGATGGCCTTGTCGGGATGCAACTGGTGAGCGCGGACGACACCTAATACCATTCGCTCGACCTCCAGCGTACGGTTCAGCCACCACGCGGATACGGTCCAGTCGAATCGGACCATGGGCTCGGCATAGGCTGCGGCGAGTGCCAGAGCCGCCAATTTCCATGGCAGGGGTTGCGCCCAAACGCGTGCCAGTGCGTACCCACCTAACATGGCCAAACCCAAAGTGGGTAGAACCAAATAGTAGTCCGAGATGTGATTTCGCACGGGAAGGAACGGCGCCAGGACGATGGCGAACCAGGCCAGGCAGAACAGCGGCAGCCAGTCGCGCCGATAGGCGCGGAAGATGATGAAACCGAACAGCACCAACACCAGTGCCGTCAGCAAGACGTCTTGCACCATCCCGTGGAAGCTTTGCGGAAGATAGGCTGAGACCAACGCCCATCGCCCGTACGTGAGGAACGTTGCAGGGAGGGCGCGATCGAAATGCAAGGCATATACGCCAGAGGCTTGCTGAGGAGCTGCGAACCGGTGGGCAATGGCAAAAGCGATGGACGGTATGAACAAAGGTAAAGTCGAGCGGAAGTACTTGCGCGCGCAGAGCAAGGTGTAGGCAGCGGCCAGGGCCGGGTAAACGACGTTGACTTCCAGGGCTCCGAAACCCGCCAAAAAAGCAACCCACTGCCAAAAGTAATCGGAGGTGCGGCCAGTCCGGACGTATCGCAGCAGGAACCAGAATGCCATCAGCAGGAAGAAGGCGCACAAGATCTCGTTATAGGCGGAAGCCCAAGTCATCGGGACGACTAGACTACTGTTAATCAGCCACAAGATAGCTGCACAGAAACCAGCGAAACGGGAACCCGTGAGCCTTCGGGTGACGGCCGCGAGGAGTGTCAAGTTGGCACATTGCGTCAAAAAGACGCAAATCCGGAAGGGCAGGGGGTTGACACCGAAGAGCGATTCGAAGACCAGGAAAAATGCCCGCTCACTTAAGGGCCGGATGGAGCCCTGGGCCATCGGAGCGAATAGAGCGTGCAGAAGCGAGTGCGCGTCATGAACGTCGAAGCGCAAAGCTAGCCAGGCGAAGTCGTCCGCCTGAAACCAAACCAACAGTCCATGCCAGTAAAGGGCAAAACACAAAAGCGGAGGCGCCAGCCAGTAGGCGGCGGCAAGGATTGCGGGAACCAGTGCGGAATCCCGTGAAGCAGCGTCCGCCGTCCTCATTTGGTTTCGAGGCTCAGACGCTTGGCGATGACACCCAGCGCGCGAGGGTCACCATTGCCCGGAACGAAAGGCTTGTCCAGCGCGAAGTCCACTCGCACGGAATCGCCGGAGAGGACGGCGGCGGGAACCTCGCGCTCGTAAACGGCCTCGCCCACCGTGCGGTAAGACTCCGGGGCGAGACGAAACCCCTGGATGGAGGCGGAAAGCGTTAGCTCGTTCAGGCGTGACATCTCGCCGTCGGGAAGAAAGAAGTGAAACTGCAAGGTCGCGCCGCGCGTGGAGGAACCAGGCGACGGACGAAGCACGGCGGAGAAGCGCGGATCCGTCCAGCGCCAGGGATTGCCTTCGGTCGGTTCCCAGCCGGACAACAACTGAGCAGCCGCGCCCGGGTCGGAGGCGCTGATGGACGACGACAATCGTGGGGGCTCTTCTTCGGTGAAACCAGTCAGATCGGGAGTCGCGGTGTGGCAGGCAGCGAAACACAGTGCCAGCGACGAGACGAGGAGTTGGCGCCGCGTTGCTTCAATCGCCACTCTTCTCAACCTGCACGAGGCAACTGTAGAAGGTCGGGCCGCCTCCCTTATCCGTCAGGCGTTCCGAGACGAGCGCATTGACGTTGCGAGATGCCGGGGAGAGCTTGGCCCACCGCGTGGAGGGGGAGCACACTACGCCCGGCGCTACCGTACCATCGATCTTAGCCACCAGCAGGCAGGAGCCGCGCTGATTGAAAACGCGCAGTTGATCGCCGGCCGTGATGCCGCGCGACGCAGCGTCCTGAGAGCTGATTTTCAATTGCGAAGTCTGACGGTGAAGCTCCTCGCGGTAGCCGAAGGTGGAATTCATGCTGTCATCGTTCTTGGGCGAGATCAGCTCGAGGGGAAATTGGGCGCGCAAGGCGCCGTCGCCATGCCGGGACTCAATGGGAGGAGTGTAGGTGAGCGTTTCGGCGTGGAACTCACACTTGCCCGACGGAGTACCGAATCCACCATTGGCGAAAGGCAAAAAGGGATCGCCGTTGCGGGCGATGCGAAGACGCACGAAGTGCTCACGGTCGAGTTCCTCGATGGTGATGCCGTTGACGAAGGAATGGCTAGATGCGAGCACAGCGCGAATCATGTCATCTTCCGAATCGCGGAAGCAGGGGTCGTCGAAGCCCATGCGCCCGGCAAGCAGGCGAAAAATCTCGACATTCGATTTAGTTTCCCCGGGGGCGGGCAGCACGGGGCGCGCCAGTTGCAGGTAGTAATGGCCGTAGGCGAAATAGACGTCGGTATGTTCCAGGAACGTCGTGGCGGGCAGCAGGATGTCGGCGTGATCGGCGGTATCGGTCTGGAACTGCTCGATGACAACGGTGAAGAGATCGTCGCGCCGCAGACCTTTGAGGACGGCGTTCTGATCGGGCACCACCGCAGCCGGGTTTGAGTTATAGACGACCAGAGCCTTGACCGGCGGACCGGCCAGATGGTTCAGGGCGCTCCCGAGTTGCGACATGTTGACCAAACGCGCTTCGCGTGCGAGCGGCGACCGTCGCTGCAAATCCGGCAGTTCAAGGGCTGCGCGGTTCACTTGAAAGCCGCCGGAGGTAGAGAGTACGGCGCCGCCGCCCACTTCTTTCCACGAGCCGGTGAGCGCGGGTAATAGCGAGATGGCACGCACCGCCATGGAGCCGCGCTCACTCCGCTGAAGGCCATAGTTCAGGCGAATGACGGCGGGCCGAACGGTAGCGTATTCGCGAGCCAGATCGACAATATCGTTTGATGGAATGCTGGTGAGAGCGGCCACGCGCTCTGGCGGATATTCACGCACGCGCTCGCGAAGGCAATCGAACCCCGACGTGTAGCGCGCGACGTAATCGGCGTCGTGGAGCCCCTCTTCGATGATGACGTGCATGATGCCGAGCGCGAGAGCGGTATCGCTGCCCGGGTTGATGAAGAAATGTTTGTCGGCGAGATCGCCGGTGCGGTTGCGGTGGGGATCGATGGTGTAAAATTTCGCCCCGTTGCGGCGGGCTTCCACGATGAACGGCCACAAGTGCACGTTGGTGCCGAGGATGTTCGCGCCCCAGGCGAGAATGAGCTTCGCGTGGTGGAACTGCTCGGGTTCGGTGCCGTACTTGAAACCGGTGGCATCGGCGAGACCGGCGCCACCGGCAGCGGAACAGATGGTACGGTCTAGACGCGACGCGCCCAGGCGATGGAAGAAGCGGCGATCCATGCCGGAGCCTTGCAGGTAGCCCATGGTGCCACCGTAGCTGTAGGGCAGAATGGACTCCGAACCAAACTGAGCGGCGAGAGTTTTGAGTCGCGCGGCAATTTCGTCGAGCGCTTCGTCCCAGGTAATGCGCGCAAAGCGTCCTTCGCCCTTCGCGCCGGTTCGACGTTGCGGGTACAACAGACGCGCGGGCGAGTACTCGCGTTCGAGGTAGCGAGCCACTTTCCCGCACAAGAAGCCGCGAGTCACGGGATGATCCGGATTACCGCGCAAGCGGCCGCCGCGGCCGTCCTCCACGTTGATCAACAAGCCGCAAGCGTCCGGGCAATCGAGCGCGCAGACGGAATGGCGAGTCTCGGCGGGCAAGTTGAAATTATAGCAACGGCAAAAAGCGAACCCAATTTCACAGCAGGGACGCAGAGGCGCCGAGAAAAGCGCGAACTGCTAACTACCGGGCGGGAGTGAGTATTAACCCCAGGGAAACTTGCACTTTTGCGCGCACGTCCCTAAGTTGGGAGGAGCGGCATGGGATTTCTGTCACGTAACTTCGGTGCGTTCGCTTCTCTCGCCGTGCTGGTTTGCGGCTCGACGCTGGCGCAAACGCCTGACGCCAAAGTGGCGGCGGAAGGTCCCGTTTTCACGTTCCGCACTGACACGCGGCTGGTGGATTTGCACGCGACGGTGGTAGACAAACAGGGCCACCTGGTGCTGGACCTGCCGGAGAGCGCGTTCAAACTCTACGAAGACGGCGTGCAGCAGGTGATTGCGAATTTCCGTCGCGAGGATGTTCCGGTGTCGCTCGGGCTGATCATCGATAACAGCGCCAGTATGCACGACAAGCGGGCCAAGGTGGCGTCGGCGGCGCTCGCGCTGGTGGCCGCGTCGAATCCCGAAGACGAAGTCTTCATCATGAACTTCAACGAAGAGACTTCGCTCGAAAAAGACTACACCAATAACATCAAAGAGCTGGAAGATGCTCTGAAGACGATCAACTCGCGCGGCGGCACGGCTATGCGCGATGCGCTGCGCATGGGTGTGGAACACCTGCGGCACGGCGGCAAGAAGGAAAAGAAGATTCTGCTGGTGGTGACGGACGGCGAAGATAATTCGAGTGTAGAGACGCTGGATCACGTGATTCAATCGGCGGAGCAAAATGGCGTGATCATTTACGGCATCGGCCTGCTGAGCGATGACGAGCCGCGCGAAGCGGAGCGCGCCAAAAAGGCGCTGGATGCGCTAACGTTCGCGACTGGTGGACAGGTGTGGTATCCGCAGGAGCTGGCGGAGGTGGAAGGGATCGCGCGGGAAGTGGCGCACGAGATCCGCAACCAGTACATCCTGGGTTACACGCCGTCGAACGAAGCGCAGGACGGCAAGTTTCGCAAGATTCGCGTGGCGGTGAATGCGCCCGAGCCGGTGACGGTGCGGACGCGGGCGGGGTATTACTCGGGGGCGGAGCGGTAGGGGGCGATTGCCGGACTTGACGTTGCGCTCCCACTTTCCTCTCAATCGGGCATCGGACTGACCTGCCGACACGTATTGCTCGATAGCTTTTGACTACTCCACTCCAAATTCCTGCGATAGACTGTCATCTAACCGATGACACGACGACAGCTTCTTGCTTTACCGGCGGCGGGCGCACTGCTGCGGATGCCGGCTTCTTCGCAGGCACCGTATCCGGGCACGGCGTATCGCGATTATCCACGATGCCTGCCGGATTATTTTCGTGATCTGGCGGCAAAGGCGTACCAGAGGCGGAATCGCGAGATTGCGCGGCTGACGACACCGGAAGCGATCCACGCGCGGCAACACTGGGCGCGGGAGACGTTCTGGAAACTCGCGGGCGGTGAGCTGGAGCGCACGCCGCTCGAGGCGCAAAAGACCGGTTCGTTCGAGCGCGACGGCTATCGCGTCGAGAAGATTGTGTATCAGAGCCGGCCGCGGTTTCACGTTCCGGCGAATCTGTATATTCCAACACTCGGCGCGCCGCCGTATCCGGCGGTGCTGTTCCAGTTGGGACACTCGGACAACGGAAAGGCGCATCTTTCGTATCAGCGTTGTTGTCAGGGGCTGGCGCGGCTGGGATACGTGGTGCTGGCGTTCGATCCAATGGGGCAGGGGGAGCGCGTTTATTATCCGGACGCGGGCGGCGTGAATTCGCGGCTGCCATCGGCGGACGAGGAGCACACGGTTCCGGGAATGCAGATGCTGCTCGTGGGCGATACGAGCACGCGAATGCAGGTATGGGACGCGATACGGAGCCTGGATTATCTGGCGTCGCTGCCGATGGTGGATGCCAAGCGCATCGGTGCCACGGGCCAATCCGGCGGTGCCACGCTCAGCATGATGCTGATGGCGGTGGACGACCGTCCGGCGGCGGCGGCGGTGTGCAGCGGCATTACTGAGAATCTGGCTTGCGCGAATTTCATTCCGCCGGGATCGACTGACGATGCCGAGCAGGATTTCGTGGGCGCGGGGCCCATGGGTTTCGACCGCTGGGACACGATCTATCCGTTCGCTCCCAAGCCTTTGCTGATTACGGTTAGCGATAGGGATTTCTTCGGCACATATTCGCCGGAGTACATCACGAGCGGGTGGGAAGAGTTTCAGAAGTTGCAGAAGGTCTACGAGGTGCTGGGCCACGGGGACCGGCTGCAATGGGCGGACACGCCATTACCGCATTCGCTCGAGTACGACACGCGGATCAAGATTTACCAGTGGTTCGAGCGATGGCTCAAGGGCGGGGAGAAGCGGATCGAGCAGGAGCCACCGGTTACGCCCGAGGAGGACCGCACGTTGTGGGTGGCGGAATCGGGCAACATGGTGCGCACGTTTGGCGGCTTGACGCCGTTCGCGATGAACAAAGAGCGCGTGGTGGAGAAGACGCCGGCGGATCTCAGGGCCCTGGTGGGCCTTGAGCCGCCAACGGGCGCGCTGCTGTCCACTCTGCGGCGCGTGCCGTCACGCGAGGTGGACATCGAAGCAGTGGAAGTTTTTTCGGCGCCGAAAGTATGGGTACCGGCATGGCTATTTTTGCCGCGCGGGCGGAAGAACGATAAGCCGGTGGTGCTTGCGCTGGAGCCAGGGGGCCGTAGTGGGCAGTGGGCGGAGGGGCAGTTGTACCAGTCGCTGGCGGTGCGAGGCTGCCCGGTGTGCGTGGCGGATGTCCGCGGAATCGGTGATCTGACGCCAGAGTTCAGTGGTGGCGCTCCCGGGCACGCGGAACGGCACGGGGGTGAAGAAGGGTATGCGTGGGCCGGGCTGATTCTGGGGCGGCCGCTCGTTGGGCAGCGCGTCACCGACATTCTGGCGCTGGCGGCGGGATTGCGAAAACATCCGGCGCTGGGCGCGAGGCGCGTGGTGGTGGCGGCGCGCGGGAAGCTGACGGTGCCGGCGCTATTCGCAGCCGCGCTCGATAAAGAGATCAGGGAGATTTATCTTGCCGGCGGCCTGGTTTCGTTTCGCAACATTGTGGACACGGAGAACTACGATCACCCATTTGCGAATTTCGTGCCGAATCTGCTGCTGCATACTGATCTCCCCGATGTGGCGGCAACGGTGGCGCCGCGGCGCGTGACGCTGGCAGGAACTGTCGATGCAGCGGGGCATACGATGGAGAGCGGCGCTGTCCGCGGGATATATGGCGGCGGCCACGTGACCGTCCGCGACAAGGCGGACTGGGACATCGACGTTCTCTCCGGATGGAGCGGATGAAAGCCTGCCTGCTCCACACGCCCGCGCCGGTGAAGACGAACCCGCTCGAGCTGGCGGAGGTCGCGAAACCTGTGCCAGGGGCGGGCGAAGTGCTGGTTCGTGTGAGCGCTTGCGGGGTGTGCCGCACGGACTTGCACGTGGTGGAAGGCGAACTGCCACCGCGTAAATCTCCCATTATTCCGGGACACCAGGTGGTGGGCCGGATCGAGGCGATGGGTGAGGATGCGCGGCGATTTCACATCGGCGATCGCGTGGGCATCGCGTGGCTGCACCAGACCGACGGCGTTTGCGATTACTGCCGCGCCGGGAAAGAAAATCTCTGCGAGCAGGCCACGTTTACGGGGTGGACGGTGGATGGGGGATACGCGGAGTACGCGGTTGCTCCTGAAGCTTTCGTTTATCAGATTCCGGAAACGTTTCACGATCTGGAGGCGGCGCCGTTGCTTTGCGCGGGAATCATCGGGTTCCGGTCGCTGCGGCTGTCGGGGATTGAGCCTGGTGGGCGGCTGGGCTTCTATGGATTCGGCTCGGCGGCGCTTTTGGCGATCCAGGTGGCGCGCCATTGGGGTGTCGAAGTCTACGCGTTCACGCGCGACGAGGCGCATCAGAAACTGGCACAGGAGCTGGGCGCTGTTTGGGCAGGTTACTCGAATGAGCCGCCACCTAAGATGCTCGACAGCGCCATTATCTTTGCACCGGCGGGCGAGCTGGTGCCGGCCGCGCTGCGTGTGCTGAAGAAAGGCGGAACGCTGGCGCTGGCCGGCATCCATATGAGCACGATTCCCGCCATGGATTACGACCTGCTCTATCACGAGCGGGTGGTGCGGAGCGTGGCCAACAACACGCGCCGGGATGGAGAGGATTTTCTGCGCGTTGCGGCCGAGATTCCGATTCGAACCAAGGTGCAAGTGTTTCCGCTGGCTGAGGCCAACCGTGCGCTCAATGCGTTAAAGGACGATGAAGTGCGCGGAGCGGCGGTGATCAATGTGTCGTAGGTCAGTTAGAAGATAAACCGCAGGCCACCGCGGAAGCTGCGTGGGTTCTGCACCAGGAGGATCTGCTGGCCGGTTGCGGTGGAGAGCGGGAGGTACCCTTGCGCCAAGAGGTTGCGCAGGTCAGCGGTGGCTTCGATGCGCCACGGCAGCGAAGAGAAAGAGGGGATGGGCTGGCGCACGTAGACGTTCAGGCCAGGTTCGGGGCGCATGGAGTCGGTGGAATAGATGTGGGCGGGCGTGGCCGCGCGGTCATTCATCCACTGGTAGCTGGCGATGAAGTAGGTGCCGGATGTGCGCAGAGTGCCGTGGGCGCGGGTGGTGACGGCGTTGCGGCGCTCGGCGCGAATGGCCGACCGCAGTTCATCCAAGTTGTTGGTGGCTAGCTGGCCGGTGGCCGGTGCCAGTACTCCGGCCGAGCCGTACATGACACTGACGTCGAATTTGTCGCCCAAGTGCTGGGTGGCGCCGGCCGTGTAGCCCAGCGTCTGATAGTTGCCCGCGTTGAACGTCGCGCTGTTGGAAAATGGATCGGGCAGAATGTCGCCGCTCGTGTAAAACCCGCCGGGGGCAACGATATTCAGCGCCGCGTTGCTTACACGCTCGTCGTACGCTGAAACGCGATAAGTGCGCGAGCCGGCGGTGTGCGAATAGCCGGCCTCGATATCCTGCCCGCGCTGCACCTGGGCGTGGTCATCGCGCAACGACAGCCGCGGCACGAGCGAAAGCGCGTTGATATCGCGCTGGAGTTCGGAATCCGCCGTTGCCGGGCCGGAGCCCAGGTCGGGCCGTGCGTCGCCGGAAGTGTAAGAGAAGTCCAGTTTGCTCGAATCGGATAGTGCGTAGTCGGCGTGCAGATAAGGGCTGAGATAGTGCAGGCGGTCGAGGAACGAGACCATATCGAGCGAGAAACCGTATTGCACACGAAGGGCGTCAGAAAGCCGCGTTTCATCCCCCATGCTGACGGACATGGTGCGCAGCGGCGGCAGGTCGCCGGCGCCGCCCATGAGGGATTCACCGATACGCGGCATGACCATTTGCCGCATGGTGACCGAAATCACCGGGCTAGTGGAGCCTAGGTCGCGCGTATAGCTGGTCCGGAACCCAGCCGATGCCATGCCGGATTGCATTCCGTATCCCAGGTTTCCACTGAATGCCAGTTGATTCCGCCCATACAAGGATGTGGCCACAGCAAAGGCCGTGCCAAGGTCTGCTTCGTCCCCGAAACCGGAGACCTGAGCGGCGTCCCCTCCGGACAATTGCACGAGACCGCGCGTCTCGGAAAACGCCGTGGTATCGGAGTGAGCGGGCTGCTGGGCGGAATTAGGATCGTAATTCGGCAGCAAACGCAAAACCGGCCGTGTGGAACTGGCGGTGCGCAGCACCCATTTCCAATCGTCGGTCATGACGACGCCTTCGCCCGGCGGCGGGGTGATCAATTGGATGGTGCTGAATAGCGTGGACAAGCTAACGTTAAGCACACTGCGCACACCGGGTTGCACCACGATGTTGTCGCGGAACACCGGAATGAAGCTGCGCAGGCTTACGCGGATGGAATATACATCCGGGATGAGGCTGGGGAAGGAGAAAGAGCCCTTGTCGTCGGTCAGAGCACGAGCGAACAGGTGATCCTCATGATTGAACAGGAGAACGCTTGCGCCCATCTGGGGTATGCCGGCGGCATCGTGCACCAATCCCGTCAGAGTGCCGGCAAGCTTGACCGGAGATGCGGCGAACGACGGCAGGGCCAGGGACACAATCCCGGCCACCAGAGCGGCTGTTCTGGAAGAAGCGATCCTTCCGCTAAGCGGTCTCATCTCCCGTGATCCGTCATCCACTGCCAGCAGGCGGACGCCTGCAACCCATCCTAGGTTACCGTAAATGTGGCGCTGGGTGTTAACGTTTGATTACGGTTCTTATCCGTAACCTTCATTTTCAGAGTATACTGCCCCGGCTTAAGGGTTTGCAGGGGAAGCAGTTTTTCGATCGTCACCTGCTGCGCGGAGGCGTCAGGCACCTTGGCAATCTCTTCGCTGAAATTGAAGATTTTTTCGTTGCTTCCGTTCTTCAATACCTCGTATTCGATGGTTCCGTTGGGCTTTTGGGTCTTTTCATCCGGCCCGAAATTGTAGAGCTGGAGGTAGATGCCCAACTTTTCGTCGTGCCGGAAGGTATCCGTGAGGCGCGGCCGCACCTTCAAGCTGCCTATTACGAACGGGTCTCTCCCGATGCTGCGCAGCGGCATCTTCTCCATCACGTCGGCCAGAATCAACGTGCTGGAGGAGAGTTTTTCATCGTCATAGTGCGGTATGTTCAACGCCATTTCGTAGTTGTTCATGTTGCCGCCGATGACGTCTTTTACCACCACGTTCAGGCGGTACGTGCCGGGCGCGAGAAACACTTGTTTTTGATAGACCGATGACTTGCTCGCCAACTCCGCCAACATCTGCGGCGGAATGTCATGCGTTACGGTGTCCTCAAACCAGTTCACCGGGCGGCGCGACATCGTGGTGATGCGGGCGTAGATGTTGACCGCGGCCCTCTGTATCCCGTCCTTCAACTGGAACTGGAGGTCCTTGTTTTCGAACTGCAAAGTAATATTGGTCAGGATGGTACTATTGGTGACCTTGATGAAGTCCGCTTGCACCTTGACAGGCAAAATATTGAATGTAATGTGCGACGTAACCGCTGCTTCGAGGTCCTTGAACTTGACCTTGGGCGGCGCCTGCAGTTTGGCATAATTCTCAAGGCGCGTGAATTCGTCCATGCTGGCGGGAAGGGGCTGGTTTCCGGTGCCGAGGTGCGTGCCATCCGTGCGGTTGAAGCGGGCCGTTTTGTTGGTCATGCCCATCTGCTCGTATAGCGTAAGGCCCGCGCCAGGAACGTAGAGCAACGCGTCCTTCTCGGACGGGTCCATGGTCATGTGGTACTCACCGGTCATGGTCGGGTCAACGAATTCGATGTTGACGTCGTTGCCGATGCCCTCAATGTAGCGATACCGCCAGTCTTCAAACGGATACGTCGAAGTCTCGCCGCCGCCCTCTTCTATGGGGCGCTCATAGCTGCCGCCGGAGGGATGTGAGTCAATCTCATCGGGAGGGCCGTAAGTAATGTAGATGCGGCCCCGGTCGGTCTTCCACCCCGGAATACCGGAAGCGTAGTGCTCGTTCGCATACGCGATGCGGCGGTAATGCTCTTCCTTGAACTCATTCTCTTCGGTATCGGGCGTGGGGTCGCGGCGCAGCCAGAACTGTTCGATGAACTGTTCGCGCTCCTCATCGGTGTTGAGACGCTTGAACGCCTGGCGCTCCTCATCAGTGATGATGTAGGTGACGTCCTCGTTCAGCCACTTCTTGTAGGGAGTTTCGAGCTCTTTGCGGAGTTTGGCTTCCTGCTTTTTCCGCTGCTTCTCCGTCATCGGCTTGGCGATGGTTTCCCGGCCCTGGGCGTCGGTGTTCTTCTTGGTGTCGGTGCTTTTCTTAGATGCGTCGGTGTCCTTCTTGGCGTCCTTGTCCGTATCCTGGTCGTCGGCATAACCAAGGTAAGCTGCAAAAAGTAAGCTGACAGACAGGGCAGCGAGCCAAAGACGAAGCGGTCTCATCGCGCGGGACCTCCTGGGAGCATGTTTTAAGTGTAACTGTTTCAATTGTATTGCCCTAAAAAATGACCGTCAAGTGGGCCGATTGGCCACAGTGTGGCCACCCCGAACCTTCACTTTTGAGCTACCACCAGCACTTCTCCGCAGTAACGGCGCCATGACGGGAGCACCTTGAATAGCTGGGAGTCCAACGCCTCGGCCAATCCCATGATCGCACGTACGGGCCGTGACTGGAACCGGCCGCGAAAAAGCCGCTTCACCATCGCGAACAGATTCATCGGGGTTACGTCAACGCGCGACAAGTGACGGCGCAACAGATCCAGCTCGCGGTCGCCGAGGAGGATGTCTTCGCCGGCCTCCACCGGCTGCCGGCTGAGCCGCCAGCGAAAGCGGCGCATCCCATTGAGGATCGGGTTATTACCGTACGTTTCCGCCAGAACGAGCGTGCCACCCGGCCGCAGTACCCGGAGCAGCTCGGCCAGGGCGTTCGGGTATTTGAGGGTGTGGTGGAGGGCGGCGCTGGCATAAATCAGGTCGAATTCGGCGTCCCGGAAGCAACCGAGATCCGAGGCATCACGGGCGAAGCCGCGAACCAGGTGGCTGACGCCATTGGCGGCGGCGCGGCGCAATCCGATTTCGATCGCGACTGGGGAAAGGTCGAGCAACGCAACGCGTGCGCCCTCGGTCGCCATGAGTACTCCCCACTCGCCGAGACCGCAACCATAGTCGAGCGCCGAACACTCCGCGAGGGGTTGCGCCAGAAGCAGGTTCAGGACGGCGCCATACAGCCGGCGGCGCTCATAGAAAGCGCCGTTTGGATCGTTCAGGTCGCGCAGTATCGATTCCCGGTTCGTGCGCAAAGCCTCATCCGGCGCCTGGCGGTGAACGGCGTAGGTGGCGTCGTAAAACTGCTGTTCCTGGTTCGCCGTGATGCTCAAAAGCGCTCCTCTCTCTCAGTATGGCGTGCCTCAGCCCGGCGCGGTGACTCTTCCGGCGGGTCCGTCATAATAGTCTGAGGTGCCTTCCCGATTCCTTGCCGGCTCATGGCTGGCTCGCTCGGTTCTTATCTGTCTCGGTGCTGCTACAGCCTCGGCTGATGACGCCGCGCCACTGACCCCCGTCATTCTCATTTCGATTGACACGCTTCGCGCCGATCACCTAAGCGCGTACGGCTATCGTAAGATCCACACTCCCAACATCGACGCCTTCGCCCAACAGAGCACTCTTCTTACCGAGGCCGCCTGCCAGGTTCCGCTGACGCTGCCCTCGCACACGTCATTACTGACCTCCACCTATCCGTTTGAGAACCGCATTGAGGAAAACGCGGAGCCGGTTTCGCCCGGGGCTGTGACACTGGCGTCGGTATTGCGATCGCAGGGATACAAAACCGCGGCCTTTATCGGCAGCGTGTTCTTGGAGAAGCAGTTTGGGCTCGACCAGGGTTTCGACGAGTACGACAGTCCTTTTAATTTCCAGGCCGGATCACGCATTTCCGGTTCAATGATCTTTGCGGGCGGGCCCCAGAACCCATACTCCGTGCGCCAGACACGGGACGGTGTGTTGGTGGTGCGGGCGGCGCTCAGGTGGCTTGCCGCGAACCATGGACAGCCGGTCTTTCTCTTCCTCCACTTGTTCGACGTGCACGAGCCGTACAGCGTGCCCGCCGATGTAGCGCGCGAACGGGGAATCTCCCGATACGACGCGCAAGTGGAATACGTCGACCAGGTGCTGGGCCGGTTCCGCCAGCGGCTGGTGCAGTCGGGATGGTGGGACCGGTCACTGGTGGTTCTGGTCTCGGATCACGGCGAGAGTTTGGGAGAGCATGGCGAATCGAGCCACGGGTACTTCATTTACCAGAGCACGCTGTGGGTGCCGCTCATGTTCCATTGGCCCGTGGGCGCGCCCCATTATCCGGAGCGATCCAGCCAGCCCGCCGGGTTGATTGATGTCGCACCCACCATTCTGGATTTCCTGCATGTGCCGGCGCCAACTTCGTTTGAAGGGCAAAGCCTGCTCGGCGGGATCAAGTCTGGAGGCGAAGCGGACGCGCATGCTGTTTACAGCGAGAGTGTCTATACGCGCGATGCGTTTGGCTGGGCGCCGCTCCGCTGTCTGCGCGCTGGAGAGTACAAGTACATTTCTGCGCCGAAGCCCGAGCTCTACGACCTGCAGCAGGACCCGGAAGAGCAAGTCAATCTCGTCGGCAAGAAACCGGAGAAAGCAGCGGCGCTTCGAAGCAGGCTGGAGAAGCTGCTGGCGCGCTATGCGCCGAAACAGCTGCCGACGCGCCAGAATGAGTCACCCGAGATGCGCGCGCTGCTTCAGTCCCTGGGCTATCTTTCGGCCGGCCCTAAATCCGATCTCGGCGGCTCGGCGCCGGACCCGAAGGATCGCCTGCCCGAATACCACCTGTATGAGAGAGCGCTGACTCTACTCTATGACCGCCACATGCAGGAAGCGATTGCTACCTTCCGTCAGATTCTGGTCCAGAACCCGCATAACATGCTGGCGCGGCGTGATCTCGGCGACTGTTACCTCGAGGTGAAAGACTACGCTCACGCGCGCTCGACATTACGAGCTGTCGTCGCCCAAGCGCCTGATGATTACATGTCACAACTGGAGCTCGGGATGGCGGCTGAGCATCTCGGCCTGCTCAAGGAAGCTCGCGAACATGTGGAAGCCGCATGCAAAATGTTCCCCGGCTCGGCGCAGTGCCAGAAAGAGCTGGACGCGATCCAGCAGAAGGCGAAGTGAGAGATCCTGCTGGCGGTCACACCGCGCGGCGCACACCGGCGGAGGCGATCAGGCGGTCTTCGAACTGGAAATCGGGTTTGCGGCGGGGCTGCCGCAGGTACCAGCGATAGGTTTCGCGCAGACCGGTCTCGAGGGCCGTCAAGCGCACTCCCAGCACGCGCTGCAACTTGCTGACGTTCTCGGTAATCGGTGGAAGATCGAGGTACTGGCCGAAGTACATGGGATCGCCCATGGGGTTGCCACCCGCCGCCGCGATCCGCTCGCGTGGCACGCGCACCAGTTCCGGCTTCTTACCGGCGGCGCGCGCCAGCTCGCGCACGGCTTCCAGTTGCGTGAGTGACTTGGGGTTGGCCACGTTGAAAGCCTCACCCACCGCTTCCTCGACATCCATCGACCGCACGAGCGCGTTGACCAGATCCTTCACGTGGATGAATTGCATCAAGCGCGTGCCATCGCCCGGGATGATGATGGGGCGACCGGCGCGCACGCGGTCCCAAAAAAAGGCCTCGCGATAGAAAGGATTCTCCGGGCCATAAATGAACGGCGGCCGGAAAGTTACCACCGGAAAGCCAGTTTTGCGGTGCAGCCGCAGCAACGCGCGCTCAGTCATGGCCTTGTTGCGGACGTACGAATCGGGATGATTGTCGGGCGCGAGCGGATCGCCTTCGTAGTGATTCAGGCCGTCGCCATACGCCGCCACGCTGGACATGAAAACGTAGCGCTTGAGGTGGTCGCCCATGGCGTGGACGGTGGCTTCCACCTGCGCAGCGGTGGTGCCACGTTCCCAGTCGTAGGCATTGTCGAAGACCACGTCGAACCGGCGCTCGCCGATGGCGCGCCGAACGGTCGAGGCATCGTTGCGGTCCGCCACCAGGTTCTCGACGCGCTTCGAAAAGTTGTGCCGGGTGCGGCGGTGCAGAATGGCGACGGAATGGCCCGCCTTGAGCAGCTCAGCAACGAGCCGCCGTCCGATAAACAGGGTTCCCCCGATGACCAGAACTTTCATGAAGCGGGCGCGAAACTCTTAGTCGTAATATTCCAGGCCGAGGTGCGTAATCAAGGTTTCGCCGCGCATCCAGCGCAGCGTGTTTTTCAGTTTCATCAACTGAATGAAAATGTCGTGCTCGGGATAAAGCCCCGGCGCCGTCATGGGCGCTTTGAAATAGAAAGACAGCCACTCCTGCACGCCGCGCATGCCAGCGCGTTGCGCCAAGTCGAGAAACAGCACCAGGTCCAGCACCAGCGGCGCCGCCAGGATGGAATCGCGGCACAGGAAGTCGATCTTGATCTGCATCGGATAGCCCAGCCACCCGAAGATGTCGATGTTGTCCCAGCCTTCTTTGGCGTCGCCGCGCGGCGGGTAGTAGTTGATCCGCACCTTGTGGTAGAGGTTCTTGTACAGGTCGGGATACAGGTCCGCTTGCAGGATCTGCTCGAGCGCCGAGAGCTTGGATTCTTCCTTCGACTTGAACGAGCCCGGGTCATCGAGCACCTCGCCGTCGCGATTGCCCAGGATGTTGGTGGAAAACCAGCCGGTCACCCCGAGCATGCGCGATTTCAACCCGGGTGCGATCAGCGTCTTCATGAACGTCTGGCCGGTCTTGAAGTCTTTACCGCAGACCGGCAGGTTGCGTTCGCGCGCCAGTTCGAGCAAGGCCGGGGTATCGATGGTGAGATGCGGCGCGCCATTGGCGTACGGTACGCCGGATTTCAGTGCCGCGTAGGCATAGATCTGGCTGGGTGAGATCTCGGGATCGTTGTTCTGGAGCCCGCACTCGAAGTTCTTGAGCGATGCGTGCACCTCCGCCGGCTTGTGGAATACTTCCGTGGAGCCGCACCAGATCATCACCAGGCGCGATGCGCCACTCGATTCGCGGAAATTGCGAATGTCATCCATGAGCATTTCCGCGTGGTCGCGCTTGGAGCCGCTGGGCTTCAGATTCGGACCGGTGATGCGCTTGACGAACTCATGATCGAATACCGCCTGCATGGGCCGGATCTTCTCGAGTGGCTGGCGCACTTGATCGAGAAGCGACGGCTCCAGCACTCCGGCGAGCTTTGCCGCCTCGTACGCGTTCTCTTCGAAGATGTCCCAGGTCCCGAATTCCAGGTTTTCCAGTGGCGCCAGCGGAACAAAATCCTTGATGCGCGGGCTGCGGCCTTCAGTTCGTTTGCCGAGCCGGATGGTCGAGAGCTGCGTAACCGAGCCCACCGGCTTGCCCAAGCCCCGCTTCACCGCCTCCACTCCGGCAATGAACGTGGTGGTGACGGCACCCATGCCCGGTATCAATACACCGAGCTTGCCTTCGGCGGGCGCAATTCGAACATTCTCTTGCACGGACACTATCTCACTCTCCCAGGGGGAAAAAAGGTATTTGATATAATACCAGTTTCATGCGAGATCGTGCGACGGCTACGCTATCCACGCTGATCGTAGACGACGAATCCCTCGCGTGCGAAGAGCTCGCCTACCTGCTCAAGGACTTTCCGGAAATCGAAGTCGCTGCCACCGGGCGCAACGGCCTGGAGGCGGTGGACCTGATCCAGAAGCTCGAACCGGATTTGGTTTTTCTGGATGTGCAGATGCCGGGCCTGGACGGCATGGGCGTCATCCGCAAATTGCGCGAACTCGGCATCGACCTGCCCCATTTCATCTTCGTGACGGCCTACGACCACTACGCCATCGAGGCGTTTCGCGTGGAAGCGCTGGACTATCTGCTCAAGCCCGTGGACAAAGGCCGCCTGGCCGAGACCATCGAACGTGCCAAGCGCCTGGTGCAGGAGCGGCAGCAGGCGGCGGAAGCCGAACCCGCCCCGCGCCTGTCGCCGCAGCGCACCAAGCTGATGGTGCGGTCGCAGAACCGCAACTTCATTGTGGACGCCCAGGAAGTGGTTTACGCCACCATCGACAGTGGTCTGATCACGATCGTGGCGACGCACTTCGAAGGCCAGTCCAACTACCGCACGCTTGAGGATTTACAGGCGAATCTCGACCGCGATACGTTCTGGCGCGTGCATCGATCCTACCTGGTGAACATCAACCGCATTCGCGAAGTCGTGCCGTGGTTCAAATCCAGCTTCCAGCTCCGCATGGACGACAAGAAAAACACCGAAATCCCGGTGAGCCGTGTGCAGACCAAACGCCTGCGGGAACTGCTGAAATTGTAACCGGTAATCTGCCGAAGCCCGGCGTCACTCGCCGGTGGCGGCGCGCCGTTCGCCGAATCTCGCGGGAATCCCGGATGGGGTGGCGCTAACATCCCAACTGGAGCGAGATTCCATGACGACAGCGCACGATTCCAAGTCTTGCCACTCTGGCCCGGGGGTAACAGCGGTGGCTCTGCTGCTCATTGCCGCCGGTGTCCTGCTGCTACTGGATAATTTGGGTATCCTGTGGATCGATCACGTGTGGAACCTGTGGCCGCTTAGCCTGATCGCGGTGGGCGTGGCGGAATTGATCCACTGGCGAAAGCAGAACCAATCGTAATGGCGAGAGCAAGGGTCCTCCATGCCCGATAACCACGACAACGAGAGCAGCCGGGGCAATTACACCCGCGGCTACTACGACAAGTACGGGAAGTGGGTGGAGTACCGCGACAAGTCCGCGGCGTGCCGCAGGCCCATGGGGCAGGGCATCATCTTCGCCGTTCTCATGATTGCCGCGGGCGTCTTTCTGTTCCTGGACAACATCGGCCTCGTTCATTTTCACGACATCTGGCGATTCTGGCCCGTGGCGCTGATCGCGATCGGCGTTGCGAAGCTGACGGACTGCCGCGGCCTGGGTGGCCGCGTCTGGTCGCTGATGCTGATCGCGGTGGGAGTCAGCTTCCTGCTCGATAATCTCGGCATTTGGCACGCGAGTTGGAACCTGGTCTGGCCGCTGGGGCTCATCGGATTCGGTCTGCTGCTGCTTGTGAACGCGCTCGAGCGCCACAATTTCCCGGTGGATTCTGCTTCCCGGCCGGGTTCTGCTTCGTCCGGCGATAGCCCGCCATCGAACACGTCCCCCGAAGACACTCTGCGCGAATGGGTCACCTTCGGCGGCTTAAAGCGAAAGCTGGACACGCAGAATTTTCAGGGTGGGGAAGCCATCGCGGTTTTCGGCGGCATTGAGATTGACCTGCGCCGTGCCAACATCGCTCCCGGAACGAAGGACGTGGTGGTTGACGCGAACTCCACGTTTGGCGGTATCGAAATGCGCGTGCCCGACACCTGGCGCGTCATCACGCGCGGCATCGGCATCTTCGGCGGATATGAAGACAAGACGATTCCGCCCAGAGGGCAGGAGGGCGCCGAAGCGCCGAGACTGATTGTCAAGGGATACGCTTTGTTCGGCGGCGTGTCCATCGAAAATTAAGCGGCTGCCGAACCCGCGCCATGCATCCCATCTTCGCAAGCCGGACCAACCTGATTCTTTACCTGGCGGCGTGGATTCCTTCCGGCGCCCTGCTGAGCTTCGTCATCAGCATGTCGGCGCCCGTCAACTGGGCCGAGAGCGCCCTCGTTGCCGCGCCGTTCACGCTGGTTCTGGCGCTCGCCTGCCTCTCACCCTGGTATTCCTGCCGTTACCTGCCATTGCGCTCCACGCCCGTCTGGAAACTGCTGACCAACCACCTGCTGGCTGCTGTGGTTTTGAGTGGAGTGATTATGCTGGTTGCCCGCACCACGGCCGCGGCGCTCTCCGACGCCTTTCCACATCTCGATCAGCGTTTCAATCCGGCTCTGCCGGTGCTGGGTGGCATGGTGGTGCTCATTTATCTGCTGGCGATCGCCCTGCATTATGCCCTGCTGGCCGTGCGCTCCTCCCGCGAGGCCGAGATTCTCGCCCGTGAATCCGAGCTGAAGGCCTTGAAGGCTCAGATCAACCCTCACTTTCTGTTCAACAGCCTGCACTCCATCAGCGCGCTCACCGCCGTCGATGCCGGGCGCGCCCGCGACATGTGTATCCGGCTCTCCGACTTTCTGCGCAGCTCGCTCCGTCTCGGTGAGCGCACCACGATTCCCTTTCGCGAAGAGCTGGCGCTCGCCCGCAGTTATCTCGACGTGGAGCAGGTCCGCTTCGGCGACCGCCTGCGCGTCGTCCAGGATATCGACGAGGATTGTGCTGACATCGACGTTCCGCCCTTGTTAGTCCAGCCGCTCGTGGAAAATGCCATCAAACATGGCATCGCCACGCTCGTGGAAGGCGGCGAGATCTCCATGCGCGGGCGCCGCTCGCAAGACATGATGCGGTTCGTGATCGAGAACCCCTTCGATCCGGAAGCGCCTTCGTCGCGCAGGAACGGCATCGGGCTCGCCAATGTACGCAACCGCCTGGCCGCGCGCTACGGTAACGCGGCGCGGCTGGAGATCGAATCCGACGCCAACCGCTACCGTGTAATTCTGACGCTGCCATGCCGGCTCACGGAGCGATAACATCAGAACCATGGAACCGGTTCTGACTGCGGGCGAAAGCATCGGTCCCTACCGCATCCAGTCGCGCCTGGGCGAAGGCGGCATGGGCGAAGTCTACCTCGCCACCGACACGCGCCTGGACCGCAACGTGGCGTTGAAGATTCTGCCCCCGGCTTTGGCGCAGGACCGCGACCGCATGGAGCGTTTCGATCGCGAAGCCAAGTCCGCTTCCGCGCTGAATCATCCAAACGTGGCGCATATTTACGAAATCGGCGAATCCCGCGGCATTCATTTCCTGGCCATGGAATTCATCGAGGGCGAACCGCTCGAGAAACGCATCGACGGGAAACCGCTAGCCCTCGCCGAGATCTCCGGAATCGGTGCGCAGATCGCCGACGCGCTAGACGCCGCGCACACCAAAGGCATCGTGCATCGCGATATCAAGCCCGCCAACATCATGATCACGCCGCGCGGCCACGTGAAGGTGCTGGATTTCGGGCTGGCCAAGGTAGTGGACGGACCGCATGCCCCGTCCCGAAGCCAGCTCGAAACGCGTTACGTCTCGACCGCGGGGGCCCTGCTCGGCACCGTCGAATACATGAGCCCGGAGCAGGCGCTCGGCCACGCGGTGGACCATCGCAGCGACATTTTCAGCCTCGGCGTGGTTCTCTATCAAATGGCCACGGGCCGCGTGCCTTTTGCCGGCTCAACTCCGTCGGAAACCATCGCGCGCATTCTCGAAGCGCAGCCCGAAGCCATGGCGCGTTTCAACTACGATCTACCCGAGGCGCTCGAACGCATCGTTCGCAAGTGCCTGGAGAAGGACCGCGAGCGGCGTTATCAATCCGCGCGGGACGTGATGGTGGACTTGCAAGATCTATCCCGCGAGCACGAAGCGGCCGCGGCTCCCCGCGCGTCGGCGAAAATCCGCGCCGTCATTGTCGATGACGAGGACCTGGCGCGACAGCTCCTGCGCGAGTACCTGAAGGGCGAGCACGACGTCGAAATTGTCGCCGAATGCGCCAATGGCTTCGCGGCCGTAAAAGCCGTGACCGAGCACAAGCCCGACCTGATGTTTCTCGACGTGCAGATGCCCAAGCTCGATGGCTTCGAAGTTCTGGAGCTCGTCGATCGCGAAGTTGCAGTCGTCTTCGTCACCGCCTTTGACCAGTACGCCATGAAGGCCTTCGACGCCGCCGCCGTGGATTATCTGCTGAAACCGTTCGGCCCCGACCGCTTGCAAACTGCTTTGCAGCGCGTGCGCCGGCGCTTAGGCGAAAACCAGCCCATGCCCGTGGCCGCCGATCTAAAGGTCGCCGCCCGCGCCCCGGATCAGTACACCGAGCGAATCGTGGTCAAAGATGGATCGCGCGTCCAGATCATACCCGTCGGCAAACTGGACTACGCCGAAGCGCAGGACGACTACGTCTCGCTGCACAGCGAAAAGAAGAACTACCTGAAGCAGCAGACCATTTCCAGCCTCGAATCCGCGCTCGACCCCGCCCGCTTCGTGCGCGTTCACCGCTCCTTCATCGTGAACCTGGAACGCATCGCCAAGATCGAACCCTACACGAAGGACACGCGCGTCGTGCTGCTGTCGGACGGCTCGCAAATCCCAGTCAGCCGCGCGGGTTACGCGAGGTTGAAGGAACTGCTGGAGCGGTAGAACCACTTTTCATTTTCACGTGTGGAATAGGCATTCTTGCCTGTTCTCTGAAGGGTCCTCACACTGCCACTCCTTCAACCGCTCCTTGTTCACGATCACACGTCCGTCGCCCGGATTTCGCGCAGCGAACGCAGCTCCAGTACCGCGTCCACCGGACTTTGGCTATCTAAGTCCGCTATGGTATCACCACCACTTTCCCAAACTGCTCCTTGTTCTCCAGCCGCTCGTGCGCCGCGCGGATCTCGCTCAACGGATAAACCTTGTCGATCACCGGCCTCAGCTCTTTCCTGAAAACAAACTTCAGAACCTGGTGCAACTCTCCCATCGTCCCCATGAACGACCCCAGCAACGACCACTGCTTGCTGAACAGAAACCGCAGATCGAGCTTCACATCCCACCCCGTAGTGTTCCCGCAGGTCACCAAACGCCCAGCCGTCGCAAGTGACTCTACACTCTTCGGCCAGGTAGCCGCGCCCACATGCTCGAACACCACGTCCACGCCACGCTTGCCGGTGAACTTCCTCACCTCGCGCGCGATGTCCTGCTGGTAGTGATCGATAACATAATCTGCGCCCAGCTCTTTAGCCTGGGCGAGTTTCCGCTCGCCACCGGCCGTTGCGATCACACGGCAGTGGAACAGTTTCGCAATCTGAATCGCCGCCGATCCCACGCCGCTCGAAGCCGCCAGCACGAGCACATCCTCACCCATCCGCAACCCCGCCCGGCCCACCAGCATGTGCCACGCCGTCAGGAACACCAGCGGCACAGCAGCGGCTCCTTCGAAGCTCAGGTCGTCCGGAATCTGGATCGCGCTCCACTCCGGCACCGCGATCAGCTCCGCGTTGCCACCATCGATGCCGTACCCGAAAACGTTGTAATGAGCGCACATGTTATCGCACCCCGCCATGCACTGATCGCACTGCCGGCAACTCACTCCCGGCGAGAGCAACACCCGCCACCCCGGCTTCACCCGCTCGCACAATTCGCCGACTTCCACGGCCTCACCCGCAATATCGCTCCCCAAAATATGCGGCATCGCGAACTTCATTCCCGGAATCCCCGCCCGCACCCACAAATCGAGATGGTTCAGCGCACACGCCCGCACTCGCACCAGTATCTGGTTCGCCTTGATCTTCGGCTCGGGAATATCCTCGTAAACTAGCACGTCGGGCGATCCGTGCTGATGTATGCGAGCAGCTTTCATGCGTGACAGTATAGCGGTTGGTTTGCGGACTGGAGGCGGCAAATCCAGCTAGCCACTAAGGAACTGCGTCCATGGCCATGGTGTCTACACAATAAACGGGCCACTCGACTCGCTAACAACATGCGACAGAACATTAGTATCCTGCTTCTCACAGCCTTCGCACTAGCCCTTCTTGCCGAGGGGCCACAAAAGCCGGCAGAAACCTTCGTCTGGAGGCGCGGCAATCAGATTATCGGGCGATTGTCCGTGCCGAAAGGTAAGCGGGTGGAAGTCTACGACTACCTGGAAGGGGTCGTCACGACACTCCGATATCAAGACGGCGCGTACATCATGCTTCAGGCTGGGTCAATGTATAGGCTTCCCCTGTTTTCAGATCCGGAGTACAAGCTGATCTCCTCGACGGAGCGTGACACCAAGACAACCCGGGTCGGACAATGCGGCAGCGGGAAGCTTAACTGGCGCGAAGACAACTACAAGCCCAAAAAGTTGATCGGCGAGCGGCCCCCGAATGTGTTCGCATGGCCAACACCGAACATTGGGTACGCGAACGTCAGCTCCGATCGAAAATCGGAGTTCGACAACGCGCTCGACTCGTTCGTCCGAGAGGCTGAGAAGGCTCACCGGTAGCACAGAGCTGCGGGAATAATCGATTCAAACTCTCGAATCGACTAGGCTCAACCCTCGCTCCGCATCGCATTGAGATCGCCATGCCACTCCAGTCTGCCCCGGAGCCGGCGGATCGCCGCCTGCCTTCTCAAGCGGAGCAAAGTTCGCAAGCCCAGTTCCACGGCCGCGCGCTTCGTCTTCAGGCCAGTTGCACGCAGCGCGTTCCGCATGAGCTTGTCATCAATCACAATAGTCGTCCGCATCGATGTGTGTTTCAGTCACTAATATTGCAGATTCACACCCCACCTCCTGGCCGACGCTTCCACCCCACGAGCTTGCGCTCTATAATCCCCAAGCAGGTGCAGGAACATGCCGCGAGCATCGCTGATTAAACCGTACCGTTGGCTAGCCCAGTATTACGACCAGCTGTTCTCGTCTTTTCGACTCCCGCTCGACCTGGCACGCGAGCATATTCTCCGCCGCATTCTGCCCCACGTGGAAACCGCCTGTGATTTGGCGTGTGGCACCGGGACCACGGCAATGATCTTGGCGCGCAAGGGATTCAAAGCCTACGCCGTGGACCTGTCGCCGCTAATGTGCCGCCTTGCCCGCGAAAAGGCTGTTTACACTGGCCTGCCCGTTCGCGTACTTCGAGCCGACATGCGTGAGTTCCGCTTGCCGGAAGCTGTGGACCTGGTCACCTGCGAAGCCGATGCGCTCAATCACGTGCCGCACAAACGAGACCTCCGGACGGTAGCCAGGGCGGTTGCGCGAGCATTGCGGCCCGGCGGCCATTTCTTCTTCGACGTCAACAACGCCCTAGGGTTCAGGCGATATTGGTCGGGCACGGTCTGGTTCGAGAAGCCGGGCGTGGCCATCGTGATGCGCAACGGTAATAACCCCCAGGTTGATAGAGCCTGGAGCGATATCGAATGGTTCATCCGCGATGGAATTTACTGGCGCAGGCATCACGAACGCGTCGAGGAGGTCTGCTGGGATGCTGATCAAATCCTTCGTGTCTTCCGCAACGCCGGTTTTGACAAACTGTGGGCTTGGGATGCAGCTCCGTTCTTTAGGAGCAATCTGCTGATCCGTCCGGGCTGCCGAACATTCTATCTGGCCCGGAAGGCACGAACCTGAGATCATCCCGGGAATATCTTGCTTCTCTCCGCTCTTTCCTGATACAAGGAAGAGTTCAAGGGAGAGCGTCATCGTTAAATTCTGCGTGCTCGCGAGCGGCAGCTCCGGAAACTGCTCGCTTGTCTCGACCGACCGCACTCGCATTCTGATCGACGCCGGACTCAGCTTCCGGGAGCTCTCGAAACGCCTCGCATCCATCGGTGAGCAGCCCGACCGCATCGATGCCGTTCTGGTCACCCACGAGCACTGCGACCACATCTCCGGCCTCGCGCGCCTCGCAAAAAAGGTAGCTGCCCCGATCTACGTCACGCACCACACCGCGCCGCTGATCGATTGGGACAATGCGACACCGTGGCTCGAGCGCTTTCAGGCCGGCGCGCGCCTCTCCATCGGCGATATCGAAATCGACAGTTTCACCATTCCGCACGACGCCGTTGATCCCGTCGGATTCTGCGTTCGCGCGCAGGGCGTCAACATCGGCGTGGTCACCGACCTCGGCTACATTCCCGATTCCATCAAGTTTCACCTGCGCGGCTCGCACGTCCTGCTGCTCGAGTCCAATCACGATCTCGACATGCTCAAGGTTGGGCCGTATCCGTGGGCTGTCAAGCAGCGCGTGATGAGCCGCAACGGCCACCTCTCGAATGAAGTGGTGGGAGACTACGTCACGCACGAATTCGATTCCACCACCGCCACCCTGATCTTGGGACATCTCAGTGAGCACAACAACCATCCCGAGATTGTTAGGATGGTGGCGCAGCAGGCACTCGACCGCCGAGGCCTGGGCACCCGCCTTGTGATCGCGAGCCAGAAGCAGCCAACGGAGGTTTTCACATTTTGAGACTGGCGCAAGGCAAAAGACAAAAGGCAAAAGGCAAAGGGCAAAAGTTTAATTCGGAAAAAGTGTCTTCCACCTCCCTTTTGCCTTTTGCCTTTTGCACTTTGTCTTTTGCCTTTGCTCCCGCCTTCCCCTTCTCATTATGATCCCTCGTTACACTCGTCCCGAAATGGGTCGCATCTGGAGCGACCAGAACAAATTCCAGCAGTGGCTTGAAGTCGAGTTGGCCGCTAGTGATGCGCTTGCCGAGCGCGGCGTCGTTCCGGCGGAAGCCGCGCGTCTGCTCCGCGCGCACGCCGGGTTCGATGTCGCCCGCATCTTCGAAATTGAGCGCGAAGTGAAGCACGACGTGATCGCGTTCACTACCGCGGTCTCTGAGAAGATGGCTGCCGCGGGCCATGCCGAAGCGTCCCGCTGGCTGCATTACGGGCTCACTTCAAACGACGTCGTCGATACCGCGCAAGCTCTCCAAATCCGGCAGGCGTCCCAAATTCTCTTAAGTGACTTGGATCGGCTGCGTCCCATCCTCAAGCGCCGCGCCTTCGAGTTTCAGCGCACCGTGCAGATCGGCCGCACACACGGCGTTCATGCGGAACCGATCACCTTCGGCCTGAAACTCGCCATCTGGTACGAAGAGGCCGGTAGAAACATCCGGCGTCTCCAGGCCGCGGCGGAAGACATGCGTGTGGGCAAAATCTCGGGCGCCGTGGGTACGTTTGCGCATATTGGGCCGGAGGTCGAAGAAGCCATCTGCTCGAAGCTCGGTCTGCGCCCCGCGCCGGTCTCGTCCCAGGTCATCCAGCGCGATCGCCATGCCACCTTCGTCGCTACTCTTGCCGTGCTCACCGCCAGCCTGGAAAAGATCGCGCTCGAAGTTCGGCACCTCCAGCGCACTGAGGTGCGCGAGGCCGAGGAGTATTTTTCGAAAGGTCAGAAGGGCAGCTCGGCCATGCCCCACAAGCGCAACCCTGTGACCTGTGAGCAGATCTGTGGACTCGCACGCGTGGTCCGCGCCAATGCGCAAGCCGCTTTCGAAAACGTTGGCCTGTGGCACGAGCGCGACATCTCGCATTCCTCGGTCGAGCGTGTCATTCTGCCGGACTCGACGATCCTCGCCGACTACCTGTTGGAAAAAACCACAAACTTGGTCGATCAGCTCCTGGTCTACCCCGAGCGCATGCGCCGCAATCTCGACCTAACGCGCGGCCTCGTGTTTTCCGGCCAGCTCCTCCTCGATCTCGCCGCCGCAGGCATGTTACGGGAAGCCGCTTACCGCGTGATCCAGCGCCACGCCATGGAGGCTTGGGAGAATGAATCCGATTTTCGAGCTGCCATCGAATCCGACCCCGAGATTTCGAAAGTGTTGACCCGCGAGCAGGTCGCCGAAAGCTTCTCGCTAGACCGCCAGCTCCGGAACGTAGATAAGATTTTTGCCAGGGTGTTTCATGATCGTTAATCGTGAAATCGAGCGTTACATGGACAGCCTGCTGCCCGCTCGGGACACAGTTCTACAAGAAATGGAAGCGGAAGCCGCCCGCCGCGACATCCCCATCATCGGACCAGCCGTGGCGCGCGTGCTTGCGCAACTGGTCATGATTAGCAAAGCCAAGAGAATCTTTGAGTTAGGGTCGGCAATTGGCTATTCTACGATCTGGCTTGCCCGGGCGGCCGGGCCGGGTGCCGAAATTCACTACACCGACGGCAGTGTCGAAAATGCCCGCGAAGCCAGCGGCTACTTCGCGCGCGCCGGCGTGGCATCCCAAATACACGTCCACGTGGGGGATGCGCTGACCAGTCTAGCGCAGACTTCCGGCGAGTTCGATCTCATCTTTAATGATGTAAACAAAGATGGTTACCCTGCCGTCCTGCAAGCTGTGCCGCCTCGCTTAAAGCGCGGAGGACTCTTTGTCACCGACAACACTCTGTATCATGAGCACGTATTGAATCCAAAAGAGGAGATCGACCGCGCTGTTGTCAAATTCAATAAAGAATTGTACGGATCAGTCCATTTTTTCACGACCCTGTTACCGATTCGTGACGGATTCAGCGTGGCTCTGAAGCTCTAGCCGCATCGTTAACCCACCGTTTGTCTTAGTGTTACAAGGGTCTGGCGAAGTCTTACGTACGGATCAGATTTTTCTTGGAAGATTTAACGGCATTAACTCTACTAACTTTAGTAGTGATTAAACTCCAAGATTCGGTTAAAGTGGATGAGGAAAGAGACCGCATGATGCCGATCGCCGATTCAATCGGGGCTGCTACCGCGCGTGGGCTGGAACTAGCCCGGGTACTCCTCGTTGAGTCGGACGTGGCTTCTCGGCTGACTCTCCAAACCCTTTTGCAGGCATGCGGTTACGCGGTGGATGTGGCGGCGTCCGCGGCGGAAGCGGTGGGCAAGCTCGACGAGAGCATTTACGAACTGGTGCTGAGCGATCCGGATATGGAATCGCCAGAAGCCGGTCGCGGCGTGATTGCTTATGCGAAGCGCAAGGACTACAAGCCGGCTACCGCAATGATTCGCAAGCACCGCGACGGCAGCGCGCAGGAAGACCGGAAGAAATCCAGCCGCCGCATGCTGGTGGAAGCCGAGGATGTCACCACTTTCCTTAGCCAAGTGGCTGAATTGATTAGCCTTCGTGCCACGCGCCGCTCCGAGCGTGCGCTCCGGCTCGCAGCCGACAACTAATCCAGCTCGAAGACCGCTTCCTCCAGCGGGTCGAGTGCGCCTTGGAAGAAGTGATCACGCGCCTCAATCCAAATCATCTGTTTCGGTTCGCTGACGGTCGCGTAGAGTTCTTCCATTTCGGCGCGGGGCGCGTACTGGTCATGCGTGCTGGAAATAAAGAACTTGGGTACTGTGCAAGAGGCAAGGTAGGCTGCGGCTCCGGCGCGAGTCGGAAAGCCTACGGCAATCAGCCGCGCAGCGTCTCCCAGCGCGCACCCAAGATTCAAGATCACGCGTGAGCCGAACGAAAAGCCCGCCATGGAATAGGGTAAGTGGGGATAACGGGCGCGAAGCCAATCGAGAGCCACGCGAGCATCGTGAATCTCGCCGGTGCCGTGATCGTGTTTACCCTGGCTGCGGCCCGCGCCGCGAAAGTTAAAGCGGAGCACCACCGCACCGTGGCGCCGTAATCCGCGCGCCACCCGGTGGACGACTTTGTTGTGCATGGTTCCACCATGGAGCGGATGGGGATGGCACAACACGCAGGCCTCTACCGGCTCCTGATCCTCGGGTTCTTCGACGATGGCTTCCAATCTTCCGGCCGGCCCATCGAGCAGGTGGGACTCGATGCGGCGCGGCACTAATTGGTCCGGTAATTGGTGAACTGCATGTCGATCCCGAAATCGCTGCTGCGCAGGAGCTGGATCGCTTGCTGCAACGTATCCCGATCGCGTCCGCTGATGCGGATGAAATCGCCCTGGATCGCGGCCTGCACCTTCAGCTTGCTGTCCTTGATTTTTTTGACGATCTCGCGCGCCTTCTCGATCGGGATACCCTGCTGCAAAGTGACCTCCTGCTTGACCGTGGAGCCGGCGGCCTGGATGACCGCGCCGTAGGTCAGCCCTTTGAGCGGCACTTTGCGCTTGACCAGTTTCTGCTGGAGGATTTCGTTGATCGCCTTCAGCTTGAACTCGTCCTTGCTGGCGAGAAGAATCTTATTGTCTTTCTCGTTCAGCTCAATTTGCGAGTGCGAGTCTTTCAGGTCGAACCGCGTGATGATTTCCTTCATGGCCTGCTGGATGGCGTTGGACACCTCAGGCAGTTCGATTTTGGAAACAACGTCGAAGCTATTGTCGGGCATGAGTTAAGAGAGCGAGCGGAATAAAGGAGTGCGAATACGCACTACCGGTTCCGGGGGCGCCGGCGCAGGGGCCGGCTCGGTCTTGATCTCGGCTGGCCGAGCGGGCGGCGTCACAGGTGCAGCCGGTTTGGGCGCCGCTGCTGACACGGCCTTGAGTTCGACCGGCGCCGGCTTGGGTGGCGGTGGCGGCGCAGTCTTGGCCGGGGCCGGAACCGCTGGCCGGCTTTCCGCTTCGAGCGCCACGACTACTTTATCCGTAATGTTTTCGATGATGGTGATCATCGACGCTTCGAGTGCCAGGATCACCGCAGCGCGCACCTGCTCCCGGTCGATCGGCTTCGGGGCGGGCGCTGCAACAGGCACGGCAGGCTTGGCTGGAACGGGAGACGCCGGTTTTGCCGCGGGCTGAGTTGGCGCAACCCCATTCGTTTCTGGTTTTTCGACGAGCGGCTGTAGCGTACCCAGTAGCACGCTGGCCTCAAACGGCTTTCTCACAAAGCCGTCGCACCCCGCGGATTGGGCGCGCGCCTCGTCGTAAGCCGTCACCGGGCCCGCCGTCAGAATGACGCGAGTCTGCGGATACTTGCCGCTGGTCTTGACGTATTCGCAAACCTCATACCCGTTACGGCTGGGAAGGGAAATGTCGGCCAGCACCAGATCGGGCGCCAAATCTTTCAATCGCAACAGCGCGGTCTCGCCATCGGTGACCGTCGCGACCTCGAATCCCTCATCGCGAAGGATACGTTCCCCCATGCGTTGGGCGTGCGGGCTGTGGTCGGCGAGCAGGATGCGGCTCATTGGTTTGGTGGCGGCTGTGTTTGTGGCTGTGCCTGTGCTGGCTGCGCCTGTGTTTGTGGTTGCGCTTGGGCCGGCTGCGCTTGCTTCTGCTGTTGTGCCGCTTGCTGCGCCGCCTCGGCCTGCAACTGTTTCTTACTCTTTTTCTTCTTCACCGGCTGGTGGTTCATGGGAAGGGGTTGAGCAGCGGCCGTACTGGCCGGCTCAGCCGATCTTGCCGCAGATCCATCCGTCGCGGCGGCTCCGTTGGCTGGAGCTGTTCCTGCCGGAGTTGTTCCACCCGCTGCCGCACCTGCTGAAGCGGCACGAGCATCCGGTTTGGTATCGAGCGCCGTCGTATCGTTCACAGTCTGAACCGTAACGTCCGAGGCTCCAACGCCAGCGCCACTGCCAGGCTGGGTGATCGCCGCCGCCGCCGGGACGCTGAGCGGAACCGGGGGCCGGTTGGTCACCATCGCCGGTGTGCCTGATTTCGCCGCCATGTGCACGTCCGGATCATGCCGGAATTGATCCAATAGACGCGACCGGTAGCCCAACTTGGTGCGGTTCTGCTGCTCCCACAGCATGTGTGCGCGGGCGACCGGGTCAGCTTCCGGCACCGGGCGATTCATGGCTTTGAGCTTTTCCGCGGCATCGTCCGCGTGACTGCTTAACGGGTAATCCTTCACGATGCGCGTGTAAGCGGTGGCGGCCCTGTCTTCGAACCGATCGCCCATTTTCTGATAAGAATCGGCCAGTTGCCACAGCGTCTCATCCGCGAGGCTGAATAGCGGATATTGGTCGACCACGTATTGCAGACGGTTGGCCGCCGCCGGATAGCTCCCTTTGCTGTGGTAAAACATCCCGGCTTTGTATTCGCTGGCAGCCAGCACTTCCTGAACGTCGCGCAACATTTGCTGGGCCTGGGGCGCGAACTTGCTGTTGGGATACTCCACCAGCAACTGGCGGCACTCGTCCTCGGCTCGGATCGCCTGGTTCCGGTCGCGATCAGCCTTTTCCATCTGCTTGTAATGGATCTGGCAGACTTTCTCCTGCGACTCGGCGGCCTCTTCCATGGTCGGATAGAACAACTTGAAGTCTTTGTACTCGGCTTCAGCCTGCGCCAAGCCGTGGGAGCCGCCCTCGCGATACCAGCTATCGGCGATAGCCAGTTTGGCCTTGGCCAGATATTCGCTGGTGTCGTAAGTGTTGATTAGCGTATTCAGCGTGATGCGCGCTACCTCGTAGCGGCCGTGCTCAATATCGTTGATGGACTTGTCGAACAGAATCTTATCGGGCTGGTCGGTCTTCTTTGTGATGGGATTTTCGTACTTCTTCTTCTTAAACGGCCAGCCGCCCTGGAGCACCAAAGATGTGATCGCCGCCAGGGCGATGAGCTTAAGAATGCGTTTTTGACCCAGCAACATTTTCCCTTCCTAAACCCGCACTGCGGTAGCCTCTTCGGCGGCCTGACGCATCTGAACCACGGCAGCGGCGGGATCCGGTGCGTGAAATATGGACGACCCTGTCACGATCCAGTCACACCCCGCACGGACCGCATCGGACACATTCTCCAGCGTGATTCCACCGTCAATCTCAATCGGAAGCGGCAAACGTCTTTCCTGCCGTTTCCGGTCCAGCTCCCTGACTTTCTCGAGAGCATGCGGAATGAAGTGCTGCCCTCCGAATCCCGGGTTGACACTCATGATAAGCACGTAGTCCGCCACATCCAGAATGTCATCCAGCATCGCCACCGGCGTTGCTGGGTTCAATACCACTCCAGCCAGTGCACCCTCGCTCTGGATCATGTGCAGGGTACGATCCAGATTACGGCATGCTTCCTGGTGTACCGAAACCTGATTCGCGCCAGCCTGGATGAAGACAGGCGCGTAGGTGTCCGGATCTTCAATCATCAGATGCACGTCCAGCCGGCAACGAGTGACCTTGCGAATACTTTCCACTACCGGCGGTCCGATTGTGAAATTCGGCACAAAATGGCCGTCCATGACATCGAGATGCAGCATCGTTGCGCCGCCGCGCTCCACCCGCGCGATCTCTTCACCGAGACGGGTGAAGTCCGCCGCGAGAATCGAAGGGACAATTTGTACCATTCAGCCTGTGGAAATCTACGCTATTTTAGCACAGCGGCAAAAAAGCCGTCGCCCAGGTAAAGGCCCGGAATCCGCGTGATAGGGGCGGGCATGGGCGCTTCGTTAGCATTCGCGTTGATTCGTGTTCATTCGCGGCCCGGCGTTCCTGATTTTGCCGCGAATGGACGCGAATGCACGCGAATCACGGCGGCGTAGAAGCCGTCACCCGGCTGAACGCCCGGAATGCGCTGCATAATGTGAACCGCTTGGAGACCCAGCGCGCCGATGACACCGTCGTTTTCTTCACGCTCCAGCGAGCAGGTGGAATAGACCAAAACGCCGCCCGGAGCCAGGGCTTCGAGCGCGTTCCGCAGCAACACGACTTGGCGATCGTGCAGTTCCTGGATGTCGGATGGGCCGATGCGCCACTTGATTTCCGGATTCCTTGCGAGCGTGCCCGTGCCCGAGCATGGCGCGTCCAACAGTATGCGGTCGAACGCGGCACGGAAAGGCAGCGGACGCGTGCCATCGAGATGAACGACGTCCACACCCAGCGTTTTGAGCATCTCCACGCGCTTGGCGTGGAAGTCACACGCCACGGCCATCACGCCGGATTCGAGCGCCTGCGCGGTCTTGTTGCCCGGCGCCGCGCAGAGGTCGAGGAAGCGCAGGCCCGGCGCGAGATCGAGCAGCGGGACCACCGACTGCGAACCGATATCCTGAATGCGAAGGCCAGCCGGCGTCCCGGAAACCAGATGGTAGCAGCCAGGAATCCCGGTGGGCTCGGCGGAAACACCGGCGGGAATCGAAGCGGTTGGCGGGACGCGGAAATAGGTCTCTGGCGGTTGCAAGTTGGCGCGCGCGATGAGTGGCGTCACTTCCGGGCCGAACTCACGGTCCCAGCGTTCGAGCAACCATTCGGGATGCGACAGCGCGGTGGCACGATCGGGCCAATCCACCGCTTCCCGTCCCACCTTGCGCAGCACGGCGTTGGCGAAGCCGGCTGCGGAGCGAAATCCGGTTTTCTTGACCAGCTCCACGCTTTCGCTGACGGCGGCGTGGGGCGGGACACGGTCGAGATAACGCAGTTGGTATACGCCCATCCGCAGCGCGAGCAACACTTCGAAATCGAGCTTGCGCAGGCCGCGGCCCGAGTAATGCTCGATCAGAAAATCGAGCTGCGCCTGGTAGCGCAGCACGCCGAAGACAATCTCCGAGGCGAGCCCGGCATCGCGCGCATCGAGTGGCGCGACGCCCGGCGCCAGCAGGTCCGAGGCGTAACCGCCGCGTCCGACCTTGCGGAGTGTGTCAAAAGCTAATATGCGGGCGGGGGACACGAGTGGAGGGCCTGTGCCAACTATAATCAATTTGTGGAGCTGGAAAAAACTCTGCTGCGCAAGGTCGGCGAGGCGATCCATCGCTTCAAGATGATCCGCGATGGCGATCGCGTGGCCGTGGCGCTTTCCGGAGGCAAGGATTCACTCACGCTTCTCGAAGCACTACTGCTGCTTGCCAAACGCGCGCCCGTCGAATTCTCGGTGTGCGCGTTCACCGTGGAGCAGGGGAAATTTCTCCGGCCCATCGAGCCGCTGGGTGACTATTTGCGAGAACGCGGCGTTGCGTGGACCTACTTTCGCGATAATCCGTCGTTGCGGTTGCTCGACGACCAGCCCGATCACGGTTGCGACCTTTGCAGCCGCTACCGGCGAAGGGCGGTTTACGAGATCGCGCGCAACCTGGGCGCGAACGTCATCGCCTTCGGGCACACGGCGGACGATTTTTGCGAAGCCCTGCTGCGCAACACGCTGTTCACGGGCCGGCTGAGCGCGCTGCCGCCGGTGACGCACTCGCGCGACCGCGAGTTTCGGCTGATCCGGCCGCTGGTTTTCGTGACCGAGGATATAACTTCGGGCTATGCGCAATCGCTCGGCGCGCCCATCGTGCCCTGCGGCTGTTCGCAGCGTACAGGGACCGTGCGCCGCTCCCTGCGCCAGATTTTCTCGGAATTGGAGCAGGAGTATCCGCACCTGAAGGAGAACATTCTTTCCGCTATGGGGAATGTCGATACTAGCCGTCTGCTGGACACGCGGTACCTCGATTCCGATGGAGCGGAGAAGCCGCTGACAGAGCATTTTCCGATCGTGAGCGAGTAAATTAGCCTTGCAGGCCTTGGAGCGGCCAGATCACGGTCTGCAGCTCGGGCGCCAACTTTTGCGCCAGACTGCCGCGAACTCGACGAAGGAAACGAATGCAGATTGATGAAGACTTCAGCCTGGATCGCGTCACTGTCGGGATCACAATCGAAAGCACCGTCCTGACGCCAGAACAAATCAGCGAACGAGTTGGCACGGGGTGGGATGAGGTATGCAGGATCGGTGATCCAAGAGGACGCACTGGCAAAACCTGGGAACGCAACTCATGGCGAATCTTCGAGCGGAAATCAGGCGATGTCAGTACGAGCGCTTACGACCTATTGCCTCTCTGCCTTGAAGCTCGCTTACAGCGGCTCAAACCCATCTCGAGGAATCTGAAGGAGATTTGCGATAGCGAAGGCGGAGAATTCTTCATTCACGTGACCGCCAAGGATGTCCCTGGTATCAGTCTCGCGCCTGACACTCTCCGAGTTTTGGCAGCATCGGGACTCTCTATGGACGTTGACATCATCCTGTACAGTGACGATTGATGAGCGATGAAGCCCGTAGCTGAGCAATCCCCGATTGCGGAGCTAGGACTGGCTGGGTATGCTCGGCTACTTCATCAACGATAGAATCGTTCCAGATGGCGCAGAAGCTGAGCGAAGTTATCTTCCTTGTTGAGGAGCCGCCAGAAGGTGGCTATTCCGCTCGTGCGATCGGCCATGCTATCTTCACCGTCGCAGATACGCTCGACGAACTCCACGCGATGGTCCGGGATGCCGTGGTCTGCCATTTCGAAGAAGATCAGCGTCCAGACATGATCTATCTGCGCTTCGTTCGTGAAGAAGTCATCGCCGTATGAAACTTAGCCGGACATGCCCGGCTACTACATGGAAAACGTGGTCGACGCCTTCGGTGCGCTCTTTCTACTGGGCGGTGGGCTGAAGTTCCGAAGCCTTTGCGCCCAGCTTCTTGAGGAGCCGAATCGCTTCGGTGCGCTCGGGTTGTGACAAGCCTGAGGTGGCCTGCTCCATGGCGGTGGCATGTTCTGCGAACGCGCATTCGATCAACTTCCGCCCCGCGCGAGTCAAATGGACGATGCGCGCCCGCCGGTCTTCGGGATCGTCTTTCCGCTCCACCAGCCCTTTTGCTTCCAGCCGGTCAATGGCGACGCTGATAGATCCGCTGGTCAGGCGAATCTTGGCGCCGAGCACATTCACCGGGAGCGGGCCCTTGTGCAGCAGCGCTTCCAGAATGCCGAAGTCCGAAAGCCCCAGCCCCATCGAACGAATGCTCTGATCCGCATGGGCTTGCAGGGCGTCGAAGGCCTTCCAGAGAACCAGCCAGAGATGGATGCCGCCGAGCTTAAGTGGCGTTTTTGCTTGAGGTTCCAGGGGCTGAATCCTTTCAAATACCTTTACATCAATATACTCGATGCCAAGGTAATTGGCAATTGAGGACGATATGCCGAACACAAAGACGCGCAGCGTTGCGCGAGTGATTGAGAGTGATCATGTGATGGAAGGCGCCGGGGTGTCCATCCGGCGTTCGTTCCCGACCGCGAATTTGGAAGACCTGGACCCGTTCCTTTTGCTGGACCACATGGGTCCGATTCAGTTCGCTCCAGGGCAGGCGGTAGGGTTCCCCGACCACCCGCACCGTGGCTTCGAGACTGTCACCTACGTTCTGGAGGGCGCGATGGAGCACCGGGATTCGAAGGGGAATCACGGCGTGCTCGGCCCGGGAGACGTGCAGTGGATGACGGCCGGTTCCGGCGTGGTGCATTCCGAGATGCCTGGCGAGGAACTCCGCAAGAAGGGCGGCCGGCTCGAAGGATTCCAATTGTGGGTGAACCTGCCGAAGGCGGCGAAGATGACGGCGCCACGTTACCAGGAGGTCGCGGCAGAGCGTTTGCCGGTCGTCGAAACGCCGTCGAAGGACGCCAAGGTCAAGGTCATTGCCGGGGAATCGCTGGGGCAGCATGCGGCCATCGAGACGCGAACCCCGATGCTATATCTGCATTTCACGCTGCAACCCGGCGCGAGCGTCACGCAAGCCGTGCCGGCGGAATACAATGCGTTCGCATATGCCATCGACGGCGCGGGCCTCGCTGGGCCAACACCGCTCAATGAAGGCCACTTGGCCGTGTTCTCGAAGGATGGCGATCGCGTCGAGTTATCGAATCCCGCGAGTGCCCGGAAGCCGTTCAATGTGCTGCTGATTGCCGGTGCGCCCATCGGCGAGCCGGTAGCGCGCTACGGCCCCTTCGTCATGAACACCAAGGCGGAAATCTATCAGGCTTTCGAGGATTACCGCACGGGGCGCATGGGCGTAATCGAAGCGCGGTAAGCGCCGTGTCTCGCTTAGACCTTGGCTGGTACCTGAGCCGCTTCTGGCGCGTTGGGAGCCGTATCGAACAGGTAACCGAAGCCACGTACGGAGCGGATCAGCGCCGGGCTGGCGGGGTCCGCTTCCACTTTCTGCCGCAGCCGGAGAATGTGCACATCGACCGTGCGGTCGGTTACGGCGCGGTCGACGCCCCACACATAATCAAGCAATTGCTCGCGGCTGAAAACTACACCCGGACGGCTCATCAGAAATTCGAGGAGCCGGAACTCGGTGGCGGTCAGCGTGAGCGGTTTCCCGTGCAGGCGTACGCGGCAACTGTCGCGATCCAGTTCCAGACCTTCACACCGCAGGATGCGCGTGGGCGCGGCCGGTGTGCGTAGCTGGCTGCGAACGCGGGCGATCAATTCCCGCAGCGAAAACGGCTTGACGACGTAATCGTTTGCTCCCAGTTCCAGGCCGAGGATGCGGTCACTCTCCGACGCGCGGGCCGTCAGGAAAATCACAGGGATGTGCGCAAGGTCTGGGCTGGACCGAATCCCGCGGCAGATCTCAATCCCGTCGGAATCGGGCAGCATGATGTCTAGAATCAACAGATCCGGCCGTTCCCGCCGGCAGAATTCCAGTGCCCCCTTGCCGGTGGGCGATCCAGCGAAGCGAAACCCTTCTTTTTCAAGGTTATACTTCAGAAGCGCGAACAGGTCGGCGTCATCCTCAATCAGGGCCAGCGTTTTCATGCTCACCTCGTCCCGAAGATAACCCGGCTGTTGTTACAAATCAATTACAGTTCTGTTAAGTGTGAATGAACTTCTGCAGATCCGGTACTCAATGGGTCATAGCATACACAACATAGTTGATTCCAATTCGGATACCAAGGTCGGAGTACTTCGCGGGGTACTCGGGGTTGTCGGCGTGCTCCCAGGAGTCGCCCAAGTCCATGTCATGGCATATAGCGACCATGAGCCGGCCCTTGTCGTCATAAATGCCGCGCCAATGCGGGTCGTAGCCGTCATGCTCGTAAGTTTGCCCGGTGTGTACGAACTGTTCGCCAGGGACTTGGTAACGGTCGCCGAGATCGTAAATCGTGTGGAAGATCTGGTCGGAGTTATTGAGGTCGACGATCTGGCGGTCGGGGAAGACCTTCTTCATGCTGGCGTTGAAAACTTCCCACTCCATAGTGCCGTGGAAATCGTCGCACATAAAGAAGCCGCCGCGCAGCAGGTAATCGCGGAGTTTGGCGGCCTGCGCGTCAGTGAGGGCCCAGTAGCCGACCTCGACGGCGTAGAGAAACGGCCAGTAGTAGACCTCGTCGCCATCATCGAGGTTGACGCATTGTTCGACGGAGCGCGCTTGGATGCGCGTCAGGCGGCGCATGGCGGCGGAGAGATGGCGGTCGGAGCGAGGGTAATCGATGGTCCAGTTGGCGCGGCCGTGCTGCCAGTCGGGGTTGCACCGCAAGCTGCGACAGCCGGTTATGGCGGGGTACATGAGCCGGGCGAAGACCCACTCGGTCTTTTCCTGGAAGTCGGGAGGAACGGGGTAATTCTCGTATTCGGCGCCGGGATACTCCACCCACGGTCGTGGGCCCTGAACGGCGTAAACCGCACCCAGAAGCGAGACCCCGACCGCGCCAGCAACGATAGTATTTCGCAAACGCATGGGCCCAGCCAGATTCCGGATTTCAGAATAACATGGGGAATCTGTGCGCAAGAGAGCAGCGGCGTCCCACGGCCGGACACTTCCGCGGCCCTTCGTCGCCGCAACGCTTTGTATTCATGGCACTTGAGGTTGGCACGCGATCTGCCTGATCCGCGAACATGGACTTCAAGTTTGCTTTGCGATCGTTGCTTAAGAACCCTGGGTTCACGCTGCTGGCGGTGACGGTGATGGCCCTCGGGATTGGCGCCAATACGGCTGTGTTCAGCGTCGTAAATGCGGTTTTGCTGAAGCCGCTGGCTTTTCGCGAGCCGGACAGAATTGTGACGCTCTCTTCGTTTTGGAAGGAAAGCGGGGGCCGGGGCTTCGGAGATTTCCTCTTCAGGGGCTTCGTTTCGGCGCCGGATTATCACGACTGGCACGACCAGAGCACGGCATTCTCGGCAATGGCGTACTACAGCGAAGGGGACGCTTCGCTGACGGTGGGACGGGCTGCGGAGTATGTCCACGTGGCCGCGGTGACGGCAGAATTTCTTCGCGTCTTTGCCATCGAGCCTGCTGTTGGCCGATTCTTCAGTGCCGAAGAAGTGAAGCCCGGTAGTGGCGCGGCCGTTGTGGTGAGCGCTTCCTTCTGGCAGAGCCGTTTTGGCGGCAACCCGGGCGTGCTGGGTCAGACGGTTCGCATGTTCGATAGAAACCTCGCCATTGTGGGCGTGCTCCCCCCCGGTTTTCACTTTCCAGACAAGACGGAGGTTTGGATTCCGGCGAACACGATCTTTGGCGAAACTACGTCACGCGGTGGGCACAACTACTTTGCTGTTGGCAGGCTGAAACCTGGCGTGAGCCTGGAGCAGGCGCAAACGCAGATGGACACGATCGGCGCGCGGCTGGAGAGGCAGTATCCCGGTACGGACCGGGATCAGGGCGTGGCGGTCACCCGTCTGCGGGACAACATGGTCCGCGACGTTCGTCTGACGCTGTGGCTGCTGCTTGGAACGGTGGCGCTGGTGCTGCTGATCGCGTGTGCGAATGTGGCCAACCTGCTGCTGGCCAAGGCAACGGTGCGGACACGCGAGATTGCCATTCGCTCGGCCGTGGGTGCGAGCCGCGGCCGAATCGTTCGCCAGTTGGCTACCGAGAGCTTGATCATGGCGCTCGCGGCCGGCGCCGCTGGTTTGGTCCTCGCCGCATGGGGAGCGGACGCGTTGGTCGCGCTCGCCCCGGTAGATGTTCCGCGCCTGGCCGAGACCAGCATCGATACCGGCGTGTTGGCCTTTACGTTCGGCGTCTCGGTGCTGGCCAGCCTGCTGTTTGGTCTGGCGCCAGCGTTGCAGCTTTCGCGGACGGATCTAATCGAAGCCCTGAAGCAGGGTGCGTCGCGCGCAGTAGCAGGCGGCGCGGCCGGCAGAGTACGCGGCGCGCTGGTGGTTGGGGAAATCGCGTTGGCCGTGGTGTTGCTCGCCGGCGCCGGATTGCTGATGAGGAGTTTCGCCGCTCTGCACGATGTCGCGCTGGGTTTCCGCCCGGAAAAGGTGCTCGTGATGGAAACGAGCGTGCCGGCATCGGAGGATACGGAGAGCGTCCGCCGTGCGGCGCGGTTCTATAAGACACTGTTCGCCGACGTAGCGGTACTGCCGGGAGTGTCGGCCGTGGGTGCAACACGGATTCTCCCCGGGCACATAGGTTCTGACGGCGACTATTTTATCGACCGGCTGCCGGGACCGGGAGAAGCGAGCAATAACAACCCGCAGGCCGTGTTCTCGGTGGTGGCGCCGGGGACATTCTCTACGCTCCGCATACCGATTGAGCGTGGTCGCGACTTTAGCGATGCCGATCAGTATGATGCACCCTTCACCGCAATCATCAACGAAGCTTTGGCCCGCAAATCATTTTCCGGTCAGGACCCCATCGGCCGGACCATCTTTTGCGGCCTCGATTCGGACAAAGCAATGAAGATTGTCGGCATCGTGGGCGACGTGCGGCAATTCGGCCCGGCTACCGCGCCCTGGCCGGAGATCTACATGCCGAATGAACAGCACCCGCACACTGCTACCAGCCTGAACGTCCTGGTGCGCACAGCCGGTGACCCTAGCGCAGTGGTGGAAACGCTCCGCCGCAAGGTGCGCGCCCTTTCACCGGATGTGCCGGTGAAGTTCACAACTATGGAAGCGTCGCTCGCCGAGAATACGGCCGCGCCGCGTTTTCGAACGCTGCTGCTTGGTATCTTTGCCGGGCTGGCTGTCATCCTCGCGATGGCCGGTGTTTACGGCGTGATGGCGTACACGGTGGGGCAGCGATCGGGCGAAATCGGCTTACGCATGGCGCTGGGAGCGGACACTGGTGATGTGCTGCGGTTGGTGCTCCGGCAGGGGCTGGCGCTCGCCGCTGTCGGATTAGTGATTGGTTTGGCGGGCGCTTTCGCGGCATCGCGGCTGCTGACCAGCATGCTGTTCGAAGTGAAGCCGAACGATCCGATCACCTACGCCGGTGTCGCGGTGCTGCTGGGATTGGTCACGCTCGCGGCAAGCTACATCCCGGCGCGGCGCGCGGCGAAGGTTGATCCGCTGGTGGCGTTGCGGCAGGAGTGACGCCGAACTAAAGTTCGGCGCGGCGCGATGAATCGCACGCCACGACGCGGCCTTGAGCAGCCACCCCTCGAACATCCATTAACCATCGATAACGAGAAAGACCATTACGGACGGGAACGTGTAATACTCTTTGCGAGGGTTTATCCTAAGCATGAGCCGGACTTGCGGAGGCCCCTGCCAACGCAGAAGCCGGCTGATGCGTAAAATGGCTGATTCTTACCTCAGAAATGCGATCGCGGTCATCGCGATGGTGGCTGGAGGTATGGCGGTGGGCTGTTCGTCCGAGCCGCAGCCCCCGGATCTCACCGCGATCAGTGCAAGCGCCCTCATCTCGCAAAGGTGGTCCCGAGACGAGCTGAATCACTTCACAGTGACGTTCCACTCCGACACGCTTATCGGATGCGGCGTGCAAAACGATCTCTGGAATCTTGTCGAGACCGTAGACCGAGGCTTTACGCGCAGCGCGTATCAACTGACGGAGAGAGGGAGCAAGGTCCTGTTCGCGATTGATCTGAAGGAATCGGGAAAATTACATGAGATCACACTTCGCGGACCCTACCACTTCGAGGTGACCGGCATCACACCGGGCAGCCAGCCCGACATACGCCAGGTCGAAATTCATTGGGAAATCGACTGGGACAAGGCGCCGGCGGAACTGAAGGCATGTGTGCCAAAATTCGAATTGTCGGGGTCCCAGGTAGCGCTCTTCAAACTCGTCGGACTAGAGTGGAAATTTCTTTCATACATCAAGCCCGAAGATGTGACCGCGCCACCGCAGGGCACCGCCCCGTCCCTGGATAAGATCTCCTGACGGCCAACTTCCCGGCGCGGCGTGCGGTGAACAGCGGTTCCTTGGACTCACCACGGGGTAGAATTCACTTGGCAGCTGACCAGATGCGATCCTTTCTTCTCTTTCTGATATCCCAGAGCTATTTCCTGGGACTAGCTTTTCTTGTTGCATCAGGGCTGGTATTCGCAGAGATAGTCAGGAAAGTGAATCATCAGCGCACGGACCCGATGTCCTACCTGCACAGCCAGCGGGAAATTCTTCGCGAATACCATCGTATGTACCCGAGCGATCGCCTAGCGCTTTACTACAGCATCTTGGCTTATGCCGGGCTGGCGCTGCTGGCAGTTTGTTTGTGGCGGATTCGTTATTCACACTGAGCGCTAGTACGTCGCTCTTCCCCCGCTCGCGTCGTAACATTGGCCCGTCACAAAGGAGCAGTCGGGGCTGGCGAGGAAGTGGACGACGGCAGCGATTTCTTCGGGTGTGCCGGTGCGGCGCATGGGGATGCGCTGCGTCATGTAGTCCACCTGCTCCGGCGTCAACTGGTCGAGGATGTGGGTGCGGATGACGGCGGGCGCAACCGCGTTTACGCAAATGCCTTCGGTAGCGACTTCCTTGCCAACCGATTTCGTGAAGCCGATGACCGCCGCTTTCGTGGCCGAATACGGCGACATGTTGGGGTTGCCTTCTTTGCCGGCGATGGAGGCGATGTTCACCACGCGCCCGTAACGGCGCTCGCGCATGTGAGGAATCACGGCGCGGGTACAATAAACCACACCCAGCAGGTTGACGGCGATGACGCCCTGCCAGTCTTCGTCGGTCTGTTCCCAAAGAGGCGCGGCTTTGCCGGCGATGCCGGCGTTGTTTACCAGAATGTCGATGCGCTTGCGCCGCGCGGCTACAGTGTGGATGGCGGCGTTGACAGACTCTGATCGCGAAATGTCGATCTCCAGCGGAAATGCCTCGCCGCCGATCGAACGCGCGACTTCGGTGGCGCCTTTGAGATTGAGGTCCGCTACTCCGACGGCTGCGCCAGCGCTGGCGAGACGGCGCGCGATGGCTTCCCCGATCCCCGTCGCCGCGCCGGTGACGATGGCGGTCTGGCCAGTCAGTGCGAAGGCCATCGGTTACTCTTCTTTGGTGACCTGGACAGTGATCTCGACCGGCACTTCGCGGTGCAACCGCACGGTGACTTTGTGTTCCCCGAGCTGTTTGATGGGCTCGTCGAGCTGAATCTTGCGGCGATCGATCGTGTAGTTCTGCTTCTCGAGCGCCTCAGCGATGTCCTTGGCCGTCACGGAACCGAAGAGCTGATCGTTCTCGCCGGCCTTTTGGGCGATGGTGACAGTGACCGCACCGAGGATCTTGCCCAACTCCTGCGCCTCGCCTTTCTCCTTGGCTTCGCGGCGCAGATGAGCCTGGCGTTCCTGCTCAACGATCTTCCGGTTGGCGTCGGTCGCCGGAACCGCCAGCCGTTTTGGCAGCAAATAATTGCGCGCGTAACCGGCGGCGACCTTCACCACCTCTCCGCGCGCGCCCAGTTTTTCGATATCTTCCCGAAGAATGATTTCCATCTGATGTCTCCTGCTTTATATCGACGCCGCGAACGGCAGCAGCGCAATATTGCGCGCCTTCTTGATGGCGTCGCTCAGCCGCCGCTGGTGCGGAGCGCAGACGCCCGAGATGCGGCGCGGCACGATTTTCCCCCGCTCCGCGACGAAGGATGACAGCAGCCGCACATCCTTGTAGTTGATGTCGTCAATCTTTTCGACGCAGAAGCGGCACACCTTCTTGCGCCGGAAGTACTGTTTCTTTTGAGTGGCGACGGCTTTATCGCCGCCGGTGGGCCTTTGGCCCGCGCTGCCTGGTCTTCCCTTGGATTCCGCCATTTCGATTCTCCTCGCTTACTCCGCCGCCGGCGCGGGCTCGCCCGGTGCCCCTCGTTCGCCGAGCATCTGTTGGGACACCGACGGTTGCGCCGGAGCCGGGGCCGCGGTCGCTTTGCGATGCGCCCGCTTGTCGCGTTCCTTCTTGCGTTTGTCCAAGCACTTGAGCGTCTGGTCGATGCGCACCGTCAGAAACTTGATCACCAGGTCCGACACGCGCAGACGGCGCTCAAACTCTTTCACGGTTTCAGGCGCGGCGTTGAATTGGAACAGCACGTAGACGCCTTCGCGGTACTTGTCCACTCTGTAAGCCAGCCTGCGCTTACCCCACTTTTCGGCCTTGTCCACGGACCCGCTGGCAGCGGTGACAACCGATTTCATCTGCTCGATGAACTGGTCGATCTCCTCCTCCGGCGTGTCCGGCTTCACGATAAACAGCTCTTCGTAGATCCTCATTCTTCCTCGGTTTTTGAGCCTTGGGCGCGACGATTGAATTTCGTCATGGACTTTTCGACGCCTTCAGCAATTATGGAAGCCACTGCGTCGGCACCGCGGCCGGCGAGTTCTTCCGCCTGCTCCCGCTGAGCCCGCTTGATGGGCGCCAGCAGGTACTCCGCACCATCGCGGAGTTTGTGGCCCGGGTTGATCCCAAGCCGTACCCTCACAAAATCTGTGGTCCCAAGCTGGCTGATGATCGACTCCGGGCCATGATGCCCGGCCGCCGAGCCGCGCGGCTTGATTTTCATTTCGCCCCACGGCAAATCCAGCTCGTCGTAAACCAGAATCAAATCCTCCGCAGCCAGCGAATGCTTCGCCATCAACGGTTCAACCGACGTGCCGCTGAGATTCATGTAGGTCTGCGGCTTCGCGAGCATCACCGGCCTGCCGGCAATTTCGCCCACCCCAGTCAGCGCTTTGGAATCTTTGCGGTTCACGCGGATCGCATGCCTTTCGCCCAGCAGGTCGATGACCCGAAAACCCAGATTGTGAGGAGTATTTTCGTACTCTTCCCCCGGATTTCCCAGGCCCACGACCAGGAACATTCCAGGCTACTTTTTCTTGGGCTTGGCTTCGCCCTTTGCCTCGGGTTTGGCTTCGGCCGCCGCGCCTTCCTCTTCCTTCTTGCCCTTCTTGATGACTTCGGGCTCGGCCGCGGCGCCTTCGGCGGCAGGAACGGCAGCCGCCGCCTCGACAGGTGTTGGCTCAGCCACGACCTTGAGGGCGACGCAGTGCGCGATCACGGAATCGGGCGCGCTGACCAGCTTGATCGAGCCCGTGAGTTCGATGTCGGACGCGCGTTTGCTTTGCCCGATCAGGAGCTCCGTGACGTCGATCGTGAACTGCTCCGGAATATCGTCCGGCAGGCATTCAATTTCGATTTCGCGCGTGATGATTTCGAGCAAACCGCCCTGCTGCTTGACGCCCTTGGGCTCGCCGAGCGAGGCGACGGGCACGGCCACGCGAATGCGTTTGGTGAGATCGATGCGCTTCAGGTCGACGTGCAGCAAATGGCCCTTGATGGGATCATACTGCCCGTCCACGACCATCACCGGCGTGTTCTCGCCGCCTTGCACGCTCAAGTTGAAAATGGTGTTGTGGCCGGTTTTGCTGTGCAGGATGCCGGAAATCTGGCGGGGACTGACCGAAACTGCTACCGGGTCTTTATAAGCGCCGTAAACCACGCCGGGAATCAATCCCGAACGCCGGGTGCGGCGTGCTTCGTTCTTTCCGCGGGAGGCGCGCGCCTCCGCGGCAACCGTAATATCCGTCTTCATCTCATCTCCTCAATCGGGACGCAAGTCCGAGCGCCGCGAGCGCGGCTCCGTGGGTTGCGTGGCCCGCAATCTCTCAAACAAACAAAATACTGACCGAAGTCTCCTCGTGGATGGACTGTACCGCCCGCGCGAGCAAATGCGCGACCGAGAGCGTCTTGATTTTGTCGCACTGCTTGGCCTTCTTCGTCAGCGGAATCGAGTTGGTCACCACCACTTCCTTCAATTTCGATTTTTGAATCCGCTCGACCGCCGTACCCGAAAGAACCGCATGGGTGGCGCAAGCGGAAACGCTGGCCGCGCCATGTTCGAGCAGCGCCTGCGCGCCTTTCACCAGCGTTCCGGCGGTATCGATCAGGTCGTCCACCATCAGGCAATTGCGGTCTTTCACTTTGCCGATCACGTTCATCACTTCCGCCACGTTGGCTTCTTCGCGGCGCTTATCAATAATCGCCAGCGGCGCATTCAGCCGTTTGGCGAACGCCCGCGCGCGCTCCACACCGCCCGCGTCGGGCGATACCACCGTCAGGTTCCGGATTTCCAGCGGCCGGAAATAATCGATCATCACCGGCGTGCCGAACAGATGGTCCACCGGAATGTCGAAAAATCCCTGGATCTGCGCCGCGTGCAAATCGAGCGCCAGCACGCGGTCCGCGCCGGCAGCTTCAATCAGCGTGGCTACCAGTTTGGCGGAAATCGGAACGCGGGGTTTGTCCTTGCGGTCCTGCCGGGCGTATCCATAATAGGGTAACACTGCCGTGATGCGTCCCGCTGAGGAGAGCTTGAGGGCGTGGATCATGAACAGCAATTCCATGATGTGATGATCCACGGGCGTGCAGGTCGGCTGGACCACGAAGACGTCGGCACCGCGCACATTTTCCTGAATTTGAATGTTGCTTTCACCGTCCGCGAAGGCTTGCACCTGCGCCTGCCCCAGGTCGATGCCGAGGTTTTGGCAGATCTCCTCAGCCAGCGCGGGGTTGGCGTTGCCACTGAACACCTTGATTCGTTCGGGATTCATCGCGCGTATCGGCTTTGGGGCGGCCATAGATTCTGTCGTGAGTGTTCCTGGAGACGTTTCCACCACTCTGAGCGATATTTTGAGCGGCTCACCAGCGTGATGGGAAAAACTCGTTCCTTTCCGAGCGATTGAATGGCGCGAGCAAGTTTCTCGCGCTCCGGAAACAGCCCAAAAACTGCCGAACCACTCCCACTCATCAGAGCGGGCCGCGCCCCCAACTTGAGTAGCCCCTGCTTGATCGATTTTAACGCAGGATGCCGGCGGAACACGACCGTTTCAAAATCATTTTGTCCCCATGACGATTCAGCTTCGATCGCACATGGCGGAATTCCGCGCCAGGCTGTCGACTGAAAACTAACTATTTTATTTTGTTGTGATTCCGCTGTCAATTGGGCGCTGAGTGAATGATAGGCCTTGGCAGTCGAAACATGGATTCTGGGAGCGACCACCAGCCCTGCGCCTGGGGCATGGTCAGGCAGTGGATACAGTTCCGTACCCCGGCCCACGGCCACGGCCGTTCCTCCCAGCAGGAAAAATGGAACATCGCTGCCCAGTTGCGCGCCAAGATCGAGAAGCGCGGGCCAGTCGAGCGTTCTACCGGCGAGCACGGGCAGCGCCAGCAGCACCGCGGCGGCATCGGATGACCCGCCACCCAGCCCCGCGCCCATGGGGATGCGCTTGTCGAGCTTGAACTCCACCTTCCCGGTGACCCGCATGGCATCCAGACAGGCGCGCGCGGCCCGGGCGACGAGATTGTCGGGGATCTCGACGTTGCCGCCAACCTCGACGCTGGTTTTGCGCGACGGCGTAAACGCCACTTGGATGCGATCGGCCAGCGAGACGGTTTGGAAGATGGTGCGCAGTTCGTGGTAGTCATCGGCCCGGCGGTAGAGCACGCGCAGATCGAGATTGATCTTCGCGAATGCGAGGAGCCGCGCGGTACGCGCAACAGCCGTCATTTGTCGTATTGCAGAAGCGAAAACACGTCGTAGCCTGCCAGTTTACTGCGGCCGTGGAGGAAGGTCAGTTCGACGACGAAGCCCATGCCGGCGACCTTGCCGCCGATCTTTTCGACCAGTTTCGTCACCGCCGCTGCCGTGCCGCCGGTTGCGAGAAGATCGTCCACGATCAGCACGCGGTGGCCGGGCTCGATTGCGTCGGTGTGAATCTCGAGGCTATCGGCGCCGTATTCTAACTGGTAACTGACGCTGACGCGCTCCGAGGGCAGCTTTTTCGGCTTGCGCACGGGCACGAAGCCGGCGCCCAAAGCGTAGGCCAGCGTAGGCGCGAAGATGAAACCGCGGGCTTCGATGCCGATCACTAAATCAACCCCCGCACCCTGATAATGCGCCTTCAGAGCGTCAATCACATCGTGGAAGCCGTGCCGGTCTTTGAGCAGAGTGGTGATGTCATAAAACAAGATCCCCGGTTTCGGGTAGTCGGGAATTTCGCGGATCAGCTTTTTAAGATCGTCGTGGTTGTTCATTAACCCTCAATGTAAAAAGAACCGTATTGTTGCACGCCGGCTTCGTGCTCTTCAACGCCGCGCACGTCGGCCATTCGCGGGCCTTTCCATAACCGGCCGGCCAGCTCAGATAGCTGTTCGCGAGTGCCCACGGCGTAAACCTCCACGCGGCCATCGTCGAGATTGCGCGTGTAGCCGCTGATGTGGAGATCGGCGGCCGTCGTCTGGGCGAAGTAGCGGTAGCCTACACCTTGGACGCGTCCGCGAATAAAGTAACGCTTGGCGATCACGTTGTGTCTTGACATGGCGCCGGTATCCAGAGTAGCGCACGCAGGAAGCATAATAATGGAGAATAAATCGTGTTCTGCTTGAGGTTGTTCGGCAAGCTGGTTCTCGCGCTCACAGCCATTGGTGTGCTCATCGGCCAGACTGGCGCCCCGGCTGGGCTGGATGAGGCGGCTGCGGACTTCGAACACGGGCGAGCGGCTGAAGCCGGACAGAAGCTGGATGCGATCCTCAAAGATCATCCGGCGGATTTGCGCGCGCTCGTTCTAAAGGCCGCGGTGCTGGATGCTCTCGACCGCCGCGCCGAAGCGGAAAGTTATTATCAGCGCGCGCTGAAGCTGGCGCCCGGTTCCGCGCAGGTGCTTAACAACGCCGCCAACCACTACCTGGCGGGCGGCGATCGCCGGCGGGCTCGCGAGTTGTATCTGAAGGCGATTGCTGCCGATCCGCATCACGTCAACGCGAATCTCCAATTGGCCGAGATGAGCGTGGAAGACAAACGCGGTGCCGAGGCACTGGCTTACCTCAGCCGTTTGGGGGATGCGGTGAATTCCGACGCCGAGGCGCTGCTGGTGCGTGCCCGGGCTCTGGCATTGACCGGGCGCTGCGCCGACGCCGCCAAGCTGCTGGACAGTCTCGAAGGCCAGGCCGGCGCGGGCCCAAGTTTGTTCTTCTCTACGGGTTTAGCTTTCGCCGAGTGCAAGAAGTATGACCAGGCGGAGAGATCTTTTTCGCGTGCGTTGGATGCCGATCCGAAAAATTTCGAAATTCTCTACAACCTAGGCCTCGCCGCGCTCGAAGCGAGCCATGCCGCACGCGCGACAACCGTTCTTGAGACTGCTCTCGAAGAGCGCCCGGACGACGTGGACTGTCTCTATGCGCTTTCGGGTGCTTATCTGAAGCAGGAGCGGCCCGTCGATGCCGCCGCGCTTCTGACCAAAGCGCAAAAGCTGGCGCCCGAGCGCGCCGACGTGCTGCTGATGCTGGCCCAGGTTTCTTTCCATCTCGAGTTCTACGAAGACGCTGCGGCTTCGTATACGCGATATCTGAAGCTGAAGCCGGATGACGACGCCGCCCGGCGCGAGCGCGGCATGTCGCTGGCCTGCGCCGACCAGCCCGCGAACGCTCTCGCCGATCTCGATTGGTATGTGCGCAAACATCCGCGCGATGCAATGGGGTTCTATGAACTCGCGATTGCGGAGCACTTTGCGGATCGGGGCAAAGCTCTTCAGGCCCTCGACCGGGCACTGGCGCTCGATCCCGGCATGATCCAGGCGCATTACACGCGAGCCCTGCTCAACATCGAAGAACAGAAACCAGAGGGGGCCATTGACGACTTGCGCTTTGTTGTCGAGCGCGAGCCTGCGAACTATCGGGTGCTCGTTCACCTGGGGCAAGCGTATCTCGACGCAAATCGCGCGGGCGAAGCCGCGGAGGTTCTGAAACGGGCCGTCGACCTTGCGCCCAGCCAGCCGGCGGCCCTCCTGCATTATCACAAGGCCCTGGCGCGGCTCGGCCGCAAGGAGGAAGCGGCGGCTGTGCTGTCACGCCTGAAGCAGGCCGATTCCGCGGCGGAATTCCGCAAGCCGCAGGCCGGCTTGATCGACTACCTCAGCCTGTCTCCGGCCGAGCAGCGCGCGCGCTACCTGACGAACTTGCGCAAGAACGTGGAGGAGTACCCGGCGGACCCGCGCTGGAAAATCCGGCTGGGACGGGAGCTGCTGGCGGACGGAAAATCCGCCGAAGCACAGGAGGTTTTCCGCTCCGTGAAAACGTCCGTGCCGGATTCCGCAATTCTCGCGAACTGCGGAAGAATCCTGCTCGAAGCGGATCAATACGAGCTGGCGCGCCAATTCCTGGAAGGGGCGCTAGCTGCGGCGCCTGCCTTCAGCTCTGCCCGGCTCGACCTGGCCATTGTCATGTTCCGTCTCGAAAGCGCGGGCGCCGCGTTAGAGGAACTGGACAAAATTCCCGCAGAAGATCGCAAGGGAGACTACTATCTGCTCCGCGCCCAGATCCTCGATTCGCAAGGAAAAGTGCAGGAAGCTGCGGACGCGCTCAACCAGGGTATCGCGGCCGCGCCCACCCGGCCCAGCTTATACCTGCAAGGTGCCGGATTCCTGCTCAAACACAAGCTGCCCCAGAAGGCACTGGCATTGCTAGAGCGGGCTTCTCGCGTCCTGCCGGATGACCGTGATTTGCTCCTGGCGCAGGCCGTTACGTTAGCGGTGATCCCGCGTGACGACGACGCCCAGAAGCTTCTGGCGAAGATTCAGGCCCGCTGGCCGGAGTGGGACCGCCCCTATCTGGTGAATGGGATGATACTGGAGATCCAGCTCAAATCGGCCGAGGCGCTGCCGGCATTGGAGACTGCGATCGCCCTCGGTGCCAACAGTCCGGGAGCGTACTATTACCAGGCGCTGGCGATCACGCATGCCAGGCCGGACGATTTGGAAAGCGCGCGCAACGCTATCGCGCGTGCCGTTGCGCTGACTTCCAGTGACCCCTACATTTTCCTTCTTGCGGGGAAAATTTCGCTGGCGCGCAAGGAGTACGCGGCCGCCGTCGAGGAACTCTCCCAGGCGACGCATCTTCTGCCCACGCTCATTCCCGCGCACTACGCGCTCCATGATGCGTACAAGGCCATCGGCGACGAGCCGAAATCCGCGGCCGAGCTGGAAACCATCCAACATATCGCGGATCAAAATGCGGCTTCGGACAAGAGCCCGTTTCCCGTGGAGGATTTCATTTTTACCGTGCGGCCTCCGAGCTAAACGATGCGGTCGCTCGCTGCCATCTGCGTCGTTCTGTTAGCTCTCTGGTTATGGCGCTCGCCGGCCACCGGCACGTCCTCAGGCCCCATCGTGTTCGAGAACATCATCGACAGCTCGGGTGTGCGCTTCGTCATGGATAGCGCTACGAGCGCCCGCAAGCACCAGGTCGAAACCATGCTCGCCGGCGTCGCCATCTTCGATTACAACAACGACGGGCTGATGGATCTCTATTTCGTCAATGGCGCGCGCGTGCCGGACATGGACAAGTCCGATCCCCGCTACTGGAACCGGCTCTATCGCAACAATGGCGACGGCACATTTACGGACGTGACCGAGAAGGCCGGCGTGCGCGGCGCGGGCTTTGGCATGGGCGTGGCCGCGGCGGATTACGACAACGATGGCTGGGTCGATCTGTACGTCACCGGCGTGAATCGCAATCAGCTCTTCCACAACAACGGCGACGGAACCTTCACGGACGTCACCGAAAAGGCCGGCCTGGCGGGCGTGCACCCGAAACTGGGCAAGACCTGGTCCATCAGCGCGGGCTGGTTCGATTACGACAACGACGGCCGCCTGGATCTGTTTGTCACCAACTACGTGAACTGGTCACTCGATACCGAGCCCGTTTGCAAGACCGGCGACGGCATCGTAGCCTATTGTTCGCCGAACAGCTATACCGGCCAGCCGAACATGCTCTTTCACAACAACGGTGACGGCACTTTTACGGATGTTTCGGACGCATCTGGTGTAGGCAAGTATGCCGGCAAGGGTATGGGAGTGGTATTCGCGGATTACGATGGCGACGGCTTCACCGACGTCTTCGTCTCCAACGACACCTATCGTAATTTTCTCTTTCACAACAACGGCAATGGTACGTTCCGGGAGGTTGGCACGATCAGTGGCGTGGCGTACAACGAGAATGGAAAATCCATCGCCGGGATGGGCGCGGACTTCCGTGACGTGGACAACGACGGGCGGCCGGACATCTTCGTCGTTGGCATGATCGGCGACACCTTCCCGCTCTACCGCAATCGCGGAACCGACTTCACCGATGTCACCAGCGCTTGGGGCATCGCCGGCTTGACCGCGCGAATGACTGCGTGGGGAGCCGGCGTCGCCGACTTCGATAACGACGGATGGAAAGATCTGTTCGCCGCCTGCTCCTCCATCCTGGACAACTCCGAGGTGGTTGAGCACCTTCCCTCGAAGCTTCCCAACAAAGTGCTGCGGAACGTGGGCGGAACGCACTTCGTGGATGTGAGCGAGTCGGCGGGTGCGAGCTTCGGTGTGCCCCAGGCGCATCGTGGCATGGCCTACGGCGATCTCAATAACGATGGCCGCATCGATGTCGTGGTGACCGTCAAAGACGGCCGGCCGGAAATTCTGCTCAACCGTTCGCCGGAAAAAAATCACTGGCTGCTCGTCAAGCTGGTGGGCAGCCGAAGCAATCGGGATGGGCTCGGCGCGCGCCTCAAAGCAACGCTGGCGGGCGGCTCGGCTCTCTACAATCACGCGACCACCAGCACCGGCCTCAGCGCATCCAGCGACCCGCGCGTGCACTTTGGGCTAGGCGCTGCGCAACGTGTGGAGAAGCTGGAAATCTGGTGGCCTAGCGGGATTCGGCAGGTTCTCGAAAATGTGGCGGCGGACCAGATTTTGACGGTTCACGAGCCGGAAAAATAAAAGGGCCGGAAAGATATCCGGCCCCGATACAAGCCTCGCCCTTAGTTCACCAGTACAGTTTCAGCGCTGCCTGCACTTCTCTTGGGCTGTTGGCCGTGCTGGTAATCACGCCGAAACTCCCTCCATTGACCGTCGTGTTGGGCCCTGAGAACTGCGGGTGGTTGAGGCCGTTGTAGGTTTCCAGGCGCATTTGGAGTCTGGCGCCTTCCCGCAATTTCGGCAGGAGAAACTCTTTGAAGATCGACAGATTCGCGTTGCGCTGCCCGGGCTGCCGGCAGCCCGCCACTGTGCGCGCTGCCGTACCCAGGGTGAAAGGCGGCGGAACACTCACCACGTTGGGGTTGGCGAAGTACTGGTTCAGAATGTTTGTACTGGCACATTGCAGAGGGGCACTGATGTCCGGCTGCTGCGATCCGTACGTCGGCAGGGCTTGGCCGCCGGAAAGGCCCAGGATCTCGGGTCTACCATCGGTGAATCGCCAGATACCGTTAGTCTGCCATCCGCCCAGGACCGCGTTCACCACTGCGTTGGCGTTGCCAAGCAGCGGCTTGCCTTTTCCGATGGGCAGTTCGTAGGTGTAGCTGAATTGCAACACCGAAGGCTGGTCCCAAGTGGACAGGCTTCTATCGAGAGCGCGATTGTTCGGATCGGCCAGGTGCGTGATCCCCCCTAACCACGTGACGGCGCCGCCAGTGGTGGAAGACTCATCGATCGACTTGGACCAAACGTAAGTCGCCAGGAATTGCAGGCCGTGAGAAAAGCGCTTCTCGGCCTTCAGTTGCAAAGCATTGTAGATGGAATTGGCCCACGGCGGATCCTCCATGGTGACACTGGTAAATTGCGGGAACGGCAACTGAAATTGATACGCCGGGTATGTCTGAGCCGATAGTCCGCTGTTCGGGTTCGTGATGATCCCGTAAAACGGATTGTTCACATAGGTATTGAGCGCGGCAATCTGGCTGGAGCTGTAATGCTCAATCTGCGGGCCTAAGTAGTTCAGGGAGTTAGCTCCACCGAAATAGAGGCGAGTACCCTTCTTGCCTATATAGCTCACATCCAGCAGGATGCTGGACGGCAGCTCATGCTGGATGCCAAAGCTCCAGGCTTGTTCGTAGGGGTTCGGGGAGTCGATGCCGGCGACCGGTCCGATTGCACCCAGACCGATGTCGTTGCGCAGCCCTAAGGAATTTCCCGGCGGGAGTAACACCCCGTTGGGGAACGGGTTGCTCAATCTCCCAAAAGGTGTCGCGCCATCGCTGGGGTTAAGCGGGAACCAGTTCGTGATCTCGTCATAGCCCTGCCACCCCCAAGCGCCGGTGCCGGACGCACCGGATTTGACCGTCGAAAAGAAGATCCCATAACCGCCGCGTATCACGGTCTTGTTGAACGCCTCATAGGCAAAGCCTATACGCGGTCCTACATCCCCGTAATCCGTATTGAAGTTGTTGCGGTTACTCGGGCTCATGAAAATCTCGCCGCCGTGCAGGGTTCCCAGCCCTGGTGCCGTGACGGGTGACACAACGTTAGGGTCGAAACCGTTCATCCGGTTGTAGCGCTCGCTGCGGGGAGTGGAAATGTCGTAGCGGAGCCCGATGTTCAGCGTCAGTTTCCGGTTGAACTTCCAGTTGTCCTGGACGAAGGTACCGTACTGGAAACTTTGCGTGCTAACATAGTTCGGAATTTCATACTCGCCCCAGGATCCCGGACCGCCAACGCCGGTCAGGAAGCTGGCCATAGCGTCGCCGCCGCCCGAATACGGAAACTCCGACGTACCGCTGAAATCGAAATCGAAGTATCCCCCCGGAGCTCCTGGTTGCGTGTAACTCGTGCGATGCATCCGGCCGTCGAACCCGAATTTCAAATCGTGCGCGCCCTTCACCCAGTTCAGGGTGCCGAGGAGTTCGTGTGTCTCGGTTCCTTCCCTTTCATAACTCCATGGTTCAGTGCCCAGATTGGTGGAGCTGGGTGCCGTATAGTTACCTAGTACGATCGATGGGAAAAAGGGGATTCCTGAAGTATTCATGTAGCTTGGCATCCCCAGAGTGGACACGGGACCCAAGCCCTTGTATTGAGGTTCTGCGGCAATGGTCTCTTCGAAAACGTAGCTTCGTGCCAAGCCATAGGACATCGTCAGCAGCATCGTTGGGCTGAAGGTGTGCGTGTGGTTGACTGCTACTAGATTGGCGTCGCCCGGGGCAGGGCCGCCGTCACACGGATCGGCTACGTTTCCGTAGCAGGCGGGCGGATGGGGACCGGGTGACGAGGAGCGCGAGTACCGGACCGCCAGGAGATCTTTGTCGCTGAAACGCTGATCGATTTTCACGTCAAACTGGTTGCCGATTCCCTGGGCGCCCGCCGAACCTTGCCAATTCGTGTATTGATTGTAGGCCGAGGTTTCAACCCCTCCCGGTCCGACGCCGAGATTCGGCAGCGGGAAATACTGCGCCATTTTTAACGCGATCGGATCAATGAGGTTGCCGGGACGCGCCGCAAGCTGAGAACTGGTGCCGTTCAGATTGGGGTTGCCGGGGCTCATGTACGTGATCAGATTGTCGAAGGGAATGTAGCCCGAGCGCTGCGGCCCGCCTAGGTTCGCGTTATACGTGCCGGTGTAAGGGTCCCAGATTTGACCCGCAGCGGCGGAGCACATGCCAGCCGAATCGAAGCTTCCTCCCGCAAGACTGCATAGCTCGCCAAAATTACCCGTACGTTCCAACGCGCTCGGCACGCCCGCCGTGAAGGTGCTTAGCGTCCTCTGGCGATAGCCTTCATAGTCGAAGAAAAAGAAGGTCTTATCGTGCTTGATTGGTCCGCCGACCGTGCCTCCGAAATTATTTCTTTTCAACGGCGGCAGGGGTAGTCCAGCCGCGTTGCTGAAGAAGTTGTTGGCATCCATTACCTGGTTGCGGAGAAAGTCGTAGCCACTTCCGTGGAACTGGTTCGTCCCAGAACGGATGACCATGTTGACCACAGTCGATCCCGTGAAGCCGTATTCCGCGCTGAAATTCGATTCCTGCACCACGAATTCCTCCACCGCGTCCACCGAAGGCGTGTACAGCGGGAACAGGATGCCGCTATTCTGCTCGAAGTTGGTCGTGGTCACGCCGTCCATCAGGACGTCAGCGGTGGCGTTGCGGGTGCCGTTCGAGATGAAGTTGTTGGCTGTGCAGAGTCCGCACGCATTGTCCACTTCTGTCACGCCGGGAGTGAGCACCACCAGGTCGGTCACGGAACGGCCCACCAGCGGCAGGTCATTGATGAATCGCCTGTCGACCACTTGGCCCGTTACCGCATCCTGTGTGGATAGCACCGGCGCCGCGGTGGTGATCTCGACCGTTTGCGACGTCGCGCCCACCTGTAGCGAGAAGTTGACCGCGACGTTCTGATTAATGTCTACGTTGATGCCGGCTTGTTCTTGCGGCTGGAAGCCCTGCGCATTCACGGTGAGCTTGTAGCTGCCCGGAGGCACGCTACGGAACAGATAGCGGCCCGTAGCATCGGAAATAGCCGTGAACGAAAAGCCCTTCTGTTCATCCACCAGTTTGGCCTGGGTATTCGGAATCACGGCGCCAGTCGGGTCGGTAATCACCCCTGAGACGGTGCTCGTATACAGCTGCGCCCATACTGCTGTACACAGAAGCAAACACAGAATCACCCTGCTTTGCAGTGTTTTCATGCTGTTCTCCTGATTTTCGTATCCCGACGAAGGTACACCACGACACTCGACGGACTTCGAACTGATGTCATAGCCTCTATCCCCACTGATTTGGGGGTAACGATATACCAAAATCGGGGGCGGTGTCAAGCCCCGGTACGGCACTTACAGCGGTTCCGTAAGGTGCCTTGCGGTTGGGTGGCAGGCCGCTGATCCGGAAC